>Ga0182008_10001136_pt1 | contig 18330 bp, 19 predicted proteins | sample Sormic07211129_1_FD_120482 | JGI IMG/M metagenome (GOLD analysis project Ga0182008, IMG submission 120482) | Rhizosphere microbial communities from Sorghum bicolor, Mead, Nebraska, USA - 072115-129_1 metaG | ecosystem: Host-associated > Plants > Roots > Rhizosphere | place: USA: Nebraska...
CACGGCTGTGGATCATTCGGTCCTCCGAAGGACGTCGTCATGATCCCTTGGGAGTGCGGGCGAGAAGGGCAACTCGCGGTGCCACCGCACTTTCGCCGCCACCAGGTGGCGGCCTCGTTCAGGGCCCGGTGACGGGGGCCGGCCGGCGGGGCATTGGACCACCGGGTGGGGCCGTTTCTCCCCGCGCTCGGGAGGGTCTTCACCCCGGGGCGCGAGACCGCCTTCCCAGCTTCCGGCGGCTCTCTCGGCTCGCGTGATCCGTGGCTACTCGTCTCCGTCGACGCGTTGCTGTGCATCGTAACGGAGCTCGTGGCGGTGGCGGCAACCAAGAATCCTCTCGTGGGGGAAGGAGGCGACTTGCCCGGCCGGCGCCAGCGGTCGAGATACGGTGCCGAGCAGGTGATGCCAAGGAAGGACGACTGGTGGAGTTCCGACCGATCCCACGGGTGCCCGGGGCGTTTCAGCAGCTCGTGACCGCCGACGAGATCGAGGCGATCTGCTGCCGGACCTTCGGCGCGCACACGAAGGTGATCTCGGCGACCGAACTCGGCACCGGGACGTACAACACAACTCTCCGCGTCGCCGTCGTCGGACAGGAACGGCCGGTGATCGTGCGCATCGCCCCGGAGCCGGCCCGCCAGTTCACGTCGGAGCGGGCGTTGATGCGCAACGAGTACGCATCCCTGCCGTGGCTCGTGCCGATCGCGCCGCTGATACCGAAGGTGATCGTCGCAGACTGGTCGCACGAGGTGATCGGCCGCGACTACATGGTGCAGACGATGCTCGACGGCGCCCCAGCGGCAGAACGCCTGCACACGTATCCGCGGTCGGCATGGCCGACCTTCTACCGCCAGCTCGGAGAGATTGCGCGTCGTGTACATGCGATCTGTGGCCCGGCCTTCGGCCCGGTCACCGGTCCGGCCTGCGGTACGTGGAGTGAGGCGGTTGCCGCGTCCCTGGATGCCATCGCTGCTGATTTGGACGGCGTCGGTCTTGACGCCGAGGACGTGCGCCACGCCATCTCGGCGGTACTCCGGCACAGCACAGTCCTTGATGAGATCACCGCACCACGTCTGCTGGGTGGAGATCTGTGGGTACCCAATGTCCTTCTTGACCACCATGCGCCGGAGCCGACGATCAATGGCGTGTACGACCTTGATCGAACATATTGGGGCGATCCAGCAGCTGACTGGACCATTTATATGATTGCGGCTAAATGCGACGAGCGGCAGGTGTTCTGGGACACCTACGGGTCGTTGAACGAGTCGGAGAGCGCAGTGTGGCGCCAGAAGATCTACGGGGCCCGGCACCTTGGCGCCGTCCGGTTGGAGCGGCATCGTCGCGGCAACCACCAGGGTGTGCGTGCGAGCTACGACGCCATGGAGCGCATCCTCTCCGGCATTGGCTGACACCCGCCGACCTCAACGATCCCGCACAGCCAGAGCCCCCACCCTGGCCCGCCGCCGGGGGGCGGGCTGTGGCGGGCCGGGGCGCCATCGCGGCGACTTGATCACCAGGTGGTGCTGATAGGCAACGCAGCCAGACGAGGACCCGGATATGCCTTACACGTCCCGCGCTCGGGTAGCGCTGGTTTACTCGCCCTTCGGCTCGCCCGCCGCCAGCCTGGGAGCGATTCGAGCACACCGTGCCGCATACGCCGCCAAATGGTTCTCCTCGAACTCTGTGGCGTCCCAGTCTTCGGCCCGGACGTCTCCGCCCGGCCAGATGTACGCCAACCCCGATCCGGTGGACAACACGACTTCCCGAAGCTCGTATCGCTGGTCTTCGAACGCGTCGAGGATGCGCCACTCTTCGCTGCTGAGATCAGTCAGGGCCATGCCGGGGGCCGAGCCTCCGAAGGCGCAGACGACGAGGCCCGGGTAGACACGGTCCTGCAGTGCGGCCGCGCGATAGCCGGGAGCAGATGCCGGAACCTGATCGGGTATCCGGCCCAGCAGGGCCTTGAGCACGTCTCCGAACCGGAGAGTGCCGTAACAGAAGAGCGTGTTGGGACCTTGCGAGAAGCGGGCCAAGCGGCTCGGGGTGGCAGACACTACGGCTTCCACTCCTCATCGAGGATCGAGTGCACGACGGAGTCACGCCATCGACCAGACTTCTCGATATGGCCTCGGATGATGCCTTCCTCCACCATGCCCGCCGCCGCCATCGTTCTCGCCGAGGCCTTGTTCAACGGAGAGCGCGCGCCCCACATCCGGTGCAGGCCGATCTCCTCGAAGCCAAGACCAAGCAGGAGGCGTACGGTCTCAAGGCCGTAGCCGACTCCCCAGGCGTCCGGGCGCAACGCGAAGCCGAAGGTGGCCGCGCGCTGCTGATGGGGATCCATGGCAATCCGGCCAAACCCGATCAACTGGCCCATGTCCCGCGCCACGACAGCGAGGGCGTACTCGGTTCGCGGATCCGCAGAGGCGGAGGCCACGGACTGGGCGACGATCTGGCCGACCTGCTCGCGGGTGCGCGGCTCGAACGACAGGTGCTCCGTCGCCTCTGCGCTTCCGTAGATGGCGAAGACACCTTCGACGTCGTCGATGGTGAGTTCACGCAGGCGCAGGCGCTGACTGGACCGTTCGACCGGACACATGCCATGAACCTTATCCCTGTGTCTCCGTGGGAAACGCCGGCTGCCGAGACGGGTGGAGCGCGCTCTCTTCTCGGCTGAGCATGGACGGGAACCGTCCCGCAGTGAACTGCGCATCACCCAGTTGTCCCTTCGCCGTGCCTGGGGCGCACGACTGCGGGCGCCATGCGCTCTGCCCCACCCGCGTGGTCAGCCCGTAGAGTCGGGTCGGCGCCCCGACGCTCGGCCGGGTGCGGAAAGCCGTAGGGGGCGGGATGGATCGGCGGAGCGTGTTGGGCGCGGGTGCGGTGCTGGGTGCCGTGATGGTCGTACAGCCGAACGCGGCGTGGGCCGCTGATGATCAGATGCGCCCGCCATCTGATGCCGAACTCACGGCGGCCCGTGCGCTGTTCGAGGCCGGTGCCTACGACCGGCTGGCCGGGGCGCTTCCGCTACTCCTGGCCGGTGCCGAGCACGGGGTCCAGACGGGCCCGGGCGGCGCAGCCCGGGCCACTGGAGTGTGGGTGCTGGCCTCTCAACTGGCCGTCAAACAGGGCCGAACCGGAGCAGCCGGCGTGTACGCGGGCCTGGCCGGCGCTGCGGCCCGCCGCTCGGGCGACGCACTGGTGCTCGCCGCCGCTGCCCGCGCGGCCGCGACCCCGCTGCGCCGTACCGGCCGTCCCGGGCAGGCATTGGACCTGCTTCGGGAGGCGATCGTCCAACTGACTTCCGCCTCCCGGCCCGGGACAGCCGAGCTGGATGCGGCTGGGATGGCAGCCCTCACAGCTTCCTACACCGCCGCGCAGGCCCATCTGCGCACGGCGGCAGACGATTTCGCGGACGAGGCCGAGCAGACGGCCCTGCGTCTCGAGCGCCTCCCGCACCCTGTCGGCCGGCCGTACCAGCTGACCGCCGACCAGTGCGTTCTGTACCGGATCGGGATCCACCGGCAGCTCGGCGACATCGACACTGGCCTCGCCTACGCTCGCCGCCTGAACCCCGGTCGGCTGTCAACCGCCGAACGCCGCGCCCGCGCCGCCACCGACATCGCCCGTACCCTTCTGGACGCGGGCGACACAGCTGGTGCCTTCGCCCAACTGTGTCTGGTCGAAGACGCCGCGCCCGCCGAAGCCCGCCGCCCCTCGGTACGCGCCCTCACCACCCGGGTCGCAGAGCGCCGCCCCGGCCTGCCGGGCCTTGCCGCCTACGCTCGCCGCACCACCGCCGCTACGAACATGCCGTCCTGGTAGGTCAGTTGCATCACTTGCAGGACGAGGTCGCGACTTATGCCAGCGGGACGCGCTGCAACGCCGTCCGCATCGACTTGTGCGGTGCCATTCGGCCCCCGGCCTGGACGACGCTTCTGTGCATCCGGCCCCATCTGCTCGGCGCCGGGGGTAAGCATCCACAGCGATGCCCGCGCGGCCAAGGCACTTGCGAACCGGCTGACTGACCGCCGGGCAGGTCTCGTTCACGCTCCAGCGCCGCGACTTCTTGATCGTGAACCAGCACCGCTGGTCTACGGCCGCGAACCGCTCGGCAGCGGCCAGCACGGCGTTGCCCCCGAGGACAGGCGCCTGCTGCTTCAGCTGTTCCCGCGCGACACGAGAGCACGCTAGATCCGCGATTTACGCAGCGAATGCCATGCGGCGCCGGCCAGCGCCCGCGCCGATCGGTGAACCGGAAGCCGCTCGTGCTCGCGGTACAGCGCCCAGTTGTACGGGACGAGGGACAGCTTGTTGGAGGACAGCGATCCCGCGCGGCCGGACCTGTACACCGCCAGCGGTTCGGGAAGGCCGCGGGCGGGAGCGCCGTCACGCATGATGGACAGCCACAGGGCATAGTCCTGCCGCTTAGGCATCTCCGGCATCAGCCTCGTACCGAGGACGTTGCGGTCGTACATGGCGGTCAGTGCGCCGATGTGGTCCTGGACCAGCATCGCGCCGTAATCCACGTGCTCTCGCGCCTGGACCACGCGCCCGTTCGGGATGAAGTCGGTGCCTTCGCCGTTGTACTCAGCGTCCACCTTGTAGTAAGAGGTGAACGTCAAGGGCGCGTTGGCTGTTGCCGCGAAGGCGATCTGCCGCTCTAGCTTTTCCGGCAGCCACATATCGTCGCTGTCCAGGAAAGCAACGTAATCCCCACGGGCACGCTCCATGGCGAGGTTGCGTGCCCGGCCCGCACCGCCCCGTTCGGGGGCCGCTCGCGGCAGGACGCGTTCGTCCTGCCGGGCGAACTCCATGAGCAGGTCCATGGAGGCATCGGACGACGCGTCGTCGGTGGCCAGAAGCTCCAGGTCAGTGTGGGTCTGCACAAGCACTGACCGAATTGCGGCGCCAAGGGTGGCGGCCGAGTCGTGTACTGGCATCACCACAGAAACCAGGGGCACAGTGGCGCTCTCCTTACCCAGTGGGAGTCGTCATGGATGTTGTCGCCAGCCAAGGCTACGTGGGAATGCCGCTCGCCGTGCGCGCCGCCGAGGTGGGCCTCACGTCGTCGGCATGCCGCGGCCATCGGTCATGTGAGTTGATCCACGGTGTCCCGGGCCACCTTGAAGGCAAGGCGGCGGACCTCGGATAGGGGCGGGTACACGGAGTCGTAGTGGATGCCCTCTCCTGCGAGGCGTTGGAGCAGCTCCGGCTTCCAGGCTGCGTCGACGCGCACGGTTCAGCCGGTCGCGGACCAGTGCGTGTTCGGCTGACCGGTGGCGCTGTTGAGGAGATCAACCAGCCACGCCGTGGGAAAGCGCGTTCCGGCTCGGCTGTCCCGCTCCTGGCGACCTTGCGTCGTTGAGGTCGGCCTGGACTCCCTACTCACGGCCCTCACTTCTGTGCTCTACCTGGTTACTGGAGGCCGCACCCGAATGCCGCCACCACCCAGGTGCTCTTCGGCGTTGGCGACTTTGTTGGCTCACTCGCCCAACGCCGCCTCGGCGAGAGGACTGTGGCCCTCGAGGCTTGCCGACCGGTCCCTCACACTCCGGATCGCCGTACGTCAGGCCCACGCCGGGCTGACCGAACGCTTCGCCGTCAATTCCGGCATCCACCGGGCTATTGCTCACGCCTCGATGCCTGCTTTCGCTCGCGGTCCTTCACCCAGTTCTTGGCCCGGTAGAGCGGGGGTTCGTTGCGGCTGCCCGGCTTGGGCGGGTTGAGGGTGAGCACCGCGGCGCAGTCCGGCGTGAGGGTCATCGTGACTCTCTTGCCGGTCACGGTGATGACGTCGTTGCCAATCACCACTGTGCCCTTGCTCGGCGCGCGCAAGAGGACGTCGAGCACGTGACGCAGGGCCTCGCACCGGTTCTCCACGGGGACCTCGCGGAAAAACGGACTGTTCAGCGCGTTCGAGTGGAACACGACATGGGGCAGACGCCCGACGTAGCGGATCCTGGCCTCGTCGGTGATCGGCCGCCGAGGAGCGGGTGCAGGTGTCGGCTTCCCGCTCCGGTCGTAGTGGCCGTCCGGCAGCAGTGGCCACGCCGGTTGGGCGGCGGACCGTCGGGCGGCGGACCGTCGGGCCGCGGCCGCCTCCTGTTGCTCCCGCATCCGCTCTTCGTGTGCCACACGGCGCTGGCGCTGCGCTTCCTCGCGGTGGCGGCGGAGCTCCTCGCGGTGGCGGCGGAGCTCCTCGCGGTGGCGCTGTTCGGCGATGTTGTGAAGAAGATCCTCGAGCGGTACCCGGACCTCGTCGAACCACGAGGTGGCGGGCCCCCGGTAGCCGACGACGTGCTGGGTTGTCAGGTCCAGTAGGAAGGAGTAGGGATCGTCCCCGTCGGCCTTGGGGCTCCGGGCCCGCCCGGAGCTGGTGTGGAATCGTGCATGTCCGGCACGGTACCCGTCCAAGTGACAAGGAGACGGCGCCGTTCGGCCTTATCCCTTGCAGCTCTGGCCCGTCACGGTCAGCGCCCGGCGGGCTGTTGGGAGTTGCCCTGGACGGTGGCGGGTACCGTGGAAGCACTGGAGGACGCAGGAGGACCAGTGGACCGACGCGGCTTCGTCATCGCATCCCTTGGCACGCTCGCCTCCACCGGCGCCTACTGGGCGGCCACCACCCCGGCCGCCGTCGGCGCGACACGCGGCCGGCGTATCGGGCAAGGGACCGCCGACCTCCTCGAAACCCGTCTGGCCACCCTGCGGCACCTGGACGACGAGCTCGGCTCCGGCCAGGCCTACGACGCCGCCATCGCCGAGTTACGCCTGATCACGGGCGTGCTCAAGACGAACTCCTACAGCGAGACCACCGGACGGCGGCTGTACGCGGCCGCCTCCGAAGCGTGTCGGCTCGCCGTTATGGTGCTCGTACGACAGCGGGCGCCTGGCCGACGCCGAAAAGCGCATCGCCGCCTCCCTGCGGGCCTCCGCCACCGGCGAGAACGCCACCCTCGGCGCGAACACCCTGGCTTTCTGGGCCAACCTCCGCTACAGCGCCGGCGATCCCTACGGCGCCCTCGGACTCATCGAGCGTGCCCTGGACAACCGACACAAGATCACCTCCGCCAGGGTCCTGGCGATGCTCCACGCCCGGCAGGCCCGCGCGCACTCCAAGGCCAGCGAGACCAAGGCCGCCTACCGCGCGATCGACGCGGCGTTCGCCGCCTACGACCGCGCCGGCCCCGCCGCGCATGACCTGCCTTCGATGTACTGGTGGAGTCAAGGCGAATGCCACGAAGTCGCGGCCAGCTGCGCGCTCTCCTTGGGTGAACCCGCCCGCGCGCTGGAACACTTCGACGCGGCCCTGCGGCACGAGGACCCATACGACGCCAGCACCGAGGCCCGCGGCGCGGGCATCTACCTCGCCCGCCAGGCCGAGGCCCACCTCGCGCTCGGCGACGTGGACGCCGCCGTCGAGGTCGCCCAGCGGGCCATCGAGCAACTGGGCGGAGCCGATTCCGCCCGCGGCACCAGCACCCTCGCCGATCTGCGCGGACAGCTCACCGCCCACCGCAAGGCCCGCCCCGTCGCGGACTTCCTCGACCTCACGGCGTGACCGTTTCCCGCGCGGACAGGGCGGTGACGTTCCCGCCCGCCTGCCGGAGCTGCGCGATCAGGCGGGCGTTGTCCTCTTCTCGCTCAACGGTGCGCAAAGTCAGGATCTGGATCTGGTTGGCGTACGTGGCCAGGGCGCCCTTCAGTTCACGGACCTCGCCAGTGCCAGCGTGGTCGCTGCGCAGCTCGCCCTCCGCCTTCTTCAGCCGGGACACTTCGCCCCGCAGTTCCCCCGGTTCCGGACGGCGGGTCTACGGCGCCTCCAGGATCTCCTTCACCGCCCTCGCGACCGGCGAGCCGTAGCAGGAAGCACGGGAGACCCCGGCCTCCGTGCACACATTGACGACTGTGATCTTGCCGCCGGTGAGCTCGGGCACGCCGTGCATCAAGCGCTCGAATACTTCCATGAGCACACGGTCGATGTCCGTCAGCACCCGTCCGCAGGCCGAGAGACGCTCGAAGGTGTGCCGGATCCGGAGTTCGAAGAGGACCTGCGCCTGCCGGGCGCTGGCTCAGCAGAGGGACGCTTGCGCGCACTTGCTGATCGTTGTGGACTGCCCCGGTGACCACACGCACCCTGTATCTCATCGCCTGCGCCGCGCCGCCCGCCCGCCGCCTCCATATCCCCATCTCCATGGCACAGCAGGCCGGATGGGACGTCTGCGCGATCTTGACACCGTCCGCGTATCGGTGGCTCACCGAGGACGCCGAAGGCGAGATCGAGGCCCTGGAACAGAACACCGGGCACCCCGTCCGCTACCAGTACAAGCTCCCCAGCCAGCCCGACGTACTGCCACCGCCGGACGCGATCCTCGTTGCCCCCACCACGTCGAACACGCTCAACAAGTGGGCCGCGGGCATCTCCGACACCCTCGCTCTCGGCCTGATCACCGAGGCGATCGGCATGCAGATCTCCACCGTCGCGCTCCCGCACTGGAACGACGCCCAAGGCAAACACCCCGCCGTCGCACGCAGCGTCCAGGAACTGCGCGACGCCGGCGTCACCGTGCTGCTCGGAGAAAGCGGCTTCACACCCCACCCGCCACGCCACGGCAACCTCGACGCCTACCCGTGGCAGGCCGCTCTGGACGCGCTGCCCGCCTGAGCCGCCAACCCACAGTGAGAGGAGATGTCACGGGCCCAGAGGGGGGAGAGGACGGCTACTGAAGGAGGCCGCCCTAGCCGTGAGCGTCAGGAACTATATCGGCGATCTGCACGCCGTAACCGACTGGACGAGCGGCCCGGCCGTGGGACAGGCGCGTCGTGAGCGCAGGTCTGAGCCTGGTGGTGGGCGCCGATCCGACGCTGGAAACGCGGTGGGAGTCGATCGCGCCGCATCTCCCCGGCGTGCTGCCGACCGGCCCACGGGTCCTTCACTTCGCCAGGGTGCTGCACTTGTCCGACGACGGCACCGGCCTGGACGCCGCGGTCCGGAACCTGGTCGCCGGGGGCCAGCACATGGAGGTCGCCGTGGAGTGGGCCGGCCAACCCCGCACTCCCCAGGCGCGCTTGAGCCGCTACGGGCCTGCCGCCTGTGGGCGCAGGGTGTCGGGCAACTCCCGGGCAGGCCATAGGGTGTTCACCCGATCACGACAAGTTACAGGAGGGGGGCGTGTTGGACCCGCAAGCGCTGCCTGAACTCACCGCGGTGCTGGCCAGCGTCTACGGCCTGCCCGGCATCGAGCTGGAGCGGCTGCTGGTCGGCCAGGCTACCGTCAACTACCGTGCTCAAATCGGCTCTGAGGAGCTGTTCGTCAAGCATTACCAGGGCAGCGAGAGCGATCTGGGTGCCGAGCAGGCCGCGGTTGACCAGACGCAGTTGGCCGGCCTGCACCAGGTGCCGGTCGCCGTCGTGCGGCCCTCGATCGGCGGAGACACTGTCGTGCGGCAGGACGGGATCGCCGTCTCGGTGTGGGAGTGGGTGCCTGGTGCCGTCGTGGAGGACGGTCTCAACCCCGCTCAGCAGCGCGCCGCTGGACATGCCCTGGGCCGCATCCACACCGCGTTTGCCAACCACCCGGCTGGATCCGGCCCGTCGGCGCGGCTGGAGAAGTGGATGAACCCGGACCTCGACAAGCTGGATGCCACCACGGGCAAGCTGCTGGGCATCGCGGGCGAGCGGGCCGAGCATGACGCGTTCGACGAGCAGGCGCTGCTGACCCTGGCCGAGCGACGCGCGGTGCTGCCCCGCATCCCCGAGCTCCTGGCCGGCCTTCCGACTCTGACCACCCAGGTCTTGCATGGCGACTACTCCGCCGTCAACCTGCTGTTCAAGGGTGACGAGCTCACCGCCGTGCTGGACTTCCTGCCCCCCGACCCGTTCCTGGTCGCCTACGAGCTGGGCCGGATCGCTTTCGACCCACGCACGGTCGTCCTCGACGAGGACTGGATTGCCTCGGGCGTGAACCTGGTCGGCGCCTATCTGGAGACCAACCCGGACCTGCCGGCGGTCGACGTGACCGCCTGCGCCCGGGTGGCGCTGGTCCAGCTGCTGACCAGCCTCTACGGCGTCAAGCAGCACTACCTCAAGCCCGGCCTGATCCAGGCGGATCTGGACCAGTTCTGGCTGCTGCGGCACGCTGCGGCCAAGCGCCTGCTGGATCACCTCGACGACGTCGAGAGCGCCCTGACACAGGCGTCGCACCACCGTTGACCGCGTCCGCCCCATGGCGGATGACGAAGAGAAGAAGTGGGGATGACCACGACGGCCAGCCAGGGACCAGTGGGCGATCTTGCGCGGAAGGGGGTAGTCGAGGCCGAGTTCGGCAGCGGCCAGATTGAGTGCTCCGAGCGCGGTCATGAGTGCGCTCTGCGGATCAGGATCACGTCAACGTCTCGGTCATACCCTGGCCAGCCGCGTGTCCGTTCTCGCGTGCGACGCCGAGCCGGAATCCGACCGGCCGACCTCTGTCCCGTTCCCGCCTCTCCGATGCCTGGGCTTCGTTAGTGTTCCTCAAGAAGGCCGCACCGGACCGTCAAGAGGAACCGCCGTGAACATCGCCGACGCCCAGCGACTTGCCTGGGAGAACAAGCTCGACAAAGGGTTCAACGTCTCCGACATCCCCCTGGAGTTCGGCCTGCTGACAGCCGAGGTCGGCGAGGCGTTCACGGCTTGGCGTAAAGGGCTGCCCGACCGCGGGGAAGAGCTCGCCGACGTATTTCTGCATCTGGTGGCAATCGCCGAGATGCAAGGCGTTGACCTCGGCGAAGAAGTCAGGCGGAAGATCGAGAAGAACGCTCGACGCGAATACACCGCCAGTCCAGATGGAACACTTCTGCGGACCAGCCGAGAGTAGAAATGCGTATACAGGCGCTGGTGCTGGTATCCGTTCACCTCCGTAGATGCGGCGAGCAGGGCAGGGGACACGGACCACCACGGCCGAGCGACAGGCAGTATGCGTTCCATGGAAGCTGAGCTGCGCCCACCGACGGCCGCCGACATCGAGCACTTGATCGACTGGAGTATTCCGCCGCTCGACGCCGTGCCGAACGGTGACCGAATCCTTGTCGTCACCTACTACGCGAACACCGCCGGAATCCCGGACTGCTTCGACGGGCTGGACGGGACACCTCTTCTTGAACTCGCCGAGCCTGGCACCGACGGCCCGGACCACGCTGCAGCCGTCGACAGCTTCGTGCGCGCCCACCTCGACATGCTCGACACCTGGTACCAGGCGATCGACTCGCTCGACGCTCGCGTCCGCGACGGCAGCGGCCTGCCCTCCTGGGCAGCAGAATTCCTCCACGGGGAAGCCGAGCAACTCTTCACCGCCACCAGCGCCCTCGACCGTGCAGTCATCACGCACCACCACGGCAGCGCCGGCCCCCGCCTGTCTGCGGCGTACGGACTCGCCTATCCCCTATCCAACGGCACCATCAACCCCTTCACGCAGTCCGGCTGACGGCGCTTGAAGGATATGGACCAGCCCCCCTGCTCGGAACTCCGCAGCGCCTGCGCCGAGACCCGGAACGACCGGCAAGATGACGGCCGGCTGCCGGGGACAGATTCGGCGACCGCGGGCGCGCACTACCAGTGGCACCTCAAGCGGGTGGGACGGCCATTCGAGTGAAACTGCCCACCAGGCTGAGCCATCACACTGGAGGTATGAGCACCGCACCGCTTCGGGAAGCTGCCCGGGTCATCGTTCTCGATGACGACCAGCGCGTACTGCTGCTCCACTACGCCGAGATCGGTGGCTTCTGGGCCACCCCCGGCGGTTCCCTGCACGAGGACGAAGACCATCCCTCCGCTGCCCGGCGTGAACTCAACGAAGAACTCGGCGTCGCTGAGGAAAACGTCCAGCTGAGCGCACAGCTCGCAGAACGCAGCCAGAACCATGCCGTCGCAGGGCGCGAGGTTCACCAGGTCGAGCAGTACTTTCTCGCTTACCTCACGCCGGCCGACATCGACCTGGCGGGCGCCACGCAGACCGACAACATCCGGGCCCACCGGTGGTGGACACTGAACGAACTGCGGACCACGCACGAGATGGTTTACCCCATCGGTCTCGCCGACCTGGTCACGAACTTTCTCGACCGCGGGATGCCGGACCAGCCGGTCATTCTGCACTGAGTCCCGCCCATGCACCTTGGTCCCGCTTCATCCCGGTGCTGTTGAATGCCGCACCTGCGCTCGGGCCGCTCGCTGGACTGCCCGACCAACGGCACCCCGGCACACCAGCCGTACGCCGCCGTTGGGTTTCACGGGTATGACGGCACGCCGCACGCCCTGGCTTCTTACCTCCCCCAAATTGCCACCACGGATGGGTGGTCAGACCATGGCCGCTAGCTACTTGCCCCTGAAAAAGTGTTTGGGCTGGTGGCGGAGCCGGTAATGCGGGATGGCGCTGTGTCCCTGGCCGGTTGGCGGCATGTGCCTCACCGGCTGAGGACGGTCATCCGCTGGAGGTTGTAGGCGAAAATGCCCATTCCGGCCCAGGTCTGGGCGCCAGCCAGGCGGCGCAGGCGCGTGCGACGGAAGCCGAAGCTGCGCTTGAGGTGACTGATACGGGCCTCGACACCGACCCTCCAGTTGCGCATCCGCCGGAACGGGCGACTTTGCTCGTGCTCACGCCGTGCCTTTCCCGGCTTCCCGGCTCGTTGCAGGCCGATCCGCTGGACACCGAGTTCGGCCAGAGCCAGATCGTTGGCTGCGGTGCCGAAGCCACGGTCGGCGACGACCGTGCCGGGCGGGCGGCCAGTCAGTGACACGACGCGTTGCACCGAGGGGACCAGTTGCGGCGCATCGGCCGGATTTCCGCGCTGGACCTGGTGGTCGACGATGAAGCCGCGTTCGTCCTCGGCCACGAGCGCGGTGTAGCCGAACTGGGTGGGGTGCTGGGGCTTGCCCTTGCGGATCGGTCGGGCGTCGGGGTCGGCCAACGAGACCAGCCGGTCGGGGATGGTGCGGATGCCCGCCAGGCGTAAGGCGGTCTGCTCCAGCAGTCGGCGGGTGCCGGCTGCGGTCTCGGCCAGCTCGTCCACGAGGTGCGCAAGTCGTCCCGAAGGCCGCTTGCGCAGCGTGCGTCGGGCATTGCGCTCCACCGCTGCCACGTCCCGTAAGGTCGCCCGGGCAACGGAGGCGATTTCACCGGTGAGCCGGTCGATCTCGCCCAGCGCCTGGCCGGTGCGTCGCCGCAGCGTGCGAGAGATCTCCTTCAAACGGCGTCCCGCTGACCGGCTGCGATCACGGAAACGGGTGCGCCTGGCTGCTCCGGACGCCTTGATCCGGCCCACCAGCCGGCCCAGCTTGCGTACACCGTGTTCGAGCAGGTCAGCGTCGGTGGGGTGGTCGATGTCTGCTTCCATCACGGTCGTGTCGATGCGCAGCTTGCGGCACCGCAGCAGCTTGTCCTCGACCAGCTTGCCCAGCAGGGCGGCGTTCAGCTCTTCCACCGTCTGCGCTCCGCTGCGGCGCACCAGCTTGATCAGCGTGGTCGGGTGCGGCACAGGGGAGGCCAGCGGGATGCGGCAGAACCGGCGCCAGCTGAGCGAGTCCGCGACCTCACGGCAAAGGGTCTCGTAACCCAGCTGGTAGCGGTGCTTGAGATACAGCAGGCGCAGCAGCGTCTCCACCGGTACGGACGGTCGCCCCAGCCGCTCGGCGAACACCGCCCGCCAGGGAGCGATGAATCGCTCGTCGTCCAAGAACGCATCGACCAGGCTCAGTTCGGCAGGTAACTGCCGCGCTTGCTCCGGCAACATCTCCCACCAGGCGTCCTGCACTCCCGAGACACGCAACATCGCCCCACCCCCGGCCGCATCGACCCGCCTCCACTGTCGCGGGCACGGTCCGGCCTTTACCAGCTCTCCCCAGAGGGCAACCCAGAGGCAGCTCCGGACTTCTTCAGGAGTAAGTAGCTAGCGCCTCGCACGAGGAGGCCGACCAGGAGTTTGGTGCGCGCTGCGGTCAGGCCGGGGCTTCGGTGTCGACGTCCTGGATGTGGCCCAGATGAAAGGTGTTCACCTCGTCATCGGGACCGGTGCAGGCGTACAGGTACGGCGGGTCGAGTTCGAGGGAATGGATGGTGTGGGTGGTGGGCTGGCCTTTGCCGGGTGCGTAGGTGATGGCGGTTTTCAGGGCGTTGTCGATGGCGTGGGCGATGCGGCGCAGGGCGGGCGGATCCAGGTGCGGGGCGTCGCGGGCGAGGACCTGTTCGGTGGGGGAGGGCCGGGGCACCGTCTGGTCCGTGGCGGGCGAGAGGAGGACCTCGGCCAGGTGGGCGAGGTCGGGGGCTTCCGGCGCCGGCCTGGCAGTCCGTGGTGCGGGCAGGAGCGGGTGGCGGCTGGCGGTGGGGCGTTCGAGGCGGATCGCACCGTCGTGCTGTTCGTGGACGGGCGCGTACCCGGCGCCGCGGAGTGCGGTGAGCACCGTGTCTCCGGGGAGCGGGCTCGTCAGCACGGTCGGGGCGAGCAACCGGAGGCTCAACGGGGCGAGTCGGCCGCTGGCGGCGATTTCGGCGATCAGGGCGGTGTCCGTGCTGTGCAGGAGGCTGGCCGGGGTGGTGAGGCGGACTCGGCCGTGCGCGTCGGCGGCGTCCCGGACGAGGTCCGTCAGCTGCTCGGGAAGGGCCGTGGTGTCGGCGATGCTGCGCAGCGCCTGGAGGAGTTCGTCGGCGGTGTGCCCGGTGTCCAGGGCGCGGCGCAGCGACGCCGGGGTGATGTGCCAGAGGGATGCGGGGTGCCGTACGGCGCGGTCGGCCAGCTGGTCCAGGAGGGCGGCCAGCCGGGGGGAGCACACGCCGTCGACGACCGCGGCCACGTCCGGATCGATGTGGAAACGCGCTGTCCCGGCCGGCGGCGGCAGCACCTGCTGGGCGCATGCGGCGAGTTCGGTCTCCTGGAGGGCCGGGTCCGTGTCGTGGTGGTTCAGTGCCGGGCCGAGCGGGCTGAGTGCGCCTTGTGCGAGCACGCCGAGGAGTTCGGCTTCGCGTACCAGCGGCGCGAGTGCCGCCTTCTCGTGGTCGCGATCGCGTTCTCCCGAGTACGAGTACTGCTCCGTACAGGTGCAGAACCGGGCGCGGGGCCGGTGCCAGGCGAGCAGGTCGGCGAAGGCGCCGACGAGATCACCCGTGGTGTCGAGGGCCTGGTGCGGGCCGAGCGCGGCCGCGCTGTCCAGGAGGGCGGTACGTGTCGCCAGGCATCCGTCGCACTCGGCCCGGGAGGCGAGAGTGGGCGTCGGGCCGCCTGGCGCGTCATGGTCGGGGCCGTAGCGGGTCGCGATCGGGGTGGTCCGGGTGGGGGTGAAGCGCATCGTGCGCCAGGCCAGGGCGAGTTGCGCGTACTGCCCGGCCGGCTCGCGCGCCATCCAGGCGTCATACGCCGTCGTCGCCAGGATCCGCTCCTGACCGTCGTGCGCGAGGAGACCGGCCGCGTGGGCGCATTCGAGGATGAGGCGGACCGCGGCCGGCGTACAGCCGGAGGCCTTGGTGATCCGGGTCAGTTCGCGGGTGCCGATGCCACCGTCCTTCAGCAAGGCTGGCGACTGCTGGACGCACGTGAGCAGGACCGTCGTGGCCCGGGCAAGGAAGGTGACGGCGGCGGCCGAGGCGGCCTCGGCGAGTTGCTCGCCGGTGACGGCTGTGAGCGGGATTTCCGGCAGCCGGGGATGGAAGGGCGCGGCGGACTCCGGTCCGCGCAGCGCGATCAGCACCTCGGCCGGCAGCTGCCGATCCCGTTCCCCGAAGTAGCCGAACTCACCCGATGAAACGGGCCGTTCCTTCGACGACAGCAGAGCGCGCTCGGCCGCCCAGTCCTGGCCTTCCCGGCCGGCGGAGGACATGGAGATCGAGCTGTAAGACGTGGAGTTGCACCGGCGTAGATGCTTCAGCAGTTCCTGGGCGGGCGCGGGAGCCTGGGCGACAAGGTCACGCACCCGTTGACCGTCACGGTGGTGGGTGAGCAGCACGGCGCGCTGCTCACTCTCATCGGCCCCGGCCGTGAGGCCCAGCGTGGTGAGGGCCGCAGCCAGGTCTTCGCCGTGCAGGTGCTTCACGATGGTCTCGAAGCCGACAAGCCGGTTGCGCAGCCCCAAGGGAGAAGTCCACAGCTCGCGGAGCGCTTCCGCCATGACCAGACTGTCCGGCTCGCCGGGAGCCGCATTACGAGCCCACACCAGGCCCAGGGCGGACAGCCGGCCGAGGGCCTGTTCAAGGGCGGCCTCACCGTCGCCGGTCGGCTTTTCGGACTCCAGCGGCACCCCCAGCATGGACGCGAGCAGGGGCCGGGGACACGGCGTGGGAAGTGCAGCGAGCGCCTCGGCAACCTCGACGCACGGCAAGGTGAGCAGCTGCGTGGCGGCCCGTTGGACGCTGCCGGGACGCAGCAGCCGCTCGGCGATCTCGCTCAGCGTCCGCGGACGCGGCTCGGCGAGTGCATCCCGGCGCTCGGCCAGGAGTTGGGCGAGTCCCCGAGGCCCGAGTGCGCGCAAGTGATTGCAGAGCTGGTCGTCGGCGGACGGGCTGCTGTCAGACGCGATGCTCAACCAAGGCCCCATTCGATAGCGGTTCGCGGTCCCCAGCGGCCCGGCCGCCATCCACATGTAGCAGGCTCGGGCATGCCGGGTGCGCTCTTCGGATGTACTTCACCGTTGACCGCGCCTGGACCGGCGAGAAAGGGCAGACCTCTGCACTTCGAGGTCGTTCAGGTGTTCCCCTTCTGGAGGCGGTGACCGGGCCACGCCCGGGCGCCCCGTCGAATCTTCAAGCCGCGCATGTTCTGCACCGGATTGGGCTAGTGTGGTGGTGGCCGTTCGGCGGCCGTGCCGGGGTGCCGTTCCCGGCCTTTGGCGGCACCGGGAAGGCAGAACTGCGGCCAGACGCGCCGCACCGTGAGCTTCCTTCTTTCGCAGTGGCGTGTCTTTCTCCTCGATGCGCTGGCCGGGCAGTGCTCCAAGGAGGCCCCGCCATGCATTCCTCCCGTACACCGCGGCGTCTGTCCACACTCGCCGAGATGCGCTGCCTGGCGACCGGGGAGCCGCGTCAGCTCGCCCTCGCCGAACTCACCCGCTCCTCAGCCGAGGTGGTGTCCGCCCCCGGCGGCGCACCGCAAGAAATGTGGGAGGCGCTGGTCCTGACGGCCCTGATGGACCACTACGGCGCGCACCGCCCCGCCGAGGCAGGCGGCCCCTACGGCATCCGCCGCATCACCCCGCGTGCCAGCGAGGTCGTGATCCATGTGGAGCGGGACGAGCTCGAACGGTGGGCCCGGGCGCTGGTTCCCGTCAGGCGGGCGGACGGCTCATGGACCGGTCTGGCTGGCCTGCGGTGGACCGTCCAGGACAAGGGCGTGCTGCTGCATCCCATCGATGGCACTGCTCACCTGGTGCTGGCGCGCACCTTCGCCCGGGACTGGCACCGGGCCGTGGCCGCCACGATCGGCGCGGGCGACATGATGGCTGCCACCGCGAAGGACGTCAGCGCCGAAACAGGGCTGGAACGGGCGCAGCGTACACGGATCGCACCGTGTGCGGGGACGGTGTCGGCGTTGCTGCGGCGGATCATGCTGCTGGAGCCGCTCGCCCAGCAGCCGTTCACCGGCGGATCGGTGGAGTTCCGTGTGGTTGCGGGGCAGTTGGTCGACCATACATTGAACGCCGCGCGCAGGACGCCGCCGTGGATGGTCCTGCACGCCCCGCGGCCGTTGTGGCCGCGATCGGCGCCGGTGGTGCCGACGCGCAGCGCGGCCGAGGACGTCCTGGCGTTCATGGCCCGCTACTCGCACCTGTCCGGTGTCCCGGTTCCGTCCGACGCGGCCCGGGCACTGTGCCTGCTCGCCGGTGTGGAGAGCGGCGAGGCCGCGCTCACCGCGGCCGCCTGGGCGCTGCAGGTAGCCGACAGGGTCCTGGCTGATCCGGCCTGCGGCTACCTGCACGAAGAGGGCGGGTGGACGGCCAACCGGCGGCGGGTTCTGGAAGGCTTCGTCTACGACAGTGGCCCCCTGGATCCGCCGGGCGCCGGGCGGCTGATCGAGCTCAGCCCCGTCGGCATGGCCGACCTGGGCCGCGAGAGTGCCTACCTGCCCGACAGGGGTGTCCGCGAAGCCATCACGGAAGGCCTTGATCCTGCCGAGCTCGACGAGGAGCTGACCGAGCGCGGGACTCAGATCCTGCTCGGGCTGCTGGACTGGGTGCTGGCTGCCGCCACGCACCAGCCGCCGGAACACGACCCCTGGCAGCAGGTCACCCCGACCGCGGCCACCGACGACTTCCCCGACCTGCTCCCGGACGCGCGGTGGACGGCCCGTCTCGCCTTGGCCGACGGACCCGTCCCG
>Ga0182008_10001138_pt1 | contig 18323 bp, 18 predicted proteins | sample Sormic07211129_1_FD_120482 | JGI IMG/M metagenome (GOLD analysis project Ga0182008, IMG submission 120482) | Rhizosphere microbial communities from Sorghum bicolor, Mead, Nebraska, USA - 072115-129_1 metaG | ecosystem: Host-associated > Plants > Roots > Rhizosphere | place: USA: Nebraska...
AAACAACCTTGCCCTACCAACTCCTTCTGGGCTTCGATGAACTGAAGCGATCCGCTGTCGAATTCTGCATAACTCTTTGTTTACCAAGGAGTTTTCCGTTTCGACTGCGCCGGAAGTGGGGCGAATTATAGACTTCTGAAATCTGCCGTCAAGCGTTAATTTGATTTTTCTATCAACTGTCTGAAAAAGTACCTTACGTTATCTAAAAGCAGGCCCACACACTCTAAACTGAGCAATATATTGCTCAGCCATGTTCATTTGAGCATCATATAGGGCCTGCCTCCCGAACATGACCCGGACCCATTACTAATGACCTCCTCTTCTCGCAGCCTGGTATCGACATTCTTTCCCGTCGGCCTGCTGTTGATCGCCATGGCGTCCATTCAAACCGGCGCCTCATTGGCCAAAAGTATGTTTCCTATCGTCGGTGCACAAGGAACAACGACCGTACGTTTGATTTTCGCCAGCGTGATCATGCTTCTTCTACTGCGCCCATGGCGCGCAAGGCTGACAGCCAAATCGCTGCGTACTGTAATCATCTACGGGATGGCCCTGGGCGGAATGAACTTCCTCTTTTATATGTCACTGCGCAGCGTCCCACTGGGTGTCGCCGTAGCGCTTGAATTCACCGGCCCGCTTGCCGTCGCCATCTATACCTCGCGCCGAGCGGTCGATTTCCTGTGGATAGCCCTCGCGATCGTCGGGCTGGTGCTCTTGATTCCTTTGGGTGAAGCCAGCCACGGAATTGATTTGCTCGGCGCCGGCTATGCCCTGGGCGCGGGGATCTGCTGGGCAGTCTATATCCTGTTCGGGCAGAAGGCGGGGAACGATAATGGCGTCCAAACCGCTGCTCTGGGGGTGTTGATCGCCGCACTGTTCGTGGCACCTATAGGCATTGTCCACGCAGGCACCGCCCTTCTGACGCCAGCGCTGATCCCGATTGGCATTGGAGTGGCCATTCTCTCCACCGCCCTGCCCTACACACTTGAGATGATTGCGCTCACGCGCCTGCCCGCCCGCACCTTCGGCACGCTCATGAGTATCGAGCCGGCTTTCGGCGCGCTGTCCGGGCTGTTTTTCCTTCAGGAGCACTTATCCATAGCGCAGTGGATGGCCATCACCTGCATCATTCTGGCATCCATCGGAGCCACATTGACCATGCGTAAGGAGTCCAAACCGCTGGTCCCGGCGGATTAAGTCATCAACGCATGTAGATCTGGTATTTGCAGCGCATTTAGGCCATGTTTAGCCAGCAAACCAATCGCATTCATGGAGTTTTTCGACAAGGACAGCACGAACGCTACGCTCGAGAGCGAATAGAGCCGACTTCAAACATTGCGAAGCGGCTATTTAAGGATGGGAATGAAACGAATTTTGATACTGTTGATGGTCGTAGCGATTGCTGGCTGTGCGGCGACCACAAAAACAGAAGTGAAAAGAGGCAAAAAAGGACTGCACATCAACTGCTCCGGCCTGTCCTCCTCCTGGGATCAGTGCTACACCAGCGCAACCCATTCCTGCGGCACCAAGGGCTACCGGGTCATCGCGAAGTCCGGTGACAATTCCGAAGAGCCAGGTGACTACCCTTTCGGCCTGAACCCTGCCGGCTATACCAGTCGCAGCATGATCGTGATTTGCAAGTAGTCGGGCTCAAAGCGTGCGTCGACTGCCTGGCCGACGCCCACTTGCAATGGCAATCATCAAATCGGCGTCGTACGCACCTGCAACCATTCAAGCCCCGCACCGCTGAGCAAAGGGCTCAAGCGCTCACGCACCTGTTCATGGTAAGCGTTGAGCCACGCGCGCTCATCCGCCGTCAACATGGAAGACTCCAGGCAACGGGTGTCGATTGGGCATAAGGTCAAGGTTTCGAACTTGAGGAACTCACCAAACTCAGTCCTGCCCGCCTCGCGATTCAACGCCAGGTTTTCGATTCGCACACCCCAACGTCCAGGGCGGTAGGTGCCGGGTTCGATAGACGTGATCATTCCGGGTTGCATCGCAGTCTGCGGCGCAGGCGCGGCCTGATAGGCAATCACCTGCGGGCCTTCGTGCACGTTGAGGAAATAACCTACGCCGTGGCCCGTGCCATGTCCGTAATCCACGCCATCGGCCCAGATCGGCGCACGAGCGATCGCGTCCAGCAACGGCGACAAGATACCCTTGGGGAAATGCGCACGGGACAACGCAATCACCCCCTTGAGCACACGAGTGCAGTCACGCTTTTGCTCATCGCTCGGCGTACCGACAGGCACCATCCGTGTAATGTCCGTAGTGCCGCCCAGATACTGGCCACCCGAGTCGATCAGCAACAGACCATCACCTTCGATAACCGCGTGCTCTTCTTCGGTGGCGTGGTAATGGGGCATAGCGCCATTGGCATTGAATGCCGCAATAGTGTTGAAACTCAGCGATACATAATCGGGACGACGCGCACGCGCAGCCGTCAGGCGCTCATCGATCGTCAGCTCGGTAATGCGCTCATGTCCCAGCGCACTGTCCAGCCAGGCGAAGAATTCGCACAACGCAGCGCCATCCTGCTCCATGGCCCGGCGGATATGCTCTGCATCGGCCAGGCTCTTGCGCGATTTAGCCAGTGTGGTCGGGTTAAGCCCTTCGATCAGCTTGACGCCGGCATCCAGGTTTTCCAGCAGACCGGCTGTCACGCGAGCCGGGTCAACCTGCACACTGGCGCCCGGCGGAACGCCACGTAGCGCGTTCGCTACCTCGTTGTAGTCACGTAGCGTCACGCCGTCCTGCTCAAGCGCAGCGCGCAACTCGGCGTCGACTTTACCCAATGCCACGAACAACGTGGCCTGTTGCTGATTGATCAATGCAAAAGACACAAACACCGGGTTGAACGACACGTCACCGCCACGCAGGTTGAACAACCAGGCGATGTCATCCAGCGTGGCGATGAAATGCCAATCGGCGCCGTTCTCTTTCAAACTGGCGCGCAGCGCAGCGAGCTTCTCGCCTCGGCTGACAGTCGCCTGTGGCGGAAGGTGCTGATAGATCGGCTGCTCGGGCAGGCTCGGGCGATCTTTCCAGACCTCATTGAGCAGGTCGATGTCGGTGCGCAGGCGCGCGCCACGCTCTGCCAGCCTGGCACTCAGGGTTCGCGCCGACGCGACCGCCATCACCGCGCCGTCCACCGCAACCACGCCGCCTTCAGGTGTCTGTTCGGCAAGCCAGTCCAAGGGGCCGGGCTGGCCCGGCTGCAACTTCACAAGCTCGATACCACTGCCCTTCAGTTCCTTGGTTGCCTGCTCCCAGTAACGGCTGTCGGCCCAAACACCGGCGAAGTCGGCGGTAACAACCAGCGTGCCCACCGAGCCATGGAATCCAGACAGCCATTGTCGCCCTTGCCAGTAACCCGGCAGGTACTCCGACAAATGCGGATCGGCCGACGGCACCAGCAGGGCATGAATGCCTTCGCGGCTCATCAGCTCACGGGTATGCGCCAGGCGCTGCGGAACCGTTCCATGGATCAAAGGCTGCGTGCTCATTGTGTCTCCTGCTAACCACGAATAATTGTTATGTGTTGCGACTGAAAACTCAGACCGCCCAGAACGCCGGTGCAGTGGCGAGTGCCGCCTTGATCAACTGAACCGCCTGGTCGATGTCCTGCTCGGTGGTAAACCGCCCCAGGCTCAAGCGAATGGTACGACCGGCGCTACGGGCGTCATGGCCCAATGCCAGAAGTACATGGGACGGCGCATTGTTGGCCGAGTTGCAGGCCGACGTCGCAGAGAACGCGATGCCCGCACTCAACGCAGCCGAGTTGAATTCACCTTCGCCAAACGTAAGGCTCAGGGTGTGGGGGATACGTTCGGTGGGGCTGCCGTTGAGGCGCACGCCGGCTACGCCGTCCAACTGCTGGAGCAAACGCTGACGCAACGTCATCACCTTGGCGTTCTCCTCGACAAATGACTCGGACGCCAAGGCAAACGCCGCTCCCATGCCGGCAATCTGATGGGTCGCCAGAGTGCCGGAGCGCAAGCCGCCCTCATGCCCACCGCCGTGAATCTGTGCCGATACCTTCTGCTGCGCACGCGCCCCTACGTACAGCGCGCCGATGCCCTTGGGGCCATACAGCTTGTGCGCGGAAAACGACATCAGGTCCACCGGCCACTGCGCCAGGTCAATCGCGACCTTACCCGCCCCCTGCGCCGCATCCACATGCAGCAAGGCCCCTTGTTCACGCACGCGCGCGCCGATGGCGGGGATGTCGTTAAGGGTGCCCAGTTCGTTATTCACCAGCATCAGCGACACCAGGAACGTGTCATCGCGCAATGCCTCGCTGACCGCCTCGACGCTGATCAAACCATCGGCGTCCGGCACCAGGTAGGTCACGGCCACGCCGGCCTCCTGCAGCTGCCGCGCGGTATCCAGGGTGGCCTTGTGTTCGATCTGGCTGGTGATGATGTGCCCACCCGCGATGCCACGCGCCTGGGCCACGCCCTTGATCGCGAGGTTGTTGGATTCAGTCGCCCCGGAAGTCCAGACGATCTGCTCAGGCTGCGCTCCCACCAACTCGGCGACCTGACGTCGCGCCTGCTCGACCGTGTGCCTGGCCGCCTGGCCGAAGGCATGGGAGCTGGACGCCGGGTTACCGAAATTGGCATTGAAGCCCAGGCATTCGACCATCACCTGGATGACCCGCTCATCCACCGGTGTGGTGGCGGCGTAGTCGAAATACAACGGACGTTTAGTCATGACGTTCAAACACTCGCAGAGCAGGTTCCCGAGAGCAGTGTCTCAGGGGCATTGACCGGAACAAGAGGTCATCAGGTTTACCCGATCGGATGCCATTAAAGAAGGACCACTTTATTTAATTGTGCGTAGGAACGCTCCTGAAATTCAGCTTAACAGGCTGAAGCGGCCCCAAGGAAAACAAAAAGCCCGAGGATTCTTGAAGGAAACCTCGGGCTTTTTTGCCGCCGAACGGGGGTCAACTGGGGCGCCCGTGCAACGTGATGCTGCGCTCGGCATTCATTTCGCCCTGCCTATCAAAGCCGAAGGGTTTGGCCGGCTGGCCGGTCAACGCTGCGCGCTGGCGTTGATACTCGTCAAAAGACAGTCCACGACGACTCAACGATTCCAGCGCCAGTTGCTTGGTTTCTTCCGCTGAGTAAGGACGCAACTCAGGGGCAGGATGGTTCGCACAACCGGCGAGTACAGAGACGACAAGTAATAGGGAAACAGCAAGAAAACGGTGCATGGCGGCGGTCCTGAGAGAGAGGTTCAAGTCAATGAACACAGGCTACTCCCGCCCCTGCAGAGTGAAAAATCATCGTCCGTGATAGTTGCTATCAACCTTTCCGGCACCTTCGATAGCCATCACGAATATTCCTTATTGATCTATAAATATAAAAATACAGTCATTTACGGAATAACAATGACCTTCTATAAATGCGCTCAACACGCCGAAACTGTTTGCTGCACAACTGTTGTCCAGGCAACAGCTCTTCAACAAAACAGCAGGCAGGCAACAGCCGCTTCGCAACGCTAAGCCCGCAAGCCCCGCCAGCCGAGGCCTGCGGCTATTGGTACAGCTCTTGCTCAACCCGGTGCACACCCTGTTACGAACCCTGTTGAAAAAGGAACTGTGCATGACCCGCCCTCTAAACGTTGTCGCCCTCTCCGGGGGAGCCTGGCGCCCGTCTCGAACACGTGTACTGGCCCAAGCGCTGCTGAATGAACTGGCCACGCGATTGCCAATCCAGTCCACGCTGATCGAACTGGGCGACATCGCCCGGCCATTAGGCGCGGCCCTGTCGCGCGACGAGTTACCCGCCGAGATCGAAGCTCAACTGCTGAGTATCGAACAGGCCGATCTGCTGATCGTTGCCGCGCCGGTGTATCGCGGCTCTTACCCAGGCCTGCTCAAGCACCTGTTCGACCTGATAGGTCTCAACGCGCTGGTCAACACGCCGGTTCTGCTGGCAGCCACCGGCGGCAGCGAACGGCACGCGCTTGTGCTGGATCATCAGCTGCGTCCGCTGTTCAGCTTCTTCCAGGCACTGACCCTGCCCATCGGTGTGTACGCCACTGAAGCCGACTTTACCGACTACCAGATCACCAGCGAGCTACTGAAAGGCCGTATCCAACTGGCTGCCGAGCGCGCTGCGCCGCTGCTGGCCGTGCATGCGCCCTCACTGTTGAAAATTGCCTGAGGATAATGAGTCATGGATGTTTTCTGGTTCTTGCCCACCCACGGCGACGGTCATTACCTGGGCACCACTCAAGGTGCACGGCCGGTGACACTCAATTACCTCAAGCAGGTCGCCCAGGCCGCTGACAGCCTGGGTTACCACGGCGTGCTGATTCCCACCGGTCGCTCGTGCGAAGATTCCTGGGTAATCGCCTCGGCGCTGGTGCCATTGACCGAGCGCCTGCGCTACCTGGTAGCGATTCGCCCAGGCATCATCTCGCCCACGGTATCTGCACGGATGGCGGCGACCTTGGATCGCCTGTCCAACGGGCGCTTGCTGATCAACGTGGTCACCGGTGGCGATCCGGATGAAAACCGCGGCGACGGCAGCTTTCTCGACCATGCCGAACGCTACGAAGTCTCTGACGAATTCCTCAGAATCTGGCGTCGCGTCCTTCAGGGCGAATCCGTGGACTTCAAAGGCAAGCACCTGCACGTACAGAACGCCAAGGCCCTTTACCCACCGGTGCAGAAGCCCTATCCGCCGCTGTACTTCGGCGGCTCCTCGGACGCGGCCCATGACTTGGCCGCCGAGCAGGTCGACGTGTACCTGACCTGGGGCGAACCACCTGCCGCCGTCGCGGAAAAACTCGCCGATGTGCGTGAACGCGCTGCTCGCCACAGGCGCACCGTGAAGTTCGGCATCCGCCTGCATGTAATCGTGCGCGAGACCGAAGAAGACGCCTGGAAAGCCGCCGACAAATTGATCGAGCACATCAGCGACGAGACCATCGCCGCCGCGCAAAAATCCTTTTCGCGCTTTGACTCCGAAGGCCAGCGACGCATGGCCGCCCTGCATGCCGGCCGCCGCGACAACCTGGAAATCGCTCCCAACCTGTGGGCCGGCGTCGGCCTGGTGCGCGGCGGCGCCGGAACTGCCCTGGTGGGCAACCCACAGCAAGTGGCCGAGCGCATCAAGGAGTACGCGGACCTGGGCATCGAGAGTTTCATCTTTTCCGGCTACCCCCATTTGGAAGAGGCGTATCGCTTTGCCGAACAGGTATTTCCATTGCTGCCCGAGCCCTACGCCAGCCTGGCCGGGCGTGGCATCACCAACCTCACCGGCCCGTTCGGCGAAATGATTGCCAACGATGTATTGCCCGCGAAGAACTGATCGACGCAGCGGTGGGAGCGGCGCCGGCCATTCCCACCTCGATAAAGAGGAATACCCGTGACAGCTAAACCTCACAGCGTCCCGCCATCACCGTTGCAGACCGCCAAACTGCTGGCCGCCGAATTCGCTCTCACTGCGGTTAAGCGCGACGAACACGGTGGCACGCCCAAAACCGAACGTGATGCCCTGCGCCAGAGCGGCCTGCTGGCACTCAGCATCCCTGCGCAATACGGTGGGCTGGGAGCAACGTGGAGCACCACAATGGCGGTCGTGCGCGAATTCGCCAAGGTCGACAGTTCCATCGCCCACGTCTTCGGCTTCCACCACCTGATGCTCGCCACCGTGCGCCTGTTTTCACGGCCGGACCAATGGCAGCCGTGGTTCGAACAGACCGCACGCAAGAACTGGTTCTGGGGCAACGCCCTCAACCCGCTGGACACCCGCACCGTGGTAAAGGATTTCGGCGGCTGGCGAGAGTTTTCCGGCAAGAAAAGTTTCTGCTCCGGAGCCAGCGATTCCCAAATGCTGATCGCCTCCGCGGTGGACGAGAACGCTGGCGGCAAATTGCTGATTGCCGCCATCCCCAGCGGCCGCAGCGGCATTACTTTGCACAATGATTGGAACAACATCGGCCAGCGCCAGACCGACAGCGGCAGCGCGAGCTTCGAACGGGTACGTGTGGAGGAATCGGAATTGCTGCTCGACCCGGGCCCACTGAGTACCCCTTTTGCCTGCCTGCGGCCGCTGATTGCGCAGTTGACCTTTACCCATATGTTTCTCGGCATTGCCGAAGGCGCCTTTGCAGAGGCACGCCACTACACCCTCACCGAGAGCCGCCCGTGGCACAAGTCCGGCGCCCAAGGCGTAGACCAGGACCCTTACGTGCTGCATCACTACGGCGAGTTCTGGGTGGCGCTCGAAAGCGTACGCCTGCTGGTCGAACGCGCCGCCGATTTACTGGATGAGGCCTGGGCCAAAGGACCGGCCTTGGGTGAAAAGCAACGGGGTCAATTAGCGATTGCCATTGCCACCGCCAAAGTCGCCGCCACTCGCCAAGGCCTGGATTTGTGCAGCCGTCTGTTCGAAGTCACCGGCGCGCGGTCCACCCACGCATCGCTGCGCCTGGACCGACACTGGCGCAACCTGCGCACGCAAACCCTGCACGACCCGGTGGACTACAAGCTCCACGAACTGGGGGACTGGGCGTTGAACCAGTCCCTGCCGACTCCAACGTTCTACTCCTGAGAGGTGCCTCATGCAGCTTCTGACACTACCGCCCTCACCGGCCCTGGCGACCTCCATCCGGGCCACCGCGCAGGTCTTTGAAGACCCCAAGTCCCAGGCCCTGCTCGACCATATCCAGCAAGTGGCGCCCAGCGAAGCCAGTGTGTTGATCATCGGCGAGACCGGCACCGGCAAAGAGCTGGTGGCCCGCCACATTCATAACCTCAGCGCGCGGCGTAATCGTCCGTTCGTGGCGGTGAACTGCGGGGCCTTCTCCGAATCCCTGGTGGAAGCGGAATTGTTCGGCCATGAGAAAGGCGCATTCACCGGCGCACTCAGCGCCAAGGCAGGCTGGTTTGAAGAAGCCGACGGCGGCACCCTGTTCCTGGACGAAATCGGTGATCTGCCCATGGCGATCCAGGTCAAATTGCTAAGGGTGCTGCAGGAGCGTGAAGTGGTGCGCCTGGGCTCTCGCAAAAGTATTGCGATTGATGTGCGCGTGCTGGCGGCGACCAATGTGCAATTGGAGAAGGCCATCAACGCCGGGCATTTTCGCGAAGATCTCTACTATCGCCTCGACGTGGTCAGCCTCGAACTCAGCCCGCTGCGCGAACGCCCAGGCGATATCCTCCCGCTGGTTCGCCACTTTATCGAAGCCTACAGCCAACGCCTGGGCTACGGCCCGATCGCCATCAGCCGTGAAGCGGAACTCAAGCTCAAAAGCTACAGCTGGCCGGGCAATATTCGCGAGCTGGAAAACGTTATCCACCACACCCTGCTGATCTGCCGCGACGGCGTGATCGAGCGCGATGACCTGCGCCTCTCAAACCTGCGTATCGAGCGCCAGGACGACCCGGGGCACGTTGCCGATAACAGTGCCGAAGCCCTGCTGGAGCGAGCCTTCCAGAAGCTGTTCGAAGAACAGGCCGGCGCCCTGCATGAAAAAGTCGAAGACACCCTGCTGCGCGCCGCGTACCGGTTCAGTCATTACAACCAGGTGCACACCGCCAATCTGTTGGGGCTGAGCCGTAATGTGACACGCACCCGCCTGATCAAGATCGGCGAACTGGCGGTTAACAAACGCCGGCCTGGGGAAACCGTTCAAGGCGAGCGAATGCTGCATCTATCCATTTAGTCGACAGCGCCACGCGCAGTGACTGGCTCGACACCCAATCCCCCTCGTCGGAAGCGCCATAGCCTTGATTGACGTGGCCTATAGTGAAAAAACCGGTCATTCCGGTTTTATCCACTCGCCAATCAAGGAGAACGTTATGAGCGTCAACCCAATACCCGAGGGCTACCAGAGCATCACCCCCTATCTGGGCATCGACAAAGCCGCCGAAGCCATCGAGTTCTACAAGAAAGCGTTCAACGCCACACAGATCATGCGCCTGGATATGCCCGACGGCCGGGTCGGCCATGCGGAACTGCGCATGGGTGGTTCAGCGATCATGCTGGGCTCGCCCTGCGATGAAGCGGCCCTGCGCAATCCAGGCGAACACGCCAGTGTCGGCCTGCATCTCTATGTCCAAAACGTGGACGAGCAATTCAAGCAAGCCGTTACCGCCGGCGCGAAGGTCGTGTCCGAGCCGCAGGACCAGTTCTATGGCGATCGCAGCGCAACCGTGAAAGATCCGTATGGCCACCTCTGGTTCCTGGCGACCCGCAAGGAAGACCTGACTCCTGAACAAATCCACCAGCGCGCCGAAGAGCTGTTCAGGCAGGGATGAAGGTCGGCTATCGGTTTTATACCCGCGCAGTTCATGGGGGGGTCGACTCGACCTGCCGTGCCGCGCGGGCGCCTATCCACACAGTCATGACCAGCAGCGCGCTCAGCGGCAGCCCATGGAACAGAATAATCACTTGGGAGGGTGTCCACGTCAGGTAGAACGGCCCCACCACCAGCATCCCCACGCCGAAACCGGCCATTTGAATCAGCGTCAATAAACTGAAGAGCGGCAGGCGCAGCCGATCGGGTTCACTTTGTGCACGGGACACCAGGGCCACCTCCGATATCCCGTCCCCGAGCCCGGCCCACACCACCAGCAGCAGCGCCAGCCACAACTGGGTCTGCTGAAACGTCAGGATAAAGCCGCTGGACATCAGCGCCACACCCAGCATGAACAGGCGCTCCATGGCGTGCAGACCGCGACCTTTCAACACCGCGCTGGCCAGCCGTGCGCCGACGAACTTACCGCAGGCCCAGACCGCCAGCAGATAACCCATGACGGTTTTCGCAGTATCCGGCGAAATGTATTGAGACAGTACCGGCCAGCCCACGTTATGCGCGGCGCTGCCCAGGGTGTCGAGCATGCTGATCAGCAACATGGCCGCCAGCACAGGCGCGCCTCGCAGCCCTTTGGTCAATGCGTGCCACTCGGCAGCGAAGCTGCGATGCTCGGCCATGGCAACCGAATACAAGGCGCGTAATGGCAGGATCAGGCACGCGGCCACCCCGTAGGTGCCGATGTTGACCGCGAACACCGCTTCGAAACCGCCGGTGGCGATCAGCAACCCTGAAAGCAAACTGCCGAAGACCGCCCCCGTGGCGGCCGCAGACGTGATCCACGCGTTGGTGTCCACCCGCTGCTCAAGCGCCACCCACGTGGGCAGTTGACTGTTGAGGCCGATGGCAAACAGCGAATTGCACAAGCCGATGCCAAACGCGATGAAGGGCAGGACGCTCAACTGATGCGCGGGTATCAGCACCAGCAGCGGCACCAACAGCAGTGCCCGCGCCAGGTCCAGCCCGGCCAGCGTGCCGCGCCCGGCAAAGCGCCGAAAAAACGGGATACCGAACAGACTGGCGACAATCCCGCCGGACACCCGGCACGCCAGAAAAACACTGACAAACACCACACTTTGACTAAGCCAATAAACATAGGTGGATAACGCCACCATGTTGAGAAACGCACCGAAGTCCGACACGCCGCGGGCAAAGACAATCAGCCGCGCGTTTCGGGTCGACAGGCCCTGCTGAACATCCTGGCTCATGAAGACGCGGCCTCATCATCAACGCTCTGGCGACGCAAGCTGACCAATAACACATCGCGCCAGGCTGGCGCGGATTGCGTCTGCGGTCGAACCTCAGCAGCGCGGTGGTAGAGACCACGGTCATTGATCACGATAGTTTCCAGGAAATGCGCCATTGGCAGGCTGAACACCCGGCTCTGTTCTGTCTCATGGGTAAAAATCTCCGAGACCACCGGCACCGTGTTGCATTCGCCGATGAAGTGCATGAACACCCAGTCCAGGCCGTCCTGATGAATGCCTGACGTCGTGGGGCTGCTTGAGTACGCCTCCGCCCTGATCCGGAACTGGTGGATATCGATGGTGTACGCCTGCTCATCCAGGCACGGGCCAATGATCGCAAGGTCGGTGGCCAACACTTTACGCATCAGCGGATGCTCGATAAAGCCATCCTCGCAATAGCTCAAATGGTTCACGCCCTGGCGGTAGTTGACGGCGTAAGTGACGGTGGACGTGTACGCGGCGTTCCGGTCGATCTGCAATTGACGCCCAGGCGATAAACGATAGCGCAGGATGCGACGTTCGCGATGCGTGTATTCCTTGAACGCCTCGTCCCGGACCAGGTTTGCCCAGTAAGCACAAAAGCTCTGCACTTCGCCTGGCCCAGCCGCAACCAACGCGGCAAAGTCGCGGTAATGACAATACCGCTGCTCAAGCAAGCGCGCTGAAATCTGCTGGGTATTCACGCTTCTATCCTTCAGCAGGGCGATCAATGATCACGCGCAGGTTGTGCACGAGGGCTTCGTGCAGGGCATAGGCATGGGCGGCATCGTCGACCTGGGCCCAGCACTTGAGCAGATAGTGCTCTTCGATATCCGCGTCAATGGTATTGCCGGGGTCCTGCTGCGCGTACTCCAGCACCGAGGGGTGTCGATCCAGATACGCCGAACCTTCGATGCCCCTGAATTGGCCGCTGTGCTGCGGATAAATCGCCAGCATTGCGTAGTGTTGCCGGGCCTCGAGGACCTTGCGCGCGCCTGCCTCCAGTTTTGCGTCAAGCGTTTGGTCGCCCAGCAGCAACGAAAGATACAGTTCAAAGGGGTTGATCGCAGCCAGGTCACGGAACGCCGCGCTCACATACAGGCCTCCCACGCGGGGGTTGATCTCTATCACCACCGGGCCCTCGGCGGTCATTCGGAATTCGAAATGCACCACGGCGTTGGTCAGGCCGACCACCTTCAGGCAATCCACCGCATAAGCACGGATCTGCTCGCATTGGGCTTGGGTGAACGACGTCGGCGGCGAAATCAACAGGTTCTCAAGCACAGTGCCACTGCGCTCGGTGAGCAGCAGTTTCTCGTTGATCAGCACCGCGTGGGCGCGCTCGCCGAGCATCACACATTCCACACTGCCTTCGATGCCGGGTATATAGCCTTCTAAAAGAACACTGCGACCCGGATGATACTCATGCCTCTGACCGTCCTCTTCCGGCAACGCGTGGGCACAACCATAGAAATCCGCGTAGGCAGCCGCGCCGTGTTGCTCGACGAAATGCCGGTAATGGTCCTGCAGCTCAGTCCAATTCGAACATTTCCTGATAAACGCCGACGCACCGCCGAAGGGCGGTTTGGCAATGAGCGGATACCCGACCCGCTCGGCACCTTCGCGAAGTTCTCGCTCGTCCTGGCACAGGGCGAACGGCACGGAGCGAAGCCCTTGCTTTTTCAGCATTCGGCGCATCAGGAACTTGTTATTACACGCGCTGATGGCATCCGGCTGGCTATGCACCAGCCCGAGCCGCCGACACGCCTGCGCGACGATACGGCCTACTTCGCCTTGGGCGGACGGATGACCGGCCTGGCAGAAAATCGCCAGAATGCGATAACGCCCATCCAGTTCGCCGACCAGTTCCAGAATGCTCAGCTCGCTCAGTGCGTCCAGCAGGAACACTTCGTCGCTGTCATCCAGCAGCCGCTGCAGGTGTCTGCGCCCCGCCACGCCGGCGGTCAGACACCGCAGCCCTCGGGCGCGAGCAACGGCGAAGTGCGGCTCACGGTAGTGATAGCGAACAGAAGCGCTGTCATCGACATCAATAAATAAAATAGCGTCTTGATTCATGATGGGTGCGACCTTGTTCCGTAAGTTAATCAGGCATCCTGCCAACGGCACCAATGGCCCTCCCAGTTGCGAAAACAGTAATAACGCTGCCCGCCAACCACGTCGAAGTATGGCAGGTCTTCAGGTTTTTCCAGGTCCAACAAAGGCACCGTGAACTTGCCTTGAGCGTGCGGCAGCACATATTCGGGCAGGGCAATATTGGATACGCGCCGCTTGAGTCGATTCATAATATCGATAGCGTGAGGGATTGAAGCTTTATATTGCGAAGCCCCCGGCGAAAACGGCATGAAATGATATAAGTAATACGGTTTCACACCCAGGCGATAAAGATCGATAAACAGTTTATGCAGCGTCGCCTCGTCATCATTTACACCGCGTAATAGCGGCATATTGGAAAAGACAATCGGCACTGCACTTTGAATACGCTTGACCGCGGCGGCAAATTCAGCACTGAGTTCCAAGGGATGGCAAACATGCACGCCGAATGCATTGACGTTGTACTTTTCCAGCATTGCCACCAAGGCATCAGTGACCCGGAACGGATTAAAACTCAAGGCGCGCGAGTGTATGCGTATCAGCAGTTCGTCGCTGATGCCACGCAGCGCCGCCAAATTCTCTTCAAGCTTTCGATCAGCCAGCATCAGGGGGTCGCCACCGCTGAGGATCACTTCTTCAATCGCCGGGTTCGCGCGGATATAGGCCAGGGATTCCTTGAAGGAGTCCGTGCTGGCGTTGGCTTTGGCGGTATCCACCTGCAGCGTGCGCAGCGCTTCGAAGCAAAACTGGCAATAGGCATTGCAGGTGTTCGTCATGCGCAGGATGACGCGATTATCGTACTTGTGCTGGCAAATAGGCGTCTTCATCTCGTGACTCAACTCCCAGTTCTCGGAAGTACCGTCATAATCGCCGCTGACCTGCTCACTCCAATACGGCACGACTTGCCGCCACAAGGGATGGTCCATGACCTCGCCGCCGGTCAGTGAACGATTGATCAGATCAACGTAATAAGGCGTGATCTGCATCTTGCGATCTTGCAAGTTATGCTCGATATGCGCAGAGGTTTCTTCACTCCAGCCACCGCACGCAACACGAAGCGAATATTCATCGCGAATGGCGTTCTTTTGCTGCCAGCGCCAGTCTTGCCACTGCACCGAACTATTGATTGAGCGATCGAAAATAGACATCCGTGCTGTCTCTCTGTTTTAACTTGAGTGCGCGCCGTTCTTGAATAGTAATTCGTTGACTCATGACAATACCGGCGCCAGGCAACGGCGACATGAGATCAACTTATTAACGTGTTTATCAATAACAAAGAAGTGATGCGCGCGGGCTGCTTTCCAGCAGATAGGTTGGGGACTTAACCATCTCATTACATCCTTTTAATAAGCGTTTGACTTCCAAGTCCGCCTACACTTAAGACGATGGTTTGGCCGATGTCAAAAAAATACCCATCTTTTTTTCAGGGATTAACCCCTGGCGGCCGTAAGGCCTCCATCGCTCAGGCCAGCCTGCCGACGCCCAGCGTACGGTTGATCCAAGGCAAAGCGCAGCTCTGAAACATTTTCTTTCATTTGCGCCTTAGGGATTTCTCATTCTCATCCGTCTTAATTTAGATACAGCCTGTCGCGTCAGCAAAAGCTACGACCGGCCTTTTCCGGGCGCGCATCGCCCTTCCGATCAAGACCCTCATTCACATGTCGAAGAAGTCACGCTCCAAACTCTGGTTTCTCGTACACAGCTGGCTGGCCTTGCCCATCTGGTTCTTCGTACTGATCGTCTGCGTCACCGGCACCCTGGCGGTGGTCAGCCAGGAAATCGTCTGGCTGGCCAACCCCGAGATCCGCGCGAGCAAACCGTCCGATGACGCTGAACCGCTGAGCTTCGACCAGGTAATTGCCGCCATCAAGCGCGACGATCCCCAAGTGATCGTGCGCTCCATCATCCGCCCCGATGAGTCGCACTTCGCCTTGAGCGTCGGCCTCAGCTACCCCGACGGTCGCTCGGTAGAGGCCTATGCCAACCCTTATACCGGCGCAATCCAGGGCATCAGCCCGGCATTCGATTTCCAGCAATTTACCCGTGCGTTGCACGGTTGGTGGCTGGTGCCGTTTACCAATGGCTACAGCTGGGGCTGGTATCTGGTTTCATTCCTCGGCTTGCCGCTGCTGGCATCGCTGGTCACCGGCCTGGTGGTGTACAAGCGCTTCTGGAAAGGCTTCCTGCGCCCTACCCTGCGTATTCGCCATGGGGCGCGGATCTTCTGGGGCGACTTCCACAGGCTGAGCGGTATCTGGTCGATCTGGTTCATCGCGGTCATCTCCATCACCGGCACGTGGTTCCTGATTCAGGCATTCCTGGGGGACAACCAGATCTCCATCTCCAGCGAGCCCATCGTGCCGGTGATTGCCCGCGATAAAGTGCCGACCTCGGCCGCCGGCGTTCCGGCACCGATGATCCCCCTGGACGACGCCATCAAGATCGCCACCCAGCGCATTCCGGGGCTGGAGGCCAGCTTCGTGTTCCTGCCGCTCAACGCCTACAGCCACCTGCAGATCGGTGGCCGGGGCTGGTACCCGCTGATGTTCCAGACCGCGCAACTGAACCCCTATGACGGAGATATCGCGGTCTCGCACCTGCTCTCCGACCGCACGCCCCTGGAGTTCGTCACCGAATCCATGCGCCCGCTGCACACCGGTGACTTCGGTGGCCTATGGATCAAGTTGATCTGGGCGTTTTTCGGCCTCGTACTGAGCATGATGGTGCTGAGCGGCCTGCTGATCTGGACCAAACGCACCGCCCTGGCCACCGCCAATGCCCTCAAGCGCAGCCACAAAGTACAGCGTCAGGCTGCATCGATTCCCGTTATGCAGACTGAAACCCAGGAGGCCAATCCATGAGCAAAGTCGCTGCCGCACCGTCGTCGCCGCTGCGGACGTTCTGGCTGAAATGGCGTTTTCACCTCAACCTCCTGCTGGTCCTGGTGCCTCTGGGCTTCATGCCCAGGTATTTCGCCGACGCCGCACTGTTTCGTGGAGACACCGGCATCGGCGAACGGGTGGCCGGCGACGTGCAGGTCGGCCCCTGGAGCCTGACCCTCGCCGAATTCCGCAACGAGGGCCCGAGCCCCGATCCCGCCGGGCCGATGAAATTCTTCAACGCCGCCCTGTGCGCCGCCTGTGCCGACCAGGTCAAGGCCACTTACCTGCGCATCGGCAAACCCCGCAGCCTGCGCGCCGCCGGGGTGATCTTCTTTGGCACCCCCTATCGCATGGGTGCCGGCCTGCCGGTGCCTGCGCGCACGCCGCCCGACGCCGAACTGTGGATCACCATGGAAGGCTGGGACGGCACGATGCACCAGGGTTCCATCCCGCTCAGCCAGGCGTCGCCCGCCACCATTGCCTGGCTGAACAAGCAAGGAGTCAAACCATGACCTCAATCCTGCGCGCCTTTACCGCGCTGCTATGCGTGGGCTTCAGTGCCACCGCGCTGGCCCATAACCCGATGTGCGAATGCAAGGAAATACCCGGCGAGCAAATTCAGTGCAAAGGCGGCTTCTCCGATGGCAGCGGCGCTCCCGGCGTGACCCTGGACGTGATCGGCTACGACGAGACCGTCCTGATGCCCGGCAAGCTCGGCGCCGATTCGACCCTGACCTTCAAGAAGCCTTCGGCCGAGTTCTACGTGTTGTTCGATGCCGGCCCCGGCCATGTGGTGGAAATCGACCAAGCGGATATCCAGCCCCAATGAGTACGACACAGGTTGTACGCCCCGCCGGTGCCGGACACGAAACTCTGTATGTGCTGCTGTTGTGCCTGATCATCCTGGCGGTCGCCGGGACGGTGGTGGCACTGCACGGCGAACCCCAGCAGGTTGCGGCCCTGCCCAGCCATCAATTGGACGCGCGACGCGACCTGAGCGCCGCCGAGCAAGGCATCTACGCCGACCTGCGCGTGACCCTGGATGAAATCCACCTGCTGCAACAGGAGCAGAGCGCCCTGCCGACGCCCGAGCAACTGGCCGAGGAAGGCTTCGCGCCGTTCGCTCAGGATGCCAGCTCGGTCAGCCGCGGCGATCACCGCTGGCAGTTGCTGGCACCAGCCGCTTACCTGGGGTTGAGCCAAGTGCCAAGCGTGAGCGGCTCATTGCTGATGCGCGTGCAAGGCAGCGAGCCGGATATCTGGCTCAACCGCACCCAAGACCTTGGCGCCCCTTCCGACCTCACTGACCAGGCGCTGATCGCAGCCGGCTGGCAGCAGGTGGTCGCGCAATTCGATGCCGGCGTGACGCGCCAGCACCGTCACTGAACGAGAAGACCGATTGCCCATGCCTATTTCACCTCCCCTGTTGCGTTTGTTGCTGGTTGGACTGCTCAGCCTGGTACTCGCCCCCTTCGCCCACGCCGATGCGGCAAAGCGTCTGCGCATCGGCATCACGCTGCATCCTTATTACAGCTACGTAGCCAATATTGTCGGCGACAAGGCCGAAGTGGTGCCGCTGATTCCGGCCGGCTTCAACCCGCACGCCTACGAGCCCCGCGCCGAAGACATCAAGCGCATCGGCACCCTTGATGTGATCGTGCTCAATGGCGTCGGCCATGACGATTTCGCCGACCGCATGATCGCCACCAGCGAACGCCCGGACATCCCGGTGATCGAGGCCAACGCCAACGTGCCGCTGCTG
>Ga0182008_10001140_pt1 | contig 18306 bp, 17 predicted proteins | sample Sormic07211129_1_FD_120482 | JGI IMG/M metagenome (GOLD analysis project Ga0182008, IMG submission 120482) | Rhizosphere microbial communities from Sorghum bicolor, Mead, Nebraska, USA - 072115-129_1 metaG | ecosystem: Host-associated > Plants > Roots > Rhizosphere | place: USA: Nebraska...
CGTGCCCTTTTTCTCCAGGTCTGAACGGATCGAGCCGTAGTGAAAAGCCGCCTTGTCGTCGTAGCTAAGGACATCGAGCCGGGAAGAGAAGTCTTCCACGGCGCGCGTGTTTTTTTCTACAAGCTGACTCTTTAATAGGGGTCAATCATCCAATTCACCCCTCCTGATAGCTACTTGTTGCTTCCTACTATCAGGAAAACGCTAATGCACTCTGAAATTCGCTAACAAATTGGCTATCCGCGTTGAAAACGATAACGGTCCGTAGAGACGCGAAATGAGGTCGTGGGCTCGACAGGGAACCTGGGCGATCCCTTCGCAGCCTCGCTGAAGCTCGACAGCTCCCACATTTGATCTTCGCCGAGCCCAGATCCTTGTTTGGCAGAAGGTCTATGCCGTGGCTTTGAGGTCCACGCCCAACGCCGTCGCAAAGGCTTTTACCATCGGGCTGCGCGGGGCGTTGTGGCGCAGGATCAGGTTGAAGGCGGTGCTCAAGTGCACTTGCTCCGGGCACAATGCTCGTAGGCGCCCTTCTCTTACCAAGGGCGTGGCGTAGTGTTCGGGCAAGAAGCCGAGGAAACGGCCAGTAAGGATCAGGATCGCGACGGCTTCGACTTGTGAGGCCGACGCGGACTGGCTGTCATAGTTGACGAAGTTGGCCTTGTCGCGGTGGATCGCATACCGATGGTTCACCACTTCGTATTGGCGCAAGACATCGGGCGTGAGGTCGTTTGCGTCGAAGAGTGGGTGTCCTACGGCACAGTAAGCGTGGGCCTTTTCCTCATACAGCGGGAAATAGTCGAATTCTTCACGGCGCTGGTACACCGGCACGATGCCGACGATCAAGCGCCCTTCCACCACGCCGCGTTCAACTTCGTCCAATTGTGAGGCATGCAGGCGCAATCTAATCTTTGGCGATTCGCTATGTAATTTCCCCAACGCGGCAATGAGCGGGGAATTAACGTCGGACGCCGTGTTATCAATAACCCCCACACTAAGGTCACCAATAAGCTCGTTCTGCGCCGAACTAAGCTTGTCGCGAAAACTGTCCACCGAGGTAAATAACTCGATGGATGCCTGATACACCAACTTGCCTTCTTCGGTCAGCCCAAACCCTTCGCGACCCCGGGTGCACAGGCGCATGCCGATGCGAATCTCAAGGTCGGAGATCTGTTTGCTGATCGCCGCCAGGCCCACGTTCAGCTCGTTTTGCGCGGCGCTGAAGCCGCCGGCTTCGACCACGGCCATGAACACGCGCAGCAGTTTGAAGTCCAGCCCGCTCAACTGCAGGGGCGGTCTTGTGCCGGGTTTGGGCGGCAGGTTTCCAGAAGTGGAAAGTGGGGTTTCCATAATACGCGTTGACCTCAAGTGCCATATTCAACAGGCTTCAACCCAATCCTTGAACATAGCCAGGCGGCGATAATGAACATAAACATCCGCCCTTGGCAACCTTGAATACGGCGCGTCAGATGCTGGTTCAGTCTAGTTGAAAACTTATTTTTACTGCCTCCGACTCTTCTAAAAACAAGCGTGAGGAACAACCATGTCCCAGCCCACCGACCGCCTTTGGGGCGCTCGTTTCAAGACCGGCCCGTCTGCTGCATTGGCCGCGTTGTCGCGTTGCCCTGAGCGCTATTTCCGCCTGACACCCTACGACCTGGCCGGCTCCCGTGCCCATGCCCGTGAGTTGCAGCGCGCGGGCTTGCTGGATGAATCGGAAACCCTGCGCACCCTGGCGGCTTTGGACGAGATCGGTGCGGATTTCGCCGCCGGTAACCTGCATCCGACCCAGGATGACGAGGACGTACACACCTTCATCGAACGCGTATTGACCGAGCGCCTTGGTGCCCTGGGCGGAAAATTGCGCGCCGGGCGTTCGCGTAACGATCAGACCGCCAACGATTTGCGCCTTTTCCTACGGGACCATGCGCGCACCATCACCACTGAAGTACTGGGTTTGCAGCAGGCGCTGGTGGATCAGGCCGAGCAGCATATCGAGAGCATTTGCCCCGGCTTCACCCACTTGCAGCAGGCGCAGCCGATTGTGTTCGCCCACCACTTGTTGGCCCATGCCCAATCGATGTTGCGGGATGTACAGCGTTTGGTGGATTGGGATGCGCGCACGGCTTTGTCGCCTTTAGGCGCAGCCGCAATGGCAGGTTCTGCGATTGCCCGTCAGCCAGAACATTCCGCTAAGGAAATGGGCTACACCGGGCCGTGCGAAAACTCCATCGACGCGGTGGCCAGCCGTGACCATGTGGCGGAGTTCCTGTTTGTGGCGGGCATGCTCGGGGTGAATATTTCGCGCCTGTCCGAAGAGTTTTGCCTGTGGTCCTCGCGGCAATTTCGCTGGGTGGTGCTGGACGATGCCTACGCTACCGGCAGCTCGATCATGCCGCAGAAAAAGAACCCGGATATTGCCGAATTGGCGCGCGGCAAGGCTGGGCGCTTGATTGGCAACCTGACCGGCTTGATGTCGACGCTCAAGTCATTGCCGCTGTCGTACAACCGCGATTTGAGTGAAGACAAGCACAGCGTGTTGGACAGCGTGGATACATTGCTGCTGGTGTTGCCGGCGATGGCCGGAATGGTTGCGACCATGAAGGTGCAGGTACAAGAGCTGCGGCGTCAGGCGCCGATGGGCTTCACCTTGGCGACTGAGGTGGCGGATTGGTTGGCCACCCGTGGTGTGCCGTTTAAAGAGGCCCACGAGATCACCGGCGCGTTGGTGCAGGCCTGTGAGAAGCATGAGATTGAGTTGTGGGAAGCCTCGCCGGCGATGTTGGCGGAGGTGGATGCACGACTCACACCAGGAGTGCGCGACTGCCTGACCCTGGAAGCGGCGATTGCGGCGCGCAGTGGGTGGGGTGGAACAGCGCCGGAGCGGGTTCGGGAGCAGATTGGGCGGTTGAAGTCCGCATTAGCGACTCAACAGCAGTGGGCAGAGAGTTATCAGGGGTTCCGGATTTAAATCTGCGGTGTTTGGGCTGGCGTCTTCGCAGGCAAGCCAGCTCCCATATTTGGACCGCGTACAGTAGTTAGAGCGTTGTAAGTTTTGGAGATTCACCATGAACCAAACCCCGGCCGAGCGCTTGGCAGCCGAGCGCAAATTGTCCGAGAACCAGTTCGATATCACGCAGTACGAACACGTGCCGCGTCGTTATTACGGGCGGATGTTCTTTGCCACGTTGATCGTGATCGTGTTGGCTGCATTGCTGCGTGCCTTCGCCAACGGCCAGATCGAATGGTCCTACATCGGGCAGTTCCTCACGTCTGAGGCCATCCTCTGGGGCTTGGTCAACACCATCGTCATGTCGATCCTGGCCATGGCGCTGGGCGTGGTGATCGGGGTGATCACGGCGATCATGCGTATGTCGGCCAACCCGATCCTGCGCTATGTGGCCATCACCTACACCTGGCTGTTCCGGGGTACGCCGCTGATCCTGCAACTGCTGCTGTGGTTCAACCTGGCGTTGATCTTCCCGGTGATCGCGATTCCCGGCGTGTTCAGCATCGACACCGTCGACCTGATGACGCCGTTCGTGGCTGCCCTGCTGGGCCTGAGTATCAACCAGGGTGCGTACACCGCCGAAGTGGTGCGCGCCGGTTTGCTCTCGGTCGACACCGGCCAGTATGAAGCCGCCAAGTCCATCGGCATGCCGAGCCTGCAAGCACTGCGTAGGATCATTCTGCCGCAGGCCATGCGGGTGATCATTCCGCCTGTAGGCAACGAGTTCATCAGCATGGTGAAAATGACCAGCCTGGCCAGCGTGATCCAGTATTCGGAACTGCTGCACAACGCGCAAAACATCTATTACGCCAACGCCCGGGTCATGGAACTGCTGATTGTGGCCGGCATCTGGTACCTGGCGGTGGTGACTGTTCTTTCATTTGGCCAAAGCCGCCTCGAGCGCCGCTTTGCCCGCGGCGCCGGCAAGCGTTCGTAAGTCTGGGTTGAGGAGAATTGCCCCATGAGAAGCATCGTCAAGGCCGTCAACCTGAACAAGTACTACGACCAGTATCACGCGCTGCGCGACATCAATATCGAGGTCGAGCAAGGCGAAGTGATGTGCATCATCGGCCCGTCCGGCTCGGGTAAAAGCACCCTGCTGCGCTGCGTCAACCAGTTGGAAAAAATCGACAAGGGCGGCCTGTGGGTCGACGGCGAACTGGTGGGTTACCGCGCGGTCGGCAACAAGCTGCATGAGATGAATGAATCGCAGATTGCCCGCCAGCGCCTGGCCACCGGCATGGTGTTCCAGCGTTTCAATTTGTTCCCGCACATGACCGTGCTGCAAAACATCATCGAAGGCCCGTGCCAGGTGCTCAAGCGTTCGCCCAAGGAAGCCATCGAGGACGCCCTGGAGTTGCTGGCCCGCGTCGGCCTGGCGGACAAACGCAATGCCTATCCGGTGGAGTTGTCCGGCGGGCAACAACAGCGTGTGGCGATTGCCCGTGCGCTGGCGATGCGCCCCAAGCTGATGCTGTTTGACGAACCGACGTCAGCCCTCGACCCGGAGCTGGTAGGAGAAGTGCTGTCGGTGATGCGCGACCTGGCCACCACTGGCATGACCATGATCGTGGTCACCCATGAGTTGGGCTTCGCCCGCGAGGTCTCCAACCGCATGGTGTTTATGGATGCCGGCCAGATTGTGGAAGCCGGCAGCCCCGAAGAAATTCTAATAAGCCCACAAAACCCGCGTACCCAAAGCTTTATTTCTGCCGTTCGCACTTAACTAAAAAACAAACGAGAACGCCTCCATGAAGAAAATAGTTATCCCCACGTTGCTCGCAGGCCTGATGGCCTCTTCCGTTGTTTTCGCGGCATTGCCGGCGGCAATCAAGGACAAGGGTGAGATCAGCGCGGCCATCGTGCCGAACTACCCGCCGATGGACTTCAAGGACCCGGCCACCAACAAGATCACCGGCCTGGATTTCGACCTGGGCAACGCCCTCGCCGAGCGCCTGGGCGTGAAGATCAAGTGGCAGGAAACCGGCTTCGAGCAGATGCTCAGCGGCCTGACCACCAAGCGCGTGGACATCGTGTTGTCGGGCATGAGCGACACCGCCGAACGCCAGAAGGCCGTGACCTTCATCGACTACTTCACCAGCGGCCCGCAGTTCTACGCCCTGGCCAAGCGCGAAGACCTCAAGGAATTGACTGACCTGTGCGGTAAAAAAGTCGGCACCAGCCGCCGTACCACCTGGCCGTCGGAAATTGCCGCATGGAGCAAGGAAAACTGCGAAGTGGCGGGTAAGCCGGCGATCGTGGTGATCGGCACTGAGGGCTCGGCGGATGCACGGGCGCAGTTGCAACAGAACCGCCTGGACGCGGCGATGCAGGGCAGCGAGACCATTCCATATTTGATGTCGTTGGATAAGGGCAAGTACAAGCCGGTGGGTCTGGCGATTTCCAAGCAGTTCACAGGGCTGGGTATTGAGAAGAGCAATACGGCGTTGGTCACGGCGATCAGTGAAGCGTTGCAGGGCATGATCGATGATGGCACCTACGGCAAGATCCTGAAGAAGTGGGACCTGGAGCAAGGTGCGGTCGAAAAAATCACCATCAACTCCGGCCAATAACTCGATCTGAACAATGTGGGAGGGGCTTGCTCCCGATAGCGGTTTATCAGCCAAGCATCTGGTGACTGAGCCACCGCCATCGGGGGCAAGCCCCCTCCCACCCTGGATTTTCGTTGTCCACAAAGATAACAAGGACACCCGCCCCACCGTGGCCACCTACTCCCTGGTAATCCGCCGCCTGATGATTTGCTCGGTGACCATCGTGGTCAGCCGCGCCATGACCAGCCCGTTGCTGGCCCTGTTGCTGAGTACCCGCCTGGGCCTGAACCAGCAGGACATCGGCTTGCTGATGGGCATCGCGGTGTTTATCGCGACATTGCTGGGCCTGTACGGTGGCTACATCATCGACCGCCTGGAAAAGCGCAAGCTGCTGATCCTGGCCATGCTCTCCAGCTCCATCGGTTTTCTATTGCTGACCTTTGCCAGCAACCTCTACCTCACCACCCTGACCCTGGTCATCACCGAAGCGGCGTCGGCGCTGTTCCTGATTGGCTCAAAAGCCATCATCAGCGAGAACCTGCCGGTGGGCGAGCGTGCCAAGGTGTTTTCCCTGCGCTACACACTGACCAACGTCGGCTACGCCACAGGCCCGATGGTCGGCGTCGTGATTGCCGGCCATATGCAACTGGCACCGTTCCTGATCGCCAGCGCGATCGCCTTTAGCAGCGTGTTCCTGATGATTGGCATCCCGCCCACCCAACGGGATGACAGCAACAAGCCCTTGAGTTTCCTGACCACCCTGCGCACCTTGCGCAACGACCGCACGCTGATTCTATTTACCAGCGGCAGCCTGCTGAGCACCATTGTCCATGGGCGCTACACCTTGTATCTGTCACAGTTTTTGCTCGTAGCCTACAAACCCGCCGAGGCGCTGAAGATTCTGTCTGCGGTACTGGCCTGCAATGCCATCACTGTGATTTTGATGCAGTACCAGATCGGCCGTTTCCTCAAGCGTGAGCAACTGCGCTATTGGATCGTGCTAGGTACGTTGCTGTTCATTGCCGGGCTTATCGGTTTCAGCCTCGCAAACAGCCTGGTCACCTGGTGTCTGGCAATGTTCGTGTTCACCCTGGGCGAGATGATCATCTACCCCTCCGAGTTCCTGTTTATCGACACTATCGCACCTGATGCGCTGCGCGGCAGTTACTACGGTGCGCAGAACCTGGCGGCATTTGGCGGGGCAATGAGCCCGGTGATTTGCGGCTATCTGCTGATCAATGCCACGCCGGCCAGCATGTTCTATGCGTTGGGGGCACTGACTGCGGTAGGTGGCACCTTGTGTTTCTTGAGTGGACGACGGGTAGCAGGTTCTTGCTGATATTTACCCAGGATCCCGCTATTAATAGCGAAACCTCTCACGGACCCGAGCCCCATGAAATTCGATACGGCCTACAGCCTGAGTCTCGATGACAAGCTGTCGATCTACGACGTACGAGACCTGAATTTCGACGAAACCGCCGACTTCGATTCCGACAAGGATCGCTTCCTGTGCCCCAACGACGAATGCCGGGCAGCGTTTGATACCAGCAATACCCTGAGCACCTTCAACGCCAAAAACGTCAATTACCTGCGCACGCCGCACTTCAAGAACAAGACCGGCACCCAACACATCGATGGCTGCCGCTACGCCAGCACGCACAAGACCACCGCCGGCGAAAGTGATGACGAGCGTGAGGATAATTTCCCATCGGAATTTGTCCTCACACGCCGCCAGTACGAGCGCAAGCCCCCGTTGGCGGGCACCGAAGGAAGCATGCCACTAGAACCAACGAAGACACCCTCAGACCGCAGCTCCGTTTCCCACGGCGCCAGCGACACCACACCAGACAAAACCAGCGTGTTCGCCCACCCGGTGGAATGCTATGTGTCCAACATCGACGACAAGGACAAGCTCAAGTCCATGCCGTTGAAGATCGGCGACCACACCGCCACCTACTGGACGTTCTTCAAGAAGATCGAATACCTGCAGGACAACAAGGGCCTGATCTACTGGGGCAAGATCAAGGAAATCAAGGACTACACCAGCAGCTTTCGCATCGATTTCGAAAAGAAGGCGTGGCTCGACAAGAAGCCCTACTCGGTCAACGTCTACCTGAGCAAGAAACTCATCGAGAATTACCGCAAGCGCAAGGCTTTCCTGGAGCAGATCAAGGCGGCGGTGGACAGTGAGCGGGCATTGTACTGCTTCTTCTATGGGGTGACGCCGGAGCTGAAACAGGTGCCGAGCAAGAAAAACCCCGAGCAGACGTTCGGGGTGTTCAGCGCGAATATCGAGAACCTGGATCACCTGATCATTCGCGAGGCGCCAGGGGTGGAATAACGGGTCGTTGAACATCCAGTTGATGAGCGGTCAAAACAACTGTACAAAAACACAGTATAGTTTGCCCTCCCCCGTCGAATCCTGGAGAAAACCCATGTCCTCTCTGGCAATGAGCTCTTTCGTAGAACAGCAGATCGTCCTGCATCAATTCACCGCCAAACACAGCGTGCAAGCGCGCGCGATGCTGGGCTGGAGCAGGGAACACCTGGCTATTCAGGCCGGCGTGGCGGTCGAAGCGGTTCAACAGTTTGAAAATCAATACGACGTGGGGGATGAAACCCGCCTGGCATTGGCGTTTCGGTTGGAAGCTGAAGGGCTGGTGTTCTTCCCGGGGTTTGCGCCGGGGTGGGGGATGAGTGCGCGCCGCTTTGACACCGCCACAACCGAACACGCGGCGCAAGGGATCATCTCTCGGTTGATCGGCGCAACTTCGTCATCCCTTGACTCACCAACGCCACAACCTAATGGTGTGTAGCGCTTCAGGCCTGCAGTTGCAGTGCCCGGCGCATCAATTTGGGCCCCTGGCCCTGGGGCCAAACCTGTCACATCGCAAACCCGCCTTACGCTACGGTTCGAGTTGATCAAGGGAGGCGGACCTCTGCTGTGCATCTGCCAGCAGAGGTTGAATCAACCTTATGCGAGGTTTGTAGGTTCCCCTATAGTGGCGCCTGTATCAACGGGTACTCGCGAGAAGGGCGTCCCCGGAAGAAAGGCGGGTTCCTTGATCGACGGGGAAGCTTGTTCATAGACATAAGCAGCCGAGAGTAAGGTCGCTTCACTGTTAGCTGTGCCATATAAATAGAGCGCTGTCGGCATACCTTCATCATCCATCCCGGACGGGATGGACATGCCCGGGTAGCCCGCGGCGGCAGCGTAATAATAGTTGTGAGAAAGAAAGTTCGACACCATGGCATCGAGTTTGTGTTTCTTGATGGGATCATCGATGCTTTTCTGGAAAATCGGCACGATATCCTGCCACAACTGATCGCGCCTCTCCTGGGTCACGTTCAGATCGTTGATCATTTCCAGAAACCTCTGGTCAGGCTCTCCTGACTGCGAGTGACGTTTGTTGAAAGCTATCAGTTCCGAGATCGACTTGACCGGCAACCTCTCCCGACCTGCCAGGTAATTTTCCAGTTGTTGTTTGACGTCTCCAAACAACGCTTGATCATAGTCCTTGTAGGTTTGTTCAGTAATGTCTGAATCCAATTGTCCGACCTGAACCAAGATAGCGCCCGTATCCTTCAACACTTCGATTGCAGCCTCATAGTGCTTTTGGTCTGCCCGTTTCGCTGGGTCTTTGGCATCCTCTTCAGATAGTTTAGGCAGCGGTGTGTAGCCAATTCTCTTGCCTTTCAAGGCGTCAGACCCCAGGCCTTCAGAGTAGCGCCTGCTTTCGGTCATTGCGTTGAGTGCCTCTGCCGCATCACGGACATTACGTGTGAAGGTGCCTATCGTATCCATACGTGAACTGGTCATGACACCTTCGGTACTGACCAGTCCAACCGTGGTTTTCAGACCGAAAACACCGTTGTAGGCAGCCGGGGTAATGATCGAACCACTGGTTTCCACCCCTAACGCCAGAGGAACATGCCCTTGGGCAACCGCAACAGCAGAACCGGAACTCGACCCAGCCACCTGGCCTCCCAACCGATGTGGGTTGAGCGTCTGGCCACCTCGGGAACTCCACCCATCAACGGGGAATTCAGAGCGGAAGTTGGAAAATTCACTCATGTTGGTTTTACCCACAACCACCGAGCCAGCCTTCAGCAATTTGTCCACGACCTTGGCATTTGCTGTAGCCGGAGCCCCCACCAATGCCTTGGAACCTGCACTTGTCTGCATACGGTCCTTGGTTTCAAAAACGTCTTTCAACGCAACCGGAACACCGTATAGATATCCACAAGAGACGCCTCTGGCACGCTCCTGATCGCGCATTTGCGCCTGCTTGCGGGCATCGGGATTGATTTCTATAAACGCGTTGCCACCTTGCAACCCGCGATCAATATTGGCGATTTGTTTCAGCGAGTCGTTCACCAGCGATTCTGAAGTGGCTTGGCCTTTTGCCATTTCCTCTGACATTTGAAAGGCACTCTTGAAGCCTTGCGGCTGATTCAAAAATGCCTGCAGCACACCGTCTGTTAATCCGCCTGCGATAATCGGTCCGATCATAAACTGCCTCACTACTTGACTGAATGTCAGGCTATCGGTCGATAACCCGACATCAGTCTAAGAAGTCCCCCCTGTACAACCGTTGAGGCTAATCCTGCTCCGGGGTCCGATTATTCACTACTCGATGTAGGCATCCACACGGAATCTTTCAGTAACCGACGATAGAACCGAACCAGTACCAGTAAGCGGTCACCGGCCCAACGGGCACCGTAAAACCACAGTTTCGTCCCGCCCTCAAGCAGCTCGTATACTCCGGGATATCCGCTGGCGCACGCGCCATGAAACGCTGCGCTTTTACTTTCGGACACATGGGCATCAAGACTGTGCTCACCGACGCGCTCATCGATCTCATTGCGAGTACACGCAACGAATGGGTTGGCCCTGTCACCTCGCAAGGCATCCAGCGCCACCAGTTGCGCGCCCGCCGAGCGCAAGGTATCCAGGGCCTGTAGGAAAGCAGGACTGTGGTCGACGGCCTCGCTTGCACCTGGTCCAACGTAACGGTTGGCAAACCCTATGCGCCAGCCAACCAATACCTGAGTGCGGGTGAAGGGGCTGTTGTTCAGCACGGGAGGGACTTCAGCCATCAGCGGCCCCGAGGGGTCAATACCACTCAATGCGATCAATGACAGCGACGGGTCGCGCGAAGGTTTGAGGGCAAGTCCTGGGGCGTCATACCCCGGGATCGGGACGCCCCCTCGGGTGCCATGAGCCTGGGGATCGACACCGAAAACGATACCATGCGGACTTGTATGCTCTTGGGCTGTCGTTGTCTGGGCTGACGCGTCAGTAAGCGCAGACACCGGTTGCCCCGTCGGACAGGGCAACCCCGCCTGCCAATATTTCTTACACTTGCACTCCATAAAATACGTCCCCCGACACATAAATTTCCGGGGATCATGGCACCGTTGCCTGGCAACTGTCGCAGCTCTGAAACAGCTTGAAAACTCCTTTTTCCATAGCCTCCTCCGTCAGCCTGCGAGGTGTTCCTGTGCCCCCTGGGTTTCCACCTCCAGCCACCACGCACCTCCACGCTCTGGCTGATTCAAGCTGAACGCCTGCCCCATCTGCGGCGTAGTGATCGACACGTTGCGCTCCCAGGCCAGGGCCATGATGCGGTCGAACGGCTCATGCCAGGCATGGAACGCCAGGTCGAAAGTGCCGTTGTGAATCGGCAGCAACCAGCGGCCCTTGAGGTCGATATGCGCTTGCAGGGTTTGCTCTGGCTGCATGTGCACATGGGGCCAATCGACGTTGTAAGCACCTGTTTCCATCAGCGTCAGGTCAAATGGACCGTACTGTTCGCCGATGCGTTTGAAACCGTCGAAGTAACCCGTGTCACCGCTGAAGAAAATCCGCCGAGGTCCATCGATCATCACCCAGGAACACCACAGGGTCTGGTTGGCATCAAACAGACCGCGCCCGGAAAAATGTTGCGCAGGGGTGGCGACAAACCGAACGCCATCCACCTCGGTGCCCTGCCACCAATCCAGCTGGCGCACCTTGCTGCCATCCACGCCCCACTTGACCAGGATGTCGCCCACGCCCAGCGGCGCAAGAAAATAACGGGCCTTGTCGGCCAATTGGACGACAGCCTTGCGGTCAAGGTGGTCATAGTGGTTGTGGGAAAGAATCACTGCCTCCAGGGGCGGCAACTCTTCAAGGCTGATGGGCGGCTGATGGAAGCGCTTGGGGCCGGCCCAACTGAACGGTGAGGCGCGCTCGGCAAATACCGGGTCGGTTACCCAGAATTTACCGCGCATTTTCAGCAACACGGTGGAATGTCCAAGGCGGAATACGCTGTGATCCGGGGCCGCCAGCAATTGCTCGCGCGTCAGCGGTTGTACCGGAATCGGCCCCACCGGCCGCGTGCTGCGGGGTTTGTTGAACAGCATGTTCCAGAAAATGCGCAAGGTCTTGCCGAAGCCACCGTGCTGCACGGGGGCATCGTTGCTGAAGTGCCCTTGGCCTTGCTTGGGCGCTGCTGGCGAAGAATCGACACGGGACGAGATCGTGGCCATTACCGGGTGACTCCTACGGATCGCTTATAAATTACACTGCACAGTGTAGTTTCAAGATTGCAACAAAACCCGGAGCAAGTAAACTACCGAGTGTAATTTTCCTCCAAGAGCCGAGCCCCACCCATGACTGCCCCTCAACGCCTCACCGACCGTAAACGCGAAGCCATTGTGGCTGCGGCCATCGCCGAATTTCGCGCAAACGGTTTCGAGGTCACCAGCATGGACAAGATCGCCGCCACCGCCGGTGTATCCAAACGCACCGTGTACAATCACTTCCCCAGCAAGGAAGAACTGTTCGCAGAAATTCTTCATCAACTCTGGGCCAGCAGCGTTGCCCAACTTGACGTCAGTTACGCCAGCGACCGCCCATTGCGCGAACAACTGCGCGGATTGCTGGAGGCGAAGATGAAGATGATGTCGGACACCAATTTCCTCGACCTGGCCCGGGTCGCCATCGCCGCCACCATCCATTCGCCGGAACGTGCGCAAGACATGGTCACCCGCCTGAGCCAGCGCGAAGAAGGCTTCACCCAGTGGGTTCGCGCCGCCCAGGCAGACGGCCGGCTCAACTGCACCGACCCGGCCTTCGCCGCCCACCAGATTCAGAGCCTGCTCAAGGCCTTCGCCTTCTGGCCACAGATTACCCTCGGCCAACCCACCCTGGATGCCGCCCACCAGGCCAGCGTGATCGAGTCGGCCATCGACCTGTTCCTCGCCGGCTACGAAGTCACCCTGCCCCGCCAGCCATAAAAACCTGTTGTGTGAGCGACATTCCAGGTCGCTTTTGACGCATTCGCCCTCTGTTTTGCGCAAATGGCCTGGAAGGACACTGATTATTCCCACGCGAATAACTGACAATATTCACAGGCATTATCCGATCAACGGTTGATCCAGCGAACGCGCGCCACCGTATCTGCAAAAAACAGCTGCCCCAGGAATTTATGGAAAACAGACAAGGCAAAGGGCTTTCATTTGCCAAGCGTATCTACAAGCCAAGGATCATCGGCCTTTCTATCGGCTGTATCAGCGTCAGCGGCGCCCTTTACACTCTCGCCATGCCGGGCTGGGTGTGGGCACTCCTGCTGGTCAACGGGTTTGCCTGGGCGCATGTGGCGTATCAACTGTCGGCCCGCTCGCAATACCCCTACCAGGCAGAACAACGCAACCTGCTATATGACTCGCTGCTCGGCGGCTTCTGGGCCGCCGCCACGCAGTTCACGCCACTGACGGCCGTGACCATTCTGTCGATGATGACCATGAATAACGTCGCCGCCGGCGGCAAGCGCCTGTTCCTGCGTGGCCTGTGCGCACAGGGGCTTGGAATCGGCGTGGCCGGCGCGTTGTTCGGCATCCGGTTCAACCCCGATGTCAGCCTGCTGCAGGTCTACACCTGCCTGCCGATGCTGACGCTCTACCCCATGGCCATCGGCATGGTCTGTTATCAACTGGCAATCAAACTGTCCGAACACAAGCGCGCCCTCAGCGCCCTGAGCCGCACCGACAGCCTCACCGGGCTGCTCAATCACGGTTCCTGGAAAGACCTGCTGCACCTCAAGTTCCACAAGTGCCGGCAGCAGCGGAGCCACGCCACCATTGCCTTGATCGACATCGACCACTTCAAGCAGATCAACGACACCCACGGCCATATCGTCGGCGATGCGGTACTGCGACAGTTGAGCCTGGAGTTGCGGCGCAATCTGCGGGAAAACGACCTGGCCGGTCGTTACGGGGGCGATGAGTTCTGTGTGATTCTTCCGCAAATGCCGCTGGAACAGGCTGCGGAGATCATGGAACGCATGCGCGAAACTTTCAGCAATTACCGCAACCCGCAGATCCCCGAATTGCGGGTCAGCCTGAGCATCGGCCTGGCCGATTTCCAACCCTTCTTCAGCGATGCCGCGATGTGGCTGAATGCAGCGGATCGCGCGCTGTACGCCGCCAAGGACACCGGGCGCAACCGGGTCAATGTCAGCGACGAAGTGATCGCCCATTCCGCCTGAAGTCGTCCTACGACTCCTCGTCTGAAAAGACCAGAAAGCACCCGACAAGAAAGCATAATGCCACCACTGGTCGCCTACCCAAAAAAGGTCCTCCCACACGGGCGAACTTCTTGTCAGGCTGATCACTCTGAACCCGTTGTCCCACCCCCCTCTGTCAGCACAAGGAAGCTGGCAATGAGCAAGTCAACCGTGTGGCGTACGCCTTACGGGGGCAGGCGCATATCCAAGGAAACCCCAGAGTCTGCTTGCCCGAGCACCGCACATGCTATTCAACACACATAAAAGAACCATCAGCACCCAGCAACACACCATCGCCCAACAGGCCAGCCTGCTGGACGCTATCGAGCGCTCCATGGCGGTGATCGAATTCGACCTGTCCGGCAATGTGCTGCGCGCCAATGCCAATTTCCTGCAGACCATGGGCTACCGCGCCGAGCAGGTAGAGGGCCAGTCCCATCGAATGTTCTGTACCCCGGCCTTCGCCCGTAGCCCCGAATACAGCCAACTGTGGTCAAACCTGCGGAATGGCCAATTCCAGTCCGGCACCTTTGAACGGGTGGCCGGGGATGGCCAGTCGGTGTGGCTGGAAGCCAGCTACAACCCGGTGCGTGATGACACGGGCCAGGTGACCAAAGTGGTGAAGTACGCGATGGACGTCACCCCGCGCCTGCAGGCCGAAAGCGAAGCCAATGCCAAACTGGATGCCATTGGCCGCGCCATGGCGGTGATCGAGTTCAACCTCGACGGCACCATCATCACCGCCAACGCCAACTTCCTGCAGCGCATGGGTTACACCCTGGCGCAGATCCAGGGCCAGCATCACCGGATGTTCTGCAGCGCGGCACTGGCCAGCAGCTCAACCTACAGCGACTTCTGGAAACGCCTGAACCAGGGGGAAATGTTCAGCGGCCAGTTCGAGCGGGTGGATAAAAACGGCCAGGTCGTGTGGCTCGAAGCCAACTACAACCCGGTGTACGACGCCAGCGGGCGGCTGTGCAAAGTGGTGAAGTTCGCCTCGGACATCACCGCCCGCGTGCAACAGCATGCGGCAGATGCGCAGAGTGCGGCGCAGGCCTATCACCTGTCCTTGAGCACTCAGGACATGGCAGAAAAAGGTGCCGAGGTGATTCAGAAAACAGCCAACGGCATGCGCGAAATTTCTGCCGACATCGACGGTTCCTCACAACTGATCGCCAAGCTCGGTGATCGCTCGCAACAGATCACTGCCATCGTCAACACCATTCGCGGTATCGCCGACCAGACCAACCTGCTGGCTCTCAACGCCGCCATCGAGGCCGCGCGTGCGGGTGAACAAGGCCGTGGTTTCGCCGTGGTAGCCGACGAAGTCCGGCAACTGGCGGCGCGCACCAGCGGCTCCACCACGGAAATTTCCAGCATGATCGCGATGATTCAGGCTGAAACCCGACAAGCCATCGACAGCATGGACGCCACCCGCGACCGCGCCGCCCAAGGCGTTGAAATGGCCAACCAGGCTGGCACAGTTATCCTGCAGATTCGCCAAGGCACCAGCGAAGCGGTGCAGGCGGTGAGTGCATTCGCCAACGAGCGTGGCGGCAACTGACCCGATCTTCATACGGAGTGCCGGGGGCTCGGTCTATAGTGCTGGTTGTTCTTCAAGCATGAGATCCGAGCCCGCCATGACCCCAGAAAAGCCCGAAGCCACCCCCGTCGACCACCTGCGCTTCCACCGCCCCCACGCCCACCTGGCGCCGACCTTCGGCAACGACACCTTTGCCCTCAAGGCCGAAGCCTTCGCGCGCTTCTTCGGTACGCCGACCTTCCTTGGCGCACAAACCGCCATCGTGGTGTTGTGGGTGGTACTGAACATGACCGGCATCACGCATTTCGATGTGTACCCGTTCATCCTGCTCAACCTGGCCTTCAGCCTGCAATCGGCCTACGCCGCGCCGCTGATCCTGCTGGCCCAGACCCGCCAGGCCGCACGCGACAAGGCGCAGTCCGATGCAGATGCGCAGCACCGTGAAGCCCTGGCGATCGCCAATACCGAGCGCCAGGCCCAGGCGGCGCAGACCACCAAACAGTTACTGGAACTGCTGGAGCAAAACACCCGGCTCACGGAAATGACCAAACAACTGACTGAGCACATTGAAAGCCTGACCTGCGAAATGCATGAGCATTTTGTGCGAAAAACCTAAGGCAATCGCACCTGCCGTCCCAGCTCATCGAACAGGGTCACCACCGAGCGCAACGCTCGGCAGTCCGGGCGCGTGAGCAGCCACAACGCGGTGTCATGCCCTGCCAACGCGGGGCCGAGCGATTGCAGGCCGTCCCCCAATAGAAAGTCCGGCAAGGCTGCCACCCCCAACCCTGCCCGTACCAGCTCGGTGACCGACAACATGCTGTTGCAGCGATAACTGGGACGCACACCGGGCAGATGCTCGCGGCGCCAGGCGACCGAGGGGTGGTCGGGCAGGAAGTCATCCGGGGCGATCCATGGCAGGTCGGCCAACTCGCGGCCGGCGTGCTGACGAGCAAAATCCGCGCTGGCGCACACCTGATAAGCCACATTGCCCAGGCGTCGGCCGACCAGATGTTCCGGCGGCGTGCGGGTCAGGCGCAGGGCGATATCCGCGTCACGGCGGCTGAGGTTGGCGAAGTCATTCGAGGTGCTCAGTTCCAGGGTCAATGCCGGGTAGTGCGGCATGAACTGCGCCAGGGCCGGCAACAGCAGACCTTGCAGTACGGAGTCGGTACAGGTCAGGCGCACCGTGCCGCTGATCACCTCACCGCCCTGCTCCACGCCAATGCGCGCCGCCTCCAGCGCTTGTTCGGCACGCTCGGCCTGCTGCGCCAGGTTGCTCGCCAGGCTGGTGGGCAGGTAGCCGGTGCGGCTTTTTTCAAACAATGTCTGGCCCAGCGCCGCCTCCAGGCGCCGCACCGCGCGGAACACCGTGGACACGTCCACCCGCAACAACGCGGCCGCCCGTGCGAGCGTACCGCCACGCACCAGCGCGAGGATCAGCGACAAATCAGGGTAATCGAGTGAATAGTGCGTAGCTGCATTGAACATATGGGCAAACGCCAATATTGATTGCGTGAACGCCAATCTATAGTGCGCTCCAGGACACCACAAGCCATGGGATGTACACGATGAAAACCACACCTCTGCACCTTGCCCTGATCGGCGATTACAACCCCGATGTCATCGCCCACCAAGCCATTCCCGTGGCCTTGCAACAGGCATCCGAGACCCTGGGGCTGAGCGTGCATGTCCACTGGCTCGACACCGATGCCCTGCCCCAGTCACTGCACGCTTTCGATGGTTTCTGGTGCGTCCCCGCCAGCCCCTACCGCGACACCGATGGCGCACTGCGGGCGATCCGTTTTGCCCGCGAGCAACGCCGGCCGTTCCTCGGCACCTGCGGCGGTTTTCAGCACACGGTGCTGGAATATGCGCGCAACGTACTGGGCTGGAAGGATGCCGAGCACGGCGAACTGGCGCCGCACGCCAGGCGCGCCGTGATCGCGCCACTGAGTTGTGCGCTGGTGGAGGCCACCGACACTGTGCGCCTGGTGTCCTACACGCGTATTGCAGAAGCCTACGGCACTCTTGATGTGCAGGAAGGCTATCGTTGCCGCTACGGCGTGAACCCTGAGTTTCTCGACGCACTGCTGGAAGGCGACCTGATCCCCAGCGGCCATGACTCGGCAGGTGATCTGCGAGCCGTGGAGCTGCTCGACCACCCGTTCTTCGTCGCCACCCTGTTCCAACCCGAACGCGCCGCGCTGAAAGGCATCACCCCACCCCTGGCGATTGCCCTGCTCAAGGCTTGCCAGCAAGCATGATCAAGAGGCTCGTTGTGGTGAGCAGGCTTGCCCTGCGTTGGGGCGCGAAGCGGCCCTCAAACCAGCCGCTGCGGTTTTCCTGAAAGGACATTGCGGTCTTGATGGGGCTGCTGCGCAGCCCAACGCAGGACGAGCCTGCTCACCACATGCAAGCCTGCTCACCACAGGATCAGCTTACAAGACTGCGCAACGCACTGATCTGCGGAACCTCCACCCGCCGCATATACACCCGCAACGGTTCAGTGATGTTGATACGGTCGTCGATGTTCTGGTCCAGCAGCAACTGGATGCGCTCGCGGGACAGGGTCATGGTCTGCTCCGGGGCCGGCAGCCAGACGAATTCGGCGGTGGGAATGATGCCGTCATCGGCCACGTCCATGCCGAA
>Ga0182008_10001142_pt1 | contig 18304 bp, 15 predicted proteins | sample Sormic07211129_1_FD_120482 | JGI IMG/M metagenome (GOLD analysis project Ga0182008, IMG submission 120482) | Rhizosphere microbial communities from Sorghum bicolor, Mead, Nebraska, USA - 072115-129_1 metaG | ecosystem: Host-associated > Plants > Roots > Rhizosphere | place: USA: Nebraska...
CGCGCGATGGTCTGCGGCGCATCGTTGGTATGCAGCGTTGACAGCACCATGTGGCCGGTCTGCGCGGCCTTGATCGCGATCTCGGCGGTTTCAAGGTCGCGGATTTCGCCGACCATGATGATGTCCGGATCCTGGCGCAGGAACGAACGCAGCGCTGCGGCGAAGGTCATGCCGCGCTTGTTGTTCTGCTGCACCTGGTTCACGCCGGGCAGGCGGATTTCCACCGGATCTTCGGCGGTGGAGATGTTGCGCGTTTCATCGTTGAGGATGCCCAGCGCGGTATACAGCGACACCGTCTTGCCCGAGCCGGTCGGGCCGGTCACCAGCACCATGCCGTAGGGCTTGTGGATGGCGTCCAGGAACAACTGCTGCTGGGCCGGCTCGTAGCCCAGCTTGTCGATGCCCAGCCTGGCCGCGCTGCCATCCAGGATACGCAGCACGATCTTCTCGCCGAACAGGGTGGGCAGCGTGCTCACGCGGAAGTCGATCTGGCGGGTCTTGGACAGGTTGAGCTTGATGCGCCCGTCCTGCGGCACGCGCTTCTCAGCGATGTCCAGCTGCGACATCACCTTCAGGCGCGCCGCGATGCGCTGGTTGAGCTTGACCGGGGCCTTGGCCACGTTCTTGAGTAGGCCATCGATGCGGAAGCGCACCCGGTAATCATCTTCGTACGGCTCGAAATGGATGTCCGAGGCGCCCTTGCGGATCGCATCGATCAGCACCTTGTTGACGAACTTCACCACCGGGGTGTCGTCGCCCTTGGCGTCCACGCCGGAGTCGGTCGAACCGCCCTCCTCGTCACCGGTCGACACGTCCAGGTCGCCCATGCCGTCGTCGTCGCCACCCAGCGTCGAACCGAGCGTGTCGTGCTTGGACTGCCACTGCTCTAGCGTGCGCTTGATCTGCTCTTCGTCGACCAGGATCGGCTCCACCACCAGGTTGGTGTGGAACTTGATCTCGTCCAGCGAGTGGGTGGGGTCACTGGTACCCACAAACAGTTTTCCCCCGCGCTTGAACAGCGGCAGGACGCGGTGCTTGCGGAGGAGTTCTTCGCTGACAAGGGCGATGGCGCTTTGGCTGCCGTCGAAAACGGAGACATCCAGAAGGGGCATGCCGAATTCAAGTGCGTTCGCGGCGGCGAGCTGGGCGGCCGTGACCAGCTTCTTCTCGGCGAACCATTGCGGCAAAGGCTGCTTGGCGGCGCCGGCCTTCGCCATGGCGTCCCGGGCGGCGGCCTCGTCAAGCGCGCCATCCTGGACCAGGCGGCGGGCGATGCCGGTGATGCCGACTAGGTTGGCGGTGACGATGGCGTTCATATTCGACTCTCTCGACAACGTGGGTAGAGCAGCACAGGCCTGTGGCGGGCAGAGTACCTTCTGGCGCCTGCCCGCTACAACTTCCTGTTTACCGTGCGCTGCTTCAGGGAGCCGAAGCCATCTCGCTTACCAACCTAAGCGGCGAGCTCTTTCGGACCACCGGCAGCAATGACCCGTCATAGCGTTCACGCAGATCACGCGACAGCTCAGGCTGCTTCGTGGCCAATGCGGCAAATTGCATGGCGCCAATCAGGTAATAGCTGGCAGTTTCATTCCCGAGGATGAATTTTGCATCCTTGCCCTCGAGTATCCGCTTTCCCGCAGCGAGTACCTGATCATGTTCATTCTGTGAGGCGGCGCCGACAATCGCGAGGGCGTCTTTCACAAGGTCATCTTGCGGGGCACAGGCTAGCCAAGCAGGCCTCTTCCACAACTCGACTTGCTCATCCGCGCGCAGGGATGGCACTGTTTCAATGGCCAACGAGAAGATCATCTCCGCGCTTACCTTCGGGTCTTCGTCTAACGAACAAGTCTTTCCCCGGCTGCGAAGCAATTCCGCTGCCAGTCTATCTCCCGGGTTGACAAATCTCGTTTCGCTTCGTTCTTCAAGCATGATGGAATGAAGATCACGTGCAGCTTGCCACTTGCGTACAACATGCAGCGGAAGGCCCGCCAGCTTCGCACTCAAAGGGCGCGCAGGAACTGCGCCCAGATGGCGAGCAATGGGCCAGGGCGCTGTGAGAAACGCACTGAAATCACTGACATTTGCTTGGCGGAATCTGGCGGCGGGCGCATTCAACTGAAGGATGGGGAAATAGTCGGAATTCGCGCGTGCTCGATACTGAGCTACATACGAAAGCAAGGCTTTTCGATCCATGACAAAGCTATCCTGCATTTCGCGCAGATCGGTTACGCCCACCCTCTTGAGATCAGCACTCAACAGCGGGTCAGAAAAAGCAGCGGAATTCAGCGCAGGCACAGTCCCTTTCGGGGATGCAACAAGTATCAGATCGCTCTCGTTCGCAAGGTACGCGTGTACGTCGCTGAAGTTTGCGAGCATGCCAGTCAGGACGGAGCTGACCAGCTCTGGGTCGATTTCATAAAGCTGGAGCCACTGGACAAAAAGCCCATCATCACTCAGCTGGCGTGGCACGAATGCATAGAATTCCTTGCTGAACAGCGATGCCGTGCCGCCCATCCAGGGATTGGACGGCTCTGAAACAATCAGATCATACCGTTCCGGGGAAGACGAAAAGTACGATTTTGCGTCATCAATGACGATGTGCGAGCGAGGATCGTTAAACGCCCGCTCCACACGCACCCCAAAATGTCGAGCACCTGCAATCATTGCCGGCTCAATCTCGACCGTATCTACCTGACCGACTCTTGAACTACCAAGCAACGTGTGGGTGGTCAAGCCAGAGCCGAACCCGATGACTCCAACCCGCTCATAATGCGGCTTCATCGACATAGGTATTGCGGCAAGCATCACCATGGTCGATTCATCGGCACTCGGGGCCTCGGTGATGCCAGTTGCCATGCCGGCATCGACTTTTCCGTTCGTTGCAATGGAACGCACCGAACCTACGGTGCCATAAGGGTTCGGCGTCTCGTAAACAGCCACCGATGCTGTCTTCCCATCTTGCAGATAGAGAATTTTTGAACCTGCAGCCAGAGTCGTCTGCCCGTGCCTATACACCGACGACGTGAGCATCAGCGGGTCGAAATGCACAAACGCTACAGCGCCGAACATGCCCGCCAAAGACAACGCGAGCGCCTTGCCCAGTGAAGTGAAACGCCCTTCAGATGCGGGCTGGTAGCGATGCAACAGGATAAGACCCAGCGCCAGATCAATGGCCGCGCCGGTTGCGAGCGCCAGTTTCAACCCTATGAGTGGAAGCAAGACGTGTACGACAAGCAAAACACCTACGATGGCACCCAGCGTATTGAACGCGTAGACCTGACCGATCGCCCTTTCACCATGCCCCCGGCGCAGCAAAGCGAGGGTCAACAATGGCAACACCATGCCGGCAAAGAACGCCGCAGGGAACATGACCAAGAGAGAAATGATGCCGCTGGCGACATTGTAGAGCCCATATCCCTCGGCACTACGTACGATGACCCGCATCAGCCAACCCACCCATTCGAAGGCGTTGGCATAGACGAACATAGAGACCAACGCAGCCAGCCCCATCCAAATCTGCACCCATCCGGCGGTCGCCAGCGGAGAGGTCAGGTGATCGGCGCGAGATCGTAGCCATAGCCCACCAAACGCAATCCCTGCGATAAACGACGCCAGCATCAGTTCGAAGGCATGGATGGTCGTGCCCAGCGCAAGCGACAGCATCCGTACCCAAGTGATTTCGTAAATGAACGACGACGCGCCAGTCAGACCTGCAACGATCAGCACAAATGGCAGTTCGCCTACGCTCCCAACAGCCGCACCTTTAGACACGGGCGCTGGTTGGCGCTCAACCTTGCTGAGCGGGTAAATCGCAATTGCGATCAGTATATTGATCAGGGCGGCGGAGAGAATCGTCCCAGGCAATCCCACCCAAGGCAGAAGTAGATAGGTGGATGCAAGCGCGCCACAAGCAGCGCCGATACTGTTTGAAAAGTACAGCCCGGACAGGACACGCCCCTCGATATTGGGCATGATCCGCATGAAGCCAGCGCTCATCAGCGGAAAGGTCGCCCCCAGAAGAACACATTGGGGCAGCACCAACAGGATCGCCAGGCTCCAACGCACCGCGTTTACGCCACCGCTTCCTACGCTCGGGAAGACGCTGTCATACGCCCACTGCGTAACAACCTGAAAGAGCGGATCGAAACCCAGACCCAGCAAGCCGATTACCAACTCAATGACAGCATATGTCAACAGCGGGCGCTTCAGGGTATCGCTGCGCCGGCTTACAAGCCATGCCCCTCCGGCCATGCCACCCATGAACAGAAGCAACACTAGCGACTGAGCGTAGGAAGAATGCCCCAGAAACAAACCCAGATATTGTGTCCAGATCGACTGATATATCAGCCCGGAGAATCCGGACAATACAAATACCCACAACAGCAGTGTGCCACTGCGTTCGTTTGAAGAATCCACCTTCCACCCCAAGAATGCGTCGCTAGACAAGAATAGTGCAGCAGCCTATCCCCAGGCTGCCGCGGTACCGTAGCCTACCAGCCATGGACCGCCAGCGGCTCGAACGTCGCACATTCCGAACGCATCCGCCAGTTGTTGGCGCAACACCTGCACCACTGCAGCTCCAGCCCACGGAGGCTCAGGTCCCGATGCAACTGGATGGCAGGAATCGCTGTGCCAAGCTAGAGGTGCATCTCCAGAAGATATTTCCCGTAGGCGACTGGCCTGCGACGAGAGGCGATCCTGCGGCGCCAAGAGGCGTCAGAACAAGAGATCCGCCGCCTGCCTTCGGGGTGGTCACTATCGTAATCACCCCGGAGGATGGGTCAACGATTGTCGATACGATGTTGGCGGACTTGTCAGCAGCCGATGTCAACGAGGCACCCGAACTGAGATCTGCAGCGTTGCTGGATGCATTCGTCACTACCGTAGCTTTTAAGCCACCTGCAAGCACCAGCGCCTCCGAGACGCGGGCTCTCACTACGTAGTCCTGATAAGAAGGAATGGCGATGGCCGCAAGTATGGCCACGATTGCAACGACAATCATCAACTCAACGAGCGTAAAACCTCTATTAACTTTTGCGCTCACTTTGCACCCCTGATGCGTTATCTCGCCAGATTCCAAAGATCCTTCGCCGCCAAGAAAAAAGCCCTCGATAATCAGAGGGCTTCTTTCAACACGAGGCGAACAGCTTGCGCTGCAATTAGACGCCGGTGCAGCTGCTCGGCAGGTACTTCTGCTTCAGGGTGGAGGTGCAGTTCCACACGATGGTGCCTTCCGGCGGCGTACCAGCCTTCAGAGCCGCGCCACCTGCCTTCGGGGTCAGAACGACGTTACCGGCGCCCGCCTTGGAGCTGGTAGCAACGGTGATCGCACCAGTGGTACCGTCGATCGCAGTGGTGTCAACGTTGGGCGAGCCATCGGCCTTGCTGGTCAGCGTTGCACCCTTGCCCAGATCGGCATCGCCCTGGGCAGCGTTGTCAGCAACCACAGCCTTCAGGCCGTCAGCCAGCACCATTGCCTCCGAAACGCGCGACTTGACGACATAATCCTGGTAAGCCGGCAGTGCGATGGCGGCCAGGATGGCAATGATCGCGACAACGATCATCAGTTCGATAAGGGTAAAGCCCTGCTGCTTCTTCATGAGTACATCCCCAAGAGGTAGATAGTAAGTGGACACAGGGCCGAAGCCTGACCGGCTTGCCGGTTGAGCAAGGCCATCGCCCGTGCGGTTGGATCCAAGCAGGTTGCGTGCCAACTTCTCAGCAATGCTCCCCAGCATTCCCCGGCGCAATGATGGCAGCAATCTTCAGGATTGGAACCCCCCACACAGAATTCTGCGACCAATCCGTCAGTGTGACGTGCTGCGTCACCTTGTGACCCGGCAGGTCCCTCGGTTTGAGTCACGATTTCGTTCGGCAGGGGATGCCACCCACGCCCGGAACCGGCTACCATGCGCCGAGATAGCCCGCCTGGGGATGGTGTGGCTGGGGAGCCCTGTATGTCCGTTAGCCGTAGTGCAATCAAGAAAGAGCCCGTGGCGCGAAGCACCACGGAGCTGCAGCCGTTTGTCTGGGAGGGGACCGACAAGCGCGGGATCAAGATGAAGGGCGAGCAGCCCGCCAAAAATGCCAACCTGCTGCGCGCGGAACTGCGGCGCATGGGCATTATGCCAAATGTGGTCAAGCCCAAGCCAAAGCCGCTCTTCGGGGCCGCGGGCAAGGCGGTGGGCGCAAAAGATATCTCTTTCTTCAGTCGCCAGATGGCGACGATGATGAAGTCTGGCGTGCCCATCGTCAGCGCTCTGGAGATCATCGGCAGCGGACACAAGAATCCCCGCATGAAGAAGCTGGTGGGGACTATCCGAACGGACATCGAAGGCGGCTCGTCTTTGTATGAAGCCATCAGCAGGCATCCCGTCCAGTTCGACGAGCTCTACCGCAACCTAGTGCGAGCCGGTGAGGGTGCGGGCGTCCTGGAGACCGTGCTTGATACGGTCGCTACATACAAGGAGAACATCGAAGCCCTTAAGGGCAAGATCAAGAAGGCGTTGTTCTACCCGGCAATGGTGGTAGTGGTCGCACTTGTCGTTAGTGCCATTCTCCTCTTGTTCGTTGTCCCTCAGTTCGAAGAGGTGTTCAAGGGCTTTGGTGCGGAGCTTCCTGTCTTCACCCAGATGATCGTGGCCATGTCGCGCTTCATGCTCTCGTACTGGTGGCTCCTTCTGATAATTTCTGTGGGTTCGGTGGTCGGCCTGCTTTTCGCATACAAGCGATCGCCGTCGATGCAGCACACCTTGGACAGACTGATTTTGAAAGTTCCGGTGATCGGTCAGATCATGAACAACAGTTCCATCGCCCGGTTCGCCCGCACCACTGCGGTGACCTTCAAGGCCGGCGTACCACTGGTAGAGGCGCTCGGGATCGTAGCCGGCGCCACGGGCAACAAGGTCTACGAAGAAGCCGTGCTACGCATGCGCGACGACGTATCGGTCGGTTATCCCGTCAACATGGCAATGAAGCAGGTCAATCTGTTCCCGCACATGGTGGTACAGATGACCTCCATTGGTGAAGAAGCCGGCGCCTTGGACGCCATGCTGTTCAAGGTGGCCGAGTACTATGAGCAGGAGGTCAACAATGCCGTTGACGCACTCAGCAGCCTGCTGGAACCAATGATCATGGTGTTCATTGGTACCATCGTGGGTGGCATGGTGATCGGCATGTACCTGCCCATCTTCAAACTCGGCGCCGTCATCGGCTAAGGTAACAATGGCATTTCTCGACCAGCATCCCGGTCTCGGCTACCCCGCCGCGGCCGGACTGGGGCTGCTGCTGGGCAGCTTCCTCAACGTAGTCATCCTGCGCCTGCCCAAGCGGCTGGACTGGCAGTGGAAGCGCGACGCCCGCGAAGTGCTGGAAGAGCCGGATATCTACGAGCCGCCGCCGCCGGGGATCGTGGTGGAGCCGTCGCACTGCCCGCACTGCAAGCACAAGCTGTCCTGGTACGAGAACATCCCGCTGTTCAGCTGGCTGGTGCTGCGTGGCAAGTGCCGCCATTGCCACGCCCCCATCTCGATCCAGTACCCGCTGGTGGAACTGGTGACCGCGCTGCTGGTGCTGGCCAGCGTGTGGCAGTTCGGCTTCGGCTGGCAGGGCTTTGGCGCGATCGTGCTGAGCTGCTTCCTGGTAGCCCTGTCCGGGATCGACCTGCGCACCCAATTGCTGCCGGACCAGCTGACCCTGCCCCTGATGTGGCTGGGCCTGATCGCAGCCAGCGACAATCTCTACATGCCCGCCAAGCCCGCCCTGCTGGGCGCGCTGGCCGGCTACCTGTCACTGTGGTCGGTGTGGTGGCTGTTCAAGCAGATCACCGGCAAGGAAGGCATGGGCCACGGCGATTTCAAGCTACTGGCCGCGCTGGGCGCCTGGTGTGGCCTGAAGGGCATCCTGCCGATCATCATGCTGTCCTCGATCGTCGGCGCCATCATCGGCTCGATCTGGATCTACTCGCGCGGTCGCGACCGTGCCACGCCCATCCCGTTCGGGCCGTACCTGGCCATTGCCGGCTGGATCGTCTTCATGTGGGGCGAGCAGATCATCAACGCCTACATGGGCTACGCCGGCCTGCGCTGAGGGCCGGCCGATGAGCAGCTACATCATCGGCCTGACCGGCGGCATCGCCGCCGGCAAGAGCGAGCTGAGCCGCCGCTTCGAGGCCCTGGGCATCACCGTGGCCGACGCCGACCTGGCCGCCCGCGCCGTGGTCGCGCCCGGCAGTGAAGGTCTCGCCCGGATCACCGCCCACTTTGGACCGCAGATCCTGTTGGCCGATGGCCAGCTGGATCGCGCGGCGCTGCGTGAGCGCATCTTCGCCTCCGCGCAGGAACGCCAGGCCCTGGAAGCCATTACCCATCCGGCGATCCGGCAGCTGTTGCGCACCACCTGCGAGCAGGCCACCGGGCCCTATGCGATGGCCGCCATTCCGCTCCTGACCGAGGCCGGTGGTCGCCAGCAGTACCCCTGGCTGGACCGGGTGCTGGTGGTGGATGTGCCGGTGGCGGTGCAGCACGCCCGCCTGCTGCAGCGTGACGGGATCACGGCCGAACTGGCCGATCGGATGATTGCCGCCCAGGCCAGCCGGGAGCAGCGCCTGGCGCTGGCCGATGACGTGGTGGTCAATGATGGCCAGCCCGAGCATCTGCAGGCGAAGGTGGAGCAGTTGGACCGCCTGTACCGCGAATTGGCCGCCAGCCCGCGGTAGAGCCATCCCATGGGTGGCTGCATGAGGCCCGCATGCCGTGAAGAGCAGCCACCCATGCGGTGGCTCTACCCGGCATGGGATACGCAGGGGGGGGGGCGTCTTACAGCGCTGGGGCGAACGTCAGTGTGGCGATGACGCCGCGCTCGACACCCGGGCGCACACTCACCTGCCAGCCGTACAGGTCGCACAGGCGACTGACGATCGACAGGCCGATGCCGCCGCCCTGCGAATGGCCGGCATGGGTGCCGCGGTAGTCGCCGAACACCTTGCAAATCCAAACCCATGTCGGATATGACACCAATGTTTGATACGCAACTCTCAAAAATCGACATTCCCCAGATCCGCGCTGCATCCTGGTGTTACGTTCAAATTACTCAATCAAAACTCTTGATTGAGCTGCTCGCTCTGCTTGAAGAGTGAGTACGAACTGAAGCACCGTCACGCTTCGCTAAGATCGAACTTTCTTCACACCAAAAGAGGAATCAAATGAGAGAGCTCAGCAATGACGAAATTCGCCAGGTGTCTGGCGGAGCATTCAAGGATGTAGACGGCGGTACCGACAATCCCTTTGGCAAACCAGACCAATGCCCCACGCCCCCAGGCTGGGGAACGCCGTGGGAAGGTCAAGACTTTTCTTGACCCACCCCAGTGAGTTGAGCCTGCATCATCGGGCTTCACTGACCGCTGGTGAGTAGAGTCAGCAGGCAAACATGGGCCTGTCCACGCTGCTTGCATTCAATCCTGCAGGTGTCCTACCTGCAGGATTGTTGAAATCTCATGTCCACTGAAAGAAAACGACTTCCCCGCAAGCAGTCTCCTGCGGTCAGCTCTCAACGAGAGCAGAAAAAGTCAGCGTAGCGACGACTCCCCGGACATCACCAGGACGCACACTAACTTGCCAGCGGTAGAGATCGCACAGTCGGCTGACGATTGACAAACCAATCCCCCCGCCCTGCGAATGGCCGGCATGAGTACCTCGATAACCACGCTGGAACAACCTGGCAGCGTCTTCCGCGCTTAGACCCGGCCCCGTATCTATGACATCGACACCGTTAGCAGTGACCCGCACGCGCACCGAGCCTTCCTGCGAGTACTTCACCGCGTTGCCGATCAGGTTGCCCAGCGCCACCGACAACGCCGATTCGGGCGCATCAATGACCAGATCGCGGTCGCCCTCGAGCACCAGCTCCAGCGGCTTGCCGCCAAGTTGCGCGCGATGGGCGTCCAGCAGCTGTTCGGCTACGCGCGCCACGTTGCTGTTGCCTTGGCCGCGCTCGTTGCGCGACAACAGCAACAGCGAGCCGATCAGGTCGGTGCATTGCTGTTCGGCGCGCTGGATGCGCTGCAGGCGCTGCAATACCTTTTCATCCAGACCCGGCCGGGCCAGCAGCAGCTCAGTCGCCCCGCGGATCACCGCCAGCGGCGTGCGCAGTTCGTGACTGACGTCGGCGTTGAACTCGCGGTCCCTCTGGACCACTTCGGTGAGCCGCGAAGAATAATCGTCCAGCGCCGCGGCTAGCTGCCCCACCTCGTCATCGGGGAAACGCGGGGCCAAGGGTTCGGGATCACTCGTGCCTCCACGATAGGCACGAAGGCGTGCGGCCAAGTCAGAAACCGGCTTCATCACCTTTGACGCCGACCACCAGCCCAGCACGAGCGAAAGAAGACTGAACACCAGCACCGAGAAGAACAGCGCGCGATTGAGCTGTTCTTCGCCTCTTATGCTCTCGGTCATGTCGTAGGCGAGGAAGAACCAGGCCTCCGGCGTCTTGCGGACCGCCAACTTGTAGGAAAACGGGGTGCCACGCTCATCCACGCCACTCAAGCCGTGGATGCCGTCGTTGAAGTCGTACCAGTCGGGCTCTTCCACCCGTAGCGCATTAAATTTGTCCGGGCGAACGATGCGCGCGCGCATCTGCTGCACGGGAAGATCCGGATTTCGGGTGGGATCCGCCGAATAGCGCCGCGCATACTCGTTGATGTTGCGGTTCATTACGTCTTCCACCAACTGGTTTTCCACGCGCATCCGCGCCCAGTTGGTGGCAAACGCAAACAGCGCCGTCAGGCACAAGCCCAACAGCGCGAACGATACGATGATGCGACTGCGCAGCCGCCGCCGGTACGGTGCCCGGCGGCGCTCCCCCTTCGCCGTCACCGGATCAGGCTTCCGGGGCGGCGATGCGGTATCCGATGCCATGGCGGGTCTGGATCAACGGCACCTCGAAGGGCTTGTCCACCACCGCGCGCAGGCCGTGGATGTGCACGCGCAGCGAGTCCGAATCCGGCAGCTCCTCGCCCCAAACGCGGGTTTCCAGCTCCTGCCGGGTCACCACGGCCGGGGCCGCTTCCATCAGCGCCTGCAGGATCTTCAGTGCGGTCGGGTTGAGCTGCAGCAGCTTGCCCTGGCGGCGCACTTCCAGCGTGTCCAGGTTGTACTCCAGGTCGCCAGTTTCCAGTACGCGGGTCTGCACGCCCTTGCCGCGACGCGACAGGGCGTTCAGACGGACTTCGACTTCCTGCAGCGCGAAGGGCTTGATCAGGTAGTCGTCCGCGCCGGAATCGAACCCGGCCAGCTTGTTGTCCAGCGAATCCCGTGCGGTCAGCATGAGCACCGGGGTCTGCTTGCGTGCTTCATTGCGAAGCTTGCGGCAGACCTCGATCCCATCCATGCCCGGCAGATTGAGATCCAGCACGATCGCATCGAACTCATGGACCACGGCCAGGTGCAGGCCGGTCACGCCATCGGCGGCGAAGTCCACGGTGTGCCCGCGGTCTTCGAGGTAGTCGCCCAGATTGGCGGCGATGTCGCTGTTGTCCTCAATTACAAGAATTCGCACTGTGACCTCTAGAAGTTGTCGAAATTGCCAACGCGCTGCGCGTTGTTCATCCGCTGCTGCGCATCGTTCTTGTTGCGCTCACGCTGGGCGAGAGTCAAGCACTGGGTCACTGCAAAGTTGGACCCGGTTGCCTTCTCACGTCGGCATATTAGACGGCTATCTTCTCGGGCCTGTGTCAAAAGCGTGTTCACAATCTGCTGGTCGTTGAACAGATCCGTCTTGGCCACGGCGGGAATGCCGGACTCGTCGGGGAAGCGCTCGAGGGTGATACGCATGCGCCCCAGTGCTTCGCGGACGCGGCTGCGATCTTCCAGCTTCAATTCGGCATAGGTTTTTCCGTCGCCCATCTCCCCCTCGATGCGTTGGATCTGTTCAGCCAGCGGCTTGCCCGGCACGAACACATCGTTTTTCTTGGCAGCCTGCGCCACTCCAGCGCTCAGCAACAGGAGCGTGGCGACAACGGCGAGCGTCATGCATTTCATTTCAACCAATCCTTAGTCAGCCTGAACAGAGCGTCGACTGTATCCCTGTCGGGTTTGCCGCAGCAAGTGCGCTTTGGCAGGTATGCCGGGGGCGGTAAAAAGGCCCAGACGGTAAACCGCCTGGGCCTGAAGTGTGTTCCCGATTACCGATCCTGCTGAGGAGGGCAGAGCTGCGGTTTGTCGGAGCCTACGCCGGGGCCGATTAAACCGGTGTTAAGCGCTCCGAAAGATTTCGAGAATCACCTCAAGCCTTTGAAATAGAAGGTTTTTTCATGGACGCCACGTGGTCAATGATGCGGCCCGCGAGGTCGGCCTGGCAGATCGCCTCGATGCCCTCCAGCCCGGGCGTGGAGTTCACCTCCAGCACCAGCGGGCCGCGGCTGGAGCGGATCAGGTCGACCCCGGCCACACTCAGCCCCAGCGCCTTGGCCGACCGCACCGCCACCTGCTGCTCGGCGCGGCTGGCCTTGGCCGCGCGGGCACTGCCGCCGGCATGCAGGTTGGAGCGGAAGTCCCCGTCGGGGGCCTGGCGCTGCATGGCGCCCACCACTTGGTCGCCCACCACCAGGCAGCGCAGGTCGGCGCCCTGGGCCTCGCCAATGAACTCCTGCATCAGGAAGTTGGCATACAGCCCGCGTAGTGCCTCGACAATGCCGCGCGACGCGCTGGCCTTCTCGGTCAGGATCACCCCCCTGCCCTGGGTGCCTTCGTTGAGCTTCACCACGTGTGGCGGCGGGCCGAGCATGGACAACAGGTCCACGGTGTCGTCGGGGTTGTCGCCGAATACCGTCACCGGCATGTCGATGCCCTTGGACGCCAGGATCTGGTGCGCACGCAGCTTGTCGCGGGCCCGCAGGATGGCATCGGAGGGATTGGGCGTGCGCGCGCCCATCATCTCGAACTGGCGCAACACCGCGGTGCCATACCGGGTGACCGAGGCCCCGATGCGCGGGATCACCGCGTCCACCCCGGTGATCGGCCGACCCTTGTAATGCATGGTGAAGCCGTCGGCGGCAATCCGCATGTAACAGCGCAACGGATCGAGCACCCGCACGGTATGGCCGCGGGTGCGCGCGGCTTCGACCAGGCGGCGCGTGGAGTACAGCTTGCTGTTGCGGGACAGGATGGCGAGTTTCATCGCGGTGCGAAGGGGCGGGAAAGCGCGCAGCATAGCGCGGGGCTCCCGTGTCCAGATGACGGTGGTGTGCTTGCACTGGCATGCGCACCTTATGGACGCCCCGTCAGCCGCTGGGCAACGCCAGCCACGCGCGTTGGCCCCTGCCGCCCACTGATACGGCGGTCTGCCGCCACTCCACCATCAGGTCCAGTGCAACGTCCACCAGCGGCTCCCGATGCCAACCCTCCGCGTCCGCCCATTCGCGGCAGGCCTGCAGTTCCAGCCGTCCGTCGTCGCCGGCGGCGAGCACGTCCAGCGAGGCACTGCGACGCTGCTCGCCCTCCCCTGCAAACACATGGCGACACACCGCCTGCCAGTGGCCGCGCCAGTACACCAGCCACACGCCCCCCACAGGCCGATGGGTGGCATCCAGGCAGACACCGGCCACCACGATGCAATGGCCACCGGGACTGGCAATGACATTGTGCAGATCGCAGACGTGACGCCCGCTGTCCATGCCGTCCAGGGCCAACGCATAGGGCTGCGTGTGCGTGAACAGGTCAGGGTGTGCGGTCAGCCGCAGGTCGTCGGGCAGCAGCAGGCGTGCGCTGAGCTCGCGACCGTCGGGAAGGCGGCGGCGAAGCTGCGCCTGCAGCGGGCTGGCCAAGGCCGGATCATCGGGCGCCAGCCAAAGGCCGTGGTACGCGCGCAGCGCGGTGGCCACATGCGGCTGGCGCGACACCCACGCCGCCGCGGCCGCATCCCCGTCCGCCTGACGCCGTTCGCCGAGCATCTGCCAGAACACGTGGGGGACCGCGTTGAAGTGAAGCACGGCCTTGCGCTGCTCGTCGTACCCCAGGACCACTTCGCTGCGGTCAACGTAGCCCGACGCGAGGCGCAGCGACGTTCCCGCCAGGTCGGTCCAGGTGCCGGTTTGCGCCGTGCCGCCGTCGCACGCGACGTCGTCCACGATCGCACCGTCGCGCAGCATCTGCGTGCAGTACGCCGGACCGCCCATGCCCAGCTCGGCCCAGCCCAGAGTGACATCGCCGGCGGGCGGCTGGCGGGCGAAGGGCGACAACGGCGCCGAACGCAGTGCCGCGCCGCCCACCGGCAGCACGTCGCCGGCCAGGTCGAAGCGCGTCAGCAGGCTGTGCGTTGCAACGGTGGCAGCCAGTGCCGCAATCACGCCCAGTGGCGACCACCAGGCGATGCACACCGCCACCAGCACCACACTGGGCAGCCAGCGGGTGTAGCGCCGGAGTGCCGTGCGGTCAGGTGGCATGCGCCGCCGCCCAAGAACCGGATGTACCCCTCGCCCAGCCGACTACGATGTCCATTGCACTCCGGTTGCCACGCTGGTCCAGAGCGTGTCATTCAAGCCGATAGCAGCGGCACGAGCAATGGCTGCATGGCCATCGGGAAGAGATCGGCAGCGTGGCGATGGCGCGTCCGGGATGGCCCAGCGTGCGTCGCGGCGGGTTACATTGAGCCCCGTCTGCAATACCCATACTCCCCTCAGTGCCACTGCTCGCATGGATCGCATGATGAACGCCCGCCACCGCGCACTGGCAGGCCTGTTGGGCATCTGCCTGGCCACGGCGACGCATGCGGCGCCCGCGTCGTTCACCGGCTACGGTGATTTTTACCGATCCCTCGGCGGCACCCTGTTCCCGGGTTCGGGCACGGACATGGCGATGCCCTGCACGGACGCGCCCCGCAACTGCGTCTGGGTGACCTCGATGGGCCAGGCGCTGCGACGCTTCGACCAGACCCTGTGGAGCGGGCCGGGCGACCTGGCCATGACACCCCCCGCCGGCGTACCCGACGTGGCGTTCGACGGCGAGGCGTTGGTGGTGGGTACGCAGCGCTGGCCCCTGAGCGATGCGATCAACCTCGCGCCCGCACCGTGGCATGACAACGCGCCGATCGCTGCCGAAAACGTGGCGGTCATGACGCTGTGGCACCGCGGTAGCTCGGTGTGCCTGGACATCCGCCAGGTCAGCAGCGGCAAGGGCGACCGCTACACCAAGGTAGTGCTGCTGCATGAGAAGCGGCTCTACGTGCTGCCCCCGCTGTTCGGCACCTGTGCCGCCATCCGCGAAGCGCCGCACCACGGATTCAGCTATCCGAGCAACACCTACCTGGGCGCCGGGATGGAAAGCGATCCGGAAGGCCTGCAGGTGGACTACCTGCTGTCTGACGGCATCACCCGCGTCGAGCGGTACCGGCTGCGCTTCCCTGACCACGACAATCCCTTCGTGTTCGAGGCGATGCGCGAACAAGCGGGGAGCTGCGATAGCGGTGCGCATGCAGGGAGGCGGTAGGCCGCAGGGTTCAACGGCTTGCAGAACGCCGCAGGCGGCAGCGGAAGCCGGTGATGGAGCGGGTGAAGGGAATCGAACCCTCGTCAGTAGCTTGGGAAGCTACAGCTCTACCATTGAGCTACACCCGCGTCGCGCCGGGCAAGTTTATGCGGCGGGGCGGTACAAACGCAACGGGCGGCACTGGGCCGCCCGTTGTTGCTGGCTTTCGCCAGCCGCCTGCAACGCCCCATGCGGGGCGTTGCGCGCGGTGGATCAGAAGCTGCCGCTGAAGCTGGCAAACAGCGACACATCGCGGGCACGCTTCTGCAGCGTGGTGGTGCTCATGCCCACATTGCTGTTCAGGCCCCACAGGTTCAGGCGCGCACCCAGCACGGCGGTGGCGTAGTTCTTGTCGAACTCCAGCCCCGGCACCTTGTACATGCCCACCTCCGGCATCGACTGCAGCCACGCGCTGGCCTGCTTGTCGTCTTCGAACTCGTGGTCGTAGGTGACCTGCACGTACGGCTTGACGCTGCCGCCGTCGAAACGGGCCTGCCAGCCGATGCGGCCTACGGTGGAGTCGACATCCTGGTTGCCATAGCCCAGCGCGGTGGCGCTCGGGTTGCTTTCGGTGTAACCGTCCAGCTTGACCTTCTGCCAGATCACCGCAGCCACCGGACCATGGCGGAAGCCGCCCTCGGTGCCGAACTCATAACCGGCGTTCAACGCGGCGGTCAGGTTGCTGCCTTCCGGCGAGCCTTCATGGATGCGGGTCGCCGGGCCCAGCTGGACCTTGCGGGTGACGTCGTAGTCCAGCCAGCTGTAGCTGACCTGGCCGTTGACCCACACGCGCTCGCCATACCAGCCGGCGAACAGGCCCAGCGAAGTATCGGACTGGGTGAAGTCACCCTTGCTGTTGCCGAAATCGGCATCCATGCGGCCATAGCCGGCGAAGCCGCCGACCACCATGCCGTCACGCGCCCAATCCACGCCGAACAGGCCGGCCGGGGCCATGCCGTCGTACAGGTCGGCATGTGCGTAGCGCTGCATGTCGCCACGCAGGTTGCCCCACCAGCTCAGGCCGTCAGCCGGACGGCCGTCCAGGTGCCAGCTGACCTGGTCGGCGCGCGAACGACCGACCGTCTGCGCCGAGTGGGTCAAGATCTGCTGGTTGCGCGGGGCTTCCAGGATCGACAGGGTGTACTGGCCCAGCATCTGGTGGGTCGCGTTGGACGGATGCACGCCATCGGCGAACACGTAGGTCTGGTAGGCGTCCGGTGTCGCATAGGCGGCCGGGCTGCAGGTCAGCGAGGTTGCGGTGAGGCAGGCCTTGCCGGTGGCGTTGACGAAGCCGTAGGTGGACGGGCTGGCAACGATTTCCTGCAGGATGTGGAAGGTGTCCACCGGAATCACCTGCAGGCCGGCCGCTTTCAGGCCACCGAACAGCGCGTCGTTGTAGGCCTTGGCCAGGGCGGTCCCGGCCGCCATGCCCGCCGGGCCGGCGGCGCGCGCGTCCGGGGTCAGGCCGATGTCGGGAATGGTGGGCACCACCACGTACTGGGCACCGGCCGCCTTCAGCGTGCCGACGATGCCGACCTGATCGGTCACCGCCGCACCCAGGGTGGCAGCCAACGGCGCGCCGCGCTGGATGGCGAACAGGTCATTGGCGCCGCCCCACACGGTGTACAGCGCGTTCGGGTCGGCCTTGCCGCCATTGGCCGCAAGGTACTGGTTCATCTGCGTCTTGAGCGAATACACCGGCACTGCCGGAGTACCCGGCACCAGCACCTGGCTGGTATCCACGCCGACACGGGCGCCGCCGATGGCGTAGTTGTCACCGTTCTGGCCGTTGCCGTGCGCACCGCCGTTGGTGCCGTAGTAGTCGGCTACGTACTCGGCCCAGATCCAACCGGGGTTGGTGGTGAACTGGCCGATGATCGGGTTCGCGCTGGCCGGCAGCAGCGGGCGGAAGTAGCCGGCGTCGCTCAGGCTGTCACCGAATACCACGGTCTTGGTATACGGCGACTGGGCCATGGCCGGGGCCGCCGCCAGGGCGATGGCGACCGCCATCAGGGAACGCAGGGGGCGCTTGCTGAGCAGCATGTAAAGCTCCTTGAAGTGGGGAACAACCGACGTACGCCGGCGCACGGTGGCAATGGTTTCACTGCGCCCGGGGCAATTCACGCTGCGTCGCCGCATGAAATACCCCCGGAGCCGCGGAAACGCCGCGCGGCGGCCTCCGCCAACCCGCCAGGCGGCCGGCAAGGGTACGCACCCCGGCCACAATTAGGGACAATGGCGTCATGAACATCGTCCTCAATGGCGACACCCGCCAGCTTCCGCAAAGCGCCACCGTCCACGACCTGCTGCACACCGAGAACCTGCTTGAGCGCCGGGTGGCGGTGGAAGTCAACGGCGAGATCGTCACCCGCAGCCGGCATGCCAGCCACACCCTGCAGGACGGCGACGTGGTCGAAATCGTGCATGCGCTGGGCGGTGGTTGACCGTGTTGGACGCCGCGTTGCCGGGGCGCAGCATCGTGACGCGCGATAGGCGATAATTCGCGCCATGAATCCACACGCCCCCAACGACGCGCTGGTGATCGCCGGCAAGACTTACGGTTCCCGGCTGTTGACCGGCACCGGCAAGTTCAAGGACCTGGAAGAAACCCGCATCGCCACCGATGCCGCCGGTGCCCAGATCGTGACCGTGGCGATCCGCCGCACCAACATCGGGCAGAACCCGGGCGAGCCGAACCTGCTCGACGTGCTGCCGCCGGACCGCTACACCATCCTGCCCAACACCGCCGGCTGCTACACCGCCGAAGACGCGGTGCGTACCTGCCG
>Ga0182008_10001144_pt1 | contig 18300 bp, 22 predicted proteins | sample Sormic07211129_1_FD_120482 | JGI IMG/M metagenome (GOLD analysis project Ga0182008, IMG submission 120482) | Rhizosphere microbial communities from Sorghum bicolor, Mead, Nebraska, USA - 072115-129_1 metaG | ecosystem: Host-associated > Plants > Roots > Rhizosphere | place: USA: Nebraska...
CGCCGCGCAGGGGCTGGAGTGGGTGCCGGACCTGCTGAACAAAGTGATCATTCAGGGCCGCACCTGGTCCATCGTGCCACCGTTGAAAGAGGTGAATCCGGCCGGCACGCCGATCCTGTATGAATTACAGGTGCGGTCATGAACAGAGCGGGCGCTGGCCAATCTGGCAGTTTTGCCCTGAGCTTGGCTGAGTTTGCAGCCCAGACCAGTGAAGCCATCGACGCCAGCGTGCGCGAGATCATCATCGAGGTCGGCAGCAGCCTGATCCGTATGTCACCGGTTGGTAATCCGGAGATCTGGGTGCAGAACGCCGTCGCGACGCAGTACAACAAGGCCGTCGACGAACACAACGCTGCGCTGCGCAATGACCCGGCCAACCTCACCAAGGGCGGCCGGCTCAAGAAGGGTCGTAAGCTCAAAGACGGAATGGACGTCAAGGCGCCGGAAGGCTACGTCGGCGGCCGATTCCGGGCGAACTGGCATCTGTCCATCGGTGTTGTCGAGAACGTCACATTCGACGATGTGGACCCGAGCGGCGCCGAGACTATTGCGGCCTTGGTCGCCGCCATCAGCGACTTCACGGCTGGCCAAATGGTCTACCTCATCAACAACTTGCCCTATGCGATCCCGCTGGAATTTGGGCACTCGACACAGGCCCCGAGCGGAATGGTCCGGGTAACTGTGGCTCGCTTCCAGCAAATCGTGCAGGAGGCCATCAGGAATAATCAGGTATGAGTCACGCACGCGCCCGTCAGGCCATCGAAACGAAGCTGGTCGCGTGGTCGGCTGCGCGTCCTATACGAGTGGCCTATTCGAATCAGCCATTTACACCAGGTCCATCTGAAACCTATTTGCGGGCCTTCCAGCTACCAGCCAGCACCACCTGCCGCTATCTCGGCGGCGACGCCTACGAGTACACCGGCGTTTATCAGATCAGCATCGTCTGTCCATCTGCCCAGGCCATGGCCACCGCCGAGACGCTCGTTGAAGAGCTGGCTCGGCTCTTTCGCGTAGACACGCCGCTGGCCCGCAACGGGTTCGATGGCCTCATCACTGAGCCGGTAGATCAGGGGCCAACTATCACAGAGTCGGCGACCTATACGGTCCCGACCAGCTTCACCTACGCAGGTGTCGCAGACCAACCGCCCGCTGGGGCATAACCTGCCGCCGTCAGGCGGGCATTCAAGAGGAAACACATCATGGCCGCACGCTTTCCGCTGCCGAACGGCGCTGTGCTGGAGATCGCCAGCATTATGGGGACCGCCGTCGCTTTCACCGCCCTGACCAACGCCAAACCGCCGGTTGCTGCCTCTGTAGGGCACGACATTGAAAACGGCGACGTTTTGCTGATCAACTCCGGTTGGGCGCTGATCAACGATCGCGCAGTAAAAGCGTCCGGCGTTACTGCCGATGCTTTTGCGTTGGCTGGTCTCAATACCACCAACACTGACAAATTCACTGTCGGCGCAGGTTCTGGCTCCGTGATCCCGGTATCTGGATGGACGCAAATCTCGAAAGTCACTTCTTTCACATCTTCCGGCGGCGAGCAGCAATACCAAACTGTCGGCTACCTGGAAGATGACGACGACAAGCAGTTTCCAACCAACCGAAACCCGACCACGATCACCATCGTGGTTGAGGATCAGCCGACCGCTCAATATGTCGAGACTGTCGAAGGCTTCGATGACACCAAAGAGCTGGCCGTCGTGCGCATGAAGTTGCGCAATGGCGATCAAATCCTCTACCCAGGCTATGTGAGCATCACCCCCGATCCAACGATGGAGCGCAACAACGTAATGACGCGCACCATCAGCATCGGGCTTTCGGCTCGCTCTCTCCGCTATCTGGCCGGCGCATAAGGACTTTCCATGGCAAAGATCAGAATCGCCCAGAACCCCACGTTCAAGGCTCTCGTGCACATCCCAATCGTTGGATGTGAGCCCGAGGCAATCGAATTCACCTTCAAGTATCGGGATCGACCGGCACTCGCCGCTCTGTTTGACGAGTGGAATTTGAAGGCGAAAGAAATGCGCGAGGGATTCGGGGAAGTCACCACACTGTCGGATGTCGTTGCTGCTGAAACTGAGTTTCAGGTGCAGCAGATCAAGGATCTGGTCGCGGGCTGGGGCTTCGATGACAAGTTCGACGATAAGAGCATCCTCGCCCTTGTTAAATCCTGTCAGGGCACCGCTGAAGCGGTGGTGAATGCCTATCAGAGTGCATTTAATCAGGCCCGCTTGGGAAACTGAAGGAAGCAGCCGCGGCGTTGTACGAAAGCGGGCCATCTGCTGAGCAGTTGGCCGTCCTCGGGCTGACGGCTGCCGATATGGCGGGTGACGATGTAGAGGTTTGGCCATGCAACTGGCCGGCCTTCCTCCTGTTCAACCGAATGTCCACGCAGTGGCGGGTCGGCGCCGGGGGCGCCATCGGCCTGGATTACAACTGCATCCGCGACGTTGCCGGCTTCCTCGGCATCAAGAAAAAGAAACTCGCTGAAATCTTTCCTGACCTGCAGGTGCTGGAAGGCGAAGCCCTGCGCGTAATGGCGGAGGAAAGGGAAAACAGCCCGTAAGCACGGGCACTTATTCAAGGTGAGTCGATGAACATTTCCGAACTCGGCATCAAGATCGACTCGGCCGATGCAATCGAGGCAAAAACCAGCCTGGATGATATGGCGAAAGCTGGTGGCCGGGCCGAGCAGTCCGCCGTTTCGCTGATGAACGAAATGCAGGCGCTGGAGAAGTCGCTTTCCACCAGCGCGAAGACCACGCAGGATCTCGCGAAACAGCGCGATGCGCTGGCAAAGCTGACGAAAACCGGTGCATATGGTGAGGCTGAGGCCGCGAAGATTTCGGCGCAGCTCGACAAGCAGCAGGTGGCCCTGGCCAAGTCGGCCATGGACGAGCAGAAAGCGCTGAACAGCCTGCTGGGTGCCATCGACCCGGCCCGCGCCGCGCTGGCGAAACTGGATACTCAGGTCGAGCAACTGGGCAAACACCTGGATGAGGGGCGAATCAGTCAGGAAGACTACAACTCTGCCCTGAGCAAGATCGACAAGGACTACGACAAGCTCAACAAAACCACCACCGGTTTCGACAAGCTGCGTCTCGGCACCCGTCAGGCACAGGAAAACGTCGTACAGCTGGGAAATGCGCTGTCGTCTGGCGACTGGGGCAGTGGTGTTCGTGCGGTTGCTCAGTTGGGGGCCGGAGCCGGTGAGGGCGCTGCCGGTCTGCTGGCCATTCTCGGCCCGCTGGCGCTGGCCACTGCTGCTGTTGGCGGCCTTGCCTATGCCTTCTACAAAGGCAGCGAGGAGCAGGACAGCTACAACAAATCGCTGATCCTGACCGGCAACTACGCTGGTGTGAGTGCTGGGCAATTGGGCGATATGGCGCGGCAGGTTAGCGCTACGGTCGGCACCACCGGACAAGCGGCCGAGGTTTTGGCGCTGCTGGCGGCTAACGGGAAAATTGCCGGTGAAAGCTTCACGGGCATCACCCAAGCTGCCGTGTCGATGCAGGAAGCAACTGGCAAGGCCGTCAGCGAGACAGTGGCTGAGTTCGCCAAGCTTGCCGAGGATCCAGTCAAGGCGTCCGCCGCGCTGAACGAGCAGTACCACTACCTGACCGCGTCTGTTTACTCGCAGATCGCCGCACTGGAGAAGCAGGGCGACCATGCCGGCGCCGTGAAGCTGGCGACAGAGCAATACGCCGACGCAATCAACGAGCGCACGCCGCGTATTCTCGAAAACCTGAGTTTCTGGGAGAGAGGCTACAACGCCGTTGCGCGTGCTGCGGACAATCTGAAAAACGTTGGCCGGCCGGATATCAACGCCGATATCGAGCAGGCTCGGCGCAATCTGGAATCGGCCCAGTCTGGCAATGTTGGTCTGTTCCAGAATAAGCAGGAGATGATCGATCTCTACCAGAATCGTCTCAACATGCTGGAGGACCAAAAAGCCGCAGAGGCTGACATCGCCAAATGGGAAGGCGAGCAAGCGAAGGCTCAGCAGGATGCCGTTACCGCCATGGGAAAGGTCGACTCCCTGACCAAATCTGCATGGACGAATGAGCAAAAGCGCACCGAAGCGATCAAGGAGTACAAGCGACAGCTCGAAGACATCCGCAAGGTCGCACCCAACGACCCGCGCCTGAATCAGGCAGCGATCGACAAGAACCTGGCGAACATCAACGACCAGTTCAAGGATCCGAAAGCCGCTGGCACCCAGGTCGATCTGACCGGTTTCAACAACGCCAAAAACAATCTGGCGGCTATCAGCGAGGAGTACAAAAACGCACAGAAGGAGCTGGACGCGGCGCGGAAGGCCGGCCTCGTTTCCCAGGCCGACTATGCCCTGAAGCGTGAAGCTCTGATCGGCAACGAGCGCGACGAGGTGACCGCAGCCTACGAGGCTGAGATCGCCGCACTGGAAGCTGCCAAGGCGAAGAAAACCACTTCTGCTGCGCAAAGCATTCAGCTCGATCAGAAGATCGCCGATGCGCGAGCCGGGATGGTCAAGGCGCAGAAGGAGGCTGACAGCCAGCTCGAGGTTCTGGCCACGAACGAGACCGGCCGCCTTGCTCGACAAGAGCGGTCGATCACGACGTACGTGCAGGCCTTGGCCCAACAGCAGCGGGCTTTGGAACTGGCGGGACAGCGCGCCGTTATCGGCGTCGGCCAAGGGGATCGCCAGAATGCGCTGAACAATGAGTTGAACAGCCAGCAAGACCGGTTTGCTCAGCAGTCGCTGGAGCTCGCAAACCAGAAGTCCGATCCGTCGCGGAACATGTCGGAGGAAGAGTTCGCCCGTAAGTCGCAGGCACTCGCAGACGCGAATAAGGCGGCAACAGACCAGATTCGGCAGAACTACGCGGATGTTGAAAAGGCACAGGGTGACTGGACCAAGGGCGCGACATCGGCCTGGGCCAATTATCTGGATTCGGCCAGCAACATTGCCGGCCAGACGAAAACCTTGTTCGGCAACGCCTTCAGCTCGATGGAAGACGCGATCGTCAACTTCGCCATGACCGGGAAGCTGTCGTTTGCTGACTTCACGAAGTCGATTCTGGCGGACATGGCGCGGATCGCGACTCGGCAAGCCAGCTCGGCGTTGCTGAGCAGCTTAGTCGGCGCCGCAACCAGCTACTTCACTGGCGGTGGCGGCGGTAATGGGCTGGCGGCTGGATCTGCTGGCGCAACGTCGTCGAATCTTGGCGCGTCTTCGGCTGGCTACTCCGGTAGTTACTTTCCTCAGGCACTCGGCGGCGCCTGGTCGTCCGGCGTGCAGATGTTCGCCAACGGTGGCGCCTTCACCAACAGCATCGTCAGCACGCCGACCGCCTTCGGGATGGCCGGCGGCCGGGCGGGCGTCATGGGTGAGGCGGGGCCGGAGGCGATCATGCCGCTCACGCGGACCTCCAGCGGAAAGCTTGGGGTCATCGCCGCCGGCGGCGGTTCCGGCACTTCAATCAGCATCAGCGCACCGGTGACGGTAGTGACCGAGGATCGTGGCAACGAAGGCATGCAGATCGACCAGCAAGCCCTGTCGAGGAGCCTCCAGTCGCAGATGCAGGCTGTGGCCGAAAAAGCCGTGGCTGATTCTTGGCGCGCAGGCGGTACCAGCTTCCGAAATGCAAATGGGAGGGCCTGATGGCCATCGAGAAATTCACTTGGCCAACCGAGCGCGGGGAAACACCCGATATCAGCTATCGGGTGCGCACCTCGAAGTTCGGCAATGGCTACGCGCAGAACGTCGGCGACGGTCCGAACAACAAAGAGGACTCCTACCCGATCACCTTTGCCGGCCAGAAGGCCAAGGTGCTGGAGATTATGGCTTTCCTCGACCGGCACGCGGGGGCGAAGTCGTTCCTCTGGACAACGCCGCTCGGCGAGCTCGGTCTGTTCACCTGCAAAAATCCCGCTCCTACACCAATGGGCGGCGGCGTCTTCAAACTCACCGCTACGTTTGAGCGGGCATTCCAACCATAAGGGGCAGTCATGCCGCTGATCAGTGACATCCAGGTGCTTGAGCCTGGGAGCGAAGTGCTGCTCTTTGAATTGGACGGCACGGACTACGGGGCGGACGTGCTGCGCTTCCACGGGCACGCGATCCCGCACACGGCGGCCGAGCTGATCGCCGCCGGCGACAACGCGGACCAGTTGCCGGCGAAGGCGATTTATTGGCAGGGCAATGAGTACAGCGCTTGGCCAATGCAGATCGAGGGCATTGAGGCGAGCGGTGATGGTACGGCGGTTCGGCCAACCCTGTCGGTCGGCAACGTCAATGGACGCATTACTGCGCTCTGTCTGGCGTTCGAGGATCTGCTCGAGTTCAAGCTGACCATGCGCCACACGCTGGGCACGTATCTGGACGCGGCGAACTTCCCGGCCGGCAATCCAACGGCAGATCCGACCCAGGAGACGATCGAGGTCTGGTACATCGACCAGAAAACGAACGAGGACGGGGAGAATGTCAGTTGGGAGTTGGCCAGCCCGGGCGACGTCGGTAACGAGTCCATCGGTAGACAGGCTACGACGCTGTGCCACTGGTGCCTCACTGGCGGTTACCGGGGGCCGAACTGTGGCTATACCGGCCCGTACGTGACCAAGGACGGCATCGTCACCGATAACCCGGAACTGGACGAATGCGACGCCACCCTGGGCAAAGGTTGCATCCCGCGATTCGGCGAGGGCAACCCGCTGCCGTCCGGTGGCTTCCCGGCCGTTTCGTTGATTGCACGGAGCTGACATGCGCAAGCACATTTTGAATGCGATCCAGGCGCACGCGGCAGCCGAGTACCCGAAAGAGTGCTGCGGGCTGCTGCTGGGCGTCGGTCGCAAGCAGCAGTACTTCCCGTGCCGCAACGTCTCGACCGAGCCGAACGAGGAATTTCGAATCGAACCGGAGGAATACGCGGCAGCGGAGGACGTCGGCGAGGTGATCGGCGTGGTGCATTCGCACCCGGACGCCACCAGCAGGCCGTCACCGCGTGACCTGGCCATGTGTGAGGCGACCGCGCTGCCGTGGCACATCATCAGCTGGCCAGAGGGCGATCTGCGCACCGTGATGCCTTCGGGTGAGGTGCCGCTGCTCAAGCGGCCATTCGTGCACGGCGCCTGGGACTGCTGGCAGGTATGCGCCGATTGGTACAAGCGCGAGTGGGGGCTGGAGTTCGAAGCCTTCAAGCGCGCCGACGGCTGGTGGGAGAGCAGGGACAGCACCAGTCTGTACGAGGCGAACTACGAAGCCGCCGGTTTCTACCGGGTCGACCAGCCGCAGCGCGGCGACATGATTGTGATGGAGGTAGGGCGCACGGTTTACCCGAACCACGCCGGAATCTTCCTTGGCGCTGATCCGGTACTGCCTGGGGAGGATGCCGCGACGTTCGGCCCTGGCCCGTTCCTGCTTCACCACCTTTACGGCCGGCCATCGGAGGTCATCGTTTTCGGGGGCCCTTGGTTGGATCGCACACGCTTGATTCTCAGGCACAAAGACGCGAAATCACTAACATGATGCGGCCGAGCCGCTGGAGATACGGATGCAGAAGAAAATTTGCAGTGAAGGAAAAGGATCGGATGGAAAATCAATTTGGATATTGATGTCGGATGGAAGCATGCTGATCAACCAAGCGGCAGTCAAATCGGCTTCCATCCGACGGATTCATCTTAAGACTTAGCTTGGGCTTGTTTAGCAGCAAGCTCTTCCTCGCTCAGTACGATTGGAAGGTTTTTACCAGGGAACACGGTCTGAAAGATCTGCAGGGGATAGTAATCGCCTACACCTTGCTGCCGACAAGCCAGTACGGCTGCGCCAATTCGTGCTAATGCATGATCATGGTTATTGGCCGCCTCTGACTGCGCGAGAGCCAAGATAAGATGCGTCAACTGGGCGATTGCGTGTTCAACACTTATTTCTTGCTGCGACATTTTTGACCTCCAGGTCATTTCCGCGCCGAGATTGGCGAAATCCCAGTCCTTGGGCTTGCAGGCGAAGGACTGGGTAAGGCTTCAGCTTTGTGTCTGCGTCTCGACGATTAGGCGCCATTCAACCTTTTTTTGGTTGGTGTGCTGGTGCTTATTCTGAGGCGGGAAGCGATCATCTTTGTTTGAAGTAATCTCGTCACCACACCCCTCGCAGCGGTAAATTCCAGACACTGGAACAATGCTTGCGATCGGGTGCAGCGTGTCCCATACGGCACTGCCGAGTAGGGACTTTTGAGTTTTTTTGAGGTATTTCAGGGTTTCTTCGGTAACACGAGCCATGCGCAAAACTTCCTTGGATTGTGGAAGGCATAACGCTACTACGCGTGGATCCAATCTAGTTACTGGGTTTTCGTCCATGCTGGATGCCCAGACAGATGGTGGGGTGATATCGTTCACCTTTTCCCACAGGAGTGACCTGCATGAAATTGATCGTAGGAGCGCTGGCTGTAGCGCTGTTGGCGGGGTGTGCGACTTCGCCGGTGCCGTCTGGAGAGGCTGACCCTGTGCCGAGCTCGCGCCTGTTCGCGTATCAGAAGCCGGCCTCCGGTGACGCAGTCTTGATTGTTACCCGTGATTCCGGCTTTGTCGGTAGCGGCTGCAACACATCCGTGAGCATCGACGGGCGAAAAGCTGCCGAGATTGGTTCTGGTGAAACTGCAAAGTTCTACGTCGCCGCCGGTGAGCACATCGTCGGCGCATCATCATGCGGTAGCGGGCTTAAAGAGCGGGAAGCCAACATAAAGACTGGTGCCACCAAGAAATTCAGGATATCCATCGACTCATCAATGAGCATGGATTTATCACCCACGATGCAATGACAAAGCCGCCCACGGGCGGTTTTTTTATGACCGGAGAAAGCTGTGGCAGCGACGGCAAGCAACAATCCAGCCATGACAACCATTCTTCTATCAGGCCCCCTTATCAAGCTGTTTGGTCGAGTCCATCATCGCGAGCTTGGCAGCAAGTCTGTGGGTGAGGCATTCAAAGCGCTGAAGTGTACGATCGAAGGATTCGAAGGTGCCATTAAGGATCTTGAACGGAAAGGAATGCGCTTTGCGATTTTCAGAAACCGGAAAAACGTGGCTGAAAAAGACTTCGGCCTCGGCGGTACCCAAGAGATTCGTATCGTCCCCGTCATTTCCGGTAGCAAGCGAGCAGGCCTTCTTCAAACTATCATTGGCGCAGTTCTGGTCGTGGCCGGCTCGTACTTCGGCCAGCCCTGGGCTGTGCAGTTGGGTGCCGGACTGGTGGCTGGCGGTGTGATTCAGATGCTCAGCCCTCAAGCGAAGGGCCTGAAGCAAAGCGCATCCCCCGAAAACGCCCCTTCATACGCCTTCGGCAGCGCCAAGAACACAACGGCCAGTGGCAACCCCGTGCCGATCTGCATCGGAGAACGCCGGTGGGGCGGAATGATCATCTCGGCCTCGATTCTGGCCGAAGACAAAGTGTAAGCAGGACAGCAACACACCGACCGCCCGCGAGGCGGTTTTTTTATGCCTGGAGGAAAGCATGGGTGCAGCGGAACAGATCGAGATCTACGGCGAGAAGGGCGGCAGCAGCAAGCCGAAGTCGCCGGTCGAAGCCAGCGACAGCCTGCGCTCGACCAACCTGGCAAAGCTGCTTATCGCCGTGGGCGAGGGTGAGTTCGACACCGTACCGACTGAATACGACATCTACCTGGACAACACACCGATCCGCGATGCCAGCGGCAACTACAACTTCCCAGGCGTGAAGTGGGACTGGCGCCCGGGCTCCGTGGATCAGACCTACATCCCGGGCATCCCGTCCGTGGAAAACGAGACGTCGCTGAACATCGAGTTGCGCAGTGATGCGCCGTGGGTGCGCTCGATCACCAACACCCAGTTGTCGGCTGTGCGCATGCGTCTGGCCTGGCCAGCGCTTCAGCAGTCTGACGATCAGGGCAACATCGGCGGTTACCGCATCGAATACGCCATCGACGTGGCCACCGATGGCGGCGCCTATCAGCAGGTGTTGACGGACGCGGTCGACGGCAAGACCACCACGCGCTACGAGCGCTCGCGCCGCATCGATCTGCCGGACGCCACCACCGGCTGGCAGATCCGCGTGCGCCGCCTGACGCCGAACCAGAACAGCAACAAGATCGCCGACACCATGCTGGTGGCCGGTTATACCGAGGTGATCGACGCCAAGCTTCGCTATCCGAACACCGCGCTGCTCTACATCGAATTCGACGCCGAGCAGTTCACCAACATCCCGGCCGTGACCGTGAAGTGCAAGGCCCGGCGCTGGATGGTGCCGAGCAACTACGACCCGATCCTGCGCACCTATACCGGGACGTGGGACGGATCGATGAAGTCGGCTTGGACCAACAACCCGGCTTGGATCACCTACGGCATCTGCACCGAGGAGCGATTCGGCCTGGGCAAGCGCATCAAGCCGTTCATGGTCGACAAGTGGGAGCTGTACCGGATCGCGCAGTATTGCGATCAACTTGTGCCGAACGGGCTCGGCGGTCAGGAGCCACGCTTTCTCTGTGACATGAACCTGCAGGGCAAGGCCGATGCCTGGTCGCTCCTCCGCGACATCTCGGCCATTTACCGGGGCATGACCTACTGGGCGCAGGGGCAACTGGTCATGCAGGCCGACATGCCGCGCGCGCAGGACTTCGACTATGTCTTCACCCGGGCCAACGTCATCGACGGGAAATTCTCGTACGGCAGTGCCTCGGCGAAGACCCGGTACACCCGGGCCCTGGTCAGCTACGACAACCCGGCCAACAACTACGACACCGACGTCATTCCGTTTGCCGACCTGGACCTGCAGCGCCGCTACGGCGACCGGCCGACCGAGCTCAGCGCGATTGGCTGCACCCGAGCCTCCGAGGCGCAGCGCCGTGGTAAGTGGGCGATCCTGAGCAACAATCAGGACCGCACCGTGTCGTTCAAGACCGGCATGGAAGGCGTGATCCCGTTGCCCGGCCACATCATCCCAGTGGCGGACTCGCTGCTGGCGGGTCGTGAAGTTGGCGGCCGGATCTCGGCGGTAGCGGGGCGGGTCATCACGCTCGATCGGGATACCCAGGCCAAGGCCGGTGACCGGCTGATCATCAACCTGCCCGGCGGGCGTGCTGAAGGTCGCACCGTGCAGAGCGTCAATGGCCGCGCTGTCACTGTAACGGTCGCCTACAGCGAGCCGCCGGTGGCGCAGCTGCAATGGGCGCTCGACGCGGATGACCTGGCGATCCCGCTTTACCGGGTGCTTCGCACCAAGCGCACGACCGAAGGCGACTTCGAAATCAGCGCCCTGCAGTTCGAGCCGAGCAAATTCGCGCACATCGACACCGGCGCACGCCTGGAAGAGCGCCCGATCAGCGTTATTCCGATCACCGTGGTCCCGCCGCCGACCAGCGTCACCCTCGCGTCGACTTCCTCGGTGGTTCAGGGGCTGGCCGTGGCCACCATGACCATCAGTTGGCCCGCCGTGGATGGCGCAGTCGGCTATGACGTGGAGTGGCGCAAGGACAGCGGCAACTGGATCAAGCTCCAGCGCACGGGCATGACCAACGTGGACGTGGTCGGCATTTACGCCGGCGCCTATGTGGCCCGCGTTCGCGCGGTGAGTGCGTTCGATATCACGTCGATTTGGCGTAACTCGATCCTGACCAACCTCAGCGGTAAGCAGGGTCTGCCGCCGGCGCTGAGTTATCTGACGGCCACGCCGCTTCTGTTCGGCATCTACCTGAAGTGGGGGTTTCCGCCGGGTGCCGAGGACAGCCAGCGGACGGAGATCTGGTATGGGCCGACAACGGTATTGGAGGCTGCCACCAAGCTGACGGATCTTGCCTACCCGCAGAGCGATTTCTCCATGCTTGGACTGCGGGCCGGCGTCACCTTCTACTTCTGGGGCCGGATCGTCGACAAGATCGGCAACATTGGGCCGTGGTATCCGATCGGCACCGGGGTTCAAGGGCAGTCGAGTGCTGACGCGGCGGCCATTCTGGAAATGATTGCCGGCGAGATCGGCCGCACTGAGCTTGGTCAGGACATCCTCGACGAAATCGACAAGATCCCGGGTTTGCAGGCTCAGATCGATGCGCTGGACGGCCTGAAAGGCTACGACCCGGAGGCCACCTACGAGGAATACGACCTGGTGGTGCAGGGCAAGCGGATCTACCAAGCCACCGGCCCGGTGCCTGTCGAAACTCCGCCGCCGAACCCTCTCTACTGGCTCGACGTGGGCCAGACCGTGGAAACGGCAAATGGCCTGGCTCAGCAGGTGGCGACCAACACCGCCGAGATCACTGAACTCGACGGCGTGGTAACAGCTCAGGCTACGGCCTTTCAGGCGTTGCGCGCTTCGTGGCGCGACGAAGATGGGCAGGGGGATCTGGACGGCGCCATCAAGGAGTGGGGTAGCACGGCCGCCATTGCCAACCAAGACCGAGTCAGGTCATCCGAGAACCTGGCCAGCGCACAAAAGCTCACCACTCTTGATTCCAGGGTTGGTGAAAACGAGGCGAATGTAACTGACCTACGTCAGACGGTCGCCACGGACAAGGAAGCCACGGCGCAGGCTATCACGCAGGTGAGCGTCAAGGTTGGGGAGAACACTGCCGCCATTCAGGAAACAGCCACTGCCTTTGCTGACGTAAACGGCAATCTGAAAACGATGTGGTCCGTGAAGATGCAGGTTTCGGCGAATGGGCAGTACATCGCCGCTGGGATTGGTCTGGGCATCGAGAACGTGAACGGGGTTTTCCAAAGCCAGTTCCTCGTCGCTGCGGATCGGTTCGCCATCGTCAACACCATCGCCGGCGGCGCCATTTCGGTGCCGTTTGCGGTTCAGGGCGGCCAGGTCTTCATGAACTCGGCGTTCATCGCTGACGGAACGATCACCAACGCCAAGATCGGCAGCTACATCAGCTCGACCAACTACATTGCCGGCCAGCAAGGCTGGATTCTCAATAAAGACGGAACGCTGGAAATCAACGGCATCGTGCCCGGTCAGGGTCGGCTGGTGATCAACTCGCTGAACGTCTCTGTCTACGACGCCAACAATGTATTGCGCGTTCGGCTCGGCTATCTGGGGTAATCAATGGCTTTATTCGGGCTTCGTGTCTTTGACGAGAATGGATTTCTCGCCATGGATACCAACAGCTTCACGTATCAGGTGTTGTGGCAGGGCGTGATCGATTTCAGCGGTGCCACGCCCAGCTACACGCTGAACATTCCGGGCTTCAACCCTGCCAATTGCGTGTTCATGATCATCCCGACGAGGGCACAGGACGTGCAATCCTCTGAAACCGACGGTAGCGGCAACGCTAAATCTTACCCCTATATCACGACCGCCGTCGGCCAAGTGATTGTGAGGCCGAAGAACCCTTCAGCGAGCGCTTCGACAGGGCAATCGAGGATTGTCGCCAAGGCCTACGCCATCAGGTACTCCACATGAGTTATGGCTTTCAGAGCATCAATGACAACGCCTTCGTACAAATTGACTCAGAAGCTCCAAGGCTTTGCGTGCTCACGAAGGGTTCGTACGCAGGCGTGACTGACGCTTTTGCAACATTTGCGCGGGCGGTGACGAGTCAGGATCCGCCGCTAGTTTTTATTCGACCGGACCAGACCGGTTCGATACAGGTACCCATTTCGGTCTGGTTCACTGGCGGCCCAGGAAACTGGACCGGTTTCGCCATGAAGGCCTCGAACGTGCTGGGCACCTTGAGCGGCCAGTATTTCGTTGCCGCTTGGGCATCAATGGGGACTGCGGCTTATGGGATGCGCCTATGGGATGGTAATGGGGCCCTTGTCTACGACAGCGGTGCTCCGGCGGTTGTCGTCACCTTTGCTGCCGGAAACTGGACATACCTCGGCAGCGAGGTTTTGACAGCAGGTCGGCGCTACATCTGGGGCATATCAAAGGCCCTGGGCGCCGGTGAATATGTTTCGCTCAATCCCTTCTCAATGAATTGCCACAACGATGCAACGGGCGGCGGCTGTGCGCTTGGCGTCGATTACGCCGGCGGCCGGATCATGATGTACAGCCTGGCAACCACGGCCTGGACTGATCAAGGCCATCGGCCATTCCTCTGCGCCAAATTGCTGGCCTGAGCTTCAACCTTTTCTGGAGATCTTCAATGCCCTGGTACAAGTCCGGGACGGTTTCTGTCGTCCAAAATTCCAATGCGGTGATTGGCACGGGCACTGCTTTCATTGCCAACGCCCGAGTCGGTGATGCATTTCGAGGTCCCGATGGTGGCTGGTACGAAGTGACCAACATCGCCAGCGACACCGCGCTTTCAATCGCACCGGCATATCAGGGAGCGACCAATTCATCCGGGGTCTACGCGCTGGCCCCGATGCAGGGTTACGTCAAAGATTCTGCCGATGCTCTGCGTGCGCTGGTCAACCAATTCGGCGGTGTCATGGCTGTGCTGGGGCAGACTCCAACGCAGGCCGGCGTGCGCGCGGCTTTGAACTTGACCAATACTGATGGACTTCCGGAGGGGTCGACCAACAAGTACATGACCGCCGCCGGGGTTCGCGGCACCACCTTGACCGGCCTCGATCTCACGGTGAAGACGGCTGTAGTCGCGACCGATACGATACTGGCGGCCATCGGTAAACTTCAGGCGTCGAAGGCTGATACATCAAGCCTTAACAGCGTGATTGATACGGCTCTGATTTCTGGTTTGATCCCATCGAGACCAGCACCAACCTCTCTCACGTTCTCGACAGGGACCGCCTACATCCCGGGGCTCGGTCGTCGAGTCACGGTGAGCTCTGACATCACCTTGAGTGGCTTGGCGCTGCCCGCGTCTGTTTGGCATTACGCCTACCTTTACGAGAACGCAGGTGCCGCCGCTGTCGAGCTGGTCACGACCGCGCCATCCGCGCCCTACATGGGTACCGCCAGAACGAAAACGGGTGACACATCGCGACGATTCATCGGAGCGTTCCGGTCTGGTACAAACGGCGGCGTTTTGGGCTTCGCCATGGGCAGCGACGGAATTCTCAACTACCGAGACAACCTGATCGCAGCACCATACCGGGTTCTTTCAAACGGAGCGGCCACTACCCCGACCGCGATAGTCACTTCGGCAATCGTACCGATCAATGTGACGAAAACCGTTCGCTTGAACATGAACAACAACGGCACCCCTGTGGCAAGCCTCGCCCCCGGCAACTTCAACGTAACCACGGTCGGGTCAGAACCAGGCGGAAAAGTGTCCTGTGACACGACCCTGGATGAATCGGGGAACCTCTGGTACTTCAACTCCGGTACCGGCGGATCGCTTTCAATCGATATTTCTGGCTATGGGATGGACCGATGATGCCATATGCAATTACGAGCTACGGCTGGCGGGCTGTAGGCGACGACTTTACCGAGGCCGATCTGGCCGAAGGCGAAAGCCTTGTCGATGAAATTCCCCAGTCACTGATCGATGCAATCGCTGAGCAGGAGCTGCTTCGAGAAACGACGGCGGACCTCAATGCGCGAACCCGGCTGGCAACTGCCCAGGTAACAGCACTGCAAGGCCGGGTCGATGCAATCAACGACGCCATCGACGGCGATTACGCCTTGCCGGAGGAGGTCGAAGAAAAGCCGCTTCGCGTGGCGATGTTGGCCGAATGGAAAAAGTACCGCGTGTTTCTCGGGCGAGTCACGGGCCAGCCTATCTGGCCAACTGCACCGGCATGGCCAGAACAACCGGCGCTCTATAACGATGAAACCACGGTAGCTCGGGCGTAAAGCGCGCCGAACCCAACAAATGATCAGCCCGCCGTCGAGCGGGTATTTTTTTGCCTGGAGAAAAGAATGACCGTCACTGAAAAAGACCGCGACGTCCTTGCTCGCACGCTGTGGGGCGAGGCGCGCGGCGAGAGTCTGGCCGGCAAGATTGCCGTGGCCTGGACGATTCGCAATCGCGTGTTCGACGGCAAGACCAATTCATGGTGGGGGGAGGGCTACGCCGGCGTGTGCCAGAAGCCCTACCAGTTCAGCTGCTGGAACAAGGGGGACCCGAACTATCCATTCCTGAGTGGCGCGCGGGAGATCCCTTTCCGCGAACTGGCGCAGTGCCGGATTGCTGCTGACCAGGTAATCGACGGCAAGGTGTCGGATCCTACTGGCGGTGCCACGCATTACTACGCGCTCAGCATGAAGACTCCGCCAGCCTGGGCGGCCAAGGCGAAGCAGACGCTGTTGCTCGGTGGCCACGTCTTCTTCCTGGATGTGCCGTGATGGTGGTGCCGTGGCGAATGATCGGCGCGGCCGCACTGGTGCTGCTCGGCGCCGGCAGCGCCTGGCAGTTCCAAGACTGGCGCTACGGTCGCCAGTTGGCGGAGCAGGCCCGGCTGCACACTGAAACCCTAAACCAGCTGACCATAGCCGCTGCCACCGCGCAGCAGTCCGAGCTGGATAAGCGGCTGGCGCTCGAGCAGCGGCTGGCGGCCAGTGACAAAACCCACTCCGAGAAAATGACCAATGCTCAAAAAGCCCAGGCTCTTCTGCGCGATCGCCTTGCCACTTCTGATCTGCGGCTGTCAGTCCTCCTCGATGCGGGTTCAGCCGGTGGCTGTTCAGTGCCTGCCACCCCCGGCCCCAGCGGCGTGGATCATGCAGCAGTACGCGCCAGACTTGACCCAGCGCATGCTCAACGAATTGTCGCCATCACCGACGAAGGCGACCGTGGACTGATTGCGCTGCAGGCGTGTCAGGCCTATATCCGCGCGCTGACCGGTGGCTCAGAGCCACAGTTGCGACCTGATCGACCTTGACCCATGATTTAGATTCCTTTTGATGAAGCGGTGCCATGGACAAGCAGCTGGCTGCATACTCAATAGTACTGACGATCATCTGGGTATCAGCGGTAATCGCTGTGATGTATTGGATGTCGAGCTGAATGTAATGGTGAGCGATATGGAAGGCGTGGTGCTGGGCGAGAAGATGCAGCGAGAGGCGGACCGGCTGCTGGCGGAAATTGTCCGGGCCGATTCGATGATTATCGCGGTGAAGGCGGGGGCACGTGCGGAAGGCTTCGTGCTGGGATTGGAAACCGGCGTAGCTCTGCGCGCCGGCGACGCTGAAAGGCTTTACATCATTTTTGAAGCGGCTCTGGTGGAGCGCTTGAAAATATTGTCGCGCGGCTGAATCATTCGACCGGTTCGATCAGGTCCGGGCCTTGGTTTCGGACATTTCCCACGGCCCGGTCAACTTTAAACCACTCAAACACCTCAGTCGGCTCGCCCTGGTGCAGCACCATTTGCTCAGCGCGCTCTTTCGGTGTGGCCGGGTCCAGCCATTCTCTGGCCAGATCTGGCGATAGGGCGACCGGCCTCCGGTCATGAATGTCGACCATGCCGCCGGCACTGTCGGCAGTGATGATGACAAAGCCGTCATGCTCGCCTGGGCCGCGCTCCTCGTTTGGATATTGGCCAATCGCGGCGCAAAGGATCGGGGATTGATCGCGATGCCTGATCAGGTACGGCTGTTTCTTCGGGCCACCTTCATCCACCCATTCGAACCAGTTGTCGATCGCGATGATCGCTCGGTGCGGCCAGATCGCCCGGAAGAATGGGCCATGGGCGACTTTTTCTACCCTAGCGTTGATCGGCGCGGCGCGATCCTTGGCCCAGTGCGGGCGCCACCCCCAACGTACCATGTCGGCGTGCAGGAACTGGCCTTCCTGATGGAAGAGGGCAAGCTGAGCGGTTGGGGCGGCGTTGTACCGCTCGAGAGGCTGTTCGCCGGTTGAGTTGATCAGGGCGTTCGGCATGCTGAGCGCTGCCACGAAGTCGTGAATGCCGCTGTACTGGGAAAGTCGTCCGCACATTGCCAGATCCTCGCATGAGCTTTCAGCGTAGACCCGCTGGTGCCGGCTTTGTGACAAAACCTTTTCCGGCGCAGGTCTGGCAGTCATCGCGCGCGCCAAATCGATCCAGACACACAGGGCAGGTGCAGAACGCCGCTGATTCGATATGTGGCCGCACCTTTTCAAACGCATGCAGATCACGTTCCTCCTGCGCCACTTGAGCAGCATCTACCAGCGCGCGGTAAGTGTCTGGGTCATCGATGGGACTGTAGTCGACGCCACCGATGACCCGCTCAGTTTCGACCAACTGGTATTGCTGCCCATACATGGCCAGGATCAGTCCGGAAATTTTACCAATGTTCCTGGAGAGCCCCAGGTTGAGATGTATGCCTTCTGGGCCAGAGTAAACCTTCCCGTCGTACGCGGATGACGCGCCTCGCGGCGCGGCAGATGCGAAGTTGAATATGGATCTGCTGATGGTGCCCAGCAGCTTTCCGTTGTCGATCTGCACGACTTTGTAG
>Ga0182008_10001145_pt1 | contig 18297 bp, 15 predicted proteins | sample Sormic07211129_1_FD_120482 | JGI IMG/M metagenome (GOLD analysis project Ga0182008, IMG submission 120482) | Rhizosphere microbial communities from Sorghum bicolor, Mead, Nebraska, USA - 072115-129_1 metaG | ecosystem: Host-associated > Plants > Roots > Rhizosphere | place: USA: Nebraska...
ATATTTCTGATCTTTTATTTCTTTTGACATATATTCCTAAGTTACTTATTCGTAAGTTATTCGCCACGTGTTAAGTTTATTTAGGACGGGACAAAGTTGGTGCGGCGAAGAACAGTAACACCAAAAATTCTTATAGATCAAGCCATAAGAATACTCCGTATACCAAAACCGTTTCTTATTCAAGGAGGTTATATTAAATCAAGGATCAGGTGCAGTCAATGAATTGATTGCACCTGATCCGGCAACTTGCAAAAATGCAGGCCCAGCAGGCAGATACACTTTGCTTAATGGCTTAAGCGAAGCTAAACCTTCTGCTTTTACATTCAATTTCTTTTAATAGATTGCATAATCCGGTAAGAAAAACCATAATCCACCTCCCAGGTCTACTGCATTCAAAGTAATAATCTCGCGCTTCCCTGCTTCTATATAAATGCTGAAATACTCTGAGCCAATACCATCTGTAATAAATTCTCCAGTAGCCTTATTCTTTAATTTGATAGCGAATATATTAGGAGAGCCATCGTCTTTTATTGCCTTGACCGTTACTAAATTGGGATGAAGCTTCCCTTTTTCCAGGTGAGTCCAAATTGTACCTGTTTCCTCGAATGAGGAAGATTCGCTATTCCATTTAAAAAGATAAGCATCTGTTTTGACAGAGGTCGGCACTGCATCATCCGGCACACCGTTGAAAAGAAAGAAAGAGGTTGAATCAGCTGCTACGTTCGCATCACTTGCTTTCGAGAAGGTCTTTATCCCTAATGTTGGGCTATAGGCAATTTTTAATGCCACTTTTTCTGCAGCACCAACGGTAATGGTGGTATCAAGTACCAAAGAATCAGTTCCCGCTTTTCTAAAAGAGATATTTGCAGGAACCCCTGCAACAAGCCTCATTGGAGACGCCATACCAATGATCTGTCCTGCCGAAAGCTTATCTGTTTTGATTTTATCTACATAAACGTCTAAAGCAGTGGCCCCGGGCAATGCAAGCAGTTCTGCAGAGAAAGAACCATAGTGACTTTTAGCACCATATCCTTCATTCTCTTTCGTACAGGAAATAAGCAATGCAGAAAGCATGAACATAGGTAATATAAGTATCTTTTTCATTAGTATAATAATTTGTTTTAAAGGTTATGAAGCTATCATAAGCATATTTTTCACAAGCATCTATTGATTTTTGTGTTCAAGAGCTCGCAAGCTCGGTTTTTCACAAGCATCTATTGATTTTTGTGTTCAAGAGCTCGCAAGCTCGGTTCATTGCTGTTTGTGAGTGTTTGCTCATGATGGTTTCATTATTGTAATGATGGTTAATAAGTTTAAAAATCGTAACTGAAACTGAGTGAATATGTACGTCCCTGTGCACCTTCATAATCCAGCATATCCGTGCCTTTCTGGTACAGCAACTCTTTTGTAGAAGGTACATGTCCGTCATGTGGATAAAATGAGCCGCCATCGTAACGGTTCACATAGATCAGGTATTTGCTGTTCAGTAAGTTGCCCATGTTTAGCTTTATGGTGGCTTTGTCTTTTAACAGCTTTACTGCCAGTTGCGCATCCAGCGATTGCATAGGTTGTTCGTACAAAGAGCCTACCTCGTCTGTACCCACCCGGTAAAATCGGTTACTGATCTTATTATAGCTCAAGCTCAGCGAAATAGGTTTTTGATCGTAATATAGACCGGCATTGTACATGAAATTGCTGGCGCCGGATTGCGGCCTTTTTTCCTCAGCGCCTACCACTTCTACTACATATAATTTATTGGGGTTATCAGCATTAAGCCCCTGGTAGTTGACAGTCATTGGTCTCACAGTTGAAAACAGACGCGTAAAGTTGCCATATAAGGTTATATTTTTTAGAACCGGCACATTAGTAAATGTAAGTGATTTGCGCAGTTCCACCTCAATGCCTTTATTGATGGCATCTTTGTCATTTCTCAATTCAAACAGCTTATTCTGCATGGCAAATATTTCCATCGGGTACAATAGTTTTTTGTAAAACAATGAAAAGGAAAGCACTTCGCCCGCCGACGGGTACCATTCGTACCTAAAATCGTAATGGTGTATTTTGGTAGATACCAGTGGCGATTGGCTCCAGTAACTGCCACCCAGTTCAAAATCATATTCCCTGAACCAGGCAATTTCCCGCAGGTCAGGTCGGATGGTGCTTTTAGAATAAGCCAGCCGCAGGTTCATTTTGGGTGTCAGGCTGTAGGTAGCATTGGCAGAAGGGAAGAGATTATAGTCAGGCTCACGGTTATACAGATCGCTGTAATCAGTGAGGTCGCCGTTATTCTGTTTCTGGTTGGCTACAAAACTTTCCAGTAACTGATTAAAGCCATTCAAGCTATAATATTCGCCACGTACGCCATAAACCAATCGCAGTTTATCGCTGATCTTGTTGTCCATCATCAGGTAGCCCGCATGCAAAGTGGGCTTTTTATGAAAGTCATCACCAAATTTCGAGGCATAGATTTCGCCGCCGCCTGCAGGGTCAAAAGTCTCGCTTAATGGTTTGGGATTGCTTCCTGCTGTAAAATTCTTAGAGCCCGTGATTAATACCCAAAACAACCTGTCTTTGTTCCATCCCGCATAACCTGTTTTCAGTATATTGGTTACAGGGAGCTTTCCTAATGAAAATTTGAACGGAACTGAAAGGTCGGCGTTCCAGCCCAGATTTTTTTCATACGCCCTGCTCCACCAGCGTAAAACCCCGGCGCTTACCCCTCCGCTGTAAGCACTGGTAACACTGAAATCGGAAGATGCCACCTCCGGGCCGTCTGTTTCACTTCCTACATAACTGAAGTTCGCCTGTTTATTATCCGGCTTTAACCGGTCGAGTATTGTATAATTTGCTGCAAGGTTCAGTTTTATGCCATTGCGGCCAAGCTGATGTTCTGTCTTTAGCTGGCTTTGCCATAACCTTGTTGCGGTAAGCAGATCATAATAGCCTGCGTTCTTACCATGATCCTGTTGATCGCCCGTACCCAATACAAACTGCTGGTCAAGCGTGCGCAAGTAAATGCTTTGCAGGCTTAATTTATTGTTTTTGTTATGATAGCCGATACCCGCTGTTCCTCCCAGGTTGCTCAAAAAACCGTATCGTCTGCCAGAAAAACCTGCTTCTTCATTATTTGCGGGTAGATAACCGTCTCTGCTCATACGGATGTCCTGCGTTTGCCAGGTATTGCGATAGCTGGCAGAAAACATAAAACCCAGGGATTGATCTTTGGGTAAACGCAACACCTTTCCTGCCGAAAGTTGCCCGTTATAGGATGGTGCAGGAGAATAGTTCTTTAAACCCCAGTTATTGGAAAACAAAGAAGCATCTTTGAGTCTCTTATCATCCTGGTTACCGGCATCAAAATGACCGCTGTTTATAATATCAGAATAACTTTTCCAGCCAACAGTACCGAATAATTTTCTGTCGCCGGGTATGCCGCCCGTATATTCACTTTTCCCGATCTCCGGTGACCGGAATGTTTTCCCTGTTGTTTTATCATTTACGGAAGAACCCACCGTTATGGATAAAAAATCTTCAACGGGAATGTCTTTGGTATTGATCTGCACCAACCCGCCGCCAAACTCGGCACTCTGATCGGGGGTAAGGGTTTTGGTCACGATCACATTTTCCACGAGGTTGGAGGGGATAATATCGTAACTGAAGTTCTTGCGGTTCAACTCCGTACTTGGCATAACCTGCCCGTTCATCATGGCCTGGTTGTAGCGTTCGCTCAGCCCTCGCACTACCACGTATTTGTTGTCAAGACTGGTTAGCCCACTGATGCGCTTTAGCGTTTCCCCTATATTCTTATCCGGTGTACGGTTGATCTGTTCGGCGCTGATGCCGTCGGTCACACCTGCGGCGTTCTTCTGCCGCGCGTATAGCCCCTCTACCGACGCCTTGCGGTAACCGGAAGTTACAACCACCTCACCCAAAACTTTGCTGGCCTGTTTCATGGCGATATTTAAATAAGTGATCTTATCCTCGCTCACCACCACATCCGTAATGCGCTGCGTTTGGTAGGAAATAAAACTTATCTCTATGGTATAAGTTCCGGGCTGCAGGCTGAGGGTATAGTTGCCGTCCACCGTACTTTGCCGGGTCTGCCCTGTTTCCACAACTTTAATGGTGGCGCCGGGCAATGATTCGCCTTTCTCGTCCAAAACCTTTCCGCTAACCCGGCCTGGTTTTGGAGGCTTGGGTGCTTCACTAATGGCGATCACATCGCCCAGTTGAGTGAACTTTAGTCGTTTTATCGCTGCCAGCTCCTTTAAAACCTCATCCAGTGGTTTTCTTTCAACATGGAATGACTTTAATTCTATTTCACCAACTTTTTTGGAAAAGGAAAAAACAAAGTCCGTTTGCTGCTCTATCCTGTTCAGCAGTTCAGCAAGCTCTGTGTTTTTGACTGTCAGTGTGATTTTGACCTCCTTAATATTTTGAGATTTTACGTCGGCTCCCAACAGCACACCTGTTAACGTCATGGAGACTATCGTTACCAGCATGGCAAATCTCGTCATAGCATACAGCGGTTTAATTACATTTATTTTTGTAAAATTGTACATGAGTTTTTTTAATGGTTTGTTATACTGAAAAAATGATGGATCAGAAAAACTTGTTACGAGCGGAAGTGCGTCACCACTTTCGCTCTTTTAGTTTTATCTGACGAATGATGCGATCCCGAAGTTTTCTTACATAATTGGGTCTCCTTTCTTTAATTAATCGTTCATTTTGCTGCATCATGATCAACAGCTTGCCAGACCGTTATCTGATCGGCCTCGACCTTATACTGAAACTCCCCCGAAATACTCAATGCTTTCAGTACGGTGCTGATGCTGTGATTTTTTATTTTAAGGTTGATCCGCCTCGCCTGTAAGGATTGGTCTTTGAAAAGGAACTTTACGCTGTAGTAACGCTCCAACTGCCTGGCGATATTCTCCAGCGTTTCATTTCTGAAGATGAATTTCCCTTTCTGCCAGACGCTGATGTTCACTGGTTCAACATTCGACTGGCTGAGTTTTGCCGTAGAGCGTTCATAGGCGAGCCGGTCGCCAGGCATGAGCATATACGTTTTGGTTTTGCCATCCGCTGGCAACACACCCACTTTTCCACTGGCTACAGAAACCTGCAGTTCCTTATCTTCTTTGTATGCTTTAACGTCAAAGGACGTTCCCAAGACCTGTATATCCAATTTATCCGTATGGACTTTAAATGGTTTTGCCGGGTTATGGGCCACCTCGAAAAATGCTTCTCCAGTTAAGAAGACCTCTCTTGTTTGGCCGTTAAATGCAGCCGGATACTTTAGCCCGCTTTCATTGTTAAGGGTGATCCTGGTTCCATCGGAAAGGGTGATAGTCTTCATCTGGCCGCTCCCGGTTAGCATTTGCTTAAAGGTTACCTGGTCGGTTGCAGCATGATGGCTTTTCTCTTTAAAGAACAAGATGCCGGCTACGGCGGACGCGATGAAAAGGCTCGCTGCCATGGTCCTTAGCCAAAGCGGAACACGGATGATTTTCGCCGAATTGTTCTCGCCGGGGAAGAAATGTTTTTTCAGGTCAGCTTGAGAAAGCTCCTGTCTGGCTCCTAATTGTTCAGGTGTTAACCGCTCCATTACGTCCAACTGGGTGAGCCATCGGGCTATTAGTGCTTTTTCCTCTTCCGTTACCGGTCCTTGCTGGTATTCATTGAAAAGTTCTTCAAATTTCTTTTTTTCCTTCTGCATTCTATAAGTAATAAGCAGAATGGAAGAAAAAGGCCCAGAAACAAATCGTTAAATTTGTGTTACTTAATTGTAAACCAAATTAAAGCGATCAATTCGAGTGCTGACAAAGGCGTATCAGATGTTGCCCGCCTGATGCGGTTGAATGCACCGTTAATTTGGTTTTTAACGGTCTTGGGGGATATGTTCAGTTTTTCGGCAATTTCCGAGTTGGAATATTCATAGCTTCGTCTCATCAGAAATATTTCCCGCATTTTGTCTGGCATTTCTTCTATGGTGCGGTTGATCACTTCTATTAGAACCTCGTACTGCAAATCCATTTCCTGAAGCTCCATTTTGTCAAGATTGGGGGAAGCGTCGAGTTCCTGCTGAAGAAAATCAGCGAAGTTCTTAAAATGCTTTTCCTTAAATCCTTTGGTCCGGAAGTAACCTGACAGCTTAAACCATAAGCGGTTTTTCAGGTAGTTATCCAGCTGGTTTTGAATTGAAAATGCCGCCCTTTTGTCCCATAGTTCTATAAACATATCCTGCATCAGGTCATAGGCTTCGTCCTGGTCGCCGATCTTTTTAGCTGCCAGCGTAAACAAGGGTTTGTAATAACGGCGATGAAGTTCTTCAAATGCAGGGTAGTCAGAGTTCCTGATGAGCTTCAAAAGTTCCTGTTCGCCGATGTGATGCATATTTACCCTATTTACCTCACAAAGATATGCTTGTCAGGATTATGACAATGTTAATTTTATCTCCCCTGCCCGGACTGCCCTCTTTTTTCTCCGCCTGTGGAAAAATTCATTTTTTTTGTAACCTTTCCCCCCTTACCTGCATCTTATAAACAATCATTATCTCCACAATATTATTTTTCATATTCAATGAATATGCCTAAAAGCGTATGTGGAAAAATTATGTACCTATGACACCTAAAAATTATTCCTTACTTCTGCTGATCCTGTGCGCCATCACCTTATCCACAGCTCAGGTCCGTGCCCAAACCAGCACAGACACAGGAGAAATATCCGGTAAAGTACTGGATGAGAATCAAAAAGCATTTCCCTATGCGACAGTGAGCCTTTTAAATGCAAAAGACTCTACTGCTGTAAAAGGCACCCTTAGCCAGGACAATGGCAACTACCTGTTTAAAGACCTTAAAAACGGTAATTATCTGATTGGTGTATATGTTGTTGGCTATAAGAAAACATTCAAAGGACCATATACCATTGCCTCCGACAAAAGAACCCATCAAATCGGCAGCATACAAATGACACCAGATGCCAAATTACTAAAGGGTGTTGAAATCATCAAACAAAAGCCATTGATTGAAAGACAGGTGGACAAAATAGTGCTGAACATTGAAAACAGCGCGCTGGCTACGGGAAATTCTGCACTTGAAATTTTGCAGAAATCTCCAGGCGTGAGCGTAGATAAAGATGGAAAGATCAGCCTCAGGGGCAAACAAGGCGTAACCATTATGCTGGACGGCAAACCGACCTATCTGTCAGAAGAACAGCTGGCCAATTTACTCCGCTCTACTGAAGGCAGTGCCATTCAGTCTATTGAACTGATCACCAATCCCTCCGCTAAATACGATGCTGCCGGGAATTCGGGAATCATCAATATCAAATTAAAGAAAAACCGCAATTACGGCACTAATGGCTCTATCTACGGTGGTGCAGGAATGGGTAAATACTATAAAGCCAATGCAGGGCTAAGCCTGAACCACAGGGAGAAGAAATTTAATGTTTACGGAAATTTCGACTATGGCCGCAATAAAAGGTTCAACAGTACAGATATTATGAGGGTGAATGAAACTGTTAAAGACAAAACCTATTTCAATCAAACCAGCAGCAGTATAGGAAGCAGGAACAACAGTAATTACAAAGCAGGGATTGATTATTTTATTAACGACAACAACACCTTGGGCTTTGCCACCAACGGGTATAACAGCAATGGGGAACGCACCTCAAATGTATTGACCTTAATTGGAGACCAGCCCCTTAAAACAGATTCTTCCGTTGTAGCGGTTAATCCATCTACTTATAAATATACCGGTATGGCTTACAACCTGAATTATAAAGGAACTTTGGATACCCTTGGACAGGAAATTACGGCTGATGCTGATTTCGCCCAGTATAAATCCAGGGAAGAGAGTGATTTTAACAATGTTTATTTAAATGCGGCAGGTCAATCTTACAAACCAGATTATATTTTCACCAATTCAACCCCCACCAATGTTAAAATCTATTCCGGAAAAGTAGATTATACTTATCCAATCAATAAAGAAACCAAACTGGATCTTGGTCTGAAATCCAGTTTCGTAAAAACAGACAACAGTTTCATATTCCAGAATTTCATTAACAATAGCTTTGTAAACGATCCCGCCCGCAGCAACCAGTTTCTTTATGATGAAAATATCAATGCAGCTTATGCCAATATGAAAAGGAAATTTAAAACGACGACTGTTCAAATTGGACTGAGAGCAGAACAAACCAATTCTAAAGGGAATTCAGTCACTGACCAAAAAGTAGTGAACCGTCATTATTTTGATCTTTTCCCAAGTCTGTTCGTGAATCAGGAGCTTTCCAAAGACCACGAAGTCGGCTTTTCTTACAGCAGAAGGATTGATCGCCCGGATTACAGCAATTTAAATCCTTTTGTAAGTTACCTGGACCTCTATAGCTACAGGTTTGGCAATCCTTTCCTGAAACCTCAGTACACCAATTCATTTGAAATGTCTTATTCCTTTAAGAAAACCCTAAATATAAGCTTTGGTTACAGCCACACCAGCGATGTTATGTCTGATGTATTGCTCACCGATACCGCTAAAAAAACGATATTCATTTCTACCCAGAACCTGGCGACACAGGATTCTTACAATATGAACGCCAGTTATCCGGTTCAGATCACCAAGTGGTGGAACTCCAACAACAACCTTACGGTATATTACAATAAGTTTAAAACTCCAAATCTGCTCGGCTTGCCTTATGAAAGTGGAAAATTGGCTTTTAACCTGAATACCAATCAAACCATTACCTTAAACCCAACAACCAATATTGAATGGTCGGGCTATTACCAATCGAAACAAGTATATGGCACGCTGTTGATCAATGCCCAATACGGGATAGATTTGGGTTTCAGTAAATCTTTCATGGATAAAAAACTAAATTTGAAATTTGCAGCCAACGATATTTTCAAATTACAAAAAAGTGTGATCACCAGCGCCTTGCCTTCGCAAAACTATGTGGTTAATGAAAGATGGGAGAGCCAGGTTTTCAGATTGACCTGTACATATCGTTTTGGCAGCAGCAGCATCAAAGGGGCACGCGAGCGTTCTGGTGGTTCTGAATCAGAAAGCCGCCGTGTAAAATCGGGCGGATAAAATCGCCCTAAATCTTTAGCTTTGCGTTTTTGCATTTAAACACAGAAACCCTTGTACTCTAAAGATCAGGCCAGCGCATTAAAACAGGCTTTTTGGACAGCTTTCGGCCAATACATGGCTTTGGAAAGTTCTGCTGAAGGTTTAAAGATCAACTGGATCAATTATAAAACAGGCATTAAACATCTTCATTTCAAAATGCAGGCAGGCAAACGTTCTGCCTGCATTTTTATAGAAATGTCCCATCCGGATACGGGCATACAACAGCTCATGATGGAACAGTTTATATCCTATAGAAATGTATTGCATGCTTCGTTGGAGGAAGAGTGGGAATGGAATTTACACCTGCAGGACCAACATTATAAAACGGTTAGCCGGATTTCCACATCCATCGAAGGGGTAAGCATTTTTAAACAAGAGGACTGGCCAACACTGATTTCATTTTTCAAACCCCGTATGATGGCATTAGACGCATTCTGGACAGATGCGCAATACGGTTTTGAACTGTTCAGATAAACAGCTTTGCATAGAGAAACATCTGTGAGCGTAACCTCATTTTACACCCACAGATGTTATTTTTTTATTTTTCTACAAATTCTTTGAGAGATATTCCCAAAATATGTGTCCATCCAGCGTTGAAACTTGTTCTTGCAAAAGAAGGATGATCCTGAGGGAAGCTCTCCAGGCCAGTATGGGTCAATTTCAAACGGGTATGGTCACCTTCTTCAAAAAGTTCAAAAGTCACCTCCGAAATTCCATCAGATAATTCAGGATAACTCCAGGTATAGGCAATTTTCCGCCCCTCTTCAACGGCCGTAACGACACATTTATGCAGGAACATCTCTCCCTTATCTCCAGCTTCAAATTGAAATTCAAAACCTACTTCAGGTTTGAATTCTTTCAGATCAAAATACCATTGTACCATCTGATCCCTATTGGTAATGGCTCTCCAAACTTTACTGATCGGCGCATGATAGGTACGCTCCAAAATTAACGCTTCTGTTTTCATACATTTTTATTTTAGGTTATTGTTTTCTGGCTGTGATAAAGTAATGTTTTAATTCCAAAAAACAGGCCATAAAAAAACCGCCCTTGAAAAAGGACGGCTATATAAGTATTGATGGGCTGTTTATCCGCGGAGCTTACTCCAGATCAGATAAGTGGCTCCCCAGGAAAAACCTGCACCAAATGCGGTCAAGATCATTTTATCTCCTGCTTTGAAATCATTTTTATAATCCCACAGACATAAAGGAATAGTAGCCGCAGTCGTATTTCCGTAACGGTCTATATTTACTTTTACATGATCTGTTGAAATGTCCAGTTTCTCCCCTACAGCCTGAATAATTCTCAGGTTGGCCTGATGTGGCACCAGCCAGTTTACATCGGATGACTTCAGGTCATTTCTTTCAAAAACTTCATTACAGGTTTGAGTCATTCCCTCAATAGCCGCTTTAAAGACGACCCGGCCATTTTGGCTAATGTAATTCAGTTTATTGGTTACTGTTTCTATAGTTGACGGGTTCATAGACCCACCTGCTTGAACAATAAGCTGCTCTTTTCCACTTCCATCGGTTCTGAAAACATTGTCTATAACACCAATGTGTTCAGTAGTTTGCTCCAGCAACACTGCCCCTGCCCCATCGCCGAAAAGAATACAGGTGTTTCTGTCTTCATAATTAATGATTGAGCTGTTTTTATCTGCTCCAATCACAATGACGTTTTTATACCGGCCGCCTTCAATTAAACTGGCACCCAGCGTTAATGCATATAAGAAACCACTGCAGGCAGCATTGGAATCTACACCCCAGGCATTCATCAATCCGGCTTTCTCACAAACTACACTAGCGGTAGATACCATAATATAATCTGGCGTGGAAGTAGCCACGATAACACATTCTATGGCATCAGGGCTTAACTTTGCATCATTCAGTAAACGTTCTACTGCTTTTACAGCAAGATCAGATGTTGCAATATGAGCGTCTTTTACAATTCTTCTCTCTTTAATGCCCGTCCGGGCCACAATCCATTCATCATTTGTATCAACCATTTTCTCCAGGTCGTGGTTGGTTAAAACATTCTCAGGTACATATCCACCTAAAGCTGTTATAGCAGCATTATATCTAGTTCTCATTAATCAATTTCAATTCGGTGCGCAAAACTAACAAATATTTACAGCTACGTTACACTTTATTTTTTTTGAAATGTACCTTTGTGACAAGTCCATAACAATATGAAATATACAACTCAGCCGCTTTCCATTCTTTTTTGTGCCGTTCTTCTTCTGGTTACCTCCTGTAAAAACAACAAAAAACTACCTATTTTAGGCGAAAGGGCTACTGAAACCGTTAAAAACGAAGATGGTACAACACGGATAGATTCTGTGTATCAAACCATTCCGGCTTTTAAATTTTTAAATCAGGATAGTGTCTACATTACCAACGATAAATTTAAAGACAATATATATATTGCAGATTTCTTTTTCACTTCCTGTTCCAGCATCTGTCCTGTTATGCACCGGAATTTGAAAACTATCTTTGATCAGTATAAAGACAATAAAGAAGTAGGCTTTCTTTCCCATACTATAGATTTTAAATACGATAAACCTTCTGTCTTGAAAAAGTATGCACAAAAGCTTGGTGTATACGGAGATCAGTGGCAGTTTGTTTACGGGCCAAAAGAAGAAGTATATGGAATTGCAGAAAAGAACTACCTGGTTGCTGTAATGGAAGATAAAAATGATAAAGACGGTTATGTACACCAGGGTTGGCTGGTTCTTATTGATAAAGACAAACGCATCCGCGGGGCTTATGATGGTACTAACCCAGAGGCTATTGCTAAACTCACCAAAGATATCCCCGTTCTTTTAGCTGAATATAAAAAGTAAACATGCGAAAACATCTTATAGCGGCCTTCCTTATTCTCTCCATTTCCATGATCATCTACTCCTGCCAAACCGCAGGTCAGGTAGAACAGGACATGTACTATACCAATGGCCGGGATTTATATATTAAACACTGTCAGAATTGCCATGGTGCGAAAGGAGAAGGACTTGGTGCATTGACACCACCTTTAACGGATACCCTCTACCTGAAAAACAACAAAAGCAATCTTGCTTGTATTATAAAACATGGTTTACGCGGACCAATTACTGTCGGTGGTAAAAACTTCGACGATAAAATGCCTGATTTCGGCAATCTTGCGGATATAGATATTGCGCAGCTGATCGTGTATATTACCAATTCTGCCGGCAACAAGCAAGGCATGTACAAAACAGAACAGGTTGCAAAAGACCTGGCAGATTGCAAAAAGTAATTATCAACCTGGTTTAGACCGCCTGCTTTTGTGCTAAAGGCTGTTTCATTAACATCCACACCAGCCCTACGCAGGCGTAAAGACACAACACCATTGCCGGCCCCATGGTCACGGCGTTTATTCCCTGACTGCTTTGTATAAAAAGTGAGAGCAGTGATAAGCCCAGTCCGCCTCCCAGAAAATAAGCCGTTGAGGCAATACTGGATGCAAGCCCATAATGTTCTGAAGGTATTCCATGCACTGAAATCACCGAGAAACTGGTAAAGCAAATGGTCATGCCTAATCCTGTCACACAGGCAACAGATAATAAAATTAATGGCAAATAGTGATCAGACATCATTGAACAGATGAGCAAAAACCCACCCGCAACCATTAGGGCCATCCCGAGAATACCTGTTTGTTTAACATCGAATTTCTTCATTAAGCCGGGCAATAAAAATTTAGCAACCGCAGCAGAAAGGATGCTGAAAGGCACCAATAATAAGCCTGCTTTAGCAGCACTGAAACTCATGTCTTTTTGCATCATAAGTGACAAAAGAAATAAGAAGCCTGTAAAAAATGCACCCAGCAACAAAAAGGCACCTATACCAGTAATGATGGGTGGCAAGGCTAAAAGTTTAAGATCCACCAGTGGTGCCGGGTGCACTGAAAGCCTTTGTTTGAGTAGATAGATCCCTAGTCCAACTCCTGTAAACAGGGCGAGCAATCTTCCATAGTTTTCCCGGATATGGCCAATTTCATGAACCCCATAACTCAGCATTAAAAGACAGATGACCAATAAAAGACCTGAAATGATATCCGGGCGTTCTTTAATGTCCTTCTTAAGATCAGGATCAAGGGCAAACCAGGCAAATATTAAAACCAGCATCAATACGGGAACATTAATAAAGAAAACCCATTGCCAGCCCCAGTAAGTGGCAATCAAACCGCCTAAAGATAAACCGCTGCCGGAACCAATGGCGGCAAATGAACTGAAAATAGCAATGGCTTTACTACGCTCCCTGGTTTCGGTAAATGTATGGGTAACAATTGAAAGTGCAGCGGGCATAATTAAAGCAGCTGCCATCCCCTGAATGGCACGAAAAAAAGCCAGCAGCTCAAATGAAGGGGAAAGCCCCGCTCCTAAAGAAGTGACCAGAAATAACGCTGCCCCCGCTATAAAGATGTTTTTACGTCCAATCACATCCGAAAGTTTTCCCCCTATGATCAGAAAGCCTCCGTATAGCAATACATACAAAGTTTGAAGCCATTGTACCTTGTCACTGCTCAATCCATAGTGGGTCTGGATAGAGGGTACCGCTAAATTGATAATGGCAATATCCAGGGCTTCTACAAAAATACCTATGGAAGCTATAATAAGAATGATGTTTTTTCTTCGAGTCATACAAATACGGAATAAAATCCTGAACAAAGGTATAACATAGAACATAAATGAAAAAAACTCTTATTTTTTTAGAACAAAGTATATTAAATAGGTAATTTTACAGAACAAACACACGAATCAAACGCAACAATGGATACATCCGCAGAACAATCACTTCCGGTAAGCCTGGATCAAAAGGACTATGAAATTCTAAAATTGCTTCAGGAAGATGCAAAACAAACCATTCGTGAAATTGCTGGCAAGGTACATTTGAGTCCTACACCTACACATGAAAGGATTAAACGTTTGGAAAAAGCAGGTGTAATTAAACAGTACGCTGCAATACTAGACCACCAGAAAATAAACAAAGGCATTATGGTCATCTGCCAGATCTCTCTGGTGCAGCACAACAGAAAGGCTGCCGGAGAATTTCTCCATGCTGTGCTTCAGTTCGAAGAAGTGGTAGAATGCTATAATATATCAGGAGATTTTGATTTTATGATTAAGATTGTTGTAGAAAGCATGGAGAGTTACCATTACTTTTGTGTAAATCGCTTGGGAGAAGTTCCGGGGATTGCGCAGACCAAAAGTATCTTTGTAATGGCAAGCCTAAAGCAAACACATAGATTGCTGTAAATGCATTAAAGTTTTTTTCCCGCTCAACTCAAATTCAGCAAACAAAAATTCATAGCTTTGAGGCGATGAAGTTAAACAGGTTATTTTTGTTGTTATTTCTGGTAGCCTTTACGGGTCAGACCTTTGCACAAAGCAGTTCAGAACTAAAAAAGAAAAAACAAGCGATACAGAAAGAAATTGATCTACTACAAAGGAGTTTGAACACTACAGTTAAGGGAAAAAAACTTACACTGAGTCAAATCAATGCTTTAAACACTAAAATCAGTTTAATGCAAAGCAAGATTGATGTGATCAACGCTGAAATGAAAAACCTGGACAGTCAGATTCACGAAAACACCACTATAGTTCACTCTCTCAAAGATCAGCTGGCACAGCTAAAATTGCAGTATGCTGCAATGATCAGATTTGCACAGAAGAACAAAAATGCCTACAGTAAAATGATGTTTATCTTTGCTTCCAAAGATTTTCACCAGGCTTATAAACGAATCAAATACCTTCAGGAGTTTAGTCGTTACCGTAAAAAACAGGCCGACTTTATCCAGGGTAAAGAAAAGAACCTCAACTATAAGATTGTTATCCTCGACAAAAGCCTGAAAGAAAAAAGCAGTCTGTTGCAGGAACAGGAAAATGAACAGAATAAGTTAGGTAAGAACAAAGAAGAACAAGCTGCTGCACTCAACAAACTCGCCAAGCAGGAAAAACAGTATAAGCAGGATTTGGATTCCAGAATGAAACAAAGAGCTCAAATTGATAAGAGCATCCAGGCGGCTATCCGAAGGGAAATTGAAATTGCGAAAAGAAAAGCCTTAGAGAAAGCGAGGCTGGAAGCAGCCAGAGCAAGAGCTGCAGCATTAGCTAAAGCCAAAGCAGAAGCTGCAGCATTAGCCAGGGCACAAGCTAAAGCCAGGGCAGAAAATAAACCAGTACCTGTTGCGCCTAAGGTAAAAGAACCAGAAGAAGAGCCCGTAAAAGCTTCTTCTAATTATTTAACTGCAACACCTGAAGCGGCCAAATTATCTTCCGCTTTCCAGAACAACCGGGGCTCTTTGCCCTGGCCGGTGGCATCAGGCTCCATTACCGAAGGATTTGGACGTCACAAGCAAGGACAAGCTAATTATGACAACAGTGGAGTGACCATTACAACTGCGCCTGGGGCAACTGTCAGAGCGGTGTTTGAAGGAAAGGTAACCACGGTAAGAACAGCCTTAGGCAGTTATTTTGTTTTGATTAAACATGGAGAATATTTCACTGTGTATCAAAACCTGCATTCGGTATCTGTTTCTCCTGGTGAAACGGTATCAACTAAACAAGCAATCGGTACCATGCCTTCCGGGGGTTCTCCTGAATTACAATTTCAGATTTACAAGGGATCTGTTCCTCAAAATCCAGGCGGCTGGATTTCCAGGTAGATCTTTTAAATTCCACTATAAAGGCCAAAACCTTTTGCAAATTCAAGGGCAGATTGTAAAGATTTAATCATAGAAGGAATTTCATCCGGATTGTATTGCCCGATATTTAAGCTGAACCAGGGTAATGTACTTGCACAGCCAAACCGCGAGAAAGGAAAAAACTCAATGCCTGTCTTTTCCTGCAAATGCTTGCTGATGTCTTCTGCGGTGTTCAAAAATTGATCACAAGGTGTACGTTTTCCTATAACAGCTATTTTTAAAGGGAGATACAAACCGCCAAAAAAGCTGGGTCCTAGCGTTTGTACCGGATAGCCATTGAATTTCATTCCATAGACACCCACATGAAAAAGGGTCATCGCTTCAATAAGCGATTGCTGGAACTTATAGGTGCTGGAATTGTATTTATTAATATTCCGAATATAATGACCGACATATTCCTGGTCTGCCGGATTTGCCAGGAGTGTTCCCTTTTCTGATAAAACAATTTCCATTTTTTGTAAAATCTCTTCCGGACCACGACACCAGATGATATGTAAAGGTGCTGTAGAAGAAAAAGGACGGCACATCGCCTCAGCATAAATTGTATATTCCTTAATCGGACCAAAAATAGAATAGGAAATCAAGACCTCATTTCTGAACAAAGTCCTCGCATACATGGCATCAAAGAAAAGATAAATCTTCTTTTCATGTGCTTTCCTTCTTTTGTTTTCATCCAGGATCATAGCAATAATTTCCTGTAGCTGGTCTCCTTTTAGTACCGCACCAACAGGATTGGCTGGCGAACACAAACAAAGCAGTGCAGCATCTTTTAATAACGGCCGTAGTTTATGGGGTACCGGAAGAAAGTGATCTTCCTCCTCTGTTTCTAATTTCCTGCCAAAGACCTCCATTTGGGGATTGTTATGGATATACCAGTCCGGACTGGTATAAACAACCACGTCTCCGGAAGCGCACAAGACCTTCAAGCATGCATCAATCAAAGATTGCTCTTCTGAAGCATAAAGCACTTTTTCACCAGATATTCCAATCTGGGGAGCATCACTGTTGTCTATAAAAAACTCTGGGGGTAAAGGGTAAAATTTAACATTTGCACCATCCCTGGTGAGGTGGCCAATCTTTTTTCCAGCAGGCTGATTTTCCATACTGCAAATCTATAATTTAATTTATTTATCCATTGGATATTTTAAACAGTAAATAAATTACAAAAATTAATTTATTCATCAGTTATTACTTTATTTTTTGTAATTTTTGTTCCTATATATACAACAAGGGGAGTTAAAACATTTGATTTAATCCACCTTTTACTTTTTTCAGACTTATCAAGCTGTTTTGCAAGAGCGGGTGAAATGAAGTAATAAAACCGGCCTTATCTCTCCTTCCTGCAGACTATTTACATAGTCTACAAGCAAAAGACTTTGTTGATCACTTTACTTGAAGTAACAACAGGATTTACAAACAGAGTACCACAATTTAAATTCATATCTTTTCCATAAGAAATGCATCTATTTAAAAACTATTTCTATCTTTGCGGCCCTAATGATGCGGAAGTGGCGTAATTGGTAGCCGCACCAGACTTAGGATCTGGCGCTTCACGGCGTGGGGGTTCGAGTCCCTTCTTCCGCACAAAAAACAAAAGCCTTAAAATATTTTAGGGCTTTTTGTTTTTGTAAAAAAAACTTTCCAAATCAAATAAAAAGGCACAGGTTTCCAAATTACAGATTACGCATCAAATGAAATCCTGAAAATGTGTGATTAAATTAGGATTGGTTATATTTATACCTTAATTAAACCTTATGTCATTAGCATCTTTAAAAGCACTTTATTCACGCGATTTAAATAAACTTAAACTCGAAATAGAATCTTATCAGAATGAACATAACCTGTGGCTCATTGAAAAAAACATTCTTAATTCGGCAGGGAACCTTTGTCTGCACCTTGCAGGCAACCTCAATACCTATATTGGAAAAGAACTCGGACATACAGGATATGTTAGGGACAGGGATTTGGAGTTTTCATTGAAGAATGTACCCCGGGCAGAACTGATCCGCCAAATTGACCAGGTAACCATAACCGTTAACGAAACGCTGAACCAGCTAAAAGAAGAAGATTTACAAAAAATCTATCCGGTCCTGGCGCGCCCGGAGCGGGAGTCTGTAGAGTATATGCTGATTCATCTGGCTATGCACCTATCTTATCACCTGGGTCAGATCAATTACCACAGACGTTTATTAGACGTCTAACAGCACTTTTATTAAGCCAATCTTTTTGTATCTTTACCGCAAATGCAAGCCGTTCTATCGCTGCGATTTATCGGAGAGGAAAGTCCGGGCAACGCAGAGCATCTCGCTTCCTAACGGGAAGAGGTTCTGGATTGAATACCTGAATTATGGAAAGTGCCGCAGAAAATATACCGCCGATGGCTTAGGCACAGGTAAGGTTGAAATCGTGAGGTAAGAGCTCACGAATTTTCCGGGTGACCGGAGAGTTGGTAAAC
>Ga0182008_10001146_pt1 | contig 18292 bp, 6 predicted proteins | sample Sormic07211129_1_FD_120482 | JGI IMG/M metagenome (GOLD analysis project Ga0182008, IMG submission 120482) | Rhizosphere microbial communities from Sorghum bicolor, Mead, Nebraska, USA - 072115-129_1 metaG | ecosystem: Host-associated > Plants > Roots > Rhizosphere | place: USA: Nebraska...
CTTGCTGCTCAGCCATGGCGGCAAACTCCAGGACTACTATGGGGAGTTCAAGGTTCCCGGCCCGACGCTGCCGCTGATCGCGGTGCCCACCACGGCAGGCACTGGCTCCGAGGTGACACCGGTCGCCGTGATTTCCGATCCCGACCGGACGCTCAAGGTCGGCATATCCAGCCCTTATCTGATCGCGGCCGTCGCTCTGTGCGACCCCGAACTGACGATGACCTGCCCCCCTGCCCTCACCGCGATCGCCGGCGCCGATGCCTTGACCCATGCGATCGAGGCTTTCACCGCCATGCGGCGCGGCGAGGACCCGGACCTGCCGCAAAAGCACGTGTTCATAGGCAAGACCGCGCTGACGGATCATTTCGCGCTGCTGGCCATAAAGCTGCTGGGGCGCAGTCTGCAGAAAGCCTGCACGGACGGCACTGACGCCGATGCGCGTGCCGATGTGATGATGGGCGCGTTGGCGGCAGGGTGTGCGTTCGGCACCGCCGGTACGGCGGCGGCGCACGCCGTACAGTATCCGGCCGGCGCGCTCACGCACACCCCGCACGGCTTGGGCGTAGCAACCATGATGCCCTACGTCATGACCTACAACAGGCGTGTGGCTGCTGCTGAAATGGCCGAGATCGGCCGCGCGCTCGGGCTCTCCGCGGATGGGCGCAGTGACGACGAACAGGCCGGCGCTGCCATCGAAGAGATCAGGCGGCTGTTCGCCGCGATCGGCATCACCTCGACGTTGGCGGATCTCGGCCTGCCCGCCGATAAGCTCGACTGGACCGCCGAGCAGGCGCTCGGCATCGACCGACTCATCAAGAACAATCCGCGCCCCCTCGATCTCGCCACCATGCGACGCCTGGTCCAGGCGGCCCATGACGGCGATCTCGCGGCCAGCGCCCATTGAGCGAACGGAACAAGATGATGAACCTTGCCCAGCAGATCGACCAGGATGGCTATGACGTGCGCCGGTTTTCGCACGGGCTTTACATCGGCGGCATGTGGCGCCCCTCTTCCGACGGCCGGCTCATCGATGTCGTCGATCCGTCCTCCGGGGCCGTGATCGCCGCGGTTCCCGATGCAACGCTCGAGGATGCCGCAGCCGCCGTCGAGGCTGCGGCCAGGGCCGCCAAAGGATGGCGGGAGACGGCGCCGCGCAAGCGCTCGGAAATCCTTCGACGCTGTTTCGAACTCATGGTCGAACGGTCTGAAACGCTCGCCATGCTGATCGCGCTGGAGAACGGCAAAGCGTTGCGCGACGCGCGCGGCGAGGTCGCGTATGCGGCCGAATTCTTCCGCTGGAACGCCGAAGAGGCCGTCCGCATCACCGGGGAGTTCGGCACCGCGCCGTCCGGCACCAACCGGATCGTGGTCGACTATGAGCCGATTGGGATCTGCGTGCTGATCACGCCCTGGAACTTTCCGGCCGCGATGGCGACCCGGAAGATTGCGCCGGCATTGGCGGCCGGTTGCACAGTGATCCTGAAACCTGCCAGCGAAACGCCACTGACGGCCTACGCCTTGGCCGCGCTCTACAGCGAGGCCGGGGTGCCGGCCGGCGTCGTCAACGTCATCACCACGACCAGTCCCGGCCGGCTGACCTTCGCCATGCTGGCCGATCCGCGCGTCAGGAAGCTCTCCTTCACCGGCTCGACCGGTGTCGGCCGAACCTTGCTTGCCGAGGCTGCCAAGCATGTCATCTCCTGTTCGATGGAGCTGGGCGGCAATGCGCCCTTTCTCGTGTTCGACGATGCCGATCTTGATGCGGCGCTCGACGGCGCCATGATCGCCAAGATGCGCAATGCCGGCGAGGCATGCACCGCCGCCAACCGCATCTATGTGCAGTCGGGCATTCATGACGCGTTCGCCGACGGCCTTTCCAAGCGCATGGCGGCGCTCAAAGTGGGAGCGGGCACCAATGCCGATACGGAGTGCGGTCCGATGATCACAAGAAAGGCCGTGGACAAGATCGACCGTCTCGTCAAAGACGCGATTGAGCGGGGAGCCAAGGTGCTTTGCGGCGGCTCGATTTTGGACCGCGAAGGCTTTTTCTACCCGCCGACGGTGCTGTCTGCGGTTTCGCCCGAAGCCGACATGGCGCATGAGGAGATTTTCGGGCCGGTGGCGCCCATCACCATGTTCGAAGCCGAGGACCAGGCCATCGCATACGCCAATGACACGGAATATGGCCTTGCAGCCTATATCTATACGCGCGATGTGGGGCGCGGCATGCGTGTGGCGTCGGGTATCGAGGCCGGTATGATAGGCCTCAACCGGGGGCTGATGTCAGATCCGGCGGCGCCCTTCGGCGGCGTCAAGCAAAGCGGCCTTGGCCGCGAAGGCGGCCAGCACCACGGCATCGCTGAATTCATGGAGGCGAAATACATCGCCGTCACCTTCTGATCGGGCACCCATGCCGAAAGACCCCTTCCGCACACGCGATCACGTTGCCGACTTTGACGACATCGTCGCCGATATCGTGGCGCGCAGCGCCGCAACCCGGGCGACGCTGCCCATGGTCGCCGATGTCCCCTACGGTGAAGGCAAAGCCGAGAGGCTCGACCTGTTCTTTCCCCTGGGAAGGCGCAGCGACCTTCCAGTGCACATCTTCATCCATGGTGGTTACTGGCGCATGTTTTCCAGGAGCGACTATTCTTATGTCGCGGACACAGTCACCAAAGCCGGCGCGATTGCGGTCATTGTCGACTATGCGCTGATGCCCGAGGTCCGGATGGCAGAGATTGTCGAGCAGGTCCGACGCGCCAAACAATGGGTGCTGGACAACATCGCCGGCCACGGCGGCGATCCCGGTCGGCTGAGCGTCAGTGGCCATTCTGCGGGCGCGCACCTTGCCACCTTCCTGTTCGAAAAGACGCCCATGCCATCGCGCATCCATGCAGCGCTGCTGCTGGGCGGCCTCTACGACCTGAAGCCGCTGCAGACGTCCTTCCTCAAGCCGTTGATCGGCATCACCGACGAAGAGGCAGTTGCCTTCACGCCAATGACGCGGTGGCATGACCCGAACACGGCAGCGACCATTGTCGTCGGAGATCAGGAAACGCCACCTTTTCACCAGCAGGCGGCCGACTTCGCAACACTCTTGCGCGCGCAGGGGCACGGTGTCCGCAACCTCTGCCTGGATGGGCGCAATCACATGAACAGCGTACGGGATCTGGGCCTCAGCGGCACGCAAGCTGCCGATTGCCTGATAGCGATGATCGAAAGAAAGCGCCACTGAGAAAGAGTAGGTTCTCAGTAACCGCGTCGGCCTCAGTCTTCAGAGTCGCACCGACGTGGCGGAGAAGCCGTTTCAAAAGTACCTTCATCAACGCCCGCGAGGGCAGTGCCAATCCCCGAAAGGGATACAGCGCACCTGGAAGGTCGCTTCTCCACCTTTGCCCCGCATCAGTGGCTGTGACGCGCGGGCGCCGACATTGCCGATGAGGTACGCGCGGCCGGCGCTCGCGAATGTGAGGCCATGACAATGGAGGAGAACCGATCCTGACGGCAAAGCCCAGCGAAACGATCGGCCTCTCCATGCACGAAAAACGGCTGGTCGGCCGCGCTCGGGGAATATTGCAAGGCTGCGGTCAGAGGTAGATCATTCGGTCCGACCATACTAAGCCATTGATTTTTCTACCTAAGCATTTGTGGTTTTATCCTTCTTGCGATAGAGCTAATGTACAGAAAAATAGGTTATCTGGAGCAACAAATAGATAAAATTTATATCACTTTGAAACCCTCCCAAATATAGTCTTTTACAAACATATTTCTTCGTCTTATCGTTGTACTTCGCGCCAAGGTATAATGAGCGCCGATCCCAAGTCTTCAGCCGACGGTTGCAGGACTTGGATGGCTGCGCCATGGCCACAACGGAGGTGGGGGATGATCGCTTTCAAACGCGATACGAGTGGCCTTTATCTGGCTGATACCCCTGCCAACGCCCGCGTTGCCTTCCTGTTTCAGGACCAGTCGCGCACTGACCCGACTTTCGATCTTACCGCCCAGAACTGGATCGATCCTGGTCAGCTCGGCTACATCGCCTTCTTCGTGCCGTCGGCAACACGCGACTGGGCCGCTTTCGAGGGCAGCGTCCGCAAGACCTTCGTTGCCAATGCCGGCACGCAGATCGGCTGGTTTCCCGAGCCGCTGAGCATCGCGCCGGTTCTGGTCTCGGTCACCGGACAAGGCACGTCGTCACCAACCGTTGCGGAATCCTTCTCGCTGACATTCCGGCAAAGCGTGACGTTCCAAGTCCAGCCGGATCTGTTCGAACTGTCGACGACGGTGCTGTTCGACGACGCCTCCAACAGCCTGCAGATCGCCAACAGCCAGCCGCCGGCCACACTGCTCTTGACGGCGACGCCGCCCGCCGGCGCCACCGTCACGTTCCAGTCGCAAGCGCCATTCGCAAGTCTGCCCCTTTCCGGGCCGTTCGCCGGCACCGCCAGGACGGCGTTTGAACTGGCCACCGCCGATCTCGTCCAGTTCGAAGCCGGCATGATGTATTTCAGCCCGCCGGTCGATGGCGGGTTGGTCAACGCCCTGGCCTATCCGATTTTTCGCGGCGCCGGCGGCTCGACGACGCCATTTGGCTTCGACGTGACGCTTGACGTGCTTGGGCCGCTCGATGCGACGCGCAGCTTCTTCCAGTTCACCGATCCGCTGCTCGGCTCGACTTTCGTCACCGCCAACGGCAAGCCTTTCGCCCTCGCCACGGTCAACACCGGCGATATCGCCACGGCGAGCCGCCTCGTCTTTGCCGGCCGGCCGCAGCAGTCGCCGAGCGAACAGCGCTATTACTATCTGACGCCGGCGGGGCAGTTCAGCCTGGCGCTCGACACCGGTGCCAATCAAGCCGCTGCCGCGGCGGACGAAACCGTGCAGATGCTGTGCGGCGTCACCGGCACCGAATTCGTGACCGTCAACGTCGGCACGACGCCGGACAAACTTGAATTCGTGCCGGCCCAGCCGGCCTACCGCATCCAGCCTGCGCAGGATTCGCCGACCAACCCCGCTTTCCTCGATACCACCGCGACGACCTCGTGGGCGCAGCTTGTCTCCTCGCAAGGCACCTACGTGTCGCAGCCGGAGCGCGCACCACTCTACAAGCAGCCGGACAGCTCGGCTGCGATGGTTGCCGGCGCGGCGCCTGCCTCCGGCCTCACCGTCTATCTCCTCAATTATTTCCACGTGCCGTCATGGACGGATGCCGGCAACGCGCCGGCCGTACCGCTGGTTCCCTATGCCGGGCTCGATTTCTCGACCAATCCCAATTTGAAAGCCGCCGCTTATCTCGACATGGAGTCGCGCGCGCTGAACCCCAGGCGCGCAGCCGGTTTCATTCCAGCGCCGAAGCAGCGCAGCGCGGCAAAGGCCGCCGCTGGCGACCCGAGCGTGCTGGCCATGACGCCGCAAGGCATGCTGGCCGAGCTTGCCGGCACGCCGCTCGCATGGACCGGGCTGCAGATGGCAACGAGTGCCGCCGGCATCCTCGAGTTCGAGGCCATGGGGCCGTCGATCTCAAAGGCCGTGCAGCAGAACCAGATCTTCACCGTGGTCAGCGAAAACCCGGCCAATGCCGACCCGCTCGGCACCGGACAGGCGCTGTTCGATTTCACCAATGACAAGCTCGAGATCGGCGACTGGACGTTCGATCTGTCGTCGGGCGGGCGCTCTGCTCCCGACGGCACGCCACCGATCTTCATGATGAAGTTCTATCCTGGCGAGACGATCGAACAACTCGTCGCCGATACCAGGCTGTGGTCGCAGCCCGACACGTTCAACAAGACATTCACCGCCGCTGCTACCCAGACCTACCTGCAGACGATGATCGCCGAGGCGAAGGCCTCGGTGTTCCCGAATGGCGGCTCGCAGCCCGACACGACGTCGCTTTACTGGAATTTCTACCAGACGGTGACCGACCCCACCTTCAACGGCGTCCTTGCCGTCAACTGCAACATGCAGCTCGACGAACTGCCGACCGCGGTTCGTGCCGTGCTTGGCGGCATGACAGATCCCGGCATTGCCGGCTTTCGCGTCCATCATGTCGGCATCGCCATCAACAACACCGATGCCGACCCGAAGCAGACCGCGCCCGTGCTGGCGCAAAGCGCGACCTTCGCGCTGGTCGACTATGAAAAGGCGGCGAGCAAAACGGCAGCCGCTGCCGATTTCGACATCGACTACGGTTTCGAGGTCGAATATCTGCGCGCTTTGTTCACCAATTCCGAGCTGCGCAGCTTTGCCTGCGAGATCAATCTCACCATCAACGATTTGTTCAAGACCGGCGTCAATCTCGATGCCGAGCAGAGCACGGCCAGCAATGCCGCCGCCGCCGCGGGCGGCAACGTCATCGCCATCATGGGCTCCTATCAGGCGCATGGCACCAGCGGCGACGACACGAGTTCGGGACAAGGCGTCTATTCCTTCGTCGCCCATGGCGAATTCGTCTTCAATTTCACCGACGACAGCGGCAAGGCCAACAACAAATATCTCAAGCAGATCACGCTGACGAAACTGCAGTTCTCGTTCGACGACGAAACCGCGGCAACGCCGCCAAAGGCCAACACCACCCACATCAGCGCGCATTTCGCCATCTGGGGCGACATCGAGTTCAACGAGTTCCAGGTGCTCGACCTGTTCGCGTTCGAGAAGCTCGCCTTCTCCAATCTCGGCATCGAAGTCGGCTTCGACCTGACGATCCCGGCCAGCGGACAGCCATCGACGAGCACGCCGTCGCTCAGTTTTTCGCCGGGTGACCTGCGGCTCGATCTCGGCGCGACGGAAAAGCGCAGCGGTGCTGCCAGCCTGCTCGATCTGATCCCGTTCAAGCTCAAATCGTTCCTCTATTCGGGCGAGGCCGACGAGACGATCGAGAGCCTGAACTACTATTCGCTTGGAACACTGCCGGGGTTGGCGGAAAACGGCATCACGCTGCAGGACAAGTTCAACTACGCGCTGATCTTCGACCTCGATCTCGGCTCGATGGGCGGCCTGGTCGGCTCGCTCTCGGCCTTCAAGTTCAGCGTGCTGATCGGCTGGCTGAGCCCGGAGGATGGCGGTGGGCTGGCCTTCGGCATCCAGTTGCCCCAGGTCGACGGCAAGCTCGAAATCAAGATCGAGGGTGTGCTGACCATCTCGATCGAGCAGTTCAATCTCGAATATGCCAAAGACGCAGAGCCCCAGATGCTGGTGCTCGGCATGCACAATTGCTTCATCGAGATCCTGGGGCAGCGGCTGCCGCCGGACGGCACCATCAGCATCGGCCTGTTCGCGCCGACCGAAGGCGCCGACCAGATCGGCTGGATCGGCGCCTACAACAAGGGCGAGGACGGCGGCGGGGGCGGCGGCGATACGCAGGAAAAGCTGGTGGCCTCCGTGCCGACCAGGCTCGGCGCGGTCAGCGACGTCTTCGATCTCGTCTATCTCGGCGTCGGCCAGCGCGTCGGTCCCGATCCGGCCAAGCCGCCGCCCAATTTCGACGAGTTCCTGAAATTCATGCAAGGCGAGTTCTGGGATAGGCTGCAGGACAAGAAATTCTCCGACATCTACCATCCCAACGGCAAGTGGATCATCGTCACCGACTTCACACTGCTGAAGGTGCTTGAGGTCGGCTTCGTCTTCTATGACGTGACGCCGTTCTACGCGCTGCTTTTGAGGCTCACCGGCGGCGCCGGCAAGGGCGCGGAATTCGAGATCGTTTACACCAAGATCTCCGACACGATCGGCAAGTTCGCCGCTGTCTTCAGCCTGCCGGACAGTTTGCGCACCTTCCAGGTGGGTGCTGCTTCACTGACGCTGCCGACGCTCAGCGTCGACGTCTACACCAATGGCGACTGGAAGGTCGATCTCGGCTTCCCCGACGGCGACAATTGGAGCGTCTGCTTCCAGGTGCAGGCGCAGGCCGGTCCTATCCCCGTGACCGGTTCCGGCGGCTTCTACATAGCGAGCCTCAGTTCGGCCACCGACCCCGACGTGTTCAAAGGCACCTATCAGAGTATCCTCGCGTTCGGCTTTGCCGCACGGCTGGGCGTCGGCAAGGATTTTACCGCCGGGCCGCTGAAGGCAGGTGTCAGCGTCACCTTTTTCGGCATCATCCAGGGTGCCGCCGGCTATCTCACCAGCGGCGGCGGCGACCTAGCCAAGAAACCCGATGCGCTGTCGCTGCAAGGCCAGTTCGGCATCATCGGCGAGCTCTACGGTTCGCTCGACTTCGTCATCATAAAGGCCAGCGTCAATGTGCGGCTCGAAGCCTCGATCGGCATCATCCTGGCGCTGGAACCGCCAAGCGTGCCGGGCGGCGGCGGCGGCTCGATCCTGCTCTACATCGAGGCCTCGGTCAGCGTCAGCGTGACGGTGGAGATCAACCTCTTCCTGTTCTCCATTTCCATCAGCTTCAGTTTCAACGCCTCGTTCCGTTTCGAATGGCAACTGGCCGGTTCCTCGCAGCAGGCTCAGATCGAAGGCTTCGCGCGGCTCAGGCAGAGATTGCTTGCCAATGCGGCACCCGCCGTCGGCCTGTTGCCGAACCTGCCGAAGGACCTGCCGATCCTGTTCCTGCCGGAGCTGACGGTTGTGTTTCCGGACGCGGTGAGCAATGGCGCCCCATGGGTCGTGACCTCGCTCGGCGTGCCGTATGACGACAACCCGCCGCAAAATCCGACCTATGCCGACTTCCAGCCTTTCGAGGCGGTGACGACGCAGCTTGCCACGTTCGCGCTCATGCACGCGCTGAACCTACCGGCCTACAATTCCGTCGTCCAGCTCGAATTCGATCCGGTGAGCGGTGCGCTCGGATTGAAGGACATCGACAGCGATCCGGATGCGTTGACCGGCTGGCTCGACTACCCGACGGTGCTCAGCCAGCTCGCCAATTTCAGCGCCACGCTTTCGGTGCCGACCGCCGCCGCCAAGGCGAGTGTGTTTCCAATGCCGCCCTTCCTCAACCTCGCCACCACGGGGCGCACGGACGGCAACGGCAATGCACAGGAGTTCGCCTATCAGTTCCAGTCGAAGAACCCGGTCTCGGACACCTACCTGCAAACGGTCGACACCTATTTCAACCAGCTGTTCGTCAACCAGACCTCGAACCCAGGTTCCGCCAACCCGACCGGCGGCACGACGCCGCTGTCGCAGGAGATCTTCCTAGACTACTTCAAAGGTTTGATCCGTGGCGCGGTGCACGAGTTGCTGGTCACCATGCAGAATGCCGGGCTGACCTCGTCGCCGCTCGACAAGCTGTTCACGGCGGCGGTGGCCGCACCGACACCCGGCGCGCAGACACGCTTCCAGGGTCTCGCCGGCCAGATGTCGAGCGCGTTCCGCGGCGGCGTGCGCCTGCCCTATACCGCCGGCCTTACCGTGCCCGGCGGAACCGCGCTGACGACCACCAATCCGCTGTTTGCGCTTCTGTGGCAGGAATTCCCGGCCGGCGGCTTTACCAGCAGTGGCAAATACTCAATCGCGCTGAGCAATCCCGACGCGACGCAAGGCTGGCTGACCGTCAACGCCTCGTACTCGCTGACCCAGGACGTCCTGGGCAAGTATCTCGGCTTGAAGGAGGCTTCGGTCGCCGCGCCGGGCAGTCCGATGCCGATCGCGCTCAGCTCGACCGGGCCGCAATCCTTCGCGTTGGAGAATGCCATCGCCTGGACGCCGCCAAGCGCCGGCGCGCTCAGCCTGCGGCCGTTCGCGCCCAGCCTGGTGAAGTTGCAGGCAAATGAAGGCACATCAGCCATTCCCGTTCTGGTGAAATCGCGCCAGGCGCAAGGCGCCTATCTGCCGGACGGCACGCCGCTGCCTGCCGGCGACATCACCTTCGCCACCAGCATCACGCTGACGGTCAAGCAGATACCGGGCGCCACGCAAGGCAGCGTGCTGCCCGACGTCTATGCGCTGTCCGGCGCCAGCCAGGCGGACGAAGCGCTGCTCGGCAGGATCCTTGACGATCTCAAAGGCGGTGACCAGCCGGTCGACGCGATCCAGATTCTGTTCCAGACGGCGGCGGGGGCGCCGGGCCTTGTCTCGGCCGTGGTCGATCCGAACGCCGTCTTTGCGCTGCGCACCAACACCACGACGGTGTCGCAGCCGCCGCAAGGGCTGATGGGCTTCGCGCTCGGCGTGCCCGCAACTGTCTCCTTCGGCGCCAGCACCAACATCGGCGACCACGGCGGTTACGGCTTCCTGCAGATCATCCAGCAGGCGACGGTCACCAATGCATCGGGCTACTATCTGCGCTTTGTCGACAAAACAGGCAATTCACTGCCGACGGCGCTGTTCGCCAAAGGTGTCGCGCAGGTGACGATGCTGGTGACCTACAAGCCCGGCAGCGGAACCAACCAGCCCGGTTCGCCACTTGCCATACAACCCTACTACAATGCTGTCGTGCTCGCCGGCACACAGACCAGCCTCGTCTATTATGCCGAGACGGCCGATCCGGCGCTGGAGACCCGCTACGTCAAGGTTGCCGCCGGCACGTTCGGCGTCGAACTGACGCGCGCCGAAAGCGTCATGCAGTTGAAGGCGCCTACAGCCCTCGCCGAGGCCGGGCTGCTCGCCAAGGCGACGACGCATTCGCGCGGCGATGTCATCGCGGCGCTGCGCGCCTCAGGTGTCTCCGACGACGCCGAATTGCACAAGGCCCTCGCCGCGGCGGGCGACGCGAAGGCGTCGCTCAACGCGCTCTACAGCCTCGTCACCTATCAGATCCAGGCGACGACGGGCTTCAGCTTGAGCAATCTGTCGGCGCCGATCCAGCCGCAAAAGCCCGACCAGTCCGCGACCACCAGCACTTACCGGGTGTTCGCGCCGCTCTACAACGTCGCCACCGACAATGCCGGTTCGACGACACCCAATCGCTACGCTTCGATCGACGACAAGTTCACGCTGTTATTCTTCGTCAACGACGCCTTCGGCAACCAGCTGCCGACGCCGGCAAGCTACAGCGATACCAATTTCTATTTCGATCCGATCGTGCCCGTCGACCAATGGCCGGGCGTTTTGCCGACCTATGGCTTTAACGCCTCGCAAGCGAATACGGTCGAGATCGTGCTGACGCCGAGCCAGGCGGCCTTCAGCGGCATGTCCGCCGACCAGAAGGCGGCCGCGCTCGCCAATTACCGCACCATTGAGGACCAGATCACCGGCCCCGGCGTCTCCTTCTATATCGAGACTAGCCTTGCCTTGCAGGCGGATGGCACGAGCTTTGTCAGTTTCCCGATCTCGGCGGCCGACACCAGCAAGGTGACCGGTATGGTCGCCGACCTTGTCAACTGGCTGGCGGGGCTGAGCACCAATTTCCCCGGCGTGGTGACCATCTCGATGCCGGTGAGCGGACCCGGCGCCTTGCCGCCGCTGTTCGAGATCGTCGTGCTGTTCGGCATCGCCCGCAATGTCGATCTGATCTCGCCCTATCTGAAGGACCAGTTCGGCACGGTGATGGTGCCGTCGGCGCAGAACGTTGCGACGGGGTTTGCGCCCGCGACCGGGGGCGCCAGCGCCATGTCGCAGTTCGCAGCCGACTTCACCGGCGCCTTCCCGGCCCAGAAACTCGCCATCGGCATGAACGGTGCCGACGCATCATCGCCGCAGAAACTGTCCAGCAAAGCCCTGTCCAGCACGGGCCTGGCGCGCAAGCGGCTGAAGGCGTTGAAGCTTGCCCATGACGGTTCGGGCAGCGCCCGTGCCGGCTCGCAATCTCTCTGGGCAGCGGCCGCCTCGCTGCTCGACATCTCGATCGGTGCCGCCGGAGGCGGACCGCGCTTCCTCTCGCCCAAGCCGCTCGACAATGTGCTGAACAGTGCCAGCGTTCCCATGCCGACGCTCTCGTCCAAATTGCCGGCGCTGCCGGCGCAGCAACTGTTCATCGACACGGACCTCGACCAGCTCAACCGCAGCTTCTTCCAGGCGGTCGACGAAGTGCTGTCGCCTGCCTCGGCGGCCAAGGCCTTCGAACTCGCTCCGGACTCCTACGGCAAGATCGCGCTCGGCCGCGAAACGCTGGCGCAGAAATATGCGCAGTATGAGGTCGATTGGCTGTTCGGTCCGCAATCGCCGTTCACCGGCACGACGGCCGCACTGGGCGTCGCTCGGGACGTGTTCGAGCAACAGATGCGCGCCGCGCTGATGACGGCCTATTCCGTCGACACGATCGTTCAATATGACGTGACCTGGAACCAGACGGTGTCTTCCGCGGCCGACGGCAACATCGAACTGTTCGGCCAGATCGAGGCGGTGCTCGCCGGAAGTTACGGCTGGAGCGGCGTCAGCCTGTCGGCGACAACAACCAATCCGCACGGGCTGACCGATGGCAGCCGCGTTTTGATGATCTTCCAGGCGAGCTCGGGCCAAGCGCCGGACGATGGCGTCTACGCCGCCACCGTCACCGGCGACACCACCTTCACCATCACCACCACCGCCAGCGGCTCGGGCGCCGGCACCTTCGCGGCCACGCAGCAGAATGCCGGCCTGTCGACCGCCCATGTCGGCATCGTGAGTTCAGGCGCAAGCCCGCTTACCTTCCTCTATGGCGACCCGGATGCCGGTGCTGCCGCGGTGGTGCCTTTCGACCTGCGCTTTGCCGTCACCAATCTGCAGTTCTTCCTGGCGCCGGCAGGCTCGCCCGGCGAGGCGCGTCCCTCGATCTGGCTGCAGCTTGTCGATCCCTATCCGCAGGGCGTGCCGCATGTCGGACCGGCCGGCGCGCTGACCAAGATCCCGGTCGTGTATCGCCAGTATCCGACACCGCCGACATTGATCAGCCAGACCTGGTCGGGCTTCACGCCGACATCGGGCTCGGGCAATCCGATCGCCGACGGTGCCGACTGGAGCTACCTCTATACCTACCAGGCCTTCCTCGTGGCGCAGGACCAGATCAACACCGCCGTCACCTACAACACCGATCTCAGTGCTGCGTCGAACCCGCCACCCAACCTCTTTGGCGCTGCCGGCCCCAGCGGTCCCTTCGATCTGTTCACCGCGCTGGCGCGCACCTCGGCTGTCTACGCCGCGATCGGCCCCGTGCTGCGCGACCCGGCCGACCCGGCCTGGGCCGACGCGGTCGCCGCCTTTGCCACCGCCATTGGCGAGGTGACGGCGAACAAGGACTGGAATCTGGTCTTCAACCTCGACTTCGTTCAGGGCCTGGTCAACGTCACCGACAATTATGTCGTCACCGACATGTTGCAGCCGGACGGCACGACACGGCTGATCGATCTGCAATGGACGGCGAGCCAAGGTGAAGCGAGCTTCGCCAATGTCGCGCTCACCGTCACCGCTCTCGACCCATCGAACCTGACGCCGTACCCGAACCAGCATCCGATCCAGCCGCCACCCACGGATGGCCTGCAGTTCGAGGTCGACAATGCCCCGCCCGGCAATTTCGGTGTGGCGCACACGATCGAGGTCGATGCGCTCAACGTGCTGGCGGCCGAGAATGCGCTTGCCTCGGTGCAGATCGAACGCAACCTGATCACGCTTGAAGCCGCCGACAACACGCAGTGGCAAGTGGTGCCGGAGTTCATCTACAAGACACCGCAGGTGCGGCCGAGCCAGCCGGTGACGCCGTTCATCGACAATGCGACGCCGATCGACGTGGTGACGTTGCCGGGCCAGGGATCGGGTGCGGCCTGCCCGGCATCGCCTTCAAGCTTGTGCCAGCGCATCTACACCGTCATGGCCGATCTGCTGGCCGACCCTGCGCAGGAAAAGTCGCTGCTTGGGGCGCATGCGGCGGCCAGCGTGACCAGCGGAACGACAAGGCGGGTCAAAGTCGCCTGCTCCTACCAGTTCCCGTTCCCCGCCGTTGCCGGCGGCGCCTTCGACGGCGCCTCGATCAGCCCGCTGGTTCCGATCGTGCTGGCGCGGTCCTTCGAGATCGACGGCCAGCAGACGGCGCAGCTCGGAGATTTCGCGGCGCTGTTTGCCGCGACAATCGCCAATTGGGCCTCCTGCAAAAGCATCGTCTTCGGCGCCAATGCCGAGCCGGCGGGCGCCAGGCTGGTCTTCGATATCACGCTGTACGCAGCGCTCAGCGGCGTCAACACGCCGGTGCTGCGCTTCAGCAACCTGCAACTGAGCCTGACGGACATCGATGCGAACTGACCGCCTCAAGGCGGGCAATCGCGGCGGCGTCACGCAGCACAAGATCGGAGAGGAGGAACGTTTCGAAACCAGACTTCGGGCCAGGCCGGCAAACCGGTTCTGGACGATCAATGTTGAGACAAAACGACAGAGCGCCGGCACGCTTCGACCTGCAGGTCCGCCGCTCTGCAACACGCATGCAGGCAACGACAGTTCGAAACCGCAAACCGCGAGGGAAAATCATGGCAACGGCCCCAAAATACGAAATTCTCGGCGTCAACCAATCCAATGCGAACTGGGATGGCTCACCGACCACGCTTGCCTACCGCGAAAGCGCGGCAATGCCGCAGACGACCAATGGATCGATGGTCTTCGCCTACCAGAACACCGCTTCGCTCAACAATGCCGGCAAGCTGGCGCTGACCTCGGGCGGTTCGCAGCCGTCGTTCCTGACTGCTCCGGCGCTGCTCCTGCAGCCCAGCATTCTCATCAACAACTGGCAGGCCAACAACCTCTCCGTCACCAATGTCAGCGCCGCGGCCGCGACGCCGATCTGGATCGAGGCCTTCGGTCCCGGGCTGCCGGGCCAGAAGCCGGTGGCGCTTGCCATCAACACGGCGTTGACGTTGAAGCCGGGCGGCATCGCGCAGGGAACGTCGACCCCCAACTGGATGCAACTGACGCTTGGTACGAATACCGGCCAGTTGATCGTCGTTGCCGTCGTCGGCGGCCCACAGGATGCGACCGGTAACAACGCCTACGCCATCGCGCTGAACTCACCGGCCGGCAACACCGGCCCGGGCGGCCCGCCGGCGCCGCAAGGCTATTACGCGACGACGAGCGGCAACAACTACTCGTTCGAGTTCAACTGGGGCTCCTCGGTTGTCTATGTGGCGAACATGTCGCCTTCGACGGCGTCGTCGCTGACGGCGGAACTCTTGTCTCTTTAACCCAGACACGGGAGCCGGCGGTGCCGAGCCGCCGGTTCCCGCGCAAGAGCATGATCCCAAAAAGTGGCTACCGGCTTTTGCCGGACCAAATGGGAACCGTCTTGTCCAGAGATCATGCCCCAACAAAGAGTTAGCCAGCGAAAGGGAGGACAACCGATATGAGCGACCTCGTCCCGGGGGGCACGGTGAATGCGGCCTGGAACGGCCAGCCCCAAACGCTGACGTATCGCGCCAGCGTGAGCATGCCGCAGACGCCCAACGGCTCGCTCATCGTCGGCTACTTCAACCAGTCGCAGCAGAACAATGCCGGCAAGCTCGCCTTGACCTCCGGCGGCAGCGATCCGACATTCCTTCCGGTTCCGGCGCTGGCGCGGATGATCAGCGTGCTCACATCAAACTGGCACGCCAACAATTTGAACATCAGCAATGTCAGCATCAATACCGCAACCCCGATCCTGGTGCAGGCTTACGGCCCCGGCATCCCCGGCGTCCAGCCGGGTGTGCTGACGGCCGGCACGCCGGTGCAGCTGGCGATGCGCCAGGCGGTGCAGGGAACGACGACGCCGAACTGGATGCAGCTGGAGTTTTCCTCGAGCACCAGCAATCTCGAGGTCGTCGCAGTCGTCGGTGGCCCGCAGGACCAGTCCGGCAACAATGCCTATGTGATCGCGTTGAACGCGCCGGGCGGGGACACAGGCCCGCCCCCATTGCCGCCTCCACCGGCCGGATTCTACGCCACAACCAGCAGCAACAGATACGCACTGCCCTTCAATTGGGGAGCGGCGACGGTTTATGTCGTCAATCTCTCGCCGCAGACTGCATCGCCAGTGACGGCTTTGCTGCAATCGCTGTAGAGTTGCCGTAACGCAGTTCAGACGGAAGCCATGCCACCACCTTCGGGTTTCAACATTCTGGGCCAATCCCTTGTGGAGACCAATTGGAATGGCGCGCCGCTGACGCTTGCCGTGCGCGACAGCGCAACCATGCAGCCGACATCGAATGGATCGATGATCCTGGCCTACCAGAACACATCGCAAATGAACAATTCCGGCAAGCTGGCGCTGACCAGCGGCGGCAGCCAGCCGCAGTTCCTGGTCGCTCCGGCGTTGCTCTTGCAGCCGATGGTTCTGATCAACAACTGGCAGGGCAACAATCTGACCCTCACAAACACCAGCGTGAGCACCAACACGCCGATCTGGATCGCTGCCTTCGGTCCAGGCTATGGCGCGAAGCCGGCGATCTTGCCGATCACCGGCGAGCCTATCGCGGTTGCCCTCTACAGCACGCTGAGTGCGACCACCGTGCCGCAATGGATGCAGCTTGGCTTTCACGCGAATTCAGCGGATCTCTGCCTGTTCGCCTTCATTGGCGGCCCCCAGGACGCCAGCGGCAACAATGCCTATGCGATTGCGCTGAATTGGCAATATGGCGACACCGGCCCCGGAACGGCCAAGGCGGCGCCGGCCGGATACTACGCGACGGCTGGTGGCAACAGCTATTCATTCGAATTCAAATGGGGCACTGCCCTTGTGTACATCGCCTATTTCGGCAGCGGCGCCATCGCAAGCGGTAGCCCCAAGGTCATGACGACCGCGCCTACGGTGACGTTGAACCCGATGTGATGCCGGCAGCCGGTCACCGCTCATTACTGTCTATGAGAGTTGATGGGTCCCATGGCTTGCCAAAGGCGGCAACCAGCGATCGTGCCAGCTTGGCGTGACAGGCAACCGCCATCTCTCAACTTGTTACAAATAGAACGAAATTCGAAACGAAATGATCATGAGCCGTATAAGCGAGTTGGCGGAATCCGTTCATAAGATTTCGCTCAAGTAAAATTTTGCGATCTACAGCAACCGAAGCTGGACATACCTCAGCATCGAGCGCAATATGCTTGGAGAGGATAATCAATAGCCAGAGTGAGGGAGCCCCATGTTGCGTGGAGGATCGATGACGCGTGCGCGGTTTTTCGCCGGTGTTTTCGGCAGCGGCCTGGGGTTGATCGCGGCGCTGCCGGCGGCGGCCGAGATCCTCAATCCGCCGGTGCTGCAGGACGAGCGCGCACCGATTGCCAAGCCCATCCTGACTGAAGTGGCGCCTGCCGCGCCGCTGCCGGGCAATACGGCGCCGGTGCGCGGCGACAGACTGCTCGATCTCAAGATCCAGTATATCGACAACCAGATCTACAATCCGTCGACCGGCGGATACGACAAGGTGCATTTGCGCGGCTATAGCGGCAAGGGCGTCGATCCGAAGGCGCCTTATGTCTCGCCGACGATCGAGGCAATTCCGGGCGACACGGTGCGCATCAGGCTCGACAACCAGTTGCCGGCGGGGCCGCAGCCCGGCGATCCGGGCTGCATGCCCGGCGGGCAGATGCCCGACATCCCGCATTGTTTCAACGGCACCAATCTGCACACCCACGGGCTGTGGGTCAGCCCGACCGGCAACAGCGACAACGTGCTGTTGTCGATCAACCCGCAGACGAAGTTCACCTACGAGTACAACATCCCGTCGGATCATCCCTCGGGCACGTTCTGGTACCACACGCACCGCCACGGCTCGACGGCGCTACAGGTGTCGAGCGGCATGGCTGGCGCGCTGATCATTCGCGGCAACCGTCCGCCGACGCCGACAGCGCATGGCGACATCGACACGCTGATCCCGACCTCGGCGGTGCCCGAGCGCGTGCTGGTGATGCAGCAGATCCAGTATGCCTGCCGCGGGCCGGCGGCCAGGCCCGGCGACCTCGGCCCGATCAAGCAGAACATCAAGGGCCGCTATTTCTGCGACCCCGGCGATGTCGGCGGCATCGAGGGCTACGACCAGTTCGGGCCTGGCACATGGCCGGCATCCGGGCGTTACACCTCGCTCAACGGCGAGGTGTTCAACCCCGACAAACCGTTGACGGCGAAACAGGGCCAGATCGAGCGCTGGCGCATGATCCACGCCGGCGTGCGCGATACGATCAGCCTGCAATTCTTCAAGGTGCTTGACGGCAAGCTCAAGCCTGGCGTCAAGACGCTGCTCTCGGCTGACGCCACGGCTTCCTTCATCAAGGACACCTGCGATACCAAGCCGGTGCCCTATGCGCTGGTCGCCGCCGATGGCCTGACGATGGCGGCGGCGCAAATGACCAAGCTGGCGACGTTCCAACCCGGCTACCGCTTCGACGCGCTGGTGGTCTTTCCGGAGGCCGGGCGCTACTGCGTGATCGATTCCTCAGCCCCGAAATCGGGCGTGGTCAACGGCCTTGATGTCGGGCC
>Ga0182008_10001151_pt1 | contig 18248 bp, 18 predicted proteins | sample Sormic07211129_1_FD_120482 | JGI IMG/M metagenome (GOLD analysis project Ga0182008, IMG submission 120482) | Rhizosphere microbial communities from Sorghum bicolor, Mead, Nebraska, USA - 072115-129_1 metaG | ecosystem: Host-associated > Plants > Roots > Rhizosphere | place: USA: Nebraska...
AGAGCGGCACGACCTCAGCAGCATGCAGCTTCAAATAAACCTCACTATCAACAAAAAACAAAGCCAAAGCCGGAAAAACCTGCACAGCCGATCGATACGGATATGTTGGAACAACTGAAAATGAAGTTTGGTAAGTAGCAGACTAAACAATTGTTAAACGCTATGCGCATTGCGCCAAGCCCTAAGCTCAAAAAATGAAATTTATAAAAATATTTAGCCTCTTATTTTGTACTGCATTTTATACAGGTGCGCAAACTACGTTACCAATAGAACCGGTTTTCCAGAAAGCTTTTCAGAAAGAAACCAGAAATGTAAATGGTAAACCAGGGAAAAATTATTGGCAAAATACTGCTAAATACGATTTGAGTATAGATTTTAATCCTGCCAGCAGGTTATTGAAAGGGAAAGTTCAGGTTACGTATACCAATAACAGTCCGGATACTTTAAAGGAAATCTGGTTTAAACTATATCCAAACCTATATAAAAAAGGTACGCCAAGGAAATCAAAACTGGCAGCCTCCGATCTTGGTGATGGCGTAGCTATAGAAAAAATGGCAGCGAATGGAAAATCCGTTACGGATTTTAAAATTGACGGAACAAATATGACGGTTAATGTGCCTGCTGTTGTACCTGGTAAGACCATTAGTTTTGTTATTGATTATAGTTATACTTTAAATAAAGGATCGCATGTGCGTACAGGACAGGTAGATGAAGGTTCCTATTTTATAGCTTACTTTTTTCCGCGCATTGCAGTTTATGATGATATTGATGGCTGGAATAAATTCCCGTATACGGGTGCTGAAGAATTTTATAATGACTTTGACCAGTTTGATGCTTCCATTACGGTTCCTGGTGGTTATGGTGTGTGGGCAACCGGAGATCTCAAAAATCCTTCAGAGGTTTTCCAGAAAGATATTGTTTCCAGGATGTTAACTGCAGAAAAAAATGATGCTGTAATTGATGTGATTACCGATAAAGATTTAAGCGATAAAAAGGTAACGCAACCTAAAGCCTATAATACTTTTAAATTTGAAGCCAAAAATGTGACGGATTTTGTTTTCGCTTTGAGCGATCATTACTTATGGAAATCGAGCAGTTTAGTGGTTGACCCTAAAACGAAAGGAAGAACACGTGTAGATGCTGTTTTCAACCCCGTGCATAAAGATTATTATGAAGTGATAGATTTTGCCCGTAAAACTGTGGAAGCCATGAGTTACACTTTTCCGAAATGGCCTTTTCCTTATAACCATGAAACAATATTTGATGGTTTAGACCAGATGGAATATCCAATGATGGTAAATGATAACCCGGTTGATAACCGCACGGATGCCATTACCCTGACTGACCATGAAATTTTTCATACCATGTTTCCATTTTACATGGGCATAAACGAAACGAAGTATGGCTGGATGGATGAGGGTTGGGCTACAATAGGTGAGTGGCTGATATCTCCGATAATTGACCCTACCATAGTAGATGAGTATGGTGTGCAGCCGACCGCTTCATCGTCCGGAGGAAAAGATGATACACCGATTATGACTTTAACGCCTGATTTGAAAGGATCAGGCTCTTTTACCAATTCCTATCCTAAACCTGGTTTGGCCTATTTATATGTTAAAGATTATCTGGGAGACGAATTGTTTACAAAAGCTTTACATACGTATATCCGAAACTGGAATGGTAAACACCCAATGCCCTATGATTTCTTTAACAGTATAAACGAGGGCAGTGGTAAAAATCTAAATTGGTTTTGGAAAGCCTGGTTTTTTGAAGATGGTGTAACGGACATGGCCATTAAAGCGGTAGATAAAACTTCAGGTGGATATACGGTAAGTGTTGAAAATAAAAGTGTTAAACCTTTGCCTATTGATTTAATGCTAACCTTTGAAGATGGCACCAAAGAAAAAAAACACAGCACGATTGGCGTATGGGAAAAGGGTGATCGAGTAGTGAAAATTAATATAACCACCAATAAAAAATTATCGAAAGTGGTGATGGGTGATCCGCATACGCCGGATAAGACAAAAAGTGATAATAGCTTTTCGGTAAATTAGGTGAGTATCAAGGAAGTTAAATTTTGGACGATTTGCTAAGTCAAATCTGACTTAATAATTTAGTTATAAGATATATTTATGGCGATCGTCATCCTGAACCTGTTTCAGGATCTATTTAACTTAATTCTTGATGAAAGATGCTGAAATAAATTCAGCATGACGACCCTTTCAACCATCAATCGGATCATTAAAATTACCCTTCATACTGATTAAACTTTTTCCTAACCCAGCAGTGCTCTTTTGAGATTTATCAACCGACTTTTCTGTAATCATTAGAGAATCGATATAATCAGATACCCTTTTTTTTAACGCTGCAGGTAAGTCTGCTAATTTTGTATATAATTGAATATCAGTCATGATATCAAGTATACTTAAGATTTTTATTATTCAGGTTTCAGAAAATCGATATTCCTTTTCAGTCCGGTAAATTTAGTGCGCTTAACTGCCGATCCCTTAAAAACCTTTTTAAAAACATCATCTGTAATTTCGGTCAGGTCTTTTGCGTTCAAATCCAGTAATCCATTCACGGGCTTAAAGGCCTCTTCATTGTGCGCTTTAGAGAAACGGTTCCAAGGGCAAACATCCTGACAGATGTCGCAGCCAAACATCCAGTTGCTCATTTTATCTTTAAACTCGTTTGGGATTTCATTTTTAAGCTCAATGGTGAGATATGAAATACATTTAGATCCATCCACAACCTGAGGTGCAATAATGGCATCAGTAGGGCAGGCATCTAAACAGCGGGTGCAGCTTCCACAGTAATCAGCCTGGTAAGGATGATCGTAATTCAACTCAAGATCAACAATCAATTCTGCCAGAAAGAAAAATGAACCATTTGTTTTACTAATCAGGTTAGAATTTTTACCAATCCAGCCAATACCCGATTTTTTCGCCCAGGCGCGGTCTAAAACCGGAGCAGAATCTACAAATGCTCTTCCGGAAACGTCTCCGATATTTTCTTCTATAAAATGTGTCAGTTGCTTTAATTTTTCCTTGATTACCGTATGATAATCCTGTCCGTAAGCGTATTTAGAAATTTTTGGCGCGTTGGGGTCTGACTGTTTTTCTTCTGTGTAATAATTTATTGACAAGGAGATTACCGATTTAGCTCCATCAAGCAATAATCTGGGATCAAGGCGTTTATCGAAATAATTTTCCATATATTTCATTTCACCGTGTCGGTTTTGATTGAGCCAGTTTTCCAGTCTGGGCGCTTCCTCTTCCAGAAATTCGGCTTTAGCAATACCGCAGGATAGGAAGCCCAAACGGAAAGCTTCCTCTTTAATTAGCTGGCTATATTTTGCATGATTGTTATACACCGGTTTGCAAAGATAAGGCTTAGGATTAAAACATTTTCATTAATCACTTGTTCTACATGCAGAAACTAAATTAATTAATTATCGTTCGTCCTTAATGGTTAAAAACCCGAAAAGGAGAGCATTTAGCAAATTAGCTATGGAAAATATAGATCCACAACATACGGAATCAGGAGCAGCTCCTAAACCGATTGAAAAAGATTACGAAAATCATAAAGAAGATCCGGGACCGGCAAAACCTGCGGTTACAGAAAAAGACGAGAATGGAGCCGGGCAGGCGCTAAAATGGGTGATCCCAATAGCGATAATTATCGGCCTGATTATCTGGTTTGTGATGAGAAAATAATTAGCTTTAGATTAAAAAAGAAATGCCGGCACATTAAGTTGACCGGCATTTTTTATAGCGCTTATTTTAAAAGTTTAACCTGGTAAAGATCTTTACGCCTGTCTTTCAGTACCTTTACCGTGCCATAATGATGTAACTCGTCTAATAAATGGAGGTCTACGTCTACCACCAATACCATTTCCGTATTTGGAGTTGCCTCTGCTTTGATGGCATTAGTTGGAAAAGCGAAATCAGACGGGGTAAAAACTGCTGACTGGGCAAATTGAATATCCATATTATTCACCTTCGGTAAATTGCCCACACAGCCTGCGATAGCCACGTAACATTCGTTTTCTATTGCCCTGGCCTGCGCACAATGACGAACACGCGTATAACCATTTTGTGTATCAGTTAAAAATGGGACAAATAAAATCTGCATGCCCTGTTCAGCGTATATACGGCTTAATTCAGGAAATTCTACATCATAACAAATCAAGATGCCTACCTTACCACAATCGGTATCAAATACCTGCACTTTATCGCCGCCAATCATGCCGTAATATTTTTGCTCATTTGGCGTAATGTGGATTTTCCTGTACTCATCTATTTTACCTGTACGGTGGCAAAGGTACGTGGCATTATATAGTTTGCCGTCCTCAATCAGCGGCATGCTGCCGGTAATGATATTGGTGTTATAGCTCAACGAATATTCGTGCATTTTCTGCACAATCTCTTCCGTTTTTTCAGCAAGCTTACGCATAGCCTCAATTTCTGGTAAGTGATTGTATGGTTGGAGCAATGGTGTATTAAACAGTTCAGGAAACATCACGAAATCTGATTTATAACCACTTAAAGCATCTACAAAAAACTCTACCTGTTCGTAAAAAGCTTCCATATTCGGAAATAAACGCATTTCCCATTGTACCAAACCTAAACGGATGGTCATCGCCGAACGTGCTGATGCATCAATCCCCTGGTAATAGATGTTATTCCATTCAATTAGGGTTGCATATTCTTTCGATTCCTTATCACCTGGCAAATAATTCTTTAATACCTTCCTAACGTGAAAATCATTGGAGATCTGAAAGGTAAGTGTGGGATCGTAAATTTCTTTAGCCTTTACCTTATCTATATATTGCCTCGGACTTAACTGTTCTGCATACTGATGGTAACCGGGAATTCTTCCCCCCGCAATAATACTTTTCAGGTTAAGGCTCTCACACAGTTCTTTCCTGGCTTCATATAATCTTCTTCCTAAACGCAGACCACGGTATTCAGGGTGAACAAAAATTTCAATGCCATACAGCGTGTCGCCATTTGGATCATGTGTGGTAAAAGAATAATCGCCAGTGATCAACTTATAGGTGTGCCGGTCTCCATATTCATCATATTCCACAATAATAGCTAGTGAACATGCCACCACTTTATCATCAACTGCTATACAAAGCTGCCCTTCAGGAAAAATATTTATAAGTTTTGCGATGCTGGATTTTGGCCATATAGAACCACCCATAGTATCGTAAGCCTGTAGCATTGATTCTTTAAGATCTGCATAATCTTCGAGCGTTAGTTTACGTAATTCAATATTCATAGGGTCTGATTTTGTATTTAATGAACATAAAAAGGGCTTAAATGTTCAGATGGACTGTATATTCTTTAAAGATCCCGAATCGAGTTAAGGATGACGGAATGTTTGTTTTAATACAATATTAACGCGAGTAACGTCACCATGAATTTATTTCAGGGTCTTAACGAGTGTGTAAAGATATTAAAACAATTTCCCCGTTTGACCCGGGAAATTTTTCTTTAGATGCTTGTACGCTGCTTCGGTAACTTCTCGTCCACGTGAAGTACGCATGATATAACCTTCCTGGATTAAGAATGGCTCATAAACCTCTTCAATGGTTCCTTCGTCTTCTCCAACAGCCGTGGCAATGGTTTTTAAACCTACCGGGCCACCCTTAAACTTATCGATAATGGTAACTAAAATACGGTTATCCATTTCATCCAGGCCATGTTCATCTACGTTTAATGCATCCAATGCATAACGGGCAATACCAGTGTCGATGTTTCCATTTCCTTTAATCTGCGCAAAATCTCTTGTTCTACGTAATAATGCATTGGCTATACGTGGCGTGCCACGGCTACGGCGGGCAATTTCATAAGCACCCTCATCACTGATTGGCGTTTTCAATATTTCAGAAGAGCGTAGCACAATTGTAGTGAGTAATTTAGCATCATAATACGCCAAGCGTGCATTAATGCCAAAGCGAGCCCTTAAAGGCGCGGTTAACAAACCAGAACGCGTAGTGGCGCCGACTAATGTAAAAGGATTAAGCGATATCTGTACCGAACGGGCATTTGGGCCGGTTTCAAGCATGATATCGATTTTAAAATCTTCCATGGCTGAATACAGGTATTCTTCCACTAAAGGAGACAAGCGATGGATCTCATCGATAAAAAGAATATCACCTTCATCCAGGCCAGTTAATAAACCAGCCAGGTCGCCGGGTTTATCCAATACGGGGCCAGATGTTACCTTAATACCCGTAGCCATTTCATTGGCAATGATATGAGAAAGTGTGGTTTTGCCTAATCCCGGAGGGCCATGTAATAGCACGTGATCTAAAGCTTCACCGCGCAGTTTTGCCGCCTGAACAAAAATCTTCAGGTTTTCCATCACTTTTTCCTGTCCGGTAAAATCTTCAAAAGCCTGTGGCCTTAAAACCCTTTCGATGTCGCGATCGGTAGGAGTCAGGTTGCTTGCTTCAGGATCCAGATGCTCGTTCATACCGCAAATATAAGATTAAATGCTAAAAAAATTAGGATTTTTGAAATTTATCAGAAACAATCAGGTCTTTTGATCCTGAAGTGTATTGATAAAAGCCTTCGCCACTTTTGGCACCTTTTTTACCCGCTGCAACCATATTTACAAGTAAAGGGCATGGTGCGTATTTAGGGTTGCCAAAACCATCATGTAATACTTTTAAAATTGCCAAACAAACATCCAGGCCAATAAAATCAGCTAGTTGTAACGGCCCCATAGGGTGTGCCATTCCAAGTTTCATCACGGTATCGATTTCGTGTACACCAGCAACGCCTTCGTATAACGTATAAATGGCCTCGTTTATCATGGGCATTAAAATGCGGTTAGCCACAAAACCCGGATAATCATTTACTTCAACAGGAAGCTTTTCCAGGCGTTGTGATAGCTGCATAATGGCATTGGTTGTCTCATCGCTGGTGGCATATCCCCTTATTACTTCAACCAACTTCATTACCGGCACAGGATTCATAAAATGCATCCCGATTACCTGACTACCTCTACCTGTTACAGCTGCAATTTGTGTAATGGAAATAGAAGAAGTATTAGAAGCCAGAATGGCATGTGTGGGTGCATACTCGTCTAAATCTTTAAAAATCTTTAGTTTTAAATCTACATTTTCTGTAGCGGCCTCTACAACTAAATCAGCATTTTTAACACCATCTTTTATTGAAGTATAAGTAGTGATATGATTTAAGGAAACTGCTTTCTGCTCTTCTGTTAAGGTTCCTTTGGCAATTTGTCTGTCCAGATTTTTGGTAATGGTTTGTATACCCTTATCCAATGCAGGTTGATTGATGTCGATCAGGTTAACCTTATAATTGAATTGTGCAAAGGTATGGGCAATACCATTTCCCATGGTACCAGATCCTATAACTGCGATTTGTTTCATCCTGTAAACGATTAGAAAAAGAGAATTTGCAAATAAATGATTAGTTAAAATAAAGACCTTGCTGTAAAAGCTGATCTCTTTTGATTTTGATAAACAACCCTTATGGCGCTAACCTGGTTTTGGTCCACACACCTTTTATTAGTTCGAAATTTATCCTGTCGTGTAACCTGCTTCTTCTGCCTTGCCAAAACTCTATTCTTGTCGGTTTTACAATATAACCACCCCAATGCGCAGGTTTAGCAACAGCTTTGTCGTTACTTTTAGCTTTAAGTTCCTCAAATTTTTCCTCCAGAAATGATCTGTTTGGAATCACCTGGCTTTGTGGCGACGCAACAGCGCCAATCTGGCTGGCAATTGGTCTGGTATTGAAATAAGCTTCGGAAGTTTCTTTATCTAATTTTTCTACTGTACCCTCAACTCTCACCTGTCTTTCCAGTTCCGGCCAGAAAAATACCAGAGCTGCATAGGGATTGCGTTTAAGTTCTTTCCCTTTGGTACTCAGGTAATTGGTGAAAAATCTAAAACCCTCTCCATCAACGCCTTTTAGCAGCACGATACGGGCATCTGGTCGGCCGGCTTTATCCGCTGTAGCCAAAGTCATTACATTTGGTTCGTATATCTGGGCATCAACCGCATGTTGAAACCATTTTTGAAACTGAACAATCGGATCCTGATCCACGTCAGATTCATCTAGCGAAGCGCTTTTGTAATCCTGGCGCAGGTTTTGTAGAAATTCATTTGTAACTTGCATAACACAAAAATAGGCATCTTTTACGGTGTAACAAATGATTATCATCATGCTGAACAATATAAAACCAAAAACCGGCCGCTTACTCATCTCTGAACCTTTTATGGCCGATCCCAATTTTAAAAGATCTGTGGTATTGTTAACCGAACATGGTGACGATGGTACGGTAGGTTACATTCTTAACCAGGTAGGAAACCTGGTGCTTAACGATGTAATCCAGGATTTGTGGGATGCAAAAAACTATATTTATTTCGGTGGACCGGTTGCTGCAGATACCTTACATTTTATTCATAGGTGTTATGATAAATTACAAAGTGGCGAACCATTAGGTAATGGCTTATACTGGGGCGGAAATTTTGAAACACTTAAAATCCTGTTAAATGGCAATGCGATAAACCAGGATGAAGTGAAATTTTTTATGGGTTATTCAGGCTGGGATCAAGGTCAGCTTGATCGTGAAATAACGCAGAATGCATGGATGGTGAGCGATAATTTTAATCCAGACCTTATTTTTAGTAACGATGACGAAAAACTTTGGCGGGATGTAATTGTAAATCTCGGACCAAAATATGCGCATGTAAGCAATTTTCCAATTGATCCGAGTTTGAATTAAGTTTAATTGATAACGATCAACAGGAAATTGTAAACTGTTTCATCGCCATATCACTTTTTGAACGCTTTTATGGGCTTTGCTTATAATTTCTCCATATAATTCTGGCTTTCTTGCCTCTAAATAGCGATAACCTCCAGCCTGAATTATCTTTTCTGGATTTAACTCTGCTATCACAAAAGAATCCTCTAGTGATCTACATTCGGCAATTACATCACCAAAGGGATCAATAATCATTGAGCATCCGTTTTTTAACTGGTCGTCATCCATCCCGATAGGATTAGAAAAAATTACGTAAATGGCGTTATCATAGGCTCTTGCGGGCAGCCATTTCATTAGCCACTGTCTTCCTTTTAAACTATCAAATTCTTCACGCAGCTGTTTAGCATTTGTTTCTTTATCCTTCCATAATTCCGGATCAACAAAGCCTGCACCTGGTCTTGTAGATGGCGTACACATGGTTACATGGGGCATAAATATAATCTGAGCACCAAGTAATGCAGTGGCACGTACATTTTCAATAATATTATTGTCATAACAAATCAGAATTCCACACTTCCATCCATGAATATTAAAAATGGTATAGTTTGTTCCAGCAGAAAGGTTTGGATTGATAAAAGGGTGAAGTTTTCTATGTTTTGTTACAAAACCTGTTTCATCAACACAAACATGCGCTTTATATAAGTTTTCTTTGTGATCTTTTTCGAACAACCCTGCCAGTATTGTAATCTGATATTTCTTTGCTATAGATATCAATACTTTTATACTGTGGCTATCAGGAATAGTTTCCGCTAGCTCCAGCATCTGCTCTTTACTTAAATTTCTGGCAAAAGTATAACCTGTAATGGAGCATTCATGAAAATTAATGACGTTGGCACCTTTTTCTGCAGCTTCCTTTGAAAGTTTTTCTATAACACTCAGATTGTATGTTTTATCGTAACTTTTGTTTTCAAACTGTGCAGTAGCAATTTTTAAATTTTTCATTTCCTTTTCTTAATTGTTAATACGAAGATGAGTAGAAAGCTATTTTAAAAATTGGAAAAAAGCGACAATATGTTAAAGCAAAAGAAAATTAACCGCAAGTAAATTACTGTTGCTTTGGTATTGAAGTGGCGTTAAGCCGGTAAATTTCTTAAAGATGTTATTTAAATGTGATTGATCATAATAGCCACAACTATAACTAATTGATGAAATATTAGTATGCTGATTTGCTTTTTTGAGGCATTTAAGTAAGTATCTGAACCTGACAATATCAGCAAACTTTTTTGGACTTAAGCCGATGTGTTCACGAAATTTTCTTTCCAGCTGTCTTTCAGTTGCAGGAACTTCTTTTAGCATTTTCGTTAAACTGCTCATTCCTCTCCGAGCATAAATATACTGGAGCGAAGTAAATATTATTTTATCATAATGAGTATTTTGAATATGCAGCCCTAACAAAAAATCTTCAATCAATTGAATAGCTACAACATTTTCAGGTTGTTCCTGAATTCTTTCTAAAAGTAAACGGCCAGAATGACCAGTTAATTCATCAAACGAAATGGTTTTATCATTAACCTCAAAAGCAGCAATATTAAATAATCTAAATAGGGCAAATGGTTGTAAAACAACAATTAGCATATCTGTTTTTGCTGTAGTAGATAAGGTGTTAAAATGCGTAATCTGTCCGTATACAAAACATTTAGGCTGTATATTAAAATTACCATCCAATTTGTTTTTCTGTGAAAAGGGTATTTCCCTGTGAAAAACAATTCCGGGACTTCCATCAGAAAAAAATCTAAAATCATGTTTTATACAGACATCGCTTGAAAGAATCAGGTAGTGTCTAACAATATTGCTCAGCGCTGGTGATGGCGGTATTTGCATGAATTACATCGAAATTAAAATAGATAAAAGGTATTTTAATTTTTCTTTTGACTTCCAAACGTTAGACTTTCCGCGCTTATCACATCTCCAGAGCACTTTCTTCCACTTTTCTTCTCAGTTCATCCTTATAAGCCTGCATTTTAACCGTTAAAGATTCATCAGCAGTTGCTAAAATCTGAGCAGCCAATAACCCTGCATTTTTAGCAGCATTTAATGCCACTGTAGCCACAGGGATGCCATTCGGCATTTGTAAAATGGATAAAATACTGTCCCAGCCATCAATGGAGTTTGATGATTTAACCGGAACACCGATTACGGGCAAAGTAGTGATAGAAGCCACCATTCCTGGCAAGTGAGCGGCACCACCGGCACCGGCAATAATTACTTTTAAACCACGTCCTTGTGCTTCTCTAGCGTAATTAAACATGCGTTCTGGTGTTCTGTGGGCAGAAACAACCGTAATTTCGTAATTTATTCCAAATTCTTTTAATACATCAGCAGCATCCTGCATCACAGGCAAATCTGATTTGCTCCCCATTATAATTCCTACTAAGGCCGAATTTGAATTTCCCTGACTCATATTTTTTTATTTCTCGTTTATTTTAGTTTAAAATCTCGTATTCTAAGCATGGTTTTATCACCTGTTTTGCCTATGCAATTACCTTTAATGTTTTTTGTACAAAACGTGCTTTTTCAATGGCTTTTTCCCTGTCAATATCAACAATGGTTACATGCCCCATTTTACGGAAAGGTTTAGTATACTTTTTGCCATATAGATGAACATAAATACCATCAATAGCGAGTACCTTCTCCAGATTTTCATATTTGGCCACACCTTCAAAACCTTTTTCTCCAAGCAGATTGATCATAATGGCATTGGTAATGCTGCTGGTGTCGCCAAGTGGCAGATTATAAATAGACCGTAAATGTTGCTCGAATTGGGAAACATAATTGCCCTCGATGGTTTGGTGACCGCTATTGTGCGGACGGGGAGCTACCTCATTCACCAATAATTCTCCATCTTTACAAACAAACATCTCAACCGCTAAAATTCCGGTGATATTCATTGCGGAAGCGATGTTCTTGGCGATGTTCTCGGCTTTTTGTTGTAAGCTTTCCGCAAAGGTTGAGGGTGAAATCAGAAACTCAACCAAATTGGCTTCGGGATTAAATTCCATTTCTACCATTGGAAAAGTTTTTACATCGCCATTGGCATTTCGGGCCACAATTACCGCCACTTCCTTTTCGAAATCGACCAGTTTTTCTACAATGCATGGTGCGTCGAAAGCTTTGTCCAGATCTGCCGCACTATTGATTTTCATTACCCCTTTGCCATCATAACCATCTTTACGCAGTTTTAAAATATATGGAAAAGGGATATTACAGTTCTCCATATCTTCCTTTGTATTTACAATCTGGAAAGGAGAGGTGGGAATATCGTTTTCTTTAAAAAACTGCTTTTGCACACCTTTATCTTGGATTAAACGGATTACCCTCGACTGTGGAAATACTTTTTTGCCTTCTTTCTCAAGCTGCTCAAGGGCATCAATATTTACCTTTTCAATTTCAATCGTAATAATATCAGCTTTCTTCCCGAAGTTGTAAACGGTATCAAAATCGGTAATCGAGCCGTTTTCGAAATAATTGGAAATGTGTTTACAGGGCGCATCAGGATCCGGGTCTAAAACCAATGTAGTCACATTGTAGTTAATTGCTTGTTGAATGAGCATTCTGCCCAATTGTCCGCCACCTAAAATACCTAATTTTAATTCGCTAATCTGTTTTGCCATGCGCTTGAAAATAATGCTACTTTTGTGCAAAAGTAACCATAATAAATTTTATTGATGAATGCTGATGCAATAATTATTGGGGCAGGTGCTTGTGGATTGATGTGCGCGGTGCAGGCAGGCTATTTAGGCAAGAAAGTAATTGTGCTGGAGAAAAATGAAAATCCTGGTGCCAAAATTTTAATTTCAGGAGGAGGTCGTTGTAACTACACCAACCAATATGCATCAGCTGAGCAATTTATATCTGCCAACCCACATTTTGTGAAATCAGCTTTTACACAATGGACGGTAGACGATACTATTGGCTTTTTCGAAACCTATGGTATTGAAGGCAAAGAAAAAACTTTAGGGCAATTATTTCCAGATCATAAAAATGCAAAAGATGTGGTAAAGGTTTTTACTTCCATTTGCGCGGATTTTGGGCAGGAAATTCGATGTAATGCCGATGTAAAGGATATTGAGATACTGCCTGAAGCTTTTAAAGTAAGCTATGAGAAAAATGGAAAAACAGTTGTTTTAACAGCAGAAAAGCTAGTGATTGCTGCAGGAGGGTTACCGATTCCGAAGATGGGGGCAACCGATTTTGCTTTACGTTTTGCCAGGAAACACAACTTAAAAATCATTGAAACCGCACCAGCGCTGGTTCCATTAACCATTACCGGAAAAGATGAAGAGTGGTTTGCACAACTTTCGGGCAATTCTGTTTTTTGCGAAGTCAGCAATGATGAAATTTCTTTCGAAGCAAATATTCTTTTTACCCATTGGGGATTAAGTGGACCTGCTATTTTGCAGATTTCTTCTTTTTGGAGAAGGGGAGAAACGATTAATTTAAATCTGTTGCCACATCAGCATATTATTTCGCTATTGGATGATGAAAGAAAAAATAACGGTAAAACTTTATTGTCGACATTGTTAAACCGGACTTATACCAAGAAGTTTACCGATGCATTGGGTAAATTTCTACCTTTAAGTAAACCAGTTGCAGCTTTAACGAAAGCAGAGATTGATTTAATTGAGCAAACCATCCACCATTTTAAGATTAAACCTGCTGGTGATAAAGGTTACGATAAAGCAGAGGTGATGCGCGGCGGAATTGATACGAATGAAATCTCTTCTAAAACCCTGGAGTGCAAAAAAATTCCGAACCTGTTTTTTGGTGGCGAATGTTTAGATGTTACGGGTTGGCTGGGTGGCTATAACTTTCAATGGGCCTGGGCCAGTGGTTTTGTAATTGCGCAGAATTTATAAGATTTTTGGTCGACAACTGAATGTTATTGGTTTAAATATTATTTTGGAAATGAGGGACTGTAATACTTAGGATAGTACAGCCCTGCCATCGTTCCAAGTCCTCACTCTCGCTCCGGGCTTTCCACTTTATCAGGTTTATTTAACTTAAAACAGTAGGTCTTTGGCGAAAAGTTCAGACGCAACAAAATCATTTAGGCTTTAAAATTTACGATTAAATTTAGTAAATTTGATATACTATGGAATCGTTAAAAGATATAATTTCAACAAATGCTGATATTTTAGGTGGTTTACCTGTCTTTGCAGGTACTAGAGTTCCAGTTGAAACCTTATTTTTCCATGTCGAAAAGGGAATCACCATTAACGAATTTTTAGAAGATTTTCCAAGTGTTTCTAAAAAGCAGGTTATTAGTGTCTTAGCAGTTGCTAATAAATTGATAACATCAGATCATATAGATAAAATCTATGAAATTGCTTCTTGATGAAAACCTTCCCAAAAGATTAAAAGAACATTTCGAAGAACATGAGATTTATACTGTTCGTGACATGGGTTGGAATGGTGTTAAGAATGGAGAATTACTGAAGTTAATGACTGCGGATGAATTTGATGTATTGAGTTTCAACAAAATTTTTCAAAATATACACTTCCAATAATCGTTTTGAATGCATTTGATAATACTTATTTGACATTAAAAGAATTTATATCTCAAATTTTATTATTACTGAAATCGAATCTTAAAGTTGGTGCTAACATAATCACCTACAAATAAACATTTGGCATAATTTCCCATGCCCATGGTTTTTTAAAGGTTTTGAAAGTTCTCAGTTGAGAAAAATATAAAACTTCACTTGTTTTATGGTTAGCAATATCCCTTCTGTGCAGATTGCCAACGGTAGTAAATAACTCACGCGTTTTGAAATCGTACACTCTCTCGGTCATATCGCCAGTATTTTGATTGAAGTAAAGATTGATGGCGCTCGTTAAAAACCAATCTTTGTTTTCAAATTTAAAGGTATAGCCCAACTCCCAGCGCCACTCAGAACCACCCTGAAAACGAAGATAAAGCTGTTGGTCTTTAATGGCAATCTGCTGGAGCGGATCGCCCAGTTTACCACCTTCTTCCGAACGTAAAATAAAATCGTTGTTTTGTGTTGATAAAGTGTATGTATCTGACGATTTATTTTTAAAAAGGATCGCCAATATCCTGGGCTTTTGCGTCTCTTTAATAATTTCGCTGTTGTTGTCTCCATAAGTACGTGTTTCATCAACAGGTTTATTGTACTCGAAAACAATCGCCAAATCATCTGATCCATCATTATTTAAATCGCCATATACCTGGTCGATAGCGGTCCAGTCTGTAGGGGTCAACTGTTCAACAGAAGAACCCTGTACTTTAATTTTAGGGAATATAAATGTTTTTTGCGCAAAGCTGATTTGTGCGCATAGCATCATCACGTAAAAACAAAAAACTTTCATTCAGGTAGAAAAAGGTATTGATGTAAGGATAAAACGTTTGGTTTCCGTTTTTAGTTTAATTCAGCAAAGTTCTGTTGTCTATCAACCTGATCGCTTTAACCGCCTGATTAGTTTACTCAAGAAGTTTAATGTAGCTACCACTTAATTTCAGCTTTCAGGTAAATAGACCCTGAAATGAATTCAGGGTGACTACACTAATTAAAAAATCATTTACTTTTGCAGAAAAACAATTCCCTTTGAAAACTGAAATCCTTGCCGTTACGCCGCCATTTACCCAACTGAATACGCCATATCCGGCAACGGCGTATATAAAAGGTTTTCTGAACACCAAAAATATCAGCTCAACACAGGCCGACTTAGGAATTGAAGTCATTCTGGAATTGTTTTCTAAGAAGGGATTACAAAATTTATTTTGTCACACGGAGCATAATCAAGGTGTAGATAATCTAAAACCTAAGAGCGACAATGCCAAACGTATTTTTGCTTTACAGGATGAATATTTAAAAACCATCTATGCCGTAATCGCCTTTTTACAGGGCAAAAACCCAACTTTAGCCTTACAGATCTGTAGTGATGACTTTCTACCTCAGGCGTCGCGCTTTTCGCAACTGGAAGAATTAGATTGGGCTTTTGGCGCAATGGGTACGCAGGATAAAGCCAAACATTTGGCCACGCTTTATCTCGAAGACCTATCTGACTACATTGTCGAATGCATTGATGAAAATTTTGGCTTTAGCCGTTATGCTGAACGCTTGGGCAGAAGTGCAAATTCTTTTGATGAGTTGTATGCTGCTTTATTAAAAGAACCTACTTACATCGATCATATCCTGATTTCGGTTTTAAAAGCAAAAATTGAAGCGGTTGAGCCTAAATTATTTTTGGTTTCGGTTCCATTTCCAGGTAATTTGTACAGCGCTTTTCGCTGTGCGCAATGGATTAAAGCCAACCATCCTGAAATTAAGGTTTCTATGGGTGGAGGTTTTCCCAATACTGAATTAAGATCTTTATCGGATGCGCGTGTTTTTGAGTTTTTTGATTACATCACATTGGATGATGGCGAGTTGCCGATCGAATTGTTATATCATAATATTACACATCCTTTCCCGGCAGAGGTTCACTTTTATAAGAGAACTTTTCTGTTAGAAAATGACAAGGTAGTTTACCGCAATGATGCTTTCAGAAATGATTATAAACAAGCCGATGTAGGTACACCAGATTATACCGGTTTGCTTTTAGATAAATACATTTCGGTAATTGAAATTGTTAACCCCATGCACCGCATGTGGAGCGATGGACGCTGGAACAAACTCACCATGGCACATGGCTGCTATTGGGGTAAATGTACTTTTTGTGATATTTCATTGGATTACATCAAAGTATACGAACCTGTTGCCGCCAAATTGATTGTTGACCGGATTGAAGATTTGTACGCCAAAACCGGGCAAAATGGATTTCATTTTGTAGATGAAGCGGCACCCCCTGCGCTGATGCGTGAGGTGGCCCTCGAAATTATCAGAAGGAAATTGGCCGTTACCTGGTGGACCAATATCAGGTTCGAAAAAAGCTTTACACAGGATTTGTGTTTGTTGTTAAAGGCTTCGGGCTGTATTGCAGTTTCTGGCGGATTGGAAGTGGCATCCGATCGTTTACTGAAATTGATTGATAAAGGTGTAACGGTAGAACAGGTGGCCAGGGTAACGCGTAATTTTACCGAAGCGGGGATTATGGTACATGCTTATTTAATGTATGGCTATCCTACCCAAACAGTACAAGAAACAATTGATAGCCTGGAAATGGTGCGCCAACTGTTCGAAGTAGGCATATTACAGTCGGGTTTTTGGCACCAGTTTGCCATGACGGCGCATAGCCCGGTAGGCATGTATCCTGAAAAATTCGGCGTAGTTAAAGATACCGAGGCGATCGGAACTTTTGCCAATAACGACATCAATTATACGGATCGTACAGGTATTGATCATCATAAATTTAGTTATGGATTAAAAAAGTCGCTTTTCAATTTTATGCATGGAATCTGTTTTGATTACGAGTTGCAAGATTGGTTCGATTTTAAAATTCCAAGGACTAAAATTCCTGCTGACTTTATAGAAAAAGCATTACATGACGGCGATCAGTTTAGTACTAAACCTACTGCGAAAGTAGTGTGGATAGGAGGAAAGCCCACTTCAGCATATTTCACAAAATCGAAAAAAGGAAATACCTGGGAAATGGCCCTGCTTACTTTCCATGATAAAAAGGAAACCTTTAATATTCAAACGAATAAAAAAGAGGGTGAATGGCTAACGGCCACTTTGAACAAAATTTCGATTTCAAATGAAAAAGTATATACTTTTCAAGAGATTAAAAGCGATTTTGAATCAGAATTGGAAAATTTTGAACTTTTCTGGTATTCTAAACCCATAAACACCTTGCGGGAATATGGTTTGTTGGTACTGTAAAGTGTTTATTCGCATTTCAGCTAGCGTCATTTTTTTGACGATCCAATCGTCTTGCTATTGCTGCACTCGTTAAAAACGAGCGCAAACATGAACGGTTTCTGAGTGCTTCTTCACCCTGAACTTGATTCAGGGTCTATTTGGGTTAAATATTCAGTTTCCGATTTAATAGGTGGGGTAAGTGTAGCCCTTAACTACAAATCCAATTTTGAGTCAGAATTGGAAAATTTTGAACTTTTCTGGTATTCTAAACCCATAAACACCTTGCGTGAGTACGGTTTATTGGTCTTGTAAAGTGCTTATGCTCATTCTAGCTAGCGTCATTTTTCTGACGATCCAATCGTCTTGCTATAGCTGCACTCGTTAAAAACGAGCGCAAACATGAAAATTTTGAACTTTTCTGGTATTCTAAGCCTATAAGTATCTTGCGCGAATATGGTTTGTTGGTACTGTAAAGTGTTTATGCTCATTTCAGCTAGCGTCATTTTTCTGACGATCCAATCGTCTTGCTATAGCTGCACTCGTTAAAAACGAGCGCAAACATGAAAATTTTGAACTTTTCTGGTATTCTAACCCCATAAACACCTTGCGGGAATATGGTTTGTTGGTACTGTAAAGTGTTTATTCGCATTTCAGCTAGCGTCATTTTTTTGACGA
>Ga0182008_10001153_pt1 | contig 18233 bp, 13 predicted proteins | sample Sormic07211129_1_FD_120482 | JGI IMG/M metagenome (GOLD analysis project Ga0182008, IMG submission 120482) | Rhizosphere microbial communities from Sorghum bicolor, Mead, Nebraska, USA - 072115-129_1 metaG | ecosystem: Host-associated > Plants > Roots > Rhizosphere | place: USA: Nebraska...
CCTTTTTCTTCCTGTACGTTTACACCTATATCCGGCAGCTGTATATGGAAATCAATGCCTGTAAGGTTTTCCAGACCAGTAAAAGTAACATCTGGATCATTGAGGTTATAGATCGTCCGGGCAAACCAGAGTTCCGTTCTAAGGGTTTCTTTGGACAGGTAAAAATAGGGCAATGCTCCCTGTTGCTTAAATGCCGGGTGCAACTCCATAAAAAAGGATTTAAAAGCGGATTCTGCCGCATTATTACGTTGCAGCACCTGCACCTGGCCATTTTTAATTTGTAGCAATTCCATGCCACCGGACTGAACAGGAATGTCTAATCCTCCCTCGTATAATATCTCCGGGATAAAAGCAACATATTCACCTTGATCCAGCGTCCTGATGCGTTTTGATTTTGCAGTAAGCAACTGCGGGGCTGTTCGTTTTGTCAGCTCGAACGCTACCGGATAATTCAATGCCAGTTTGAATAAAATGAGTTGGTTAAACTCTTCAAGGTCATTTTCAAGAACAGTAAAATTTCCCCCGGCTTTAACCAGTTCGCCGATGGCCTGACCTTCTTCCATGCTAAAAAACTGGTAAAACAAACCGGATACCTTTTCCAGTGAAAAGAAAAATGGGTCTCCGGCAGGCAATACCTCGCCGACTTCAAAATCCTGTCCGTTTAACTGCGCCTTAACCATAAGCTTGTAATGGCCTTTATGCTGGGAAAAGGTGAACCTGAATGATACCCGTTCATCCGATAGCGCAATCGGTCTCATCGTGTTTTTTGGGAGGCTCCCTTTGTAGGCCAGCTTATTATAAAAGGTGTGGTAAAACAGTTGAGTTTGCGCTTTCAACACTGGCGCTATTCTTTTCCAATAGTTAAAAGCGGTATGCCGCAAGGCTATTCTTTCTTCACCGGGAGCGTATTTGTATTGCTTGTGTACCGTTTCAAAATTTAAGAGCTGATCAAAATCCCCGCTGTAGGAATGCAGTAATTTGCCTGCCGAATCCAAGCGTTCTGGTGCAGTTGCAGGATCATAAAAGTTGACAAAGGATTTGATAGCCGTACTGTTAGCATTCCCTAGTGCTTGGCAAGGGATCAGGAAAGGGACACTAAAACCAGAGTGCGCCGCAATGACATAAGCCACCAGGCCAGAATTTTCTTCATTTGTTTTGACTGGCAATGGGAAAAACGAAGGGTACTGTATAAAGCGTCCGGGGTCTATAGCACTTTCATAGTTATAGATATGGCCGTATTCTGGTTTAGGGACAGCCGTAATACCATACTGGTAATGCGGTTTCAGCGTCAGGTACTTTTCAAAGAAAGCGGTATCGGTAAAAGGATATTTTTTAAAACGCTCAAAAAAACCAAAATCCCTTCTTTCAATCATCTTGGTGAATAATTTGGTAACGTGCCAGCAAAGCCGTGTGACTTCAGTACCGCAGTTACAGGACACCAGGATATAATCTTTGATCATGATGATTTCCTGCTGATGATAATCCCGCCATCCTGAACGAATGGTCAATGTACGACCTTTAAACCGGGTAATTTCATAGCTACAGTACGGGTAGTTTTCCGCTTCCGGTTCTTCTACGGTGATCAGATCAGCAGGGTGTGGTAAATGTGTCACCTCATCCAGCAGTAATTTGTAAGGGGTTGATGCTTTCCTCTTTGGCGTGTTTTCTGGGTTTTTATTGTTCATCTTCAGCAGTATTTATCAGGCGTTCATAATTGTCCATCCAGTTTGCAAAAGTTTCTTCCTCAATGGCGTGCAGTTCTTTGACCCGGTCAAAAAGAATATCCAGGTCGGCATGTTCGATAGTATATTTCTCATGATACCTGTAACCAAGGTAAGCACCCTCAAATATTGTTAACAGGCGTTCGTCTTCGGCACTGCCATTATCCATTAATAAAGATAATTCGGTGGTAAGGCGTAAACTGAATTTGAGGAGTGCTTTTATGCTATGGGTCGTTTTGTCCTGCATGGTTAGCGACCTGTTTAATGCCCTTAGAGATAGTTCGGCGGCTTGGTGCAGCATGAAGGCCGATAATATCACGTTGTCATTTCGATAGGTCTGGGCAGCAGTATAAAAGGTTTTGGCTTTGGTAAGCCCGGTAGAAAAGTCTTGTCTGGTCTTTTCTATTTTTTCAGGCCTGCTATCCAATCGTAATGCTGGGAAAGGTTTGCTGCCGTCATCGTAAACCAAGCTTTCAGCATTACAGGCCATGGAAAAATAAATATGTCCTTCACTGACCATCTTGTGAAAAAATGAGCTTTTAAATAAGGTACAGCTCAAATGAAGGTGTTTGAGGAATGCAAATTTTACGATAGTCTCTATTTCCTCGAATGTCTGCGGATATTTTTCAGGGATAACCAGGATCAGATCAGCATGGTCTTTACCATCCGGGTCACTTCGATGGTTTAAGCAGTAAATCTTTTCCGGCTCGATAACATCTGCGATAAAGTTGATAACTGCCGGGAAGTTCTTTTCGGTAAACCTCATCAGCGGGATAGGGTTGACCATGAGAGCGGCCTCTTCTTCCTCATCTTCAAATTTGAAATCCCCGGCGTGATGCAGTTTAATGTAAGGCAGAGATTTAGTTTCACAGACCAGCCCCATAGCCTCTATCGTTTTCTCTATATATTCCCTGATCAATACCGTTTCATAGACTTTTTCATCATAGATGTCATCTAGTTTCACGTCACCTTTTGTACAATATAAAAGAGAATCCAAAATTGCTCTCCAATCGTCTAAACTCTTGAAGTTGAACAACTCTTCTAAAAATATACGCACATCATTTAATTCAGTTCCAGATAACGTCCGAAAGTGCAGCGCCGGAAACGGCTTGTTTTTCAGTTCCGTATACAATTCAAAAGGGTGGTCTGAATATCGGTAAAGCGGGTGATCGGCATTTAGTTTTAGATCTTCCTTGCTGTCCTTTAGGATGTAAGCCAGTTCCAGTAGCTTGACAAACTGCTGTTGATTATAATAATAGCTTTCCCTTTTGCCGAAATGCTGGTCGGAACAGGCTGTTTTAATCAGGTCGATCATTCCAAAGCGGAAAGATTCAATATGGTTTTCGTCGCAGAAAAAGCATACGATTTGAAAATGCGGATTATTTATATCTTTTTCTTTTAAATAGCGGAAAGAGGTTTTTTCGCTAACGGTTGGTTCTTGTTTCATGTTAGGCTTTTTTAATTAGTTCAGCCAAAGAACCACAACCTGCTAAGTCTATATTAATCTTTTAGTCCATTTTTTAGACGATTTGAGGCATATTTTAAACGCTATTTCAGACGAAAATTCAATCCAGATGGTTTGTTTTTATGTTTGAAAAGATATAGTTATCTTTGTGTATTAACCCCTTTAAACACGGATCATGAAAGTAATATTAGATATTAAGGACAGTAAGGCCGCTTTTGTAATGGAGCTATTGAGCAGCTTGTCTTTTGTTAAGGCAAGGCCACTTTCCGATGAAAACGCTGTTTTAGTTGACGAGATTAAAGAAGCGGTTGAAGACCTTAAACTGGTACGCCAGGGTAAACTTAAAGCCCGTCCTGCAAGGGATTTGATCAATGAGCTATAATGTCTATACCTTACGCCCCTTTGATAAGCAGCTTAAAAGGTTGGTAAAGAAATACCCCTCTTTAAAAAAGGAATATATTGACCTTATTGATTCTTTAGAGAATAATCCTGAACAGGGCACAGCGATAGGCAACAAGTGTTATAAAATCAGGTTAGCCATTGCCTCAAAAGGAAAGGGCAAATCCGGCGGTGCCAGAGTGATCGCAAATTTGGTTATTGAAGATGACGCTGTTTATTTGCTAACCATTTACGATAAATCTGAAAAGTCTAATTTAACAGATGCGGAACTGGCCGATCTGTTAAAACAGGTTCCTGAATAAACAGTCAGCTAATTTATTTTTACCACACAACAGAAGATTTATTACATTTGATTCAAATTAACAATATATGAGTACTACAACTGATCGTCCAAATAAAGTGCATGAAGGCAGAAACGTCAAGCGTTTTCGTGAAATGATGGGGATTAAACAGGAAGGCCTTGCCGCTTCTTTGGGTGAGGAATGGAGCCAGAAAAAGATTTCAGTTCTGGAATCCAAAGAAAAAATAGAAGATGCGCTTTTAGCGGAAATTGCTCAGATATTGAAGGTTCCAGAGGAGGCAATCAGGAATTTTGACGAGGAAAGAGCTGTAAATATAATTGCAAACACTTTTCAGGATGATTCAGTTGCATACGCTGAAAATTACAAATGCACATTCAACCCATTAGATAAACTAATGGAGACGGTGGAAGAAATTAAAAAACTCCATGCAGAAAAAGAAGCTCTCTATGAGCGTTTACTGAAAGCACAGGAGAATAAATAAGCATTAGATATGGATATCTTATTCTAGAAAAGCCATTGTAAACCGCAATGGCTTTTTATTTATACAGACTAACGTTTATATACCAGCTGTTACAAATTCACATCTTCTGATACGAACTGATTTCCTAAAATTGTGATTGTGTCTAAGACTGGTATGTATGTTTTTCAAAATCTGTAAGACTGTAAATAACTTTAATTGGGGGCTTGATATATACTTTTCTTGATACCAAGCCATCATTTTCAACTGCTTTACCTGCAAACTCGATGTCATTTCCGTGAAATGCAGTACTTCTTTCCGAAGTTCACTGTAACGTTTTTCACTGTCCTTTAAATGATAAAGGATCACTGCTCTACAGGCTGAACGAAAAGGTAACCAGCAGATTTGTCTTCACAAAGAAACTTTATCGTTTAGTGTTATTTGCCCAACTCATGCTGTTTGGCAATTAATTTTAAATCTTTTATCTCTAAAATATTCTCGTTGTATCCAAGTGTCAATATTCGAATTAATGCAGTTCCGATTTCATCATAAGTCAAGGTTTGATTTGGAAAAATAAGAGGATAGAAAAGCTTAAATGCTTTATAAATAAACCTCACATTTTTTTGTGCTTTCAACGGAATAATAAAACCTGGCCGGAAGCTGTAAACAGCTTTAAAATGTAGCTCATTTAATGCGCGCTCTGTTTTGCCTTTTATTCTTGCCCACATTATTTTTCCATTTTCCGAACTATCAGCATAAACTCCCGATAAGTAAAAGAAAACCATATCTTGATTGAAACAAGCAAGTTGTTTTGCAAACATGATTGTAGTATAAAAAATGATGTGGCTATACTTCTGCTCACCCATACCAAAAGAACTTATACCTGCGCAATAGAAACAGCCATCGTAGCCACTTAGTTGGTTACGATGAGTAGCTAAATCTGTAAAATCTTTTACAATCAATTCAGAAAGTTTGGGATGTTTTAACGGAGAAGCTCTTCTATTCACCATTAAAACCTCGGTAATATTGGGATGATCAAGCGAAGCCAGCAAAACGCCTTCCCCAATCATTCCTGTAGCACCTGTGATTATTATTTTCATTTTCTTATTTCTTTTATCTTACTCATCAGCGTTCAATCATTTTCCAAAACATAGAGAATGTATATTCGATGATGTTATGCTGTTCTTTCTTGGTGAATTTATTTGAAGAGAGGTATTGATTGACACCAAATACCTGATTACTGATCAAAGCGTACAATAAATTCACATCAGTGTCAGCGATCAGTTGCTCCTCGATAGCTGCATTGAAAATTTGTAATACAGGTTCTATTTGAGCCGAAATTTTATCAGCCCCAATTTTTTTCAGATAAGGAGAATTGAAGAACTGTGCCAAAAACAGAAACTCGTTGGGATTACGAAGCGACCAATTAAGCGATTCTTCATAATAAGTTTTAATAATTTTCTTTGTTGATTTAACCTCTGCCAATGTAACATTTATACTTTCTGCTGCCTGCTCTTTTAATTTTAAGTAAAGTGAAACGATCAATTCATCTTTAGTCGGGAAAAAATAAAATAAGGTTCCTGTTGCTATCCCTGCCTCCTTAGCAATTTTACTTGTGGGTGTGTCATTAAATCCTTGTGACACAAATAAATTCAACGCTGTTTGAAGTAGCTTTTCTTTTTTATCCATAGATCAAGATTATTTTTTGAAGGCAATCGAGGTTTAAAAGCACTCATATACCCCGATCGCACTCGTAATGTTATTCCCTATTGCTTCACATCATCCATCGGGCCACAAAATAATTCATTAACCATAATGGTATCTAAATATTCATAAAGCCCGGTAATTAAACCACCCTTAAAGGTTAAAAGAAGCATTACCTTGTTTTCGTAAATACGACCATCCTTTCGAGTTCCCCGAATATGAACATACAGGGCTGCCCGCTCATCATCTGCAGTAATAGATTGAAGCGTCATTTTCATCCCTTGCGGAAATCTTTCTGCTACGGTGCCCCATATTTTCGCCTCTGTTTCTGGTGTTTGGTAACCTCCAAACGGCCATGATCCCTCACCACTCAGCCAATAAATACAATCAGGTGTTCTTAATTTATTCATTTCATCAAAATTCCCGGCCACCATTGCATTAAAATAATTTTCTGCGATTTGTTTTGCTTTCATGTTTAATTTAGTGACTGTTTAGTCAGTCAATACAAATGTATAATAATTTATTTGTCCACAAAATCTAAAATGCTTTTTAAAAACTTAACACCATTCCTAAATATTCCCAACGCTCTGGGGCGGCCTGCGAAACCCCTTCGCACATAAGGCCAGCCCGCTGTTCTCGCTCTGGGCATTTACGGAGTGGTTTACCTTGGTTTCCTGCTACTGTACATTGGTCATGTGGCATATGATCGGTACAATTGTAGGGGGGTAAAAAAACACGCATTGCAATTGCAATGCGTGGCAAGTAGATGGATAGTGAAATTAGCCTGTATTACGATGCTTCTTCCATTTGAGGTGTTACAGTGTATTTTTCCCGTATTAATGCAATGTCAGCGCTTATTCTTGATTCTGTCACTTCATTAGCTTTGGTATGTTGGGCGACAAATTTTCCCATGAGTGGAGCCATATCTTCGCTTACTTTTGTATCCAATACTTTAGCATATAGTTGCGTGGTGCGTATATTAGTGTGTCCGAGCATTTTAGACACACTTTCGATAGGTACACCGTTCAATAAAGTTACTGTAGTGCCAAAAGTCCGTTTGGCTATCCGGTTGCCCAATGTTTTATTAACCCCTGAAAGTGCAGCAATTTCAACCAAGTATTCGTTCATCTTTTGATTGCTGGAAATTGGTAAAGCCCTGTTGTTATGGAGGCAATAAGGATTATCTTTATATTTATCAAGAATACTTGCCGCTATTGGAAGCAAGGGTATTGCCACCCTTGTATCTGTTTTTTTTCGGTAGGTAAATATCCACCTTTCTCCGTCAACCCCAATACTTACATCGGCTAGTTTAAGTTTTTGAACATCCGCATAGGAAAGTCCAGTGTAGCAACTGAACAGAAAAAAGTCCCGTACCTGCGATAACCTGTTAGTAGTAAACTGTTTTTGGGTAATCTTCTGCAATTCATCAGCGGTTAAAAACTCCCTGTGGACAGGTTTGGATTTTAGCGTATGGCCAAAGAATGGGTCAGTACTGATCCATTTATATTTCCGACAGATGCTGACGATCTTTTTGAGATTTTTAATATGCTTGTTTGCGGTATTGGTATCGTTTTCTTTGACCGTATGCAGGTAGAAGTCAAACCCATCAATAAACTCGTGGTCTATACGCTTTACGTCAAAATCCGCTCTGCCATATTTTGCGGCAATGAAATCTTCAACATGCCTTTCCAATACTTCAAATCTTCTAAGCGTTCCGGGTGCATATTCTTCTTTATCCACTAATGCTTTCATTTTTTCATTGTGGGTTTTAATGGCCTCCAATATGGTGTGTGCTTTTTCTTCCTTGCCTAAGAATTTGCATTTTACACTATCGGCGGTTATTTCGGCTCCGTCCACGCTTAGCTGGCTATGTGCTGCATAAACTTCCGCTTTCATATTTTCCAAATAGGCATTCAGGGTTTTAACATCTTCCTTTGTTCCTATGACTTTTCCGGCTTTTGCATTCCACCGCTCCGGTTCGCAGTTTCTGCTTGTTGACATCTCCGCACGAACTCCGTCTACTGTAATTCTTAAAAAGATAAAGTAAACAGCCCCTTTTGTGTAGTTTTTTGGCTTTTTCAAAAAGAAAAGCACGCTAAAATTAGTTTTCATAACGATAACATTAAGGTTAAACAAAAATAGCTTTGCAGTTTCATTCATACAAGATGTTCATCTATTAAACTATTTGAATATCAATGTTTTAATACGAATTAGGGGAGTTTGATATTATAAAGAACGACGCTCCGAATGACGCACATTTTATATGCGATTTGATGCATATTTTGGCATAACCCATAAAAGCAAAAACCCTGCAATCATTTGATTTGCAGGGTTTTAGTTCTCTTTGATATTGTTTCTTGTGATCCCGCTGGGATTCGAACCCAGGACCACTACATTAAAAGTGTAATGCTCTACCAGCTGAGCTACGGAATCATTTTCTCCCTTTCGAGGCTGCGAAGTTAGGAATTAAATTGAATCTTGCAAAAGGTAAACACAAAATATTTAATATAAAATTAACCTTAATAACACAAAATGTGGTTAAATATTTAGGAATCATCTGGTTAAACAAGCATAAAAAAATCATTTATCGGGTGATGAAGTCACAAATCAATAAACTTAAGGAAAGAAACATTTTTCAGTTAGCGTAAAATCCTTTATAAATTTCATCATTACCGATAAAAAACAGTTTAAAAGCGAAACCAAGTGCCCTACACATTATGCTATCTTTTTTATAAATTTGTGCCGGGGCCGGCAAATAACATTCCTATTGAGTGTAAATAAAGTATGGATTTTTTTGTTTTCATACTTATTTTCACTTTTAAATATAAACTCGCTTTTCTCTAATGAATATTGAAAACATTTATGGTGAAGATAAATGGACTAAACTCGGTGGTTTCTCCCCACTTATTTCGGTCTTTAAGGCTTACCATGCACTTACTTCAGAAATGGAAGACATTATCAACCGCGATACATTTCCTGTGCATTTTGCCAAAAACAAACATATTGCTTCGCCATTAAAACGTAACCGTTACATTTATCTGATTTTACAAGGCGCAGTGCATGGATACCTTAAAATGGGAAGTAAAAAAATTACTACATGGATTGCAGCAGAAAACGAATTGGCCGGAACCATTAGGAATTTATGGGAGAATGAAAGCTCTGACGAATACATTGAAACGATAGACCCGGTATTTGCGATCGCCATTCCACATGAGATGACAAAACTGCTTTACGAAAATTTCCCTATCGCAAACTATATTGGAAGAAAGATGACCCAGATTTATTTTCAGGGGGCATCGGAACGGGCTTATATCTGCAGGCTTCCAACAGCAGTAAAACGCTACCAAAGGTTTCTGGTTTCCTATCCTAACCTCGTTAACCGTGTACCATTGAAGTATATCGCTTCATTTGTAGGGATGAGGCTGGAAACATTAAGCAGAATCAGGAACAGGCCTTAATTCTCCGAGCCAGGATAACTTTTAAATTTCATTTTGAACGCAGTGAAGAATCTTTCATTTAAAAAGGTACTTCGCACCTAACTTTGTGAGAATCAACTGACAAAATCCGCTATCCGGTCGTCATCCGATAGCTATCTGTTCCCGCGCAGGCGGGAACCACGAAGTGCTCAGCGTAGCTAATCTTAAAACGCTTATATTAAGAGATTCCGAACCGATAACTACCGGATCAAGTTGGGAATGACGATCTCTCAGCGGATATTTTATACCTAAATTATTCTTCAGAGTTACACCAAAAAAAAGCCACTACGCTTTCATTTAACGTAATGGCTTTTGTGATTTGTAAAAATCGAAATATTATTTACTTTTCAACTCATTTAAAATGGGTTTATCCAGGCTGGTTAGTGTATGCTGCTTTGGTTTAAGGAGTTCAAAAACTACAATTTCATTCTTTCCTTTTTTCAACCATTCTGCTGGCAGATAGATGGTTTGCTGTGGGCCAATACCCCAATACTTACCTAAATTATGTCCGTTAACCCAAACCAGTCCCTTGCCCCATTGGCGCATATCTAAATACGTATCGGCAATTTTGGTTAAATTAAAAGAACCAGATTTAAGCACTGCGGCCGATTGGCTGTTTACTTTAGCCTGTATTTTTTGGGTATCTATCTGATCAAATGGTAAAGGGTACATTTTCCACGATTTAATCTCCTGACCGTTAAAAGTCACATTTTTAGTAATGCCCTTGTTGTTTTTAAGCAGATAAGGGCCGAAATTGATTCTACCCAGATTTTCTACCAAAATATCAAGTTGTACATTACCAGCAGGAAGATTAAGCACTAAACTATCCTGGTAAAGCCGCCTGTCTAAAACACCAGCCAGTTTTTTATTGATGTATACTAATCCGTAATCGCGCAGCTCGTTAATTTTAATTACCCCTTTACGTCCACCTTTGATGCTGCTGCTATACAACACGAAACCATAGGGCTGGTTAAGGGCTTCAAAAGTTAATGGCTGTACGCTTAATTTTGGTTTACCGATCAAGCTAAAAATATCGGTTGATTTGGTAAAAGTAATGGCAGGCAATGCCGCAGCAGGTTTAGCAGCGGGTACTTCAGGCAGTACCTGGTTGGCCGGTAAATTCTTTTTAATCGCCTCGCGGAAAAGCATAAATTTTGGTGTCGCATTACCGGCTTCATCTAAAGGCGCATCATAATCGTAACTACTAATCTGTGGTTCGTAAGCGGTAGAATCGTTAAAGTTTGCGCCATTCATAAAACCGCGGGTTGTACCGCCATGAAACATATACATGTTAATGGAAATTCCTCCTTTAAGTACGGTATCCAGTTTATTTGCATATGTTTTCGGATCTACTTCATGGTGTTTTGTACCCCACCAATCGAACCAGGCCGGATACCATTCCGGCACAAAGTAAGGGCCTTTACCATTGTTATATTTATTGATCAGCGTTCTGATCTGCGTTGGGTTATCGATCCCGTTCACACCCGGAAGCAAACCAGCCAGATGTCCTCCTGCTAATGCAGCAACCGGATCGCAGGTAGAAAGTACCCCGTCAAAACCCGCATCTTTAAACAATTGTTCGTTAATTTTCAGGTATTCTTTATCGTTTCCATAAGAACCATATTCGTTTTCTACCTGCACCATTAAAATGTTGCCACCATGGTTAATCTGCAAGGGCGCCAAACGTTTACCAATCTCGGTAATATATTCTTTATACTCTTTTAAATATTGTGCTTCTTTACTCCTCACCTGCAAACCTTTAATATTCTGCAACCAAAACGGATATCCACCGAATTCCCATTCTGCACAAACATATGGACTAGGGCGAAGCAATACCCACAAACCTTCTTCTTTGGCAATACGCACAAATTCTGCAATATCATTATTACCCGAAAAATCGAACTGATCTTTCTGTGGCTCATGCACATTCCAAAACACATATGTTCCAATCGTGTTTAAACCCATCGCTTTAGCCATTTTCATCCTATCGCGCCAGGCCTCTTTTGGTATACGCGGATAATGCATTTCTCCTGAAATGATCTGAAAAGGCTTGTTATCGAGTAGAAAAACGGAATCTGCCAGTTTAAAAGTATGCTTAACCTGTGCGAATGCACCAAAGCTGGCAAAACAAATGATTAAAATTACTTTAATCATGACGTGTTTTAAGGTAGGTTTCATTGATGATGTATTAATTATTTAAAAAATCAAATGCGTAGTTTTCCCATATCATCTTGTAAAATGCTTTGCAGCAAAAACCAAATATTATGGATTTAAAAAATGAGGAACGTTATCAATTCAAATTAATCAGCTTTAATTACTGATTACGGTGGTAACAGATTTAGCAGGAATACGTACATGTCTGGTATCCTGATATTGTTTGTAAGGCGATAAATTGTATTGATCTGAAGTAACGTAGGTTTGCACAAAACGTTGTTGATTCCCCTTTACCTCCATGTTCAGATCAAGATCGTTTTCTGTAGGGTTAACCACTACCGTTACGAGCTTTTTATTTTGCAGATAAGAGGATACATTCACCTGAGGTACATCTGTCCCTAGTGTTTTAACCTGAAGGCGTTTACTACCTGCGCTGATAAAACGGCTATAGTTACCCAAAGCCCACAACAGTTTACTATCATAAACCTGTCCGTCGGTTTTATTTTTGTCGATATAAACCAAACCATCCTTGTAATCGCCGGCTGATACGGCCAGCCACCATTGCCAAGAAGTAGCGTTTGATATCACCAGATCGTGGTGGATCAACCTCGCAATAAAAAGAGCTGTTACCATACCCAGATCGCGTTTTTCGCCTTTAAGCACTTCATCGCCCAGCACGCAATATTCAGACATCCAATACCTTAAACCTTTTATTTGCGCTACTGCTTCGGCTGTTTTTTTACGGACAGCAATAAATTTTTCTTCCGGACTGGTGGTAAAATAACTATGGCCAGAAATAGATTGATCTACGTTAGCAAGGTTGCCCACATAGTTGGGCGATGCCGCATTGAAGAACTGATACACCTGATTTCCCTTTGTACGGCTTCCGTTATCATATAAATAATCGAGCTGACCGGCCTCTCCAATCTGTATTTTGGTTTTTATCTGGCTTTTAACCAAAGCATCATTAACACCCCTGTAAAGCTGAGCAAGTTCGGCATTGTTATACGGACAGCCTTCCTGTTTATGCTCATCCCATTTCCACTGTGGCTCATTTGCGGGACTAAGGTAATTTAATTCAATTCCGGTTGTTTTTTTGATTCCTTTAATCGTTGCCGCCAGGTAATCGGCAAATTGGGGAAGTTTGTCAAAATTCAGGTTGCAATTTCCATCTGTAGAGTAGGCCTTGCCATTTTTGGTAAACAGTACGTGCGGACTATTTACAAAGCCGATAAACTGGTTTACCCCACGTTTTTTAGCTGCATTTAAAAACCACATTTGTCCGGGCATTGCATTCCAGTCATAAGTACCATCCGGCTGCAAAAAAGCGTATTGACGACGCCATTCGTCGCCAATATCGCTTGCCTTACCTTGGGCAGCACTACCGCCGCCAATGCTAAAACGCCACATGTTAAGCCCAATGCCCAGGGGTTGCCCTGCTTTTGTAGTTTGCGTACTAAACAACAAATCGGCCATCTTGTTCCTTTTTTCTGCCGGCCATAAACCTGCGAACTGACAAGTCCATGCATCGGAAGCACCAAAACCTTCGATGGTTTGGAATGTGATGGCAGGATCTATTTCTACTTTTAAAATCGTTTCTTGTGCAAAAGTTGTGCTGGCACTTGAAAACAATGCCATACAGATCAAAAAACGGTTAAGATGTGGGGATGACTTTAACATGCGAACAATTATTTCTATTGATTAATAACCAGGGTTTTGCTGCAATTTACCACCGGATGCTAAAATTTCCGCTCTAGGTATAGGTAACCAATAATGTTTGGTTTCAAACTTGCGTCCGTCTAAAGCAACTTTAGGCGTGTACGTAAAACCACTAGCAGTTTTGGTCACAATTATGCCGCCAGCAGGTTTGTTTTCGGTTACATCTGCAATTTTCCATCTTCTCACATCATAAAAACGATGTTCTTCAAAAGCGAGCTCTACCCTACGCTCATAACGAACGGCATCGCGCATTTGTGTTTGCGTAAGACCTAAAGCCAGTTCAGGCATATTCACACCTGGCCTTGCTCTTACCATATTGATGGCTTGCCTTGCCGACATTGAAGATCCGGATGGAACAGCATCAGGTCCGTAAGCTTCATTTGCAGCTTCAGCATAGTTAAGCAAAATTTCTGCATATCTAAAATATATCCATGGCTGGAAACCTGCATTGCCCCAAGGGTTTTGCAATGGATATGAATCATTCATATATTTTTTAAGGTAGTATCCGGTTTTACTGGTATTCCAGTTGTCAATTCCATCTTTACTGTCTTTTCCTCCCGGAACGAAAGTTTCTACATTACGTTCGCGGTATGCGGCACCATTGTATAAAATGGTTGCTGCAAAACGTGGGTCGCGGTCTTTGTAAGGCTGACTGCTATCGTAACCGGAAGTAGGATCGGTAATTGGTTTACCGTTGGCCATTTCGTAATCATCTACCAGGTTTTGCATCGGTAAATTTCCGCCCCAGCCGCCATATCCGTTTGGTCCGTTTGCAATTTCCAAATGGGTGTGATTGGCATTTTTAGTAAACAACCTTGCAAAAATAACTTCATTGGTTTGGTCGGTTAAAAACAAGTTGGCATATCCACCTTTATATATTCCATATTTATTTAATGAAATAACGGCTTGAGCTGCGGTAACAGCTGCCTGCCAGGTACCTGCATTATACAACGGACTTGCGGCATACAAAAGTAAACGCGATTTAAGTGCCAGCGCTGCGCCTTTGGTAGCCCTACCAGCCAGCCAGCTGCCACTATTATCCAATGGTAAATCTGCAGCAGCCTGATCCAGTTGAGCAGCCACATAATCTATAGATTCTTTAATTGAGGCACGTTGAAACAATGCCGGATCCTGTAAATTATCAGTGAGGTTGGTTACTTTATCGCCCATTAAAACTATGCCACCATAGTTACGGATTAAATCCTGATAGCGAAAAGCCCTGATAAATTTAAGCTCTGCAACCAATTGTTTTTTATGTGTTGCACTCATACTGATTTTATTGAGTATGCCCAATGCATAATTACATTCTCTGATACTTTTGTAGCTTCTACCCCAATATACACCTGCGCTTCCTAAATTTTCAGGTGCCAGCTGCCCTCTTTGGATTAACCAGGTGGCATCATCATTATTATAAACAGATTCATCGGTAAAAGAGCTCCACATGCTATATTCAAAACCTCTGCCGAAACCAGGAGCAGAGCCATCAGCTTCTTTATCCTGTAATCTGCTGCCAATATAGCGGTTGGTTACATAAGCCTCAAGAACGGCCGTGTCGGTTTCAATAGCAGTTGTAGAAATCCGGTCTGTTGGCTCTACATTTAAAAATTCTTTTTTACAACCTACCATACTCGCTGAAACAAGGGATAAGCCTAAAAATGTTATGTATAGTGATTTATTTTTCATGATGATTAAAATTTAATGTTGGCGCCCAGGTTAATAATGCGTTGCTGCGGATAAAACTGTCCGCTGCCACTGGTTCCTTCCGGATCGTAATCTTTCACTTTAGAAATAGTGAATAAGTTAAAGGCACTGGCATAAACCCTTACCCCAGAAACGTTAATGCGATCTAGGAAACCAGCCTTAATGTTATAGGCAAGCTCTACGTTTTTTAGCCTTAAGAATGAGGCATCATTTAACCAGAACGTATTATTGAACTGCCCACCGCTAATGGCATTTGAAGCGCGGTCTGTTACCCTTGGGTAAGTTCCGTTCGGGTTAGCAGCACTAAACCTGTTATCGGCCCAACTGCTGTAAAAGTTACCTACACTACCCGATTCTGGCAAAACATACTGGCTTACCTGGGTTTGTCCGGCTAATACCATCGATAAATCAAAGTTTTTGTAAGAAGCACCAAGTGTAAATCCATAAGTAATTTGAGGGATGTTGCTATATGGTGTCCTGGTTTGGTCATCGGCAGTGATTTTACCATCATTGTTGTAATCCAGGTATTTAAGATCACCCACTTTGGCTCCACTAACATGCGGATAGGCATCTAACTCCTGTTGCGTTCTAAATATACCTATTGCATTATACAGCAAGTTGGCATTTAACGGTCTTCCGGTCTGACGCTGATAATCCAGTGTTCCGCTGGCTTCGTCAATAAAAACCACTTTACTTTTAGCATAAGTGATATTACCTGATGCATTCCATCTGAAATTTTCGCCATTGTGGTTATAACCCAAAGTAGCTTCGAAACCAGCATTATTTACTTTACCGATATTTTCTGACGGTACCAGCGGATCTGATCCATATGGATTTACGATACCTGAAGAACCTGGCAATGATGCATTACGGGTGGTTAAGATATCAGATCTTTTTTGCTGGAAATAAATGGCCTCAATACTAAAGTTTTTAAAAACCGTAGCATTAATACCAATATCAAGCTTTTTGGCTACCTCCCAGGTAATGTTTGGATTTGCCAGTTTAACCAGGTTTACACCAGGCTGTATGGTTAACGTATTAGTTACATCTCTCGCTACAAACCCGTTGCCCACAAGCACATAATTATCAAAATACTGGAAACCGTTTACGTTATCATTACCCAAAGCACCATATGAAGCACGGACTTTTAAATTATCTACAAACTTGACGTTATCGCTGAACCATTTTTCTTTTGACATCACCCATCCCACTGATGCAGAAGGGAAATAACCATATTGTTTGCCCTGAGGAAAAATGGATGATCCATCAACACGCAACTGGCCTTCAAACAGGTATTTATCATCATAACTATAAGCCAGGCGACTGATGATGCTTCGGCGGTTATAGTTTGTGCTGTAACCCGAGTTTAGGAAATCGGTAGCTGCGGTACCGCCCTGTGAAAGTTCAGGCAGTGAAGTTGACAGGAAGTTAAAGCGTTGCGCATCGAAATATTCCAGGTGATTTTCACTTTGCTCATAACCCACAAATGCATTGATATCGTGCAGGTTAAAACGACGTGCATAATTCAACTTGATGTTTGAAGTAAGCAACGACTCATTTCTATGGCTTTCAGTCAAGGTAGCTTTTTGGTTATTGCCACCTGTAATTACACTGTTATAAGTTTGGGATGTAGGATCGTATTGGTATAACAGATAAGGTTTATTAAAGCTTTTGGTAAATACATTAGATTTATCAGCTGAAAAGAAACCATCAACAGAAAGGCCTTCTACGCCGGGAATAATGAAAGTAGCTCTCAAAATACCATTCAAAACCTGTGTTGGCGATTTACTGGTTCCACCGATATCGGTAACCTGCACGGCAGGATTGGCATTTTCTATACCAGTTGTTGGTAAACCATTTGGATAATAGGCAGCTACAATTGGTTTTGCCCTATAAATAGACCTAAAAATATCACCAGCTCCTACCTGAGGGAACAAACGATTTTCTTGTCTGCCCGATACTGACAACCCCACCTTAATATATTTAGATACATTAGCATCTACATTTGTACGGAAATTGTACTGGTTGTATTTCGTAACCCCATTTTTGTATAAACCGTTCTGAGAAAGCGTTCCCAGCGACATGTAATATTTCACATCCTGGCCACCACCATTTATAGAAAGGCTATGCTGACTCTGTAAAGCTGTTTTTTCCAATGTTTGATCAATCCAGTCGGTATTTGGATATAATAAAGGATCTGAACCATTGCGGAATTTTTCGATCTGATCTGCCGTGTAAGACTGATTCAGTCCGCCCGACGGATTAGAATCGAAATTGATTTCGTTCATGATCTGTGCATAGGTCGCCGCATCTGCCATTTTAGGCAATCTTGTTGGCGAGCTAAAACCCTGGTTAAAACTATAGTTAATGGTTGGTTTGCCTGTTTTACCTTTTTTTGTGGTGACTAAAATTACCCCGTTGGCCGCACGGTTACCGTAAATAGCTGCAGAGGCATCTTTTAATACAGAAACACTTTCAATATCGTTTGGATCTAAACGTTCCAATCCACCAATCTGTCCGGGAATTCCATCTACAACGATCAATACGTTGTTGCTACCTGTAGTAGCCAAACCCCTGATGGTGATGTTGGAACCGTCGTAACCCGGCTCTCCGCTTCTATTGTTGATGACTACGCCAGAAAAACGGCCAGCTAATGAATTGGATAAATTGGGTTGCGGACTCTTAACCAGGTCAGCTCCTTTTACCTGCGATATGGATCCGGTAAGGGTTGCTTTCTTCTGGGTGCCGTAACCAACCACCACTAATTCGTTCAGTGTTTTGGTATCGGCGCCAAGCTGAACATTGATAGTTGTTCTATCGCCAACGGTTTGCTCCTGACTGGTGTAGCCCACGTAAGAAAAAACAAGTACGTCGGTTGTGGCTGCCACACTGATGCTAAATTTACCTTTTGCATCGGTTTGAACCGCTTTTTCAGTCCCCTTAATCTTAACCGCTACTCCCGGAAACGTAGCACCGGTTTCGTTTGTTACTGTACCCGTTACCACAATCTCTCGCACCGGTTTCATTTTTTCTGCCAATACTGAAAAAGAAGAGGCGGTTACTGGTAAACTAATAGACAGGATAATTAGAAAAGCCAATGCTTTAATTTTAAAGAATTTTAAAGGTGAAAATTCC
>Ga0182008_10001155_pt1 | contig 18210 bp, 15 predicted proteins | sample Sormic07211129_1_FD_120482 | JGI IMG/M metagenome (GOLD analysis project Ga0182008, IMG submission 120482) | Rhizosphere microbial communities from Sorghum bicolor, Mead, Nebraska, USA - 072115-129_1 metaG | ecosystem: Host-associated > Plants > Roots > Rhizosphere | place: USA: Nebraska...
CAGGTCCAGCGGCAGGCCCACCGAGAGGTTGGACTTCATGGTCGAGTCCATCGACACCAGCGCGCACTTGGCGGCCTCGTCGAGCGGGGTGTCGGGCGTGAGCACGCGGTCGAGCACCGGCTTGCCGTACTTCGATTCGCCGACCTGGAAGTAGGGCGTCTCGTTAGTGGCCTCGATGAAGTTGCCGGCCGAGTAGACCAGGAACAGGCGCATGCCTTCGCCCTTGACCTGGCCGCCGAAGATGAAGGACACGTTGAAGTCCACGCCCGCATGCTTGAGCGCCTCGGCGTCGCGGTCGTAGACATGGCGCACCGCCGAGCCGAGCACGCGCGCGGCGTCGAACATGCTCTTGGCGTTCCAGATGGTGATCGGCGGGCCGGGCTCGCCGTTCTCCTGGACCTCGCGCACCTCCTCGATCTGCAGGATCTCGCGCACCGACTGCGAGATGCTCAGGTTGCCGGCCGACAGCAGCACCATGACGCGGTCGTCGGGCTGCTCGTAGACGATCATCTTGCGGAAGGTGCTGATGTGGTCCACGCCCGCGTTGGTGCGCGAGTCCGAGAGGAACACCAGGCCGGCGTTGAGTTTGATGCCTACGCAATAAGTCATGGGGTCTGCGTGCGAATCGGGCCGGTTCAGGGGCGACCGCCTTCGCGCATGTTGAGTTCTTGAAGGGCGTACAGCGCCTCGAGCGCTTCCCGGGGGCTCATCGCGTCGAGGTCGAGTGCGGCCAGGGCGGATTCTACGGCGCTGTCCTCGGGCGTCTCGGCCACCGGCGGCGGCGCGAACAGGTCGACCTGGGCCCGGGTCTGCGTCTGCTGGGCCTCGAGCGCCTCCAAGGCCTGGCGCGCGTGGTTGACCACCGCGGCCGGCATGCCCGCCAGCCGCGCCACCTGGATGCCGTAGCTCTTGCTCGCCGGCCCCGGCTGCATCTCGTGCAGGAACACGATGTCGCGCCCCGATTCGGTCGCGCTCACATGCATGTTGACCGCGCCGTGGTGCGTGGCCGGGAACTCGGTGAGCTCGAAATAATGGGTGGCGAACAGCGTGAAGGCCTTGGTGCGGTCGTGCAGCTGCGCGGCGATGCCCGCGGCCAGCGCGAGGCCGTCGAAGGTGCTGGTGCCGCGGCCGATCTCGTCCATCAGCACCAGCGACTGCGCGGTGGCGCCGTGCAGGATCTGCGCGGCCTCGGTCATCTCGAGCATGAAGGTCGACTGCGCATTGGCCAGGTCGTCGGCCGCGCCGATGCGGGTGTGGATCGCGTCGATGGGCCCGAGCCGGCAGGCCGCGGCGGGCACGTGCGAGCCGATCGAGGCCAGCAGCACCACGATCGCGATCTGCCGCATGTAGGTCGACTTGCCGCCCATGTTGGGGCCGGTGATGACCTGCATGCGCTGCTGCGGGCCGAGCTGGGTGTCGTTGGCGATGAAGGCGCCGGCCGACTTCTCGGCCAGCCGCGCCTCGACCACCGGATGGCGGCCCTGCGAGATCTCGATGCAGGGGTGCGAGACGAAGCTCGGCGCCTTCCAGTGCAGCGTGTGCGAGCGCTCGGCCAGTGCGCACAGCGCATCGAGCGTGGCGATGCCCGCGGCCAGGCCGGTGAGCGCGTTCACATGCGGCTGCAGCGCGTCGAGCAGCTGTTCGTAGAGCCACTTCTCGCGCGCCAGCGCGCGGTCCTGCGCGCTCAGCGCCTTGTCCTCGAAGGCCTTGAGCTCGGGCGTGATGAAGCGCTCGGCGTTCTTCAGCGTCTGGCGGCGGCGGTAGTTGTCGGGCACCTTGGCCAGCGCGCTCTGCGTGACCTCGATGTAGAAGCCGTGCACGCGGTTGAACTGCACCCTCAGGTTGCTGATGCCGGTGCGCTCGCGCTCGCTGACTTCGAGCTTGAGCAGGAACTCGTCGCAGTTCTCGCTGATCGCGCGCAGCTCGTCGAGGTCGGCGTCGTGGCCGGTGGCGATCACGCCGCCGTCGCGCACCAGCGCGGCCGGGTCGGGCTTGAGCGCCGCGACCAGCAGCTCGGCGCAGCCCGCGGGCGGCGACAGGCGCTGCGCGATCTGCTGCAGCAGCGGCGCCGCGCCGGGCAGGGCGGGCGCGAGCTGCTCGGCCTTGGCCAGCGCCAGCCGCAGCGCCACCAGTTCGCGCGGCCGCACCTGGCGCAGCGCGATGCGCGCCGCGATGCGCTCGACGTCGCTGGTGTTCTTGAGCTGCTCGCGCAGCGTGCGCCAGGGCGCGCTGCTGCCGCCGAGCGCCGGCGCCTGCAGCGCGCCGATGGCGTCGAGCCGCGCCTGCGCCTCGCCGCGCTCGCGCCGCGGCGACAGCAGCCAGCGCTTGAGCAAGCGGCTGCCCATGCCGGTCATGCAGGTGTCGATCAGCGAGAACAGGGTGGGCGAATCCTCGCCGCGCAAGGTCTGCACCAGCTCGAGGTTGCGGCGCGTGGCGGGCGGCAGTTCGATCAGGTCGCCGTCGCGTTCCACCGTGAGGCGCTGCAGGTGCGGCAGCGCGCGGCCCTGCGTGTGCTCGGCATAGCCCAGCAGCGCCGAGGCCGCGGCATGGGCATTGCCCAGGCCCTCGGCGTTCCAGGCCGACAGGCTGGCGCTGGCCAGCTGCTCGCAGAGCTTGCGCTCGCCCAGCGCGCCGTCGAACTGCCAGGCCGGCCGCACCGACAGCGTGAAGGGCTGGGCCGCGCGCGCGGACTTGAGCCGGTTCTCGAAGGCCGGCGTGACCTCGGCGCTGTAGAGCACCTCGCTGGGCGCGATGCGCGCGATCCAGGCTTCCAGCGCATCGGCCGGGCATTCGGCCAGGCGCAGCTCGGCGCCGGTCACGCTGAGCCAGGCCAGGCCGCAGGAATTGCGGCTGCCCGCATGCACCGCGAGCAGCAGCGATTCGCTCTTGTCCTGGAGCAGCTCGGCGTCGGTCAGCGTGCCGGGCGTGACCACGCGCATCACCTTGCGCTCGACCGGGCCCTTGCTGGCGCCGACCTCGCCGACCTGCTCGCAGATCGCGACCGATTCGCCCAGCTTGATCAGCCGGCCCAGGTAGGCATCGACCGCATGGAAGGGTACGCCGGCCATCGTGACCGGGTGGCCGCCCGACTGGCCGCGCTGCGTGAGCGTGATGTCGAGCAGGCGCGCGGCCTTCTCGGCGTCGGCGTAGAACAGCTCGTAGAAGTCGCCCATCCGGTAGAACAGCAGGGTGTCGGGATGGTCCGCTTTCAGGCGGAAATACTGCGCCATCATGGGCGTGTGCTGCGCGAAGTCGTCCTTCGCCAGCATCGGATCCGGCTGGCTTTTCTTGCCCGCACCGCGGATCCCATTGGAGTTCGTTGCACTCGCCTCGGTCATTGTTCGCTTGTCTTCACTGGTCCTGGCCGCGCGACCTTGGCATCGGCGGCACAGGCTTGGCCTGTCGATTGGAAAAAAAGGGGGCCGGCGGCGTGGCGCCGGGCGAGCCCGCGCGGCGGCAGCCCGGCCGAACATTATCGCGGCAGGGGCCGGCCGCTCCCGCAGCGACGCCGCGCCGGCACTCAGTGCCCGGCCAGCGGCAGCCTCGAGCGGTAGCGCGAGCGCCCCTGCGGGTAGATGCCGACCGAGCACTGCACCAGCTTGCCCGCCGCGTCGAGCCAGTGGCGCGTGACCTGCAGGCAGGGCGAGCCGGCCTCGGCGCCCAGGCGATCGGCCAGCTGCGCCTCCAGCGGGGCCGCGTCGATCTCCTGGTCCACCACGGCCACGCGCACGCCGAAGCGCTGCTCCAGCAGCTTGAAGACCGGCCCGTTCCAATCCTCCAGCGATTCGGCGACCGCCGCGAACTCGGGCCGCGTGTAGAGCCAGAGCGCGCCGATGGGCCGCGATTCGTTGCGCAGGTAGCGCAGCGTGTCCATGAAGAACCAGTCGCTGTCGGGTGCCACGCGCAGCAGCCCCGCCAGCTGTGCGTCGGCCCTCAGGTGGCCGGAGCGCTCGAGCTTGAGCTTGGTGGTGCGCGCGGCCTCCATGATGCTGTCGAGCGTCTGCTGCGAATGCACGAAGAAGGGCGTCGGGTTGCGCGCCAGCACCGTGGTGCCGATGCCGGCGCGCGAATCGATCACGCCCAGCTTGCGCAGCGCGCCCATGGCCTCTCGCAGGCGGTAGCGGGTGGCGCCGAACTGCGCCTGCAGGTCCGCCTCGCTGGGCAGCAGGCTGCCCACGGGGTAGTGCCCCTCGTCGATCCTGCGGACGATGGCGGCAACGATGTCCTGGGTGGAAAGCGCCGCGCCGGCACTTGTTGGATTCGCCATGAATTGATAATATTCGAATATTCGACTAATAAGGCGATCGACGCCGATCACGCCCCGACTGGAGACAAACGCATGAAACGCAGAGACTTTATCCGCACGCTGTCCGCGGCCGCCGCGCTGCCTCTGGCGGGCGCCGCCGCCGGGGCTTTCGCTGACACCTATCCGAGCAAGCCGATCCGCCTGGTCGTCACGCAGGGCACGGGCTCGGGCAGCGACGTGATCGGTAGGCTGCTGGCCACCAAGCTGGGCGAGCGCCTGAAGCAGAGCGTCTACGTGGAGAACAAGGCCGGCGGCGGCGGCATCATCGGCCACCAGTTCGTGCTGGAGCAGCCCGCCGACGGCTACACCCTGCTGCTGAGCACCACCGCCCCGCTGGTCGTGGTGCCGGCGATGAACCGCAACGCCAGATTCCGCCTGAACGACTTCACCCCCGTGGCGGCCGCCTTGCGCAGCCCCTACCTGGTGCTGGTGGGCACCGGCCCCGACAGCCCGCGCAGCCTGCAGGAACTGACCCGGCGGCTGGCGTCGACGCACTCGAGCTATTCCTCGTCGGGCACCGGCACGCTGACCCACCTGGCGACCGAGATGTACCTGCAGCAGGCCAAGGTCGAGGCGACCCATGTGCCCTACAAGGGCAGCGGCCAGTCGCTGGCCGACCTGGCGGGCGGGCAGGTGCTGTTCTCGACCGATTCACCGATCGCCGCCGGCGCGCTGATGCGCGGCGGGCGGCTGCGGGCCCTGGCCGTGACCTCGGCCCAGCGCCTGGCGACCTACCCGGACGTGCCGACCATGGCCGAGCTCGGCCACCCCGGCCTCACGCTCAACACCATGGGCGGCCTGTTCGGGCCGCCGAAGCTGCCCGCGGCCGTCGTCGAGCGCATCGGCACCGAGATGGCGGCGGTGCTGTCCTCGCCCGAGGTCAAGGCGCAGTTCGCCGCCATGGAGACCGAGCCGCTCGCGATGCCGGTCGAGGCCTTCCGCGCGCAGATGCTGAAGGATGCGCCGGTCTGGGAAGCCGTGGTCGCGCGTCTGGGCATCACGGCCGATTGAGCGGGCGACGATGGACCTGCACCGCATCCGCACCGCGCTCTTCGTGCCGGTGCTCGAACCCCGCTTCTTCGCCCGCGCGGGCGAACGCGGCGCCGACGCGCTGATCCTCGACCTGGAGGATGCGATCGCGCCGCAGCGCAAGGCCGAGGCGCGGCGCGCCCTGGCCCCGGCCGTGGCCGCATTGCGCGCCACCGGCCTGCCGCTGTTCGCGCGCGTCAATGCCGAAGCCGAACTGTGCGAAGTCGACCTGGTGGCCTGCGTTGCCGCTGGCGTCGATGCCGTCATGCTGCCCAAGGTCGAATCGCCCGACACGGTGCAGGCCGCCCGGGCCGCGCTCGAGCGCCATGCGCAGGCCCTGGGCGTGGCCGCGCCCGGCGCGCTGGTCGCGTTGATCGAGACGCCGCGCGGCGTGCTGCGCGCCGACGCCATCGCCGCCGCCGACCCCGGCCTGCGCGCGCTCGGCTTCGGCGCCGAGGACTATGCCGCCGCCATGGGGCGCGCGCCCGAGCGCGAACTGCTGCTGCCCGCGGCCGCGCGCGTGGCGATGTGCGCCGCGGCCGAGGGCCTGGCCTGCTGGGGCCTGGCCGCATCGATCGCCGAACTGGACGAGCTCGAGTCCCTGGCGCAGGCCGCGCGGCTGTCGCGCCGGCTGGGTTTCGGCGGCTCGCCCGCCGTGCATCCGGCCCAGGTGCCGGTGCTGCGTCGCGCCTTTGCCCCGACCGACGACGAACTCGCCCACGCCCGCGGTGTGCTGGCGGCGTACGCAGCGGCCGAGGCCGACGGCAGCGGCGCCCTGCGGCTGCAGGGCCGCATGATCGACCGGCCGATGGTGGAACGCGCGCGCCGGCTGCTGGCCTGAGCCGCGCGCGCCCGCTCCCTGCCGTCCATTCCATCGACTCTCCACGGACCCCATCCCATGGCGCAACAGACACTCGAGGGCATCCAGGTGCTCGACTTCAGCACCTACATCGCCGGCCCCTACGGCGCCAGCCTGCTGGGCGACATGGGCGCCGACGTGGTCAAGGTCGAGACGCCCGAGGGCGACCCGATGCGCCACTACCCGTCGACCCTGCCCGGCGAGAGCCGTGCCTTCCTGGGTGTCAACCGGAACAAGCGCGGCATCGTGCTGGACCTGAAGCAGCCCGCCGACCGCGCGGCCTGCCACCGCCTCGTGGCCGACGCCGACGTGGTGCTGCACAACTTCCGCCCCGGCGTGGCCGAGCGGCTCGGGCTCGACTTCGACACGCTGCGCGCGCTCCAGCCGCGGCTGGTCTATTGCAGCTTCACCGGCTACGGCCCCGACGGCCCGCAGGCGCAGCGCCCGGGCTTCGACCAGGTGCTGCAATGCCGCACCGGCATCGCACAGGCGCAGGGCTATCCCGGCGACGAGCCGCGCGTGGTCTGGGGCTCGGCCGTGGACTTCTACGGCGCGAGCCTGATCGCCACCGGCATCTGCGCGGCGCTGTTCCAGCGCGAGCGCACCGGGCTGGCGCAGCGCGTCGACACCTCGCTGCTGCAGGCCGCGCTGGCGATGCAGGCGGGCCGCATGGTGTGGGCCGAAGGCGAGTCGGCCGAGGTCGACCGCGACCTGCGCGGCGGCGCGCTCTCGGGCCTGCATCCCACGCGCGACGGTTACCTCTACCTCCAGGCCCAGACCGAAGCCTTCTGGGAAGCGCTGTGCGAACTCACGGGCCTCGGGCACCTGGCCTGCGATTCGCGCTATGCCCACATGCGCCTGCGCAAGGCGAACGAGGCGGTGCTGCTGCCGCAGCTGCGCGCGGCGCTGATGACGCGCAGCGCCAGGGAATGGGAGGCGATCTTCGGCAACCGCGTGCCCTGCACGGTGGTGCGCGGCATCGAGGCGGTGTTCGACGACGAGCAGGTCGCGCACCAGGGCCTGCTCGTGACCCATGCCCACCCGACGCTGGGCAGCTATCGGGCCGTCGCGGAGCCGATCCGCTTCAACGGGGAACGCAGCCGGAAGCAGGAACGCAGGGCGCCGATGCTGGGCGAGCACACGGCGGACATCGTGGGACCGGCGCGCTGAGCCTGCGGGCCGAGCGCGCCAGGGTCCGGCGCGTCTTCAGCTCCCCGTTTCCTTCCAGTGCTTGGCCCACAGCGCCTCGCCACGCTCCAGCGCCGCGCCCAGTTCCTTCTTGCGCCGCTGTGCCACGGCCATGACCAGCGCGTTGGCCACCGAGAGCGCGGCGGTGTAGGAGTCGAAGGGCGAGGCGCTCGAGGTGCGCACCAGCAGCATGTGGTCGGCCGAGGCCGCGGGCGGGGCGGTGGGCATGTCGGTGATCACCACCACCTTGGCGCCCTGGGCGCGGAAGTACCTGGCCGCGCGCGTGATCGCCAGCGAATGGCGGCGGAAGGTCGGGGCCAGCAGCACGTCGTGCTCGCCGATCCACAGCATCTCGTCCTCGATGAACAGCGGGCCGGTCGAGCTCATCAGCCGCACGTCGGGCAGGCACAGGTTCAGGTGCAGGGCCAGGTGGCCGGCGATCGGGGCGCCGTGGCGCTGCCCCAGCACATGGACGCGCGCCTTGCGCTGCGTGAGCAGGCGCACCGTGGCCTCGAAGGCGGCCACGTCGAGCGCGGCGAAGGTGGCGGCCAGGTTGTGCTGGTCGTGCAGCAGCACGTTGTCCAGGCAGGAGCGGATGGAGGTGTCGTCGCCGATCACGGCGCTGGCGCGGGTGCCGGGTGTGGCGAGCAGGGCCGTGACCTCCGAGCGCGCTTCCATCTGCGCTTCGGCATAGCTCGCATAGCCCAGCTTGGCGAGCAGCCGCACCACGGTGGAGGCGCTGGTGTTGACCTGCCGGGCCAGCTGGCTGGCCGATTCGAGCAGGCCCTGCGGGTGGCGGGCCTGCAGTTCGGCGATCAGCCGCTGTTCGCTCTTGGTGAGCTTCCTGTCGTAGCCGGCGATGCGTTGGTTGAGGTTCTGGGTGGCCATGGGGGATTGTGAGCAAACTGCCTGTCGTCCTATTTTGAAGACTTCATTGCAATTTGAAAAATAAAATGAAAAAATCTCTTCAAATATTCTTGCTGTTCTCCTTCCAACCTTTCTGGACATCACGCCATGCGCTCCTTCTCCGACGCTTTCACGCTGCGCCGCCGCAGCCTCCTGGGCATGGGCCTGGCCGCCGCGCTGCCCCTGGGGGCGCATGCACAGTCCTTCCCGTCCCGGCCGGTCACGCTGGTGGTGCCGTTTCCCGCGGGCGGCTCGGTCGACCTGATCGCGCGGCTCTACGCCGAGCCGCTGGCCAAGGCGCTGGGCACCTCGGTGGTGGTGGACAACCGCGCGGGCGCGGGTGGCTCCATCGCCAGCGCCCAGGTCGCGCGCGCCAAGGCCGACGGCTACACGCTGGTGGTGTCCTCGCAGAGCTCGCACCTGGCCAACCCGCTGACGCAGGCCAACACCGGCTACGACCCGATCAAGGACTTCGCTTCCGTCGCGCAGCTGGCGCGCACGCCCAACGTGCTGGTGGTCAACCCGGCCGTGCCGGGCAAGACCTTCAAGGAATTCCTCGCGCATCTGAAGGCCCACCCCGGCCAGCTGAATTTCTGCAGCGCCGGGCCGGGCAGCATGGGGCAGCTCAACGTGGAGCTGCTCAGGAACGCGGCGCAGTTCGACGCGGTGCATGTGCCCTACCGCGGCGGCGGCCCGCTGGTCGCGGCGCTGATGGCCAACGAGGTGCAGTTCGGCCTCGACAACCTCGCGCCCTTCCTGCCGCAGATCCAGGCCGGCAAGCTGCGCGCGCTCGCGGTGGCCGCGCCCATGCGGCTGTCGGTGCTGCCCGAGGTGCCCACCTTCGAGGAACTGGGCTACCCCGTGGTCAACGCCACCTCGTGGATCGGGCTGGCGGCGCCGGCCCGGACGCCGCCCGAGGTGCTGGCCTCGCTCTACAAGGCCGTGCGCACCGTGGCGGAGCAGCCGAGCATGCTGGACGCGCTGCAGTCGCGCGGCGCATTGGCGCCCGAGGCGCTGTCGTCGGCGCAGTTCACTGCCATGATGTCGGAGCGCCTCGCGGTGTACGGCGAGCTGGTCAAGCGTGCCGGCATCAAGGGGGAGTGAGGCCATGACGACCTTCGTTCCCGACAGCTCGCCGCTGGAGGTGCTGCCGCGCGACCTGTCGGCCTACCGGCAGGGCAACACCGGCATCGACTATGTGCACCGCTTCGCATCGGGCCGGCCCGGCCCCCATGTGCTGGTCAACGCGCTGACCCACGGCAACGAGATCTGCGGCATGGTGGCCGCCACCCATCTGCTGGACACCGGCGTGCGCCCCCGGGTCGGCACCCTCACGGTGAGCTTCGCGAATGTCGAGGCCTACGAGGCCTTCGACATCGAGCGGCCTTACGAGAACCGCCAGCTGGTGCACAACCTCAACCGCATCTGGTCGCCCGAGATGCTCGACGGCGCCGAACAGAGCCCCGAGCTGCGCCGCGCGCGCGAACTGCGCCCGGTGCTGGCCGCGGCCGACAGCATCCTCGACATCCACTCCACGCGCGCGCCGGTGCAGCCCTTCTGGGTCTACCCGGAGTTCGCGCGCAATGCCGCGCTCACGCTGGCCGTGGGCAATCCGCTGGTGCACCTGGTCATGCCGCCGGGCGCGGCGCCGGGCACGGGCGTGATGTCCTATGCGCGCCATGGCGACCCGGCGGGCGACAGCCTCGGTGCCGTGGTGGTGGAGTGCGGCCAGCATTTCAGCCAGTCGGCGGCCGAGCTCGCGACGGACGTGACGCTGCGCTTCCTCGCGCACCACGGGCTCATCGACGCGTTGCCCGCGGCTTCGGCCGGCGCGCCCGCGCGGCGCTTCCGCCTGCTCGCGGTGCACATGGTGAAGACCCCGGGCTTCGCCTTCGTGCGGCCGGTGATCGGCTTCGAGACCTTCGCCAAGGGCGAACTGATCGCGGTGGATGCGGGCCAGGAGATCCGCTCGCCCTGCGACGACTGCACGATCTTCATGCCCACGCGCGACCCGGTGGTGGGGCGCGAGGGCGTCTACCTCACGGTGCAGATCTAGGGCGTCAGGCGGCCGGCCAGCAGGCCCAGCCAGCGCGCCCGCCAGCTCAGCGTGAAGGCGATGGCCAGCGCGGAGCCGGCCAAGGTCATGAACCAGACCAGGAAGGCCATCGACGCGTGGTCGACGTGCAGGCACAGCGCCAGCGACACGGCCAGGCCCGCCACGCCGAGCACGCGCAGCCGCTTTACCGCACCGGGCGATGCCGGCCGCGGCCCGAAGACCTGTTCCCAGTGAACGTCCATCGCCAGGGCCAGCCAGCCCAGGCCCGCGAGGTTGGCCGCCACGGCCAGCAAGAGCAGCACGGCATCAGGCACGGGCACGCTCCCCCGCCAGCGCGGTGCTCGCGGCCACCGGCGCGCCGGCACGCCGGCCGAGCTTGCGCGCCACGCCGATCGCGATGGCGGCGCTGGCCAGCATGAACAGGTCGACCCCGGCCACGGGCCAGTAGCGCTCGCCGAGCGTGCGCAGCAGGTGGTCGCCGGTGGTGATCCAGTTGAGCAGCACGGCCGTGACGGCCAGGGCCGCGATGGCCCAGCACTGCTCGGCCCAGGCCGGCGCCATGCGTGCCTCGGCCACGGGCGCGGTGCGCCACAGGCCGTGCAGGGCGGCCAGCACCCAGGCGCCCCAGAAGATGTACTTCTCGGCATCGCCCTTGCCGGGCCAGCCCGCGGGCATCACGTCGGGCAGCAGGCGGTTGCCGATCAGCATGGCGAGCGCGGCGACCAGCATGCCGGTGACCGTGGTCACGGCGAAGCCGTCGACCCAGCGCGCGCCACCCTTGCCCTGCCTGGCATGCTGGCGCTTGCGCTTCTCGACGAAGAAGATGAAGCCGGTCGCGATGCAGGCGCAGCCCGCGAGGCCGCCCAGCACATAGAGCCAGCGCAGCAGCCAGTGGCGGAAGTGCTGCAGGTGAAGGCCGGTCAGGAAGGTGTTGATGCTGGCCACGGGCGTGAGCGGCGGGTCTTCGCGCAGCAGCTCGCCGGTCGCGGCCTTGAAGTGCATGCCCTCGCCGGTGAGCGCGATGCGGTCGGTGCCGGCGCGGTACACGCTCACGTAGCTGTTGGCATCGCCCACGTGCTGCACGCTCAGGAAGCCCACCTCGCCCGCCATGTCCTTGGCGGCCCAGCGGCGCTGGGCCTCGGCCACCATCGCATCGACCGAGGCCAGCGGCCCGGCCACGCCCACGCGGTCGTGCGGCAGGCCGGTCTCGAGCGCCTCGTGCTTTTCGTGCATCTCGTGCAGTGGCTCGAGTTGCGTGTGGGTCACGGGGAAGTAGATGCCGCCGAAGATCACCAGGCCCGAGAAGGCGAAGATGAAATGGAAGGGCAGGGCCACCACGCCCGTGAGGTTGTGCAGGTCGAGCGCGCTGCGCTGCGTGTGCTTCTTCGGCCTGAAGGTGAAGAGCTCGCGGAAGATCTTGCGGTGCATCACCACGCCGCTGACCAGCGCCACCAGCATGATCAGCGCCGCGAAGCCGACGATCCAGTAGCCCAGGTTCTTCCACTCGAGGTGCAGGCTGTAGTGCAGCGGGTAGAAGAACTGGCTGCCGATCTTGAGGTGGTCGTCGGGCAGCGACTTGCCGCTGCGCGGGTCGATGGTGCGGGTACCGAAGACGCCGTCTTCGGGGTCCTTGGCGTTGGGCAGTTCGTAGCTGGAGAACAGGCCCAGCACCGGATCGCGGTGCGTGGTGTAGGCGCTCCAGCTCTTGACCACCGGGAAGCTCTCGGCCATCGGGCCGTTCACGCGGCTGCGGGCCTGCGCGATGCTCTCGGGGTTGGCCTTCATGTCCTGGAACACCGGCAGCAGCACCTTGTCGAAGGAGGGCATGGGCTGCGGCGCGAAGCGCGATTCGGGAATCGCCCAGCGGTCGATCTCGCGGTCGAACACCGACAGCGAGCCGAAGAAGAACACGACCATCAGCACGAAGCCCAGCACCAGGCCGAACCAGGTGTGCAGCCAGGCCATGGTGAGGCGGAAATTCTGGAACATGGTGGGGGTGTCCTTAGAGCAGCGCGCGCTGCACGAGCCAGGCCGCGCCGGTCATGAGGGCACCGCCGCCGGCCAGCACCAGCCACACGCGGGCCAGGCTGCGCGCGCTGAAGGCCCAGAGGAAGACCCCCAGGAACACGATGAAGCCGAGGATGTAGCCCAGCGCTTCGGCGTCATGGAATTCCATCTTCGCGGCGAACAGCAGGCCGATCAGCAGGGCGATGAAGCCCCAGGTGAAGGCGTAGCCGCCCAGCATGCCCGCGGCGATGCGCGAGGCGAGGTGGACGCGGGACAGGGTCGAAGCGGTCATGGTCGTTGTTCAGGAACGGGCGCGGCAAGCGCGGGCGGTCGCTGCGACAGGCTGGCTTGGGAAGCGTGGCTGACCTGTGATCTGCGGAAGCGGCGTGATTATCCCCGACCCTCGGCGTCGGGCGCGCGGTATGCATGCGCTTCGTAGGGGCAGCGTGCGCGCGGGTCCCGCTTCATCGTCGTGAAAGTCCTACACGCCGCATCGGCATGCGCGCATGCGGTCGACGGCCTTACGGCCCGAGGATCGACATCTCCCCAGGGAATACCTCCACCATGCGCAGGGATGCGAATGCCGCAGACCCTGACGACCTCCAGAGAAAGCTCACGCCGTCATGCCCCTGTCCCTGTCGTCCCCGCCATCCTCGATGCCCATCGGTCGTCTCTGTACGCTGGCCGTGTTGCTCGGCACCGCCTGGCTCGCCGCCACACCGGCCGCCGCGCAGGTCTCGCCCGCGCTCGACCGCTTCAGCCTGTCGGTGGGCGCCTTTCATGCCGAGCCGACTTTCGGCGCGCGCTTCGACACGCCTTACGGCCGGCTTGATTCCGGCGACGTCAAGCGCGATGCCGTGACCATGCCGCGGATCTCGGCCGACCTGCTGTTGTTCGACAGCCAGGGCCTGTCCTTCGACTACTACCGCTATTCGCGCAGCTACTCGCAGAGCGTCGGCGGCAACTTCACGGTGGGGCCGAACCAGGTCGCGGCCTCGGCCGATGCCACGCTCGACACCAAGATCGAGTTCGCCAAGCTGGCCTACAAGTGGTGGATCGGTTCGGGCAACACGGTGGTCGGCCTGGGTGCCGGTGCCGCGTACTACCGGGTCGGGCTCGACGCGCGCGCCAACGCCACGGTCAACGGCACCAGCGCGGCCTTCAGCACCAGCCAGAGCGAGGACGCGATCGCGCCGTTGCTGGAAGTCGGCGTGCGGCATGCGCTCACGCCCGACTTCCGCCTGTTCGCCGATGCCTCGGGCGTCTGGAAGAACGGCGGCAAGGTGCACGGCAGCATCTACAACGCGGCCGTGGGCGTCGAGTGGTTCCCGATCAAGAACGTGGGCCTGGTGCTGTCGTACGGCGTGACCGACATCGACTTGAAGCGCGACGACACCATCGACACGCGGCTGCGCGTGAAGCTGCAGGGGCCGAGCGCCTTCCTCAAGGCCCGCTTCTGATCGGGTCCCTTGCAGGCCTCGACCCTGCAATCCTCAACTATCGATAGAGGAATTCAGCGCAAGCGGTGCGCGCAAGGCCCCAGAGAATTCGCAGCAATTCTCTCCGGGGCGTCTTTCGCCGCACACCGTGTCCTATTCGCTGTCCCTGCTCGACAAGAGCCTGATTCCTGAAGGCGCCGACGCCGCCCAGGCCTTCCAGCACACCGTGGCGCTGGCGCAAAGCGCGGAGCGGCTGGGCTACCGGCGCTACTGGCTGGCCGAGCACCACGGCAACAGCAGCTATGCGGGCTCGGCGCCCGAGGTGCTGGCCGCCCATGTGCTGGCCAGGACCTCGCGCATCCGCGTCGGCACCGGCGGCGTGATGCTGCAGCACTACAGCCCCTTCAAGGTGGCCGAGACCTTCCGCGTGCTGGCCTCGCTGGCGCCGGGCCGGGTGGACCTGGGCATCGGCAAGGCGCCGGGCGGCCTGCCCCTGACCAGCAAGGCGCTGCAATGGCTGCACGATCCGCTCCGGAAGAAGGAAGACTTCGCGCTTCGCCTGGCCGAGCTCGATGCCTTCCTGCACGACGGTGTCGCGCCCGACCACGCGCTGGCCGGCGCGCTCGCCCGGCCCGAGCCCCCGCAGCCGCCGCAACGCGTGCTGCTGGGCGGCAGCCCCGAGAGCGCGGTGCTGGCCGCGCGCCAGGGCTGGCAGTTCGTCTATGCGGGCCACTTCAACGGCGACCCGGTGAACCTCGCGCAATCGATCGCGGCCTACCGCGCCGAAGCCGGCCGCGCGCCGTGGCTCGCGCTCTTCGCCTTTGCCGCGCCGACGCGCGCAGAAGCCGCCGAACGGGTGGGCGCGCTGCGCAGCTTCCGCGTGCACCTGTCGACCGGCCAGACGGTCAACCTGCCCAGCCTCGAAGCCGCCGCCGAATTCGCGCGCCAGGCCGGCGTGAGCGACTACCGCACCGAAGAGCGGCGCCCGCACGTGATCGCCGGCACGGGCGAGGAGGTGCGCGATGCGCTCGATGCGCTGAGCGAACAGCACGGCATCGAGGAGTTCGTCATCGACATCCCGGTCGCGGACTTCGCGGCGCGCCATGCCGCGGTCGAACTGCTGGCCGCGGCGCGCGAGCGCGTGCCGGCCTGAACCGCATTCCTCCCCCCAACGAGACAAAGGAAGCATCGCATGCGCAACATCCCCTTCGGCGTCATGCTGCAAGGCGCGGGCAGCCACATGAATTCATGGAAGCACCCGGGCGGGCCGGCCGACGCCAGCGTCAACCTCGACTTCTTCATCGGCACGGCGCGCAAGGCCGAGGCGGCCGGCATCGCCTTCGCCTTCGTGGCCGACGGGCTCTACATCAACGAGCAGTCGATCCCGCACTTCCTCAATCGCTTCGAGCCGATCTCGATCCTCTCGGCGCTGGCCGTGGCGACCTCGAAGATCGGGCTGGCGGGCACGGTGTCGAGTTCGTACAGCGACCCGTTCACCGTGGCGCGCCAGTTCGCCTCGCTCGACCTGATCAGCGGCGGCCGGGCGGGCTGGAACGTGGTGACCACGCCGCTGGAAGGCAGCGCGAAGAACTACAGCCGCGCGCACCCCGCGCATGCGCTGCGCTACGAGATCGCCGACGAGTACCTGGCCGTGACCCAGGGCCTGTGGGACAGCTGGGACGACGACGCCTTCGTGCGCGACCGCGCGGGCGGCCGCTTCTTCGACCGCGACAAGCTGCACCCGCTCGACCACAAGGGCCGCTTCTTCGAGGTGGCGGGGCCGCTCAACATCCAGCGCTCGCCGCAGGGCCAGCCGGTGATCTTCCAGGCCGGTTCGTCCGACGCGGGCATCGGCCTGGCCGGCAAGTACGCCGACGCGGTGTTCACCCATTCGCCCTCGCTCGACGAGACGCGCGGCTTCCTGCGCCAGGTCAAGGCCAGCGCGGTGTCGCAGGGCCGCCGGGCCGACGAGGTGAAGATCTTCCCCGGCATCGGCCCGGTGGTCGCGGCCACCGAGGAAGAGGCCGAGGCCAAGTACCGGCTGATCCGCGAACTGCTGACCATCGAGGAAGCATTGGCCTACCTGGGCCGCTTCTTCGACCACCACGACTTCGGCCAGTACGCGCTGGACGATGCCTTCCCCGAACTGGGCGAGATCGGCCGCAACAGCTTTCGCTCGACCACCGACCGCATCAAGGCCAACGCCAAGGCCAAGGGCCTGACGCTGCGCGAAGTGGCGCTCGAAGTGGCGACGCCGCGCACCGCCTTCGTGGGCACGGGCGAACGCATCGCCGACGAGATCATCCGCTGGGTGGACGAGGGCGCGGCCGACGGCTTCATCCTCGGCTTCCCGGTGCTGGGCCAGGGCCTGGACGACTTCATCGAATTCGTGCTGCCGGTGCTGGAGGCGCGCGGGCGCTACAGCCGCGCGCTGCCGGGGCGGACGCTGCGCGACCACCTGGGCCTGCCGCGCAAGGCGAGCCGGCATGCGGCCGCGGGCGACACGGCCGCGGCACGGAGGGCGGCCTGATGCGCGAAGCCTTCGTCTACACCACGCCGCTCGATCCGCGCGCGCGGCCGCTGCTCGACGAGCTGGCCTTCGAGTACGACAGCCGCTACGGCGACGTGCTGCGCGAGCCCGGCGAGCCGCGCGAGATGGAGCGCTACCCGGCGCATCTGTTCGCGCCGCCCCATGGCAACTTCGTGCTGCTGCTGCGCGATGGCGTGGCGGTGGGCGGCGGCGCGTTCATGCGCCACGACGAACGCACCGCCGAGCTCAAGCGCATGTGGACCCATAGCGCGCTGCGGCGCCAGGGCCTGGCGAGCAAGGTGCTGCTCGAACTGGAGGCGCAGGTGCGGCGCCAGGGCTATGAACGCATCTACCTGACCACCGGCTTTCGCCAGCCGGAGGCGGTGGGGCTGTACCTGGGCCACGGCTACACCGCGCTGTTCGATCCGCCCGAGGACCCGGAGACGCCGCGCAAGCTGCCCTTCGAGAAACAGCTGCAGCTGGCGCGCCCGCCGGCCCGGATCGCGCCGCAGCAGGCCGAGGCGGTGCAGCGATGAACACCACCGTCCTCGACGGCGAGGCCGCACCGGCGCGCGTGCCGCCGGCGCCACGTGCCGCACCCGCCGCGCCGGAAAAAGGCGACTACTCGCACTTCCGCATCGTGCCCGCGCGCTACCCGGCGCGCACCGCGGGCACGGTGTTCGCGGCGGCGGTCATCGCGGTGGTGCTGTATTCGACCCTGACCAACCCGCGCTGGGGCTGGGGCGTGTTCGCGCAATGGTTCTTCGCCGAGCCGGTGCTCGAGGGCCTGGGCCGCACGCTGCTGCTGACGGCGCTGGGCGCGGTGTTCGGCTTCTTCTTCGGCACCGGGCTGGCGCTGGCGCGCGTGTCGCGCTCGCCGCTGCTGTCGAAGCTGTCGTGGGTGTTCACCTGGATCTTCCGCTCGATCCCGGTGATCGTGCTGCTGCTGATCATCAACAACCTCGGCTACCTCTACGAGACGGTGACGCTGGGCATCCCCGGCACCGATGTCACCTTCTTCTCCTACCCGACCACCCAGCTGATCAGCCCCTTCGTGGCGGCGCTGCTGGGCCTGACGCTGAACCAGGCGGCCTTCGCCTCGGAGATCGTGCGCGGCGGCATCCTGTCGGTGGAGCAGGGCCAGCTCGAGGCCGCGGCGGCGCTGGGCCTGTCGCGCAGCCGGCAGTCGTTCCGCATCGTGCTGCCGCAGGCGATGCGCACCATCCTGCCCACGGCCTTCAACGACATCATCGGGCTGGCCAAGGGCACGTCCAACCTCTACATCCTGGCGCTGCCCGAGCTGTTCTACACGATCCAGATCATCTACCGGCGCAACCTGGAAGTGATCCCGCTGCTGATGGTGGCGACCGTCTGGTACCTGGTGATCCTCACGGCGCTGTCGGTGGTGCAGCACTACGTGGAGCGGCATTTCTCGCGCGGTGCCTTGCGCAACCCGCCGCGCTCGTGGCTCGGCGGTGTGCTGCGTGGGCTGTGGCCTTCGAAGGCGGCGGCGAGCGAGCCCGCGGCACCGCCCGCCGCGGCACCCGCGCAGCTGCCGCGCTGGACCGATCCGCTCACGCAGGGCGGCGAGGTCACGATCCACGGTGTCTCGAAGCGCTTCGGCGCGCTCGAGGTGCTCGACGAGGTGACGCTCACGGTGGGGCAGGGCAGCGTCACGGTGATCCTCGGCCAGTCGGGCTCGGGCAAGTCGACGCTGCTGCGCGCCATCAACCACCTGGAGCGGGTGGACGACGGCTTCATCGCCATCGACGGCGAACTGATCGGCTACCGCCGCGATGCCGACACCCTCTACGAGCTGCACGAGAAGGAGATCCTGAAGCGCCGGGTCGATGTCGGCATGGTGTTCCAGAACTTCAACCTGTTCCCGCA
>Ga0182008_10001156_pt1 | contig 18204 bp, 18 predicted proteins | sample Sormic07211129_1_FD_120482 | JGI IMG/M metagenome (GOLD analysis project Ga0182008, IMG submission 120482) | Rhizosphere microbial communities from Sorghum bicolor, Mead, Nebraska, USA - 072115-129_1 metaG | ecosystem: Host-associated > Plants > Roots > Rhizosphere | place: USA: Nebraska...
GAGATCGCGCTCGACGTGCACGGCACGGTCATCGAGCGCCTCGACGCACCGGCCGATGCGGCGGCGCTCGACGACAGCGGTGCCGACGAAGAGGAAGACGTGGCCGGCCCGATCGCCATCGCGGTCGACCTGAGCGACAGCGAGGCCGGCACGGAGAACACGCCCGCCTGAGCACCGCCGCCGACGCACGCCCGATGAACCTCAAAGACCTGAGCACCCTGCAGATCGCGCTGGGCCTGTCGGTGGTGGCCCACGCCCTGCTGCTCACGGTGCGCTTCATCGACCCCGAGGCCATGGACCGCGTGTTCCGCGACACGCCGCTCGAGGTGATCCTGGTCAACGCCGCCACGCAGGAGCGGCCCGACAAGGCCCTGGCCATCGCCCAGAAGTCGATGGCCGGCGGCGGCGACCTCGAGCGCGGCCGCGCCACCAGCCCCTTGCCGCCCTCGACCTTCACCGCGGTCGGCGATGCGATGGAAGACGCCGAACGCAAGGTCGAGGCCCTGCAGGCGCAGCAGCAGCAGTTGCTCACGCAGATCCGGCAGCAGCTCGCGGCCATGCCGGTCCCCGACCCGCGCCAGGCGGGCCAGCCGAGCGAGGCCGCGGCGCAGGAGGAGAAGCGCCGCCAGCTGCTCAACCTGCTGGCCGAGATCGAGCGCCGCGTGAACGAGGAGAACGCGCGGCCCAAGAAACGCTACATCAGCCCGTCGACGCGCGAGGAAGCCTACGCCGTGTACGTCGATTCGCTGCGCCGGCGCATCGAGTCGCGCGGCACCGAGAACTTCCCCGAGGTCGCGGGCCGCAAGCTCTACGGCGAACTCACGATGCTGGTCACCGTCAACTTCGACGGCAGCGTGCTCGGCACCGAGATCGTCCAGACCTCGGGCAACCTGGCGCTGGACCGCCGGGCCCAGGCCATCGTGCGCAGCATCGGCAGCTTCGGCCGCTTCAGCGACGCGATGCGCCGCCAGGCCGACCAGATCGTGCTGCCCTCGCGCTTCCGCTTCACCCGCGACGAGACGCTGGAAACGCAGCTGTCCGCGCGCCAACCCTGAGACCATGGACCTCTACTGCGTCATGGGCAACCCGGTCGCGCACAGCCGCTCGCCGTGGATCCACGCCCGCTTTGCCGAACTCACGGGCCAGACCCTGGCCTACGGCCGTCGCCAGATCGCGCTCGACGGCTTCGCCGACGGCATCGCGTCCTTCCGCGCCGATCCCGAGGGCACGGCCCGCGGCTGCAACGTGACCGTGCCCTTCAAGTTCGACGCGGGCGCGGTGGCGCAGCATGTGAGCCCGCGCGCGGCGCTGGCCCAGGCGGTGAACACGCTGAGCTTCCGCGACGACGGCGTGCACGGCGACAACACCGACGGCGCGGGCCTGGTGAACGACATCCAGCGCAACGCGGGCGTCGCGATCGCGGGCCGCGAGGTGCTGCTGATCGGCGCGGGCGGCGCGGCGGCCGGCGTGATCGGCCCGCTGCTCGACGCCGGCGCGCGGCGCATCGTGCTGGCCAACCGCACGCTGGCCAAGGCCGTGGCGCTGGTGCGGCGGCATGCGGCGCTGGCGCTCGCGCACGGCGCGGTGATCGAGGCGCATGAACTGCACACCGTGCCGGGCGATTTCGACATCGTGGTCAATGCCACGGCTTCGAGCCTCGCGGGCGATGCGGTGCCGGTCGCGGCCGGCGTGCTGCGCCCGGGCGCGCTGGCGGTCGACATGATGTACGGGCCCGCGGCCGCGGCCTTCATGGACTGGGCCCGCGCCCACGGCGCGGTGCCGCGCGACGGGCTGGGCATGCTGGTCGAGCAGGCGGCCGAGTCCTTCGCGATCTGGCGCGGCGTGCGCCCGCCCTCGGCGCAGGTGCTGGCCGAGCTGCGCGCGCAGCTCGAGGGCTGAAGCCGTGCGCGGGCTGCTGCGCCTGATCGCCTGCCTCGCGGCCGCCGGCCTGGCGCTGCAGCTGTTCTTCATCGGCCGCATCGCGCTGATGGTCGCCATCGACCCGCAATCGACCACCTTCCAGCGCTCCGAGGCCTGGCGCATCGCGAGCGCGGGCCGCGACAACACGGCCAAGGGCGAGACGCGCGCCTGGCAGCAGGAATGGGTGCCCTACGAGCGCATCGCCGACACGCTCAAGCGCGCGGTGATCGCCAGCGAGGACGCCGACTTCATCTCGCACGGCGGCGTCGAATGGGAAGCCATCGAACGCGCGCGCCAGCGCAATGCCAAGGCCGAGGAGATCGCGGCCCGCCGCGCCGCCCAGGCCCGCGCGCGCGGCCGGGAGCCCGCGCCGCCGAAGATCCGCGGCGGCTCGACCATCACGCAGCAGCTGGCCAAGAACCTGCTGCTGTCGGGCGAGCGCACGCTGCTGCGCAAGGGCCAGGAGCTGGTGCTCGCCACCACGCTTGAGTTCCTGCTGGACAAGCGCCGCATCCTCGAGATCTACCTCAACAACGTCGAATGGGGCGAAGGCGTGTTCGGCGCCGAGGCCGCCGCGCAGCACTACTTCAACAAGCCGGCCGCGCGGCTGAGCGCCAACGAGGCGGCGCGGCTGGCCGTGATGCTGCCCAGCCCCAAGTTCTTCGAGCGCCGGCCGGGCTCGCCTTATGTGAGCGGCCGGGCCGCGACCATCATGGCGCGCATGCCCGCGGCCGAACTGCCCTGAGCCTGCGTCAGGCGCGCTCGAACACGATGCGCGAGACGGCGGTGCGCCCCGAGCCGTGCGGCCGACGCGCCGGCTCGGCGAAGGTGTCGATCACGCTGAAGCCGGCCTTGCGCATCATGCCGGCGGAGGCCGCGTTCTCCTCGTGGCGATCGATGTAGACCTCGCGCAGGCCTTGCGCTTCGAGCACGCCCAGCGCGGCAGTGAGCAGGGCGGCACCGATGCCGCGGCCCACGCCCTCGCGGTGCACCGCGGCCTCGCAGACGTAGCCATGCACCGCGTCGCGCCGGTCCTCGGATTGGTAGCGCGCAAAGTGCGTCGTGCGGCAGAAGGTGACCACGCCGAGCACCGCATCGCCCTCGCGCGCCACCACCGCACCGACCTCGCCGGTCGCGATCTGCGCCAGATGGGCCGCCACTTCGTCGGGCGGCAGCCAGTTCCAGACGTTGGGGCCGTGCGTGAGGATCAACTCGGTCAGCGCGGGAATGTCGGCGGCCGTCGCCGCATCGATCTGCCAGGTCATCGCTTCTGTCCTTTGAAGAAAACCACGTCGATCCACAGCACCGCCGCGCCGCCGATCGCATAGGCCAGCACGTCGAGCCGGTCCGGCGTGCTGCCCAGCAGGATGCGCAGCGCGGGGTTCGGGATCTGCCAGTGCCAGAGCTTGGCCAGGTACTGCCCCAGCTCCAGCAGGCAGCCGCTGCCGAAGGCTGCCAGCGCGAGTTGCCAGGGCCGCGCGGCCACCACGCTCTTGAAGACGAAATAGAGCCAGGCGACAGCCAGCACGTCGCCGAAGAAGCCACGCAGCCAGCCGGCGCGCGCGCCCACGGTGGCCAGCAACGCCAGCAGCACGAACAGGACCAGCGCCGCGAGGCCCGCGCGTGGATCGAAGCGCCAGGCCGCGGCGGGCCGGTCGAGGGAATGCCATGTCATGCCCCGTATCATCGCCTCCATGTTTGCCGCGAAGTTGCTGGGATGGATCTTGCTGGGCGTGGTGCGTTTGCTCACCGGGGCACAGGCACGCTGGTGGGGCTGCCCGCCCAAGGCCGAGCAGCGCATCTACTTCGCCAACCACCAGAGCCACCTCGACCTGGTGATGATCTGGGCCGCGCTGCCCGAGGAGCTGCGCAGCATCACGCGCCCGATCGCGGCGCGCGACTACTGGGCCAACACGCCGATGAAGCGCTGGATCACCACCGAGGTGTTCAACGCGATCTACGTGGAGCGCGGCGGCACGCCGGCCCCGGCCGAGGAAGGCGCGCCCGCGCCCGACCCGATGGCGCCACTCATGCCGCTGATCGAGGCGCTCAGGAGCGGCGACTCGATCATCATCTTTCCCGAAGGCACGCGCGGCCACACCGGCGAGCCGCAGAAGTTCAAGTCGGGCCTCTACACGCTGGCCCAGATGTTCCCCGAGGTGGTGCTGGTGCCGGCCTGGATCGACAACGTGCAGCGCGTGATGCCCAAGGGCGAGATCGTACCGGTGCCGATCCTGTGCTCGGTGACCTTCGGCGCGCCCATTGCGCTGGGCGCCGACGAGGAGCGCCGGGCCTTCCTGGACCGCGCGCGCGAAGCGGTGGTCGCACTGCGCAACGTATGAACGCCTTCCTCCGCAACCTCACGCCCACCCAGCAGGTGGCCGCGCTCTTCGTGATCGTGTTCGGCCTGCTGGCCGTGATCAGCATCGCGACGCTGCTGGTCGGCTTCCGCGAACGGCGCAACGCCGCGCACGGCGAGGCCTGGCTGCGCGAGTTCAACGACTTCCGCGCGCTGCTCAGCACCACCTGGTTCATGGTGGTCGTGTTCTGGATCGGCTGGGCGCTGGGGCCCAGCGTGGCGACCGTGCTGTTCGCGATCATCTCCTTCTTCGCGCTGCGCGAGTTCATCACGCTCTCGCCCACGCGCCGGGGCGACCACCGCAGCCTGATCCTGGCCTTCTTCGTGGTGCTGCCGATCCAGTTCGTGCTGGTGGGCACGGCGCGCTTCGACCTGTTCACGGTCTTCATCCCGGTCTACGTCTTCATCGCCATCCCGGTGGTGAGCGCGCTGGCCAACGACCCCAGCCACTTCCTCGAACGCAACGCCAAGCTGCAGTGGGGCATCACGGTCTGCGTCTACGGCATGAGCCATGTGCCGGCGCTGCTGCTGCTGAGCTTTCCGGGCTACGAGGGCAAGAGCGCCTTCCTGGTCTTCTTCCTGGTGTTCGTGGTCCAGACCTGCATGGTGGTGCAGCACCTGATCGCGCGCCAGTTCGCCCCTCTGGCGGCCGATGCGCCACAGCCCACCGGCCTGCGCGGCCGGCTCCAGCGCCTGCTGGGCCGCGCGCCCTTCGCGCCCAACGTGAGCCGCAGCTTCAACTGGACCAGCTGGGGCGTGGGCATGGCGATCGCGAGCGTGGTGGGCGCGCTGATGTCCTTCATCACGCCCTTCAAGTTCGGCCAGGCGCTGGCCATGGCGCTGATCGCCTGCGTGGCGGGCTCGATGGGCCACCTGGTGATGAAGGCGCTCAAGCGCGACCGCGGCATCCCCAACTGGGGACCCAAGGGCGTGGGCGTGACGGGCGCCAACGGCCTGCTCGACCGGGTCGATGCGCTGTGCTTCGCGGCGCCGATCTTCTTCCATTCGGTGCGCTGGTACTTCGGCGTCTGATCGCGTGCGCATCCTAGGCATCGACCCCGGCCTGCAGACCACCGGCTTCGGCGTGGTGGACCTCGACGGCCATGCGCTGCGCTACGTGGCCAGCGGCACCATCAGCACGAGCAAGCTCGAGCGCGGCAACCTGCCGGCGCGGCTCAAGGTGCTGTTCGACGGCATCGGCGAGATCGTGGCGCGCTACCAGCCGACCACCTCGGCGGTCGAGATCGTGTTCGTCAACGTGAACCCGCAGTCCACGCTGCTGCTGGGCCAGGCCCGCGGCGCCTGCCTGACCGCGCTGGTCTCGCACGACCTGCCGGTGGCCGAGTACACGGCGCTGCAGATGAAGCGTGCGGTCGCGGGCCACGGCCAGGCGGCCAAGGCGCAGGTGCAGGAGATGGTCAAGCGCCTGCTCGACCTGCCCGGCCTGCCGGGCAGCGACGCGGCCGACGCGCTGGGCATCGCGATCACGCATGCGCACGTGGGCAGTTCGATGGCGCGGCTGGGCGAGGCCTCGGCACTGGCGCGCAGCACCAGCGGGATGTACCGGCAGGGGCGGACGCGCTAGGCGACGCGCTCGGCGATCAGCACCGCGAAGAAGCCGAAGGCCGCGAGCAGCGTCCACTTGAGCACGATCCAGCCGAAGCGGCGGTACTTCATCTGGCCCGTGCCCGCGTAGAACGCGAAGGACACGCCGGCGATCAGCAACAGCAGTAGGATGGCCCAGCGGAACAGCAGCATTGGTCGTCGGCGCCTGCGTTACCAGGCGCGCGCGACTTCGGCGAAACCGGCCGGCGCGCGCTTCTCGTCGTCGAAGGTGACGATCTCGAAGGCGTCGGGGTGCGCCAGCAGCTCGCGCAGCAGCTGGTTGTTCATCGCATGGCCCGAGCGGAAGGCGCTGTAGGCGGCCAGCAGCGGTCGGCCGACCACGTAGAGGTCGCCCATCGCGTCGAGGATCTTGTGCTTCACGAACTCGTCGTCGTAGCGCAGGCCGCCGACGTTCAGCACCTTGGTGTCGTCCATCACGATCGCGTTGTCGAGCCCGCCGCCCAGGGCCAGGCCCTTGCTGCGCATGTACTCGACTTCCTTGGTGAAGCCGAAGGTGCGCGCGCGCGCGATGTCGCGGCTGTAGGAGTCGTGCCCCAGGTCGAACTCGACGCGCTGGCCGGTGGAATCGACCACCCGGTGGTCGAAGTCGATCTCGAAACTCAGCTTGAAGCCGTGGTAGGGCTCCAGCCGCGCCCACTTGGCGTTGGCGCCCTCGCCTTCGCGCACTTCCACCGGCTTCAACAGCTTGATGAAGCGCCGCGGCGCGTTCTGCAGCGCGATGCCCGCGCTCTGCAGCAGGAACACGAAGGAAGAGGCGGAGCCGTCGAGGATCGGTACCTCGTCGGCCGTGATGTCGATGAGCAGGTTGTCGATGCCCAGGCCCGCGCAGGCCGACATCAGGTGCTCGATGGTCTGCACCTTGGCGCCGCCGTTGGAGACGGTCGACGCGAGGCGCGTGTCGGTGACGGCCTCGGCCGTCATCGGAATGGAAACGGGTTCGGGCAGGTCGACGCGGCGGAACACGATGCCCGTGTCCGGCGCCGAAGGCCGCAGCGTGAGCTCGACCCGCTGCCCGCTGTGCAGCCCCACGCCGACGGCGCGGGTGATGGACTTGAGGGTTCGTTGTTGCAGCACGCCTGTGATTTTAGAGGCGCGAGGCGCCCGCCCGAAGGGGCGCCTCGCTATGGCCTCCATAGTCACGCCGTCGGCGCTCAGTCTGCCTGCCTACGCAAGAAGGCGGGGATCTCGAAATCGTCCATGCCGCCCGAAGACAGCGCGTCGACCTTGGCCGCGGCCATCGTGCGGTTGGTGCGCCACACGCTGGGCACCGCCATGCCTTCGTAGTTGGGCTGGCCGTGCGCGCCGGCGTGGCCCATGCCACCCATGGTCGGCACGTTGAACGGGATGTTGTCGGTGCCGGTGCGGATCACTTCCAGCAGCGGTGCCTGGCGGCGTGCGTCGGCGCGCGACAGGCCGGTGGCGACCACCGTCACGCGCATCTCGTCGCCCAGGTTCTCGTCGTAGGCGGCGCCGTAGATCACGTGCGCGTCGGGCGAAGCGTACGCGCGGATGGTGTTCATCGCCAGCTTCGATTCCGACAGCTTCAGCGAGCCCTTCGAAGCCGTCACCAGCACCAGCACGCCCTTGGCGCCCGAGAGGTCGATGCCTTCGAGCAGCGGGCAGGCCACGGCCTGTTCGGCGGCGATGCGCGCGCGGTCCGGGCCGCTGGCCGCGGCCGTGCCCATCATGGCCTTGCCGGGTTCGCCCATCACGGTGCGCACGTCTTCGAAGTCGACGTTCACGCCGCCGTACTCGTTGATGATTTCCGAGATCCCGCCGACGGCGTTCTTCAGCACGTCGTTGGCGTGCGCGAAGGCTTCCGCCTGCGTCACGTCCTCGCCCAGCACTTCGAGCAGCTTCTCGTTCAGGATCACGATCAGCGAGTCGACGTTGGCTTCGAGCTCGGCCAGGCCGCTGTCGGCGTTGGTCATGCGCTTGCCGCCTTCCCAGTCGAAGGGCTTGGTCACCACGCCCACGGTCAGGATGCCCATTTCCTTGGCGATGCGCGCGATCACGGGGGCCGCGCCGGTGCCGGTGCCGCCGCCCATGCCGGCGGTGATGAACAGCATGTGCGCGCCGTCGATGGCCGCGCGGATCTCGTCCACCGCCAGTTCGGCCGCTTCACGGCCCTTGTCCGGCTTGCCGCCGGCGCCCAGGCCGTTGTTGCCCAGCTGGATCAGCTTGGGCGCGTTGCTGCGCGACAGCGCCTGCGCGTCGGTGTTCGCGCAGGAGAACTGCACGCCCTGCACGCCGCGCTCGATCATGTGCGCGACCGCGTTGCCGCCGCCGCCGCCGACGCCGATCACCTTGATCTGGGTGCCTTGGTTGAACTCTTCCATTTCGATCATTTCGATGGCCATTTGGAACTCCTAATTTCTTGCTGCTGCAGTTGCTGTTGTTTCAATGAATTTTTCTTGTCTATCGCCGGATGCTTGTCATGAGGGCGGGCCGGTTCGTCGCCATCGCTCATTGAAATGACGAGGGGGGCTTCCGCGCGCCAGCCACAGTGGGTAATGCGTCATGTCAGAAGTTCCCCACGATGAAGTCCTTGAAGCGGCCGAAGGCCGTCTTCACCGAACCGTTTTTCTGGGCCACCTTGTAGCCGCGCATGCGGGCAAAGCGGGCTTCCTCGAGCAGACCCATCACCGTCGCGGCACGGGGCTGGGCCACCATGTCAGACAGCGCGCTCGCATATTTGGGGATGCCGCGGCGCACCGGCTTGAGGAAGATGTCCTCGCCCAGTTCCACCATGCCAGGCATCACGGCGCTGCCGCCGGTCAGCACGATGCCCGACGACAGCACTTCCTCGTAGCCGGACTCGCGGATCACCTGCTGCACCAGCGAGAAGATCTCCTCGATGCGCGGCTCGATCACGCCGGCCAGCGCCTGCTTGCTCAGCATGCGCGGGCCGCGGTCGCCCAGGCCGGGCACTTCCACCTGGGTGTCGGGGTCGGCCAGCAGCTGCTTGGCGTAGCCGTTCTCGACCTTGATGTCCTCGGCGTCCTTGGTCGGAGTGCGCAGCGCCATCGCGATGTCGCTGGTGATCAGGTCGCCCGCGATCGGGATCACCGCGGTGTGGCGGATCGCGCCGTTGGTGAAGATCGCCACGTCGGTGGTGCCGGCGCCGATGTCGACCAGACACACGCCCAGTTCGCGCTCGTCCTCGGTCAGCACCGCCTGGCTCGAGGCCAGCGGGTTCAGCATCAGCTGGTCGACCTCCAAGCCGCAGCGGCGCACGCACTTGATGATGTTCTCGGCCGCGCTCTGGGCGCCGGTCACGATGTGCACCTTGGCCTCCAGGCGCATGCCGCTCATGCCGATCGGCTCCTTGACGTCCTGGCCGTCGATCACGAACTCCTGCGGCTCGACCAGCAGCAGGCGCTGGTCGCTGGAGATGTTGATCGCGCGCGCGGTCTCGACCACGCGGGCCACGTCGGCCGGCGTGACTTCCTTGTCCTTGACCGCCACCATGCCGCTGGAGTTGATGCCGCGGATGTGGCTGCCGGTGATGCCGGTGTAGACCCGCCCGATCTTGCAGTCGGCCATCAGCTCGGCCTCCTTCAGGGCCTGCTGGATGCTCTGCACGGTGGCGTCGATGTTCACCACCACGCCGCGCTTCAGGCCGTTGCTCGGCGCCACCCCCAGGCCGGCGAGCTTGAGTTCGCCGTTGGGCAGCACCTCGGCCACCACCACCATCACCTTGGCGGTGCCGATGTCGAGGCCGACAACCAGGTCTTTGTATTCTTTGGGCATGAAATGTCCTCGGTATTCGCTTATTTCTTCTTGGGGTCGGTGACGACCGTGGTGACGCCGCGCATGCGCAGCGCATAACCCTCGTTGTGGCGCAGGTCCGCGCCCTCCACCGAGGCCACGGTGCGCCCGTACTGCGCCGCCACCTGCTTCACGGTGCGCAGGAAACGCTCGGTGCGCACCACCACCTCTTCGCTGCGTCCGCGGCCGAGCTCGACCGTGGCGCCGTTGTCCAGCAGCACATGCCAGCTGCCGCGGCTCGACAGGCCCAGTTCCTCGACCGTCAGGTCGTAGGGCTTGAACAGCGGCGCCAGCAGCCGGTACATGCCCAGGACCTGGCTGGCCTGTTCGATCGGGCCGTCGAGGCGCGGCAGGTCGTCGTCGACCTCGGCCGTGTTGGCTTCGAACACCTCGCCGAAGCCGTTGACCATCTTCGAGGCCGTCTCGTCGCCCCAGTGCGCGACCGGCACGTGCTCGGTCAGCGTGGCGCGCAGCCGGTTCGGGAACTCGCGCCGCACCACCGCCTTGCGCACCCAGGGCACCGACTCGAAGGCGCTGCGCGCGCGCGCCAGGTCGACGGTGAAGAAGTTGCCGGCCAGCTGCGGCGCCACGTTGGCGCGCAGGGTGACGGCGTTGTTGTGCGTGACCTCGCCGTCGACCTTGAGGCCGGCGATCGGGAAGAAGGGCTGCCGCAGCACCCACCACGCGCCCGCCGCCAGCAACACCAGCGCGAACGACACGAACACCAGCGTGGCCGTGAAGTTCATCAGCTTGACGTCGAAGGGGACGGGGGCGGTGGTGGCCATGGGGCTAGACCTTGCCTTCCGAATCCAGGGCCGCGGAAGCGAGCACGCGCACGCACAGGTCCTCGTAGGCGATGCCCACCGCGCGCGCCGACATCGGCACCAGCGAATGGGTGGTCATGCCGGGCGAGGTGTTCATCTCGAGCAGGAAGGGCTTGCGGTCGCTGGCGCGGATCATCACGTCGGCGCGGCCCCAGCCGCGGCAGCCCAGCGTGCGGTAGGCGGCCAGCGCGATGCGCTGGATCTCGCGTTCCTCGGCCTCGGGCAGGCCGCTCGGGCAGTGGTACTTCACGTCGTCGGTGAAGTACTTGTTCTGGTAGTCGTAGGCGCCTTCGGGCGCGGCGATGCGCACCACCGGCAGCGCCTGCGCGTCGAGGCCGTGGCCCAGCACCGCGCAGGTGACTTCCTCGCCCTCGATGAATTCCTCGCACAGCACGTCGGCGTCGTACTTCGCCGACAGCGCGACCGCGTCCTGCATCTCGGAGTAGCCCTGGACCTTGGTCACGCCGATGGACGAACCCTCGCGCGGCGGCTTGACGATCAGCGGCAGGCCCAGCAGGTCGGGCACCACGCGGACCTGCTCGCGGCTCTGCTGGTCGGCCGCCAGGCGCACGTACTTGGGCGTGGGCAGGCCGTCGGCCACCCAGATGCGCTTGGTCATGACCTTGTCCATCGCCACGCTCGAGGCCATCACGCCCGAGCCGGTGTAGGGGATGCCCAGCAGTTCGAGCGCGCCCTGCACCGTGCCGTCTTCGCCGTGGCGGCCGTGCAGCGCGATGAAGCAGCGCGCGAAGCCTTCGCGCTTGAGATCGACCAGTTCGCGCTCGGCCGGGTCGAAGGCATGGGCGTCGACGCCGCGCGCGCGCAGCGCCTCCAGCACGCCGGTGCCCGAGAGGATGGAGATGTCGCGCTCGGCCGAGGTGCCGCCGAACAGCACGGCGACCTTGCCCAGGGAGGAAACGGAAGAAGTGGGAATGGATGGTGTGCTCACGGTGCACGCCCCTCGGAGGTGAAAGAAACCGTCTTCGGCGAGGCGGCCGCGCCGCCCAGCTCGACCACCCGGCCCGGCACCGCGCCGATCGAGCCGGCACCCATGCAGACCACGACATCGCCCGCACGGGCGTTGTCCAGGATGGCCTGCGCCATCGCGCCGATCTCGTCGACGAACACCGGCTCGACCTTGCCGGCCACGCGCAATGCGCGCGTCAGGGCCCGGCCGTCGGCCGCCACGATCGGCGCTTCGCCGGCCGCATAGACCTCGCTCAGCAGCACGGCGTCGGCCGTGCCCAGCACCTTGACGAAGTCCTCGAAGCAGTCGCGCGTGCGGGTGAAGCGGTGTGGCTGGAAGGCCAGCACCAGCCGGCGGCCCGGGAAGGCGCCGCGCGCGGCGGCGATGGTGGCCGCCATCTCGACCGGATGGTGGCCGTAGTCCTCGATCAGCGTGAAGGCGCCGGCAGTGGCCGCATCCTTCGCCCCCACGTCGCCGTAGCTCTGGAAGCGCCGGCCCACGCCCTTGAAGTCGGCCAGGCCGCGCTGCACGGCTTCGTCGGGCACGCCGAGCTCGACTGCCATCGCGATCACCGACAGCGCGTTGAGCACGTTGTGCTCGCCCGCCAGGTTGAGCACGATGTCCAGGTCGGGCAGCGTCACGCCGTTGCGGCGCTGCGCGGTGAAATGCATCTGCGCGCCCACCGCGCGCACGTTGACCGCGCGCACCTGGGCTTCTTCGTTGAAGCCGTAGCTGGTCACCGGGCAGGTCACCTCGGGCACGATGGCGCGCACCGCGGCATCGTCGGTGCACAGGATCGCCACGCCGTAGAAGGGCATGCGGTGCAGGAAATCGACGAACGCCTTCTTGAGGTTGCCGAAGTCGTGCCCGTAGGTCTCCATGTGGTCGGCGTCGATGTTCGTGACCACCGCCATCACCGGCAGCAGGTTCAGGAAGGACGCATCCGACTCGTCGGCCTCGACCACGATGTAGTCGCCGCTGCCCAGCTGCGCATTGGCGCCGGCGCTGTTGAGCCGGCCGCCGATCACGAAGGTCGGGTCGAGCCCGGCCGCGGCCAGCACGCTGGCCGCCAGGCTGGTGGTGGTGGTCTTGCCGTGCGTGCCGGCGATCGCGATGCCCTGCTTGAGGCGCATCAGCTCGGCCAGCATCATGGCGCGCGGCACCACCGGGATGCGCTTCTCGCGCGCGGCCAGCACCTCGGGGTTCTCGGACTGCACCGCGGTCGAGGTCACGACCGCATCGGCGCCCGCGATGTTGGCCGCGGCATGGCCCACATAGGTGGTGATGCCCAGGCCCGCGAGCCGGCGCAGCGTGGCGCTGTCGCTCAGGTCGGAGCCGGAGATCTGGTAGCCCAGGTTGAACAGCACCTCGGCGATGCCGCTCATGCCGGCGCCGCCCAGGCCGACGAAGTGGATGTGGCGGATGGCGTGCTTCATGCGCGGCTCCCCTTCTTCTTTTTGTCGGCGAGTTCTTCGCAGGCGCGGACCACCAGGTCGACCGCCTCGGTCTTCTGCATCGTCTTGGCCTTCGAGGCCTTGTCCACCAGGGTGGTTCTTTCGGTTTTCTGTAGCAAGTCGGCCAGCAATTCGGGAGTGAGTTCGGTCTGCTGGACGAGCCAGCCGCCACCCGCGTCGACCAGGAATCGCGCGTTGGTGGTCTGGTGGTCGTCCACCGCCGAGGGGAAAGGCACGAACAGCGCTGCTGCGCCGACGGCCGCGATTTCGGTGACGGTGCTGGCACCGGCGCGCGCGACGATCAGGTCGGCCATGGCATAGGCCTCGGCCGTGTCGTCGATGAAGGGGGTGAGCTCGGCGTCGACGCCGGCGGCCGCGTAGTTGGCGCGCAGCTCGTCGATCTGCTTGGCGCCGCTCTGGTGCAGCACGATCGGCCGCTCGGCGGGCGCGATGCGCGCCAGCGCCTGCGGCACGATGGTGTTGAGCGCGCGCGCGCCCAGGCTGCCGCCCACGACCAGCAGCTTCAACGGACCGCTGCGGCCCAGGAAGCGCACGACCGGGTCGGGCTGCGAAGTGAAGGCCGCGCGCAGCGGGTTGCCGACCCATTCGGCGTTCTTCAGCACCTTCGGGAAGGCGGTGAAGACCCGGTTGGCGACGCTGGCCAGCACCTTGTTGGCCAGGCCCGCGACCGAGTTCTGTTCGTGCAGCACCAGCGGGCTGCCCAGCAGCACGCTCATCAGGCCGCCGGGGAAGGTGATGTAGCCGCCCAGGCCGATAACCACGTCGGGCTTCACGCGGCGCAGCACGCCGACGCTCTGGGCGAAGGCGCGCAGCAGGCGCACGGGCAGCATCAGCACCGTGAGCGGACCCTTGCCGCGCAGGCCGCCGAACTGCACCGGCTCGAAGGCGAAGCCGCGCGGCGGCACCAGCTGCTGCTCCATGCTGCCGGGCGCGCCCAGCCAGTGCACGGCCCAGCCGCGCGCGCGCAGCGCCTCGGCCACGGCCAGGCCGGGGAAGATGTGGCCGCCGGTGCCGCCGGCCATCACGAGGGCCGTGCGCGTCATACACGCCCCCCACGCATGAGGACCCGGTTCTCGTAGTCGACGCGCAGCACCACCGCCAGCGCGATCGAGATCATCAGGATCGCCGAGCCGCCGAAGCTCATCAGCGGCAGGCCCAGGCCCTTGGTCGGCAGCGCGCCCAGGTTCACGCCCATGTTGATGAAGGACTGGAAGCCGATCCAGATGCCGATGCCCTGCGCCACCAGGCCGGAGAACACGCGGTCGAGCGCGATCGCCTGGCGGCCGATGTGCATGATGCGGCGCGTGAGCCAGAGGAACAGGCCGATCACCAGCAGCACGCCGATCAGGCCGAACTCCTCGCCCAGCACGGCCAGCAGGAAGTCGGTGTGGGCCTCGGGCAGCCAGTGCAGCTTCTCGACGCTGCCGCCCAGCCCGACGCCGAAGATCTCGCCGCGGCCGATCGCGATCAGCGAGTGCGAGAGCTGGTAGCCCTTGCCCAGCGCATGCGCTTCGCTGAAGGGGTCGAGGTAGGCGAAGATCCGTTCGCGCCGCCATTCGCTGGTCATCACGATCAGCGCAAAGGCCGCCACCACCAGCGTGGCGATCACGAAGAACATGCGCGCGTTGACGCCGCCCAGGAACAGGATGCCCATCGCGATGACCGCGATCACCATGAAGGCGCCCATGTCGGGCTCGGCCAGCAGCAGCATGCCGACCACCACCACCGCCACGCCCATCGGCAGCACGGCGCGGAAGAAACGCTCCTTGATCTCCATCTTGCGCACCATGTAGCTGGCGGCATAGAGCACCATCGCGAGCTTGGCGAGCTCGGAGGGCTGGAAGTTCATGATGCCCAGCGGCAGCCAGCGGCGCGCGCCGTTGACCACGCGGCCCACGTGCGGGATCAGCACCGCCACCAGCAGCAGCAGCGAGACGACGAACAGCCAGGGCGCGATGCGCTCCCAGGTCTGCATCGGGATCTGGAAGGCCAGCAGCGCCGCGACGAAGGCGATCGCGATGAACAGCACATGCCGCGTGAGGAAGAACATCGGCCCGTAGCCGGCGCGCGCGAAGCGCGGGTTGTCGGGCAGCGCGATCGAGGCCGAATAGACCATCACCGCCCCCCAGGCCAGAAGCGCCAGCGTGACCCACAGCAGCGCCTGGTCGAAGCCCAGCACGCGCATCGGCGCGGCCTTGGTCTGCGACATGGTGCCGCCGCCCAGCCGCACCGGCAGGTGCATCGGCAAGGCGTCGATGCCGCTCTTGGCGGCGCGCGTGAACCAGCCCTTGAGGCGGCCCGGCGCTTCGTTGGGGGTGGCGGCGCTGGCGTTGTTCATGCCGAATGTCCTTCGTCGATGCCGTCGCAGGACGACTCGGGCAGGGCCTGCACCGCCTCGCAGAACACCGCGGCGCGGTGGCCGTAGTCCCTGAACATGTCGAAGCTCGCGCAGGCCGGCGACAGCAGCACCGCGTCGCCCGGATGGGCGCGGCGCGCGGCCAGCTGCACGGCCTGCTCCATCGACTCGGCGTGCACGATCGTGACGCCGGTGTCGGCCAGCGCGGCCTCGATCACCGGCGCGTCGCGCCCGATCAGCACCACCGCGCGCGCGAACTGGCGCACCGGCGCGGCCAACGGCGTGAAGTCCTGGCCCTTGCCGTCGCCGCCCAGGATCGCGACCACGCGGCGCTCGGCGCCGAGGCCGCCCAGCGCGGCCACGGTGGCGCCCACGTTGGTGCCCTTGCTGTCGTCGAAGTACTCGACCTGGTCGAGGATCGCGACCGATTCGACGCGGTGCGGCTCGCCCTGGTACTCGCGCAGGCCGTAGAGCATCGGGCCCAGCGGGCAGCCGGCGGCGCTGGCCAGCGCGAGCGCGGCCAGCGCGTTGAGCGCGTTGTGCTGGCCGCGGATGCGCAGCGCATCGGCGGGCATCAGGCGCTGCAGGATGATGTCCTCTTCCTGCGCCGCCGCGCCGCGCTTGCGCTTGATGGTTTCGTCGGCCTCGAGCGCGCGCACCAGCCAGGTCATGCCGTTGACGCGTTCGATGCCAAAGTCGGAGGGCCGCAGCGGCAGCCCGGCGCCGAAGGTGATGTGGGTGCGGATCTGCGGACGCTGCAGCTTGACGCGCACCGGCGGCGGCAGCATCGCCATCACGCCGGCGTCGTCGCGGTTGAGGATCATCAGGCCGCGCGCGCCGAAGATGCGCTGCTTGGCGGCGCTGTAGGCGGCCATGTCGCCATGCCAGTCCAGGTGGTCCTGCGTCAGGTTGAGCACGGTCGCGGCCGTGGGCTCGAAGCCCTGCACGCCGTCGAGCTGGAAGCTGGAGAGTTCGAGCACCCAGACCTCGGGCAGCGTGTCGGCATCCAGGTGCGCGCTCAGCGTGTCGAGCAGGGTCGGGCCGATGTTGCCGGCCACGGCCACGGTCTTGCCCGCGCGCTCGACCAGCTGGCCGGTGAGCGCGGTGACGGTGGTTTTGCCGTTGGTGCCGGTGATGGCCAGCACCGCGGGCTCGTAGCCCTTGGGTGCCGCGGGCACGGCGACCGGCAGCGGTTCGGGCGCGGGGGCGGCTTCCTCGACCGCGGCCGAGGCCGGGTTCGAGACCGCCAGTTCGGCGATGCGCGCGACGAACTCGGCCGCCTCCTTGGCGGCGCTGGGGACGTAGGGCTGGCCGGCGGTCGGCTGGCGAAGGGCTGCGGCGGGCGCGACGGTGGCGGCGGGCACGGCCGGCGCTTCGGTCGCGGCGGCATCGGCCGGCGCGGCTTCTTCGGGCTGCGCCACCGCCACATGGGTCGACGGATCGCGCGGCGCGCTCTCGGCCATCGCGTCCGGCGTGGCGGCCGGTTCGGGCTCGACGGCTTCCGCCTCGGTCGTTTCGGTCGGTGGCGGCACCACGGCCTCCGGCGCTTCGGCAGGCGCCGGCGCTTCCGGCACCGGCTCGGCGGCGACCGGTTCTTCGATGGCTTGCGGCGCCATCTCGATCTGCATCTGGGCGTCGGGTTCGGGTTCGACTTCGGGCTCGGCCGCCACCGGCGGCAGCTCGACCGTGCGCAGGTCGCTCAGCGCGCGCGCGAACAGGTCGAGTTCGCCGCCCACCGGCAGGCCGACCGCGCGCGCCGCATCGACCACCGGGGCCAGCGTGGCGGGCGTCAGGCCGGGCGAGCAGTACACGGCGCGCACAGAAGTGCCTTCGATCAGCGCAGCGCTCAGCGGCCCGCCGACGAAGGCCACCTCGGGCCATTCGGCCTGCAGCCGGCCGAGCAGCGCCGGCGCTTCGCGCGTGTCGGCCACCGTGACCCGCGCGCCGTGGCGCGCGCACCAGCGCGCCATCGCCAGCCCGGACGCACCGAGGCCGAGGACGAGGACGGGGAGGTCTTTCAGGTGCCGCATGGTTCGGTTACCGCAGCTTCAGCGTCGACAGGCCCACGAGGCACAGCAGCATCGTGATGATCCAGAAGCGCACCACGACCTGCGTCTCGCGCCAGCCGCTCTTCTCGAAGTGATGGTGCAGCGGCGCCATCTTGAGGATGCGCCGGCCTTCGCCGAAGCGCTTCTTGGTGTACTTGAAGTACGCGACCTGCGCCATCACCGAGATCGCCTCGACCACGAAGATGCCACCCATCACGAAGAACACGATCTCCTGGCGCACGATGACCGCGATGGTGCCCAGCGCGCCGCCCAGCGCCAGCGCGCCGACGTCGCCCATGAAGACCTGCGCCGGGTGGGTGTTGAACCACAGGAAGGCCAGGCCCGCGCCGGCCATGGCCGAGCAGAACACCAGCAGCTCGCCCGAGCCGGGGATGTGCGGGAACAGCAGGTACTTCGAATACACCGAGCTGCCGGTCACATAGGCGAACACGCCCAGCGCCGAGCCGACCATCACCACCGGCATGATCGCCAGGCCGTCGAGCCCGTCGGTGAGGTTCACCGCGTTGCTCGCGCCCACGATCACCAGGTAGGTCAGGATCACGAAGCCGATGCCGCCCAGCGGGTAGCTGATTTCCTTGAAGAAGGGCACCAGCAGGTTGATCTTGGGCGAGAACTCGAGCGCGAAGCCCGAGCGCACCCAGGCCGCGAACAGTTCCAGCACGCGCCAGTTGGAGCTTTCCGAGATGCTGAACAGCAGGTAGAAGCCGGCCACCAGGCCGACCAGCGACTGCCACAGGTACTTCTCGCGCGAACGCATGCCCTCGGGGTCCTTGCGCACCACCTTGCGCCAGTCGTCGACCCAGCCGATGGCGCCGAAGCCCAGCGTGACCCACAGCA
>Ga0182008_10001158_pt1 | contig 18175 bp, 21 predicted proteins | sample Sormic07211129_1_FD_120482 | JGI IMG/M metagenome (GOLD analysis project Ga0182008, IMG submission 120482) | Rhizosphere microbial communities from Sorghum bicolor, Mead, Nebraska, USA - 072115-129_1 metaG | ecosystem: Host-associated > Plants > Roots > Rhizosphere | place: USA: Nebraska...
CGGGCATGGCGGAGCTCCCGTAAGGAAGCCCTTGCCCCGGACGAGTTCGCCTCGCCGTATGGAGGCGGGGGAGGACCTCCCAGAGCTGCCTGAGACGGCCTGACGGCGCCTGTAGGGCTTCGCGCGTATTTGCCGCAGCCACCCGCAGAAACCCGGTGACAGCCGGACAGCGCCGGCCCCTCCCCGCGAGCACCGGGGGGGGCCGGGGGAAGGTCTGGCGCTCTTCTGTGTGTGGCTGCAACCGCTCTGACCAGCAAAAGGTCTCGGGCACCACGGGACGGGTGACCTTGAGGTGCGGCGGCGCATGCCGAGGGACGTGAAGCGAGCGCGGCTCACGGCAGCCGTGGACCGGGGCGCTCTCCGCCCCGGTCCCGGTGGCCGCTCATAGCCGGGTGAGGGAGACCAGCCAGGCCCGTACTCCATCGGCGTCGACGGTGGCTTCGATCGTGCTCTCCTCGATCACGTCGATGCGCCAGCCCTCGGCGAAGGCGGCCTCGAACTCCGCGCGGGAGACGCGGTGCGGCCCCCAGTCCTCCTCCTGCTGATCGCTGAAGGAGAGCACGAAGACCCGCTTGCCCGGCTGTACGACGGACTTCAGGCTGTCGACGTAGGCGGTGCGCTCGTCGCCCTGGAAACGGTGGAAGAGCCCGCAGTCGAGGACGGTGTCGAAGGTCTCGCCCAGCTGGGCCAGTTTCAGGGCGTCGTAGCGCAGGAACCGGGCCGTGAGGCCACGCTCGCTCGCCTTCTCCTCGGCCATGCGTATGGCGTTGGTGGCGAGTTCGACGCCTGTGGAGTCGAGGCCGAGCTGTGCGCACATGAGGACGTGCTCGCCGGTGCCGCAGCCGATGTCGAGGACGCGGCCCTGGATGGCGCCGGACTCGGCGAGTGCGAGGAAGGCCGACTGGGGGCGGCCGGTCTCCCAGGGGGTCGCGCCCGTCTCGTACAGCTCCTCCAGGAAGCTCGGCTCCTGGTGGCGGGCGTACACGGATTCGTCGAGCATGTCGTATGCCTCTCGTCGGTCTCCGGCCGGCGCGCTCACGCCGGGCGGGGTGATGGGCTCTGCTGATTGAGGTAGCCGAGGCTGATTCAGGCGCGGAACGCGGCAGCGTGTTCGGCCGCCCATTCGGCGAAGGTGCGCGCCGGGCGGCCGGTGACGTCCGGTACGGCCGAGGTGACCTCGGCGGGGCGTCCCACCGAGCGGGCCAGGTAGCGCAGGATGCCGTCGACGGCCGCATCGAAGTGGGTCTGCATGCTGTCCACTGCCTGGGCCGGCATGCCGCGCGTCAGGTAGTCCTCGCGCGCGACCTCCGGGGACACCTCCTCGAACCGGAACGGCCGCCCGACGGCCTCCGCGAGGATGCGCACCTTGTCGTACTGGGTCAGGGACTCGGGACCGGTGAGGACGTACCGGGCGCCGACGTGGTCGTCCGTCAGCAGGCCCTGTACGCCGACGGCCGCGATGTCCTTCTCGTGTATGGGAGCGGTGGCGGCCTCGCCGTAGGCGGCGCGGACGGTGCCTGTGGTGCGCAGCTGTTCGCCCCAGGTCCACAGGGTGTTGGCGTCGAACTCGCCGGGCCGCAGGATCGTCCACTCCAGGCCCGATTCCACGACGAGGTCCTCGCTGGCCCTGTGCCAGGCGGCGAGCATGCTGGGCTGCTCGTCCGCGCCGAGCCCGTCCTGGACGGACGACGAGGAGAGCAGGACGACCCGGCGTACGCCCTGTTTGCGGGCGGCGGTCAGGAAGTCGGCGGTCGTCTGGCCCAGCGCGGACAGGTTCAGGAAGATGGTGCTCACCCCGTCGAGCGCCGCCGCCACCGATTCGGAGCGCTCCAGGTCACCGCCGATCACCTCGGCGCCGTCGGGCAGCAGGGCGAGGTCCGGGGTGCGGGTCAGGGCCCGTGGGCGGACCCCCTCGGCGAGCAGCAGGTCCACGACATGGCGGCCGACGTTGCCGGTCGCACCGGTCACCAGGATCACGGTGATCTCCTCCGTTTCATCAGTCGGCTCCAAGCTGAGTCAGGTGGCCAGGGCCAGGGCGTTGAGGGCCAGCGCGGTCACGGCGAGCGTCGTACGGGTCAGATGCCAGCGGCGCCAGGCCGGCCGGGGGTCGCTCCAGTCGGCGGGCAGCCGCCCCGGATCGAGCGCCTTCACGCGGCGGTTGAGGGGGACGTTGCGGAAGTGGGAGACCACGGAGACGGCCACCAGGAGCAGGGCCGCCGTGCCCAGCAGCCCCGCGTGCGATCCGTCGTCGGCTGCTATGGCCAGCGCGGTGTCGAGGAGCGCCGAGAGCAGGACGATCGCCGGCATGGTGGGGTCCCAGTTGCGGCCCAGCAGTTGGTGGACGTAGACGTAGCGGTCGGCGGGCATGACCGCCATCGCGGGTACGACGCTCAGCGCGACCGCGAAGAGCACGCCCGCCGCGACCCCGTTCCCCAAGAGCACCAGCACGCCGAGGAGTTCGGCGGTGGTCATGCCGCGGGGTGGTCGTCCACCGAGAGCTGGGTGAGCACCCGCATGGTGGCGTTGCGGAAGTACGTCCGGAAGCCCTCCGGGGAGGAGGTGTCGCGCTGTTCGGCGAGGAACGGGGCGAGCCGCTGCTCGACGGTGTGCACGCCCTGCTGGCGGGCCATGTGTCCGGCGATCGCGGAGAAGTCGCCCTCGTACTGGATGACGCGGACCATCACGTCGTCCTTGATGAACACGGCGGTGCCCAGCAGCCGTCCGGCGTCCTGCCCGTCCGCGCCGGGCAGGACGGGGGTGTCGACCCGCTTGAAGTCCTGGAAGATCTCGGCGATCTCGTCCTCGTGACCGGGCTTGACCCGGTACGTCACAGCAGCGAAAGGCATCACATACCTCCATCGACAGTCAGAGTTGAGCCGCTGACGCAAGCCGAGGCGTCACCGGCGAGGAAGAGCACGGCGTCGGCGACGTCGCCCGGTGTACACAGTCGGCCGAGCGGGGTCGCGGCGAGCAGCCGTTCCCGTACGGGCGCGGGGAGTTCACGGCCGCCGTCGTCGCTGGTCACCCCGGGGGCGACGGCGTTGACGCGGATGCCCCGGGGGCCCAGGTCCTTGCACAGGCCCCGGGTGAACCCGATCATGGCAGCCTTCGAAGCGCCGTAGTGCGCGGCGCCGGGACGGCCGCGCAGGGCCGCCGCGGAGCCGATGTTGACGACCGAGGCGCCGTCGGCGAGCAGCGGCAGGGCGGCCCTGGTGACCAGGTACGCCGAGGTGATGTTGTGATCCATCATCCGCTGCCAGCGTTCGGGGCCGAGGTCCTCCAGGGCGGCGTGGTCGTCGACGCCGACGTTGTTGACCAGGACGTCCAAGCCCCCGAGGTGCTGACGGCAGGTCTCCAGCAGCCGCTCGGCACCCTCGGGTTCGGTGACGTCCTGCTGAGCGATGCGGTGTCCGTCGCCGCACCGCTCCAGGTCGTCGGCGAGCCGCGCCGCCTCCGGGCCAGGGGCCCGGTGGCAGGTCACGACGCGGGCGCCCGCCTCGGCGAAGGCCAGTACGGTGGCCCGGCCGATCCCGCGGGTCCCGCCGGTGACGAGCACCCGTCTGTCTTTCAGTCCGTACCCCATGCGCGTCTCCATCTCTCAGGCCACGTCGGTGCCGCGAGCCTGCACCAGCGCGCTGGTGTCCGGTTGGGGCGCGGATCGAGCGGGCCGCCGGGGCAATGTCCCGTACCGCTTGGCGCCGATCCTGGCGGCCGGGTCCGTGCCGTCCCGGTCGGCCGATCCGCACGCGAAGTCCAGTCCGGCCTTGGACGAGCACCGCCAGACGAGCCGGTAGCCGACGGCGCCGCCGTACGGTTCCCGGTACGCATGGGCGAGTTGAACTTCGACGAGTTCGTCGAGGAGCGCCTCCGCCTCCGGTGTGGGCACGCCCAGCACCGTCGATGCCTCCTCGGCGGTGACGACGGACCCGGCGGCGACGGCGAGCGCGCGGAACGCGGAGCGGCCGGGCGGTGTCAGCAGCCGGTAGGTGCGCCGCAGGCTCGGCGCGAGGGTGTCGAAGGTGTCGGGCTCGGCGTCTTCGAGGACGCGGGCGACGGACCAGTGCGGGCGCATCTCCAGCTGCCTGGCCACGGCCCGCAGGGCCCCGGGCAGCCCCTGACAGAACTGGATGACCTTCAGCACGGCGTCGGCCTCGTAGGCGAGCCGGTCGGGGCCCAGCGCATCGGCGAGGAACTGCCAGGCGGTGGCCCGGCTGAGCGCGGGGGCGGGGACGACGGCGGAGATGCGCGGGTCGGACAGGCGTCGGCGGCAGGTGAGCAGGGTGGCGCTGCGAGAGCCGCCGGGCAGCAGCGGCAGGAGCTGGTCCACGTCGACGACGTCGTCGAGGACGACCAGCAGCCGCAGGTCCGCGGCCCAGCTGCGGAACATCCTGGCGCGGTCGTCGACGTCGTCGGCGATGCGGGCGGGCGGGAAGCCGGCCGCCCGCAGGAAGTCGCCGAGGATCTCCTCAGGGGGTACGGGACGGCCGTCGGGCGTGGTCATCTCGGCCCACAGCTGGCCGTCCGGGTAGTCGGCGCGGACCTGGTGGGCGGTGCGTACGCAGAGGGCGGACTTGCCGGACGCGGGGACGCCGGTGACGACCACCACCGGGCGTCCGACACGTGGGCTGTCGGTCAGCGCGCGGCAGAGGGTCTCCACCTGCTGCTGGCGCCCCACCAGCCGGACGTCCGGGGGCAGTTGGCTGGGCACCGGGTAGGGCGGCGACCCGGTGCGGCCGGCGACGGCGTTCTCGGCGAGGTCCAGCGAGGGGTCGCCGTCGAGGATGCGGCTGTGCAGCTGGCGCAGTTCCGCGCAAGGTTCGAGGCCGAGTTCGGCGGCCAGGGCCGAGCGGGCGTGCTGGTAGGCGGTGAGGGCTTCCGCGCGGCGCCCGGAGCGGTAGAGCGCGAGCATCAGCTTGGCCCGCAGTCCTTCATGCGTAGGGTTGGCGGCGACCAGTCCGAGGAGTTCGCCCACGACCTGGTGGTGCAGTCCGAGGCCGAGCTTGGCCTCGATCCGCTCCTCCAGGACGGTGCGGTGCAGTTCCTCCAGCCGGACCGCCTCCGCATGGAGGACGGAGCCGAGTTCGTTCTCCGTCATCGAGGCCCTGTCCCACAGGGCGAGGGCCTGGTCGAGCGTCTCGACGCCCAGGAGGCTGTCGCCTTCGGCGATGCGGGCGCGGCCTTCGGCGACCAGGGCGCAGAAGCAGTGTGCGTCGACGCATTCGGGGGGCAACCGGAGCAGATAGCCGGCGTCCGCCGTCTCCAGCGTCACCGGTGTGCCGGACAGCTGGGTGAGCCGGCTGATGTTCTTGCGGAGTTGGTAGATGTAAGTCTGGAGGGTCGTACGGGCGCTGCGGGGCGGGCGGTCCGCCCAGAGTTCGGAGAGTAATTGGTCGATGCTGACGACCCGGTTCGCGTTCAGTGCGAGGAGGGTCAGCACCTGGCGGAGCTTGGGGGCGGACAGTCTCACCGCTGCCTTGCCGTCCACGGTCAGCTCGAAGGGTCCCAGAAGCCGCACCTGTATCAACGGGCACCATCGTTTCTTCGTTCGCTGCGGCTGCAAAGTCCAGTTTTCCAGTTATTGCGTTCGGGCAGCCGCATTTGTGGGGGGAGATATGAGACAGCCTGTAACTCAAGTTCTGTAACTGTCAATAGTTTGCCGAACCAGAGACTTGGCATCCGTCAATCTCGGGAGTATCGCGCCAACATCGAATTCTTCGTGTGAAAGGCCCGGCCGATGGGTAGAGTCGGTAAATTTGGGGCAGTGGCGGAGGCGGCCAGGCTTCCAGATGCCGCCCGGGAGGCCGGGCGCGAACGACTGGCCGAGATGCATCACCTCGGGACCGGCCGCCCGGATTCCTGTCGGCCGACCGGAAGGTGTCACTGGACCGGCGGTCGAGTCGCCGTCGAGCGCGTGCACCGATCCTTCCGAAACGGTATCGGCCCACCCCCAGCCAGCAGGAGGAACCGTGAACCGGACGCTCATCGTCGCCCGCATGCGGCACCAGTCGGCCCCCGAGGTCGCCCAGGTCTTCGCCGATTCCGACGCGAGCGAACTGCCCGCTCTGATCGGGGTCTCCCGGCGGACCCTGTTCACCTTCCACGATCTGTACTTCCATCTGATCGAGGCGGACGAGGACATTCGGCCGAACCTGGGCCGCGCCCGTAGCCACCCCCTCTATCGCGACATCGATACCCGGCTCGGGGAGTTCATCACCCCCTACGACCCTGGCTGGAAAGAGCCGAAGGACGCGATGGCATGCGCCTTCTACGAGTGGACCCGGGACCGGGGAAGGATTCGTTAGAAATCCGCTCGATGCGGGACCGAACCCCGTGCTCGGCCCGCAGAAATGTTACCCGACGGTTCGCTTCGGGTTGCGCTCGGAGAGACACTGCAGCCCGCCCGAACCCAGCGCATGGAATTTATTTACCTTGCCGGAGCCGGGTTATGCGCCGCTTCCGCCTTTCGTAAACGTGTGATGGACGACAGCGGCACAATCGCCGGAGAGGCGCCCTGGCCGATCTTTTCTTTGCCTGGCCGGGGCGCCGCAGACCTTGAAAGGAGCACATTCATGCCGGAGACGACCGCTCTCGGGTCGCCGATGTACTACGCCGACGTCGGTGAAGGACCCCCCTTCCTCTTCCTCCACGGCAACTGCGGGTCCTCCTACATCTGGCGCCGCGTCCTGCCCGGCATCGGCGGCGGACGGCTGCTCACCCCCGACCTGATCGGCATGGGCCGCTCCGGAAAGCCCGACATCCCCTACTCCTTCGCCGACCACGCCCGCTACCTGGATGCCTGGGCGGACGCGCTCCAGTTGGAGGACGTTGTCCTCGTCGGACACGACTGGGGCGGCACCCTCGCCTGTGACTGGGCCGCCCGCCACCCCGGCCGGGTGCGCGGCGTCGTCCTGATGGAGACCATCGTCAAGCCCATGGCGTGGGACGAGCTCCAGCCGTGGGCGCGGGCCCGCTGCGAGGCCATCAGCACCCCGGGCACCGGCGAGGAGATGGTGCTGGCGCAGGACCTCTATCTGCGGCATGCCTACACGGGCGGCGGCGGGGTGCTGACCACCGTCGCCGACGCCGACATGGCGGCGCACCTAGCACCGTACCCCACCCCCGAGAGTCGCCGTCCGCTGCTGGCCTGGGCCCGGCAGATCCCGCTGGACGGGCGGCCCGCCGAACTGGTCGCCCGGATGCGGGCGTTCCACACCTGGATGGCGGCCAGCGTCGACGTCCCGAAGCTGCTGCTGACCTTCCACGGCTCGCCCACGCTGCTGCTCGGCGAAGACATGGCCGCGTGGTGCGCCGCCCACTTCGCCGGGCTGGAGACCGTCTCCTGCGGCGCGGCGGGGCACTTCGCCCCCGAGGACCGGCCCCACGAGATCGCCGCCGCCGTCTCCGCCTGGGCCGGCCGGCACCGGCTCTTCGACCACCGGAAGGAACCGACGACGTGCGAGCAGTGATCATGGGCGGCACCTCCGGCATCGGCCTGGCCATCGCCACCCGCCTTACCAAGGCCGGCCTCACCGTCACCGTGACCGGCCGCGCCCCCGAACGCCTCGCGGCGGCACGCGAACAGGTCGCGGCGGCCGAGCGTCTCGACGGTACGGACGAGGACGACGTACGCGCCTTCTTCGAACGCCTCGGCCCCTTCGAGCACTTGGCCCTCGCCTTCGGCCCGGCGGCGACCGGCTTCGGCGCCGTCAAGTCCCTCGGCACAGAGCGACTCCGGGCTGTCGTCGAGCCCAAGCTGTACGGCTATCTCACCGCCATCAGGCACGCGCAGGTCACCGGCTCCGTCACCCTGCTCTCCGCCGGCAGCGCGCGGGTCGCCCGGCCCGGCACCGTCGCCCTGGCCGCGGTCAACGGAGGTCTCGAGGCCGCCGTACGGCCGCTGGCGGTCGAGCTGGCGCCGGTGCGGGTCAACGCGGTCTCGCCTGGGGTGATCGACACGTCCTGGTGGGCCGGGCTCACCGAGGAGCAGCGCGCCGCCCAGTTCGCGGCCGTTGCCGAGGCGACCCCGGTCGGCCGGGTCGGACGGCCCGACGACGTCGCGCGCGCGGTCGAGTACCTCGTCCACGCCGACTTCGTCACCGGCACGGTCCTGCCCGTCGACGGCGGGCTGACCCTGCCCCGCTGAAACCCCTCCCGCAAGCCAGCACGACCCGAGCCCCGGCCGCCTGTCAACGGCGGCCGGGGCTCGGGTCGTTCAGGGGACGTACGGATGCGGGGCGGGAGCCGGTCCCGGCCGCCGCCCCGCATCCGGTGACGTCGGGTCAGTACGCCGCGTTCACCTCGTACACGGCGTAGGGGATCGTCAACTCCCGGTCCCGGTACGGGCGCAGGGCGGCAGTGCTGGGGCGGTGACCGTCGCTGCGCTCCCAGGCCAGGAACGACGGCAGGTCGCGCCAGCGGCTGAGGACCACGAAGCCGGGGCGGCCCGCGACCGACTCCAGAAGCTCGTTGCCGAGCATGCCGGGGACCCCGGCCAGGGCCTCGCTCACCTCGTGATAGGCCCGGCGAATCTCCTCGGGCTGCTCGGCGTGGTGGTGGACCAGCACCCGGACCTCGCTCACCGGACCGGGTCCCCGCCGGGCAGCGCAGCGACCACCTTCATCGTCACCATCGAGCCGCCGGAGCGGAACGGGTGCAGTTTCTGCCGGTGCTCCAAGTGCCGGTCACTGGTCTCGAACTCGCGGAACTCCGGCTCGTCCACCCAGTCGCTGATGATGTAGTACACGCCGGACTCCTCGTCGCTCCGGCACAGCCACTGGCCGAGGTTGGCCGGATGGGAGGTCACGGAGTCGCCGACGGCCGACCACGTCTTCTCGAAGTCCTCCTCCATCCCGGGCTTGACGTTCATGCGCAGCAGGATCCGGAACGGCTGGGTGCTCATGAGATGCCTCCGTCGACGTAGAGGGTGGAGCCGGTGACGTACCGGGAGAGGTCGCTGGCGAGGATCAGCACCGCGCCGGCGACCTCCTCGGGGGTGCCGAGGCGGCCCAGGGCGGTCTTGGCGCGGTACCGCTCGACGAGCGCCTCGCGCTGCTCGGCCGGGCGGCTCGCCAGTTCCTCGGTCTCGATCACGCCGAGGGCGACGACGTTGAAGCGGATGCCCTGGGCGCCGTACTCCTTGGCCAGGGAACGGGAGAGGCCTTGCAGGGCCGACTTGGACGCCGTGTAGTGGGCGCGCAGCGGGATGCCGACGTCCGCCGACTTCGAGCCGATGAACGCCACGGAGGAGCCCTCGCCGAGCAGGCCCAGGCTCTCCTGGGCGAGGACGTAGGCGGCCGTCAGGTTGGTGTCGAGCACGCGCCGCCACTCGTCGGCGGGCAGCTCGCCGAACGGGATGTGGCTGACCGTGCCTGCGTTGTGGACCAGTAGGTCGATGCGCCCATACCGTTCGCCGGTGCGGCGTACGAGGTCGCGGGCGCGGGCCGGGTCGGCCAGGTCGGCCTGTATCACCTGGTGATCACCGGCGGTCTCCTTCAGCTCTGTGACGAGGGAGTCCACAGCGGCGGAGGGCTGCCGATAGCAGGTGGTCACATCGGCGCCCGCGCGGGCAAGGGCGAGGACGATACCGCGGCCCACGCCCCGGCTTCCGCCGGTGACCAGGGCCTTGCGGCCGGTCAGATCGAGATCCATGCTGTCTCCGGGTGTGATATCGAAAGGGATGATCAACTGATGGCGACCGTCGCGCAGTTGATGACCAGCGCGGTCGAGACGAGGACGCACCGGCGCAGATTCCACCGGCCCCATGCCGCGCGCCGCTCCGTCCAGTCGCGCGGCGGGGCGTGCGGGTCCACGGCGCGCACCCACTTGTTGAGAGGGACGTTGCGGGTGAGCGAGATGAGGACCGCGCCGGCCGCGCAGAGTGCCGCCGCTGCGGACAGCCCCTGTACGAGCGGGCCGTCGGCCGTGACGGCGAGGGTGAGGTCACCGAGCACGGTCAGGAGCAGACAGATCGGCATGAAGGGGTCGTAGCGGGTGGAGAAGAAGGCGTGGGTGCGGATGTACTGGTCCGCCGGGAGCCGGGCCATCAGCGGGAACTGGCCCAGCTCGCTGGCGGTCAGGACACCGGCGGCCAGCCCGTTGCACAACAGGACCGATGCCAGGACGAGCGTGTGGAACATGGTCACTTCTCCGCCGCCGGGTCCGAACGACGCAGTACGGCCGCCGAGTTGAAGCCGCCGACCCCGCGCGCGACGACGAGCGCGTACCGTACGTCGGCCGGGCGGGCCTCGATGACCAGGTCGAGGCCTGGTCCGAGGGCGTCGGCGGGCACGTTCACCGTCGGCGGCAGCACGCCCCGGTCGATGGCGAGGGCCGCCCAGGCCAGGTCCAGCGCGGCCCCGCCCGAGCAGAGCCGGCCGGTCATCGTCTTGGGCGCCGTCACCGGCACGCTCCGCCCGTCGAACACGGCCCGCAGTGCGTCGAGCTCCAACCGGTCCGCTCGCGCGTCGCCGGCGCCGTCGGCAAAGACGACGTCGATGTCGTCGGGTACACAGCCGGCCCGGGCGATCGACTCCCTTACCGCGCGCTCCAGTTGGCGGGAGTCGGGCGGCGGATCCTCGGGGTGCCAGGCGTCGTGCGTGGAGGCGGTACCGGCGACTTCGGCGTACACCCGCGCACCGCGGGCCCGCGCCTTCTCCTCCGGTTCGAGGACCAGCATCGCCCCGCCCTCCCCCGGTACGTGCCCGGTGGCGTCGGCGGCGAAGGGACGGTAGGCGGTGTCCGGGTCGCTGCCCTGACTCAGCCCCCGCTGCCCGCTCTGACAGACCAGCGCGTACGGCGACAGCGGTGCCTCGGTGCCGCCGGTGAGGACCCCGGCGCTGCCCCGGGCGAGCAGCCGCCGTGCCTGCCGTACGGCCTCGATGCCGCCGGCGCCGTCGGCGACGATGACTCCGCAGGCGCCCTTCAGCTGGTGCCGGATGGACAACTGTCCGCTGCTCGCGGCGTAGAACCAGCCGATCGACTGGTAGGCGCTGACCGCGCGCGGCCCTTCCCGCCACAGTGCCTGGATCTCGCGCTGCCCGAAGGCGTTGCCGCCGGAGCCACCGGCGGTCACCACGGACAGCGCCATCGGATTCTCCCCTGCGGGGTCCAGCCGGGCGTCGTCTAGGGCGAGCCGGGCGGCGGCGAACGCCAGCCAGGTCCAGCGGTCGGTCTGGACGATCAGCCGGTGGTCGACCCACTCGGTCTCGTCGAAGTCGGTCACCTGTCCGGCGACCGCGACGGGCAGCCCGGGGGCGTAGGAGGTGATCGGGGCGATCCCGGACCGGCCGGCAAGAGTATTGGCCCAGTGCTCGCGCACGCCGGTCCCGGTGGGGGCGACGACGCCGATGCCGGTGATGACCGCGGCCGGGGTCATGCGAGCGCCCCTGGGCTGCTGAAGACCATCGCCGACTGGAAACCACCGAAACCGCTGCCGACCGACAGCGCGTGCCGGACCGCCGCCTCACGGGCCGTCAGCGGGGTGTAGTCGAGGTCGCACTCGGGGTCGGGGACGGTGAGGTTCGCAGTCGGCGGAATCACCCCGCGCTGGAGAGTCAGCGCACAGGCGGCCATCTCGATGGCGCCGATCGCGCCCAGGGAGTGACCCACCACCGCCTTGATGGAGCTGATCGGCACCCGCCGGACCGGCTCGCCGAGCGCCCGTTTGTAGGCGGCCGTCTCATGGCGGTCGTTCTGCCGCGTGCCCGAGCCGTGCGCCGAGATGTATCCCAGGTCCTCGGTGGTGAGCCGGGCCTGGTCCATGGCGTCGCCGATCGCCTCGGCGAGTTCCAGGCCGTCGGGGCGCAGGCCCGTCATGTGGAAGCCGTTGGCGCGGGCCGCGTAGCCGGTGACCTCGCAGTAGATCCGGGCGCCCCGGGCGCGGGCGTGCGCCAGCTCTTCGACGATGAGGAACGCGGAGCCCTCGCCGAGGACGAAGCCCTGCCGCCCGTCGTCGAAGGGGCGCGAGGCCGCCTCCGGTTCGTCGTTGTGCGGGGTGGTGGCGCGGATCGCGTCGAAGCAGGCCACCGTGATCGGGGAGATCGGCGCGTCCGAGGCCCCGGCGATGACGACGTCCGCCTCGTCGTCCTGGACCAGCCCGAGGGCGTGCCCGATGGAGTCGATGCCGGAGGTGCAGCCGGTGGAGACGACGGCGGCCGGGCCGTGGGCGCCGTAGCGGGCCGCGAGTTCGGCGGCGCCGCTCGCCGGGACCAGGGACTGGTAGAGGAAGGGTCCGGTGTGCCGGTGGTCGACGACCCAGTCCCGGCCGCGGTTGCTGGCGATGACGTACTCGTCCTCCAGCCGGCTGGTCGCGCCGACGGCGGTGCCGAGGGTGACGCCGACGCGGTCGCCTTCGGCGGAGTCGAGTCCGGCGTCGGCGACGGCCTCGTCGGCCGCGATCATCGCCATCTGCACGAACCGGTCGGTGCGCCGTTCCTCCTGGGGGGTCAGCCCGCGTCCGGCCGCGTCGACGTCGACCTCGGCGGCGATACGGGAGCGGAACGCGGCGGGGTCGAACCTGGTGATCCGGCGGATCGCGGGCTTGCCGTCGACGATCCGTGCCCAGAACTGCTCCCGGCTCTCGCCGCCGGGGGCGACGACGCCCACGCCGGTGATGACAGCGCGCCTCATCGTGCTTCTCCTCACGGCGGTCACGAGGCGGCCGGCACGGACTGCGGCGCCGTCTCGCTGTCCGACGCCGTCTCGGTGTCCACATGGCCGAGCTCCGGGCGGGGCGCCAGCGGGCTGAGGTGGAAGACGGCGAGGACATCCGTCCCGCCGACGTTGACCAGCCGGTGGCGGACCTCGCGCGGGATGAGCAGCCCCTGATCGGCCGTCACCCGCACCGGCTCCCCGTCGAGGTCGACCCGCAGCTCGCCGCCGGTGACGAAGAGGAACTCCTCGGAGTAGGGGTGGTAGTGCTCGGTGACCTTCTCACCGGGGCCGAGGCGTACGGCGCCGCAGAACCCGGCGGACGAGCCGACCGTGCTCGGCGCGACGAGGGTGCGCAGGTCACCGCCGCGCCGGGTGTTGGACGGCACGTCGTAAAAGCCCACCGGGAGCCGGCGGCGACGCTCCACGCCGACCTTGACGTGGGCCAGCTGGACGGGCGAGTTGGTGTTGATCCGGTCGGTCATCCCCGCGGTGTCGACCGGCGCGTCCGGCTTCATCCGGAAGTCCTGCACCCACCGCAGCCGGGTGCGGTCGGGGGCGATCTCCTCGTAGGTCCAGGTGAGGTTCATGAACTCGAAGGGGCCGGTCTCCACCCGGTGGGCCCGCACGGTCCAGGTGTCCTTGTCCCAGGTGCGCTCCGAGACCCAGGACCAGGTACGGCCCTGTTCATCGGGGTGCATGGTGAGCCGGAAGACGACAGAGTCGGCGCCCTCCTCCAGGACCTCCACGGCGGCGTACTCCGTGAACAGGTTCGGCCAGTTCCGGACTTCGTTGGTCTGCTCCCACACGAATCCGATCGGCGCGTCAATGTCGATCTGGTTGTCGGTGTGCCCGATCACGTCTGTCTCCTAGGCCTTTTCGCCGGTCAGCCGCAGGTTGACCAACTGTCGTATCCCGGCAGGCGTCTCCTGCGCGGTCAGCTCTTCCTCGACCTCGATCCCGAACCGGTCCTGCAGACGGCTCGCGATCTCCATCCGGGCGAGCGAGTCCATGCCCAGCTCCTCGAAGGAACTGTCGAGGCTGCCCTCGGCGGCCGACGGGCTCACGCCCACGGCGATCAGCAGGTGCCGTACATCGCTCTCGGTCAGTTCTGTCTCCGCCATCGCGGACACTCCTTCCAGACAGGGGGTGGGGGTCGTCACCAGGTGACGGGGAGGGACCTCAGGCCGTAGACGCTGGAGTCGTTGCGGAACGACAACTCCTCCTCCGGGACGGCCAGTCGAAGGCCCGGGACCCGTTCGAACAGGCGGGGCCAGGCGATGCGCAGTTCGGCGCGGGCCAGGTTCTTGCCCAAGCACTGGTGGGTGCCGAAGCCGAATGCGAGATGACGCGGGCGCGGCTCCCGGGCCAGATCCAGCCGGTCCGCCGGACAGGCCCCGCCGCCGAAGGCCCGCGGGTCGTGGTTGCCGGCGATCAGCGAGAGCAGGACGCCCTCCCCGGCCCGGATCAGCCGCCCGCCGATCTCGACGTCCTCGACGGCGACCCGGCGCGGGTCGACGGCCGTGATGCTCCAGTACCGCAGCAGCTCCTCCACCGCGCCGTCGGTCAGCCCGGGCTGCTGAAGGAGCTTCGCCCGCTGCTCCGGGTGGAGCAGCAACGCCAGTACCCCCAGGCCGAGTTGACCGGCCGTCGTCTCGAAGCCGGCGCCGACCATGGCACCGACGAGGACGGGCAGATGGTCGGGGTCGATCCCGCCGGGCCCGGTGTGGTCGGCCAGCAGCCGGCTGATCATGTCATCGCCGGGCGCGGCGCGTTTGCGCTCGATCAGCTCCGTGTAATACGCGAACGCCTCCCGCGCGGCCCGCTCGCGCTCCTCGACGCGGAGGTCCAGATCGACGACGGAGGCCGCGTGCCGGTGGAACAGCTCGTGGTCGTCGTACGGGACGCCCAGGACGAGGCAAATGACGCGGGACGGCAGGGGGAGCGCGAAGTCGCGGATCAGGTCGGCGCTGTCGCCGCGCGCGAGGACGGCGTCGATCAGGTCGTCGGTGATGCGCAGGATGTCGTCGTGCAGCACCCGGGCGTGCCGGACGGTGAACTCCTGGCTCACCATGTTCCTGATCCGGGCGTGCTCGGCGCCGTCCAGCCGCATGAACAGCCCTGCCTCCTGCTCGCGTTGGGCGGGGCGGGACAGGGGGAAGCCGGGGCGGCGGACGTCGGCACTGAAGGACGTGCTGGTCAGCACGGCGCGGATGTCGTCGTACCGGGTGATCAGCCAGTGCCGGGTGCCGTCCCAGATGGTCACCTCGTGCGGTCCGCCGGTCTCCCGGAAGGCTGTGTACAGGGGCGGGGCGCCGGGCGGCCAGGCGCGCGGCACGGGGAAGCGGGGGGTCTCGGTGGTGGGGGTCATGTCATGGTTCCTCCGCTCGGGGTCACGGCCCGGGTCAGTGGCGTTCGAAGGCCGCCTTGTTCTCCCGGGCCCACTGCGCAAAGGTGCGGCCCGGGCCGCCGGTCAGCTCCCGCACGGTCGGCAGGACCGGCTCGGGCCGCTCGACGCCGGTCGCGGTCAGGGCGAGCAGGGTGTCGGCGACCGCCGCGGGGACGCCCCGTACGACCATGGCCGAGCGCGCGAGGCCCGGCGTGATCTCCTGCAGCCGCACCGGCCGCCCCATGGCCTCCCCGATGAGCCGGGCCCGCTCGTGGTACGTGATCGTCTCGGGGCCGGTCAGTTCGTACGTCGCCCCGAAGTGCCCGTCCGTCGTGAGGACCTGGACCGCGACGTCGGCGATGTCCCGCTCATGGACCGGCGCCCACCGGGCGTCGCCGTACGGGGCGCGTACGACGTCGGTGGCGCGGATCTGCGGGGCCCAGTCGAGGGAGTTGGCCATGAACTCGCCGGGCCGCAGCAGGGTCCAGCCGAGTCCTGACGTCTCGACGGCCTCCTCGACCGTGCGGTGCATGCGGGCGATGACGTTCGACTGCTGGTCCACGGGGACGCCGCCCTGCACTGTGCCGGAGGTCAGCAGCACGACCCGGGTCACGCCCCGCCGTTCGGCGAGTTCGAGGAATGTGGCTGCCGCGGGGCCGCCGTCGGAGCCATGGAGGAAGGCCGCCGCGTTGAGAAAGACCGCGTCGACGCCGTGCAGGGCGTCGTCGAGTCCTGCCGGGTCGGTCAGCAGGTCGCCGGTGACGACCTCCGCGCCCTCCGGAATCCGGCCGGGTGCGGGGTCACGCGTCACCGCCCGGACCTTCACGCCCTGGGCGAGGAGCAGTTCCACGACGCCCCGGCCGACGTTGCCGGTGGCGCCCGTCACGAGAATCACGGGAGGACTCCCTTCGTTGTGGCTGTAGTTGTCTGTGTCCGTTGGAAACGAACCGTCAGGACCGCGCGAGCGCGGTGGACAGATGCCAGCGGTGGTGACCGCTCGGCCGTACCCCGGGGATCTCGCCGGTGACGCGCTGCCGGGAGGCGGCCGTGTCCGGGGCGCCGACCGCCGCGAGGTGCGCCGCCTCGTCGGTCCACTCCGCGTAGCCGAGGACCCGGGTGCCGTCCGCGCTGATGTGGAAGTACGCCGAGAGCGCGCCCGGCATCTGCCCGACGTCCCGGGTCGTGTCGTCTCCGGCCATCGCGAACAGCGTGTCCAGGAAGTGCCGTTGCCGCTCCGGGCCGTCGGTGTCGAACACCGGCGTGACCAGGCAGCCCGCGGTCTGTCCGGGCGCCCCTCCGGGGTACGACCGCTCCAGCCGGTAGCGCACGGGTGCCGCCGCCTCCGTGCCGGGGATGCCCGGTGCGTACGGCATGGGCCCGGCAAGCGCGGTGTCCAGGGCGGCGTCGTCGCTCCACTGCTCGTACGCCAGCAGCGCGCGTCCGTCGGTGCCGGTGAACAGCGCCCAGCCCAGTAGGCCGCGCGGCCACACCTCCTTCTGCCGCTCGGCCTCGGCGGCGGCGGCGAGCTCCTTCTGGTGCTCCGGGCCGTCGGTGTGGCGGATCGTGATGACGACGGTGCCGACATCGGCGCGGGCGACGTCCGGCCAGCCTTCGAGACGACGGTTCATCCGATCGCTCCTCTCTCTTCTGACGTCTTCATCCGGAGTGCGCCTCGACGCGGGTGTCCCAGCTGACCCGGTGCTCGTAGATCCAGGCCAGCGAGTGCTCGCCACCGGAGGCGTGGCCCGCGAGAAGCGCGGGCAGCTTGCGGTCACGGATGCGTCGCTGGAGGGGCCCCACGGCCTTGAACTTGCTGGCGCGGGCGCCCTGCGCGGTGACCCGGCGGGCCCGGGGCCGGCGCAGCTCTTGGTAGGTGCGGAAGGCGGCCTCGGGGGTCGGCAGGTCGCGCAGGCACTGGGCGAGTGCGGCGCCGTCCTCCATCGCCATCGACGCGCCCTGCCCGGCGGCCGGCGAGGCGGCGTGTGCGGCGTCGCCGGCCAGCACGACCCGGGAGGTGTGCCAGACGGGGAGGTCGGCGACCTCGTACGAGTTGGAGACGGTGAGCGGGCCGCTGGCGGCGACGACCGCGCGTGCCGGGCCCCGGTCGCGGGCGAAGACGCCGGCCAGCCGGGCCTTCCACCTGGCGTCGTCGGTGTGCTCCAGGTCCTCCCGCGTCACCGCTTCCTTGCGGCCCAGGTTGGCGAACCACCAGACGTCGCCGCCAGGTTCGACGGCGCAGCCGAAGAAGGCACGCCGGCCGAACACCATCCGGTGCTCGCCGGGGGCGAGGCCGAGACCCGCGGCCGGGCTGAACCCGCCGATGTTGATCAGCCCGGTATAGGGCGCGGTCGCGAACTCCGGCAGGATCAGCCGCCGTACGGTGGAGTGGACCCCGTCGGCTCCGACGAGCAGGTCCCCGGTGGCCGAGGTGCCGTCCGCGAAGTACGCCGTGACGCCGGTCGCCTTCTCGTCGAGCGCCTTCAGCCGCTTGCCGGTGTGCACGGGGATGCTCCGGCGGCGGACCTCGTCGAGCAGCCGGGCGTGCAGTTCGCCGCGGCGCACGCTGCGGGTGACCGTCCCGTCGGGGAGCGAGCCGCCCACCTTCACCTCGTTCAGCCTGCGTCCGTTGCCGAGGTAGAAGGCGATGGACGGCGCCGCGAACCCCACTCCGTTGACGGCGTCGACGGCATCGACCGCGTACAGCGCGCTGAGGCCGTTCACCGCGACGGTGAGATAGCTGCCGCGGTGCTCCGGCGAGGTCTCGTACGCCTCGAACAGCTCGGGGTCGTACCCCGCTTTGGCGAGGGCTAGAGCGGTGACGGCGCCGGCGACACCGCCCCCGACGATCAGTATTCGGGTCATCGAGTGATCCTCCTGACGCGGACAGTGGGCTAGGTCCGGGCCAGAGTGGGCAATGCCGCTGGAGAGGTTGTCCAGCGGCATTGGAGCGGGTGGCGCTGGTTCGCGCGTCGAGTCGCGCTCCAGGGGCGGCGGTGACCCTGGGCGGCATGGCAGACGAGATTCTGGTGACAGGAGCACGCGGCGCCGTCGGACGGGCCGCGCTGGAAGCGCTGGTGCGACGAGGCGCGCGGGTACGGGCGTTGACGCGCCGTCCGGGGCCCGCGGGGCTGCCGGACG
>Ga0182008_10001160_pt1 | contig 18146 bp, 20 predicted proteins | sample Sormic07211129_1_FD_120482 | JGI IMG/M metagenome (GOLD analysis project Ga0182008, IMG submission 120482) | Rhizosphere microbial communities from Sorghum bicolor, Mead, Nebraska, USA - 072115-129_1 metaG | ecosystem: Host-associated > Plants > Roots > Rhizosphere | place: USA: Nebraska...
CCGGTCGAGGGTCTGCTCGTCCGGGCCGACGACATCCCGGAGTACGTCCAGGACGGCGTCGTCGACTGCGGCATCACGGGGATCGACATCGTCCGTGAGAGCGGGGCGAAGGTGACGGAGCTCGTGCGGCTCGGCTTCGGCGCGTGCTCGCTCGAGGCGGCCGTGCCGAACGAGTCGCCCGTCCGGACGATGGCCGATCTCGCAGGCGCGCGTGTCGCGACGAGCTTCCGACGGCTGGCGCGCGAGGCGCTGCCCGACGTCGAGCTGGTGGACGTGCACGGCTCGGTCGAGCTCGCGCCTCGGCTCGGTCTCGCCGATGCGATCGTCGACCTCGTCTCGAGCGGCAGCACCCTGCGGACGAACGGGCTGCGCTCGGTCGGCGTGCTGCTCGAGTCGGAGGCCGTGCTCGTCGCCGGCGCCGAGCCCGACGGCCCCGCGGAGCAGCTGTCCGCGATCTTTCGCAGCGTCGTCGACGCGCGGAATGCGCGCTACCTGATGCTCAACGCGCCGGAGTCGGCGCTCGAGAAGATCTGCAGCCTCGTTCCCGGCTCGCGCTCGCCCAGCGTGCTGCCGCTCGCGGAGTCCGGGATGGTCGCGGTCCACAGCGTCGTCCCGGCCGACGAGGTCTGGCGCCTGCTGCCGGCGCTCGAGGCGGAGGGCGCGACGTCGATCCTGCTCGTGCCGCTGGAGCGGATGCTCGGATGAGCGTCGAGCAGATCGTCGAGGACGTTCGCGCGCGCGGCGATGACGCCGTACGCGCCTGGGCGCTGCAGCTCGACGGCGTCGAGCCCGCGCGCGCCGCCGCCGGCGGCGACGTGCCGGCGGAGGCCGTTCGGGTGCTCGCCGACCGCGTCCGCCGCTGGCACGAGGCGCAGCGTCCGCCGGACATCCGCCTCGAAATCGAGCCGGGCGTCGAGCTCGAGCGGCGTTGGCTCCCGCTCGAGTCCGTCGGGATCTACGTCCCGCGCGGGCTCGTCTCGACGCTCGTCATGTGCGCAGTGCCGGCCCAGGCGGCGGGCGTCGAGCGGATCGTCGTCGTCACGCCGCCCGCCGGCGCGCGGCTCGTCGCCGCGGCGGCCGAGCTGCTCGGCCTCGGCGAGGTATGGGCGGTCGGCGGACCGCAGGCGATCGCGTGGCTCGCGTACGTTCGCAGTGTGGACAAGATCGTCGGTCCGGGAAACGCGTTCGTGAACGAGGCCAAGCTGCTCGTCTCCCGCGACGTCGCGATCGACCTCCCGGCCGGGCCGTCGGAGGTGGTCGTCGTGCTCGGTCGCGGCGGCGACCGCGCGATCGCCGAGCTCGAGCTCGCGGCGCAGCGGGAGCACGGCCACGATGCGACATGTGAGATCGTCGAGGCGAACGGCGACCTCGACGCGGCGCTGGCGCGCGTGAACGAGCTCGCTCCCGAGCACGTCGTGCTGCTCGGCGACGCGGAGCAGCTTGCGCCGCGGATCCGCAACGCCGGTGCCGTCTTCGTCGGCGACTCGTCGCCGGTGCCGACCGGGGACTACGCGACCGGCGGCAACCACGTTCTCCCGACGGGGCGCTGGGCGCGCTCGAGCGGCGGGCTCGGACTCGAGACGTTCCTGAAGCCGGTGACGACGCAGCGCCTGACTCCGGACGGCCTCGCGCGCATGCGGCCGACGGTCGAGGCGCTCGCGTCCGTCGAAGGGATGCCGGCGCACGCGCGGGCGGTGCAGCGGTGAGGGCGGTCGGCCCCGGGTTCCAGCCGTATCAATGGGCGCCGTCGACGGAGGAGCTCGCACGCCGCGCGGGCCTCGACCCCGTGGAGATCGTCCGGTTCGACGGCAACGTGCCGCCGCTGCCGCTGCCGAGCTCGCGGCCCGGCGCGATTGCGGCGGCGCTCGCGGAGATCAACACGTACCCGCACGGCGGCTATCCGTTCATTCACGAGGCGATTGCCGAGTACGCAAGCGTCGAGCCGGCGAACGTCGTCCTCGGCGCGGGCGCCGACGACCTGATCATGCTCGTCGCGCGCTCGTACGCGGGCGAGGGCGACACCGTCTCGATCCCGCAGTCGCCGACGTACCCGGTGTACGAGGTGGCGACCCAGGTCGCCGGCGCCGCGGTCGGTGAGGACGCACCGGTCCTCACGTTCCTCTGCCGTCCGGGGAACCCGTTCGGCGACCTGCCGACGATCCCCGACGCACGGCCGCTGGCGGTCGACGAGGCGTACTACGAGTACAGCGGCGGCGAGACGGCGGTCGGCCTGATCGAGGACGGCGTCGTCGTCATCCGGACGTTCTCGAAGGCGTTCGCGCTCGCCGGAGCCCGTATCGGCTACCTGCTCGCCGACAAGGACACGGCGCGCGAGCTCTACGACCGGCAGGCGCCGGCGCAGGTCTCGACGCTCTCGGTCGCGCTTGCGCTCGCCGCGCTTCGCACGCCGCCCGACGTCGGCGCGGTGATCGAGGAGCGCGAGCGCCTGACGGAGGAGCTGCGCGCCCTCAGCTACGCGCCGCTGCCCTCGCGCGCGAACTTCGTCTACGTGCCCGTCGACGACGTCGACGGGGCGTACGAGCGCCTGCTCGCTCGCGGCTGCGTCGTGCGCAGGCAGCCCGGCGGCATCCGCATCAGCGTCCGCGACCGCGACGACGACGACATGCTTCTCCGCGCGCTCGGCGGCGACGAGCCGCGCACGTCGCGGGCGGTGCGCAGCGTCCGTGCGACTGCTGAGACGACGATCCGCATCCGGCTCGGCCTCGACGGCGCCGGTCGTGTGCACGTGGGGACGGGCGCGGGGCTCTACGACCACCTGCTCGAGCAGCTCGCATTCCACGGCGGCCTCGATCTCGTCGTCGAGGGCGTCGGCGACTGGGAGACCGGCGCCCACCACACGGCCGAGGACACGGCGATCGCGCTCGGCGAGGCGATCGACCGCGCTCTCGGAGATCGCCGCGGCATCGCGCGCTACGGCTCCGCGGTCGTGCCGATGGACGACGCGCTCGCGCGCGCGGCCGTCGACCTCGGCGGCCGGCGCGGTGCGGAGATCGCGCTCGCCGAGGATCCCGGGCTCGCACGGCACGTGCTCGAGTCGCTCGCCAACGCCGCGCGCCTGACCCTGCACGTCAGCGCCGAGGGCCGCGACGCGCACCATGTCGCGGAGGCGGCGTTCAAGGCGGTCGGCCGCGCGCTGCGCGACGCGACGCGCGTCGGCGACACCGTCGAGCTCCCGTCGACGAAGGGCGTGCTGTGAGGACGGTTGCGATCTGCCGCTACGGCGCGGGCAACGTCCGCTCGGTCGAGCTCGCGTTCCGGCGGCTCGGCGCCGAGCTCGTCGACGACGTCGAGGCCGCCGACCTCGCCGTGCTGCCCGGCGTCGGCTCCGCGCACACCGCGATGCACGGGCTACGCGAGCGGGGCCTCGACACCGTGCTGCGCGCGCGCACGAAGCCGACGCTCGGCATCTGCCTCGGCCTGCAGCTCGCGCTGGAGCACACGGAGGAGGACGGCGGTGTCGAGGGGCTCGCGATCGTGCCGGGCAGGGCCGTCCGCGTTCGAGCGGAGCGCGTGCCGCGGATCGGGTGGGCGCATGTCGAGCCCGGCGGCGACGCCTATTGGTTCGCGCATTCGTACGTCGCCGAGTCTCCGGCCACGACGGCGACGAGTGAAGGGCTCGCGGCGATCGTCGAGCACGGCACGTTCATCGGCGTGCAGTTCCACCCCGAGAAGAGCGGTCCGGCGGGCGCGCGGTTTCTGGAGCGATGCCTCTCCCGCGCCTGATCCCGTGCCTCGACGTCTCCGACGGGCGCGTCGTCAAGGGCGTGCGTTTCGAGCAGCTGCGCGACGTCGGCGATCCGGTCGAGCTCGGCGCCGCGTACTCCGATGCGGGCGCCGACGAGCTCGTGTTCCTCGACATCACCGCGACGCTCGATGCACGTGCGGCGGCAGTCGCGACGGCGGCGCGCGTTGCAGAACAGGTGATGATCCCCTTCACCTTCGGCGGCGGCATCCGCTCCGTCGACGATGCCTGTGCGGTGCTCGAGGCGGGCGCGGACAAGGTGAGCGTGAACTCGGCGGCGCTCGCACGACCACAGCTGATCGAGGAGCTGGCCGACGTGCTCGGCTCCCAGGCCGTCGTCGTCGCGATCGACACCGAGGACGGCCGCGTCCGGTCGCACTCCGCCACGAAGGACGCAGCGCGCGACACGCTCGAGTGGGCTCGCGAATGCGAGGCGCGCGGCGCCGGCGAGCTGCTCGTGACCTCGATCGACCGCGACGGCACCCGCGAGGGCTACGACGTCGGCCTGCTGGAACGGATCGGCCACGCCGTCTCGCTGCCGGTGATCGCATCCGGCGGCGCGGGCAACGCGCAGCATGTCGCCGACGCGCTCGACGTCGCCTCCGCCGCGCTGCTCGCGTCCATCCTCCACGAGGATCCTGACCGTCTCGTCTCTCTGCGCAGCGAGCTGAAGGACCTGGGAGTGGAGCTCCGGCGTGCGTAGGCTCGACGGAGCACGCGAAGGAGCGAGCCGTCGGCTTTGCCGGCGGCGGACGCGGGCATGCTGAAGGCGGCGATCGTCCAGGATGCGCGCGACGACCGCGTGCTCATGCTCGCGTGGATGGACGACGAGGCCGAGCGGTTGACGCGCGAGACGGGCGAGGCATGGTTCTGGAGCCGCTCGCGCGAGCGACTGTGGAAGAAGGGGGAGACGTCCGGGAACACGCTGGCCGTGCAGGAGATCCGCGACGACTGCGACGAGGATGCATTGCTGCTCCGCGTGATCCCGCGCGGCCCCGCGTGCCACACGGGATCGCGGTCGTGCTTCGCGCCCGAGCTCTGGCAGACAGTGGTCGAGCGGGTGCGCGAGCGCCCGGAGGGCTCGTACGTCGCCTCGCTCGCCGACGCCGGCGTCGAACGCGCGGCGCAAAAGCTCGGCGAGGAGGCCGTCGAGGCGGCGATCGCCGCGACCGCAGGCGATGGACGGCTGGTCGAGGAGGCGGCCGACGTCATCTTCCACCTGTACGTCCTGCTCGCCGTCGCGGGCGTCGACATCGACGAGGTCGAGCGCGCGCTTGCGGCGCGGCGCCGCTAGCCGGCGGGCGTGACGACGCCGTTCTCGTACGCGTAGATCACGGCCTGCACGCGGTCGCGAAGGCCGAGCTTCTGGAGGATGCGCGCGACGTGGGTCTTCGCCGTCGCCTCGCTGATCACGAGCTCGGCGCAGATCTCCGGATTCGAGCGACCGCGGGCGAGCAGCTCGAGCACCTCGCGCTCGCGTGCAGTCAGCTCCGCGAGCGCGGGCGACGGCTCCGGCACGCGTTCGACGGGCCGGCGGGCGAACTCCTCGATCACGCTGCGCGTCACCGCGGGCGCGAGCAGCGCCTCGCCCCGTGCAACGAGCTTGACCGCTGCGATCAGCTCCTCCGGCGGCGCGTCCTTGAGCATGAAGCCGCTTGCGCCTGCACGGAGCGCGTCGAAGACGTACGTGTCGAGCCCGAAGGTCGTCAGGATGAGCACCCGCACCGTCGGCTGCGCCGCGACGATCCGCCGCGTCGCCTCGATGCCGTCGAGCGCCGGCATGCGGATGTCCATCAGCACGACTTCGGGTCGGTGCAGCCGCGTCTCGGCGACGGCCTCTTCGCCGTCGGGAGCTTCGGCGACGACGTCGAGATCCGGCTCGGCCTCGAGGATCTTGCGCAGCCCGACCCGGACGAGCGGCTGGTCGTCCGCGATCAGGATGCGCGTCATCCGATGGGCAGGAGGACGCGCACCGTGAACCCGCCGGCGGGGCGACGCCCCGCCTCGAAGCGGCCGCCGTACAGCGCGACCCGCTCGCGCATCCCGACGAGGCCGTGCCCACCGCTACCGAGCTCGACAAGCGCTCCGGCTCCGTCGTCGACGACCTCGAGCTCGAGCGAGTCGTCGGCATACCGGACGCGAACGCTCGCCCGCGCGTCGCCCGCGTGCTTGAGCGCGTTCGTCAACGCCTCCTGGACGATCCGATACGCGGAGAGCTCGAGGCCGACCGGCAGCGTGCGCGGCTCGCCTTCGACCCGGAGGTCAACCGGGAGCCCTGCCTCGCACACCTGGCCGACGAGCGTCGGCAGGTCGCCGAGACCCGGCTGCGGCGCGAGCGGGTCCTCGTCGTCCGTCCGCAGCATCCCGACGAGCCGCCGCATCTCGGTGAGGGCGTTGCGGCCGATCTCCTCCAGCGTCTCGAGCACGTCGCGCGTGGACGTCTGGCTCGCGTCGAGGACGCGCCGCTCGGCACCCGCCTGCACGACCATCATCGAGACGTTGTGCGCGATGGCGTCGTGCAGCTCCCGCGCAATGCGGGCGCGCTCTTCGACGACCGCCTCCCGTGCCGCAACCTCCCGCTCTCGATCCGCGAGGTCCGCGCGACGGTCGCGCGACTGGATGCCGAGGCGGACGAGGACGACCACGATCGACGAGATGAGCAGGAAGAAGCCGGCGTTGCTGCCGCCGCCGCCGAACGGCCAGAGCGCGATGTCGCCGAGGAGGTAGACGGCCATCAGCGCGACGAACGTCCGCCAGCGCGTCCACACGGCGAGCGCGTACATGTCGCACATCCAGGCCACCGCGCCGCCGGTCAGCTGGTTCGGCCAGAACGTCTGGCCGACGTTCGACGTCACGATCGCTGCGAGCGCCGCGAGCGCCGGGCTCCGGCGGCGGATTGCCACCGCGAGCGTCGCCGGCAGGCAGAGAAGGGGCACGAGCACCTGGCGGTGATCGGCCGCCGCGGGATTCGTCCACGCCTCGAGGCCGAGGGCGACCGTCGTCCCCGCCGCGACGACGTAGTCCACCTTCTGCCAGTCGATCTTCACGTCCCGCACGCTAGAGACCCCGTACCTCATTGTCATCAGCCGAGCGGCTGACCTCAAGATCGCCCGCGCGGCCGACGACGCGCCCACGGCTCCTTCGTACGGTCGCTACGTCATCGACCCGGAGGTACGGCATGAACATCCGCAACTCGCTGCTCGCGACCGGCATCGCATTCGGGGTCTTCGAAACCGTCGACATCCCGGACACGGGCGTCGCGGCGCTCGTCTTCGCCCTGCTCTTCTTCGGCCTGACGGCCTGGATCTGGCGGCGCGACAGCCGTTTCGCGGCTGCCGTCGTCGGCGTGCTCCTCGCCTTCGAGGCGACGCAGGCGCAGACGTGGAAGGACGCGTCGCCCGCCGCGAGGGATGTGGCGATGATCGGCGGGAGCCTCGGCCTGGCCGTCGTCGGCGCGTACGTGCTGCGCAGCAGCGCACGGGCGGCCGTGCCGCTGGCAGTCGCCGCTGCCCTCGCCGCAGCGCTCGCCGGTTCGGCCGGCGCGGCGACGCAGGCGCAGACCCTGCAGCTCCTGACGGTGCAGCAGACGTCCGCGTTCACTCCGGACGCGCCGCCCGCACCGGGAAGCCGCATCCTCTTCTCGGACGCGCTCTACAACCGCGCGGCGCAGTTCGGGAAGCCCGCCGGCGCGCGCATCGGCCACGCGGAGGGCGTCTGCACGCTCGTCACGGCCGGCGCCGCCCAGTGCGTGATCACGGCGCATGTGCCGAACGGCCAGATCGTCCTCGTCGGCGCGATGCGCCTGACCCGCGGCCTCGCGACGAACCATCTCGCCATCGTCGGCGGCGCCGGCGCGTACGGCAGCGCGCGCGGCAGCGTCGTCTCGCACGACGTCAGTCAGACGAGGTCCGTCGTCACGCTGAGGCTCGGCGCGTAGTCGTCAGCGAACGTGCAGGGTCGCGACCATGCCGAGCCGCGCATGGTTCGCGACCCCGCACGTGAGGCGATAGGTGCCCGGGAGGAGCTTGAGCTCCTTGTCGATCGTCTGGCCGGGCTGGGCGACGCGCCAGACGTAGACGCGGGTGCCGCCGACGCGGCGTAGGCGGAGGTCATGCGCATCCTCGCCGAGGTTGCGGAGCTCGATGACCGCCCAGCCGTGCTTGATCACCGCGCGCGAGAGCGTGAAGCGGAACTCCTGGGCGACGACCTGCACGCGTGCGGGCGGCGGGGGAGCGGCGGTGATCACTTGAGCAGCGCCGCACGGGCGAACGAGCCCGCGCCGGGGATGACCGCGGCGGCATCCATCCCGAGCCACTGCTCGAGCAGCGACGCGTACACACCGCGGAAGTCGGCGGTCGCCTTGACGTTGCCGTCGTCGTCGAGTCCGCTCTTGAGGCCGGGGAACTCGCCGATCATCTGGCCCTTCGCGTGCGTGCCGACGAGGAAGCCGACGCCGGCAGCGCCGTGGTCGGTGCCGCCGCTCCCGTTTTCCGCGCCGCGCCGTCCGAACTCCGACCACACGTGCACGAGCACCCGGTCGGCGAGGCCGCGCGCCTCGACGTCGCGCTGGAAGGCGAGGAGCGAGTCGGACGTCAGCTGCAGGCCCTGCGCGAGTGCGTCTGCCTGGTCGGAGTGGGTGTCGTAGTGGCCGGGCGCCGTCAGCGCGACGACCCGCAGCGGCAAGCCGGACGCGATCATCGCGGCGAGGCCTGCGAGTCGCCGCGGGAAGGCGTCGTTCGACTTCGGATACGCGACCGGGCTCTTGATCCCGTCGTCGCCCTGGAAGGGAAGCAGCTGGTTGCGGAGCTGCGCGACCTGCGCCTGCGCGCCGGCGGCCGCGGCGAGCGCCGGATCGCCGCCGCCGTTGCCGAACGAGCCGATTGCGCCCAGCATCCGCGTCTCGACCTCGCCCCAGACGTTCCGGCTCCAGAAGTCGTACTGGTCGGGGCCGTCGATCGACGCGACCGGGACCTTCGCCGTCGCAAGCGCCGGCGCGAGCGTGTCGTCGAGCGAAAGGCCCTGGAGCGGGTTGTCCATCGTCCCGACGCGGTCGAGGTAGCGGCCGAGCCAGCCGGTGCGGAGCTGCGTGCTCGTCGCACCGACCTCCCAGTAGTGGCGGGAGGTGAAGTGGCTCTGATCGGCGTTCGTGTACCCGATCGCCGGCATCACGGTCACCTTTTGCTCGCCGTAGAGCTGCACGAGCGACGCGAGCGACGGATGCCAGAAAAGCCGGCCGTCCTCCGCGAACTGCGTCCCGCCGCTCAGCCCGAGCTTCGGGCGGAGCTTGCCGTAGAGCGGATCGCCCTGCGGCGAGAGAACCGACAGCGCGTCGGCGCCGCCCTCGAGGAAGACCGAGACGAGGATCGGCTGCGCGGGCCCGCTCGCCGCGAGCGCGATCCCGTCCTCGAACAGCCCCGCGAGGAGCTTGTCGGCGCCGTAGACGGACAGCGCGGCGCCGAGGCCGCGCGCGACGAAGCTGCGCCGCGACATCCCGGTGCCGGCCGGCAGCGGCATCCCCGGCTCGATCAGCGGCAGCCCGCGGCCGGCCTCTGCCGCGGCGCGGTGGAGCAGGCGCGAGCGCGACAGCCCGGCGCAGTGGTTGCAGTTGCGACTCATGCTGTTTGTAGCTCCGGGCTGACCGCGATCAGATGCCGCAGGGCGTTCTCGACCATCGGCGGGTACTGCTGCTTCTTCCAGCTCGCCTTCGCGGCGTCGGCGAGCGCCGCCTGTGCAAACGCATGCAACGCGGTGTGGGTACGGTCGCTGAGCGCGGGCGCATGCCAGAACGCGAGCGCGTTGGCGACGAGCGCCCTCGCGTCGTACGGCCGGTGGGCCTTGCCGGGATCGAGCACGCGCCCGCCGAGGACGTACTGCGCGATCCACCAGCGCCCGCGCCAGGTCGCGGTGTCGAGCCAGCGCGAGTCGTCCCAGCCCGCCACGTTCGGCGGATAGAAGAGCTGCTGGCCCGCCATTGCGCCGAGCCACGCGTACGCAGTCGTCTTCACCGGCTCGCCGAGACGACGGAGCAGGCCGGCGGTGTAGAGCGTCGGTGACTTGACGACCCGCGGACCGTCGTACAGCGCGGGATGCCTGAGGATCGCCGCCAGCACCGGCCGCATCTGCCAGCCGCTCGCGACGTAGAGCTTCGCGAGCGCCCCAACCGTGTGCGCGTCCGGCTGGGAGCCGATGAAGTAGCTCCACAGCTTCGTCACGAAGAACGACGCGTGGCTCGGGTTCTTCACGGCGAGGTCGACGGAGTCCGTCCAGGTGAACGCGCCGCGCTTGTGGAAGATCGTCTTGACGCCGGTGTCGTGCCACGACGGGTCGTAGCGGAAATTCGTCGGGCCGGTGTTGCGCTTCCAATCGTTGCGGAAGCCGGTCAGCGCGCGCGCCTGCTGGCGGACGTCCTGCTCGCTGTAGCCGCGGTCGGCGCCGAGCGTGAACAGCTCCATCATCTCGCGCGCGTAGTTCTCGTTCGGCGACCACTTCGTGTTGTCGCTTCCGTTCAACCAGAGCAGCATCGCCGCGTCCCGGGTCACGTCACGGAGCAGGTTGTGGAACGATCCGAGCGCATGCGTTCGGAAGAGCTCGTTCTGCCGGAGCATCAACCGCTGTGAGCCGACGCCGTCGTTGGACGTCGCGAACCAGTCGTGCAGGACGAGCGTCATTCGCTCGACGAGCGGCCGCGAAGTCCGCACCATGCGGTCGAGCCACCAGACGTGGTCGTGGCCCCATGCGTCGTACGGTGCGAGCGGCCGTCCCTTCTCGTCCGTCGGCGCCGGACCGACGAGCTTCTCCGCGCCGGGTTGCGTCAGCGCGCGCACTGCGCCCTCGAGGCCGAGCCGCGCGAGCGCCTCCGCCTCGCCCTTGCGCGGACCGAAGCCGGCGCGCCAGAGCAGGCGCTCCGCCTCTGCGACGCCGAATCGACCGCTGTAGACCGCAACGCCGGGCACCTGCAGACCAAGATGCCGACCGCACCGGCTCTCTTTCACCCCCGAAAGAGGGAAGGCCCCGCGAACGGGGCCTTCCCCGGGTGATCAGTCGAGCCGGTTCTACTCCTCGGACGACTCGCCCGCGCCTTCCGACCGTTGCGCCTCGGACAGCGTGTCGAGGCCGCCGATCGTTCTGAGCGACGGGGTCGTGCCGAGACCGCCGGAGACCTGGGTCTCCGTCACCAGCGACGGCGTGCCGACGCCGGAGCGGCTCGTGCCGGTCCGCGAGCGCGCCGTGCTGCTACGCGCCTTGGCCCGCCGAGTCGTGCTCCCGCCCGTGCGACGGGTGGTACCCGTGCTCCTGCTCTTGGTCGCCCGGGCGGTGGTACGGCCTGAGGACCTCCGCCCGCTGCTCCGCTTGGCGGTGCTGCGGCGGGCGGTGCTGCGCTTCGCGGTCGCCCGCTTGCCAGTGCTGCGCTTCGCGGTCGCCCGCTTCGCGGTGCTGCGCTTGGCGGTGCTGCGCTTGGCGGTCGCCCGCTTCGCGGTGCTGCGCTTGGCGGTGCTGCGCTTGGCGGTGCTGCGCTTCGCGGTCGTCCGCTTCGCGGCGGTGCTGCGCTTCGCGGTGCTCCGCTTCGCGGTCGCCCGCTTCGCGGTGCTGCGCTTGGCGGTGCTGCGCTTCGCGGTGCTCCGCTTTGTCGTACTGCGCTTGGCGGTGCTCCGCGACGATGCACGGCCTCCGCGAGCGCCGAGCGTCTTTGCCGCCGCCTTGACGCGGCTCGTGCTCCGCTTCGCGGTGCTGCGCTTCGCGGTCGAGCGCTTCGCAGCAGTGCTGCGCTTTGCGCTGGACCTTCTCCGTGCTGTTGCCATTCGCTCCCTCCTAGTGGGCGATGTCGGTGGCAACGCTGACGTGTGCAGTATGCGCGCTGCCTCGGCTGACATTCAGCAAGAACACCATCTCTCCTACTTCGAGATGTCCTCTACGAGGTCGCCTGTCTTCGCGTCGGATGCATTGCGTGCAATGTCCGCCTGGGCAACGATGCCGACGAGTCTCCCATCTTCTTCGACAACAGGCAAGCGTCGAATTTGATGATGTGCCATCAGACGTAGCGCCTCGTCCAGATCTTGCTGCGGATCGATCGTGACGAGCTCGCGCGATGCGATCTCGCCGACGGTGATCGACTCTGGCGACTTGCCTTCCGCGACGACGCGAATCGCAATGTCACGGTCGGTGACGGTGCCGACGAGCTTCCCGCCTTCGACGACCGGAATCAGTCCGGCGTCCTCGTCGCGCATCAACCGCGCCGCTTCCATCACGGTGCTCCCGCTCTCGAGTGAGCGCGGGCTCTTCGTCATCAGGTCGCGGATGCTCTCCGCCATCGCTCCAACCCCTTTCGTCTATCGCTGTTTGCCATGTGGATAACTTCCCTTAAACGTGCGTTGCAAACGACATGCACATGACGTGCACGTCGTTTGCATGCGTGATCTGATCGCGGCGTTACGACTTGCGCGCTGCTGCGCGACCGCCCTTGCGGCCGGCTGCCTTCTTCTGCGCGGTCGTCCCGCCCTGCGACGAACTGCTCTTCGACGAGCTCTTCCCACCGCGGCTGGACGCGCCCGGCGAGTTCGCAATCCGCGCCGCACGCTGCTTGGACATCCCTTTGTTCTTCAGCGCTTCGTACTGCTTCTCGTTCTTGACGTTGGCGCTCTTGTTGGGCATGGATTACGAATACCCCTGCAAATCGAGATCGAACCCTTCCGTGAACGGTCCTTCAAAGTCGTTGCGTACGACGGCGACGAGTGCGTCGGCACCGTCTTCGTCCACGAGCTGCCGCGGCTGACGCGCGGCGACTCGATGTACCTCGTCTACGACGTCGACGTGGTCGAGTCGCACCGCCGTCGAGGTGTCGGCACGGCAATGCTCGAACGTCTCGCGGCCCTCGCCCGCGAGCGGGGCATCGATGAGGGCTTCGTGCTGACGGAGCCGGACAACGATGCGGCGAACGGGCTGTACGCCAAGGCCGGCGGCGTCAGGTCGGAGGTGGTGATGTGGGACTTCGCGTACGGGGACGACTGACGGAGCTGCGGCAGGCGACCGACGAGGACGTCGAGCGGCTCGTCGCCTGGCACGCCGACCCGGAGGTCCGCCGCTACTGGGACTGGGAGACGTTCACGCCCGAGGAGATGCGTGAGAGGCTCGCGCGGGAGGACGTCGACGCCTGGATCGTCGAGGCGGAACGGGAGCCGGTCGGGTACCTGCAAGTGCATCCCGAAGGCCTCGACATGTTCCTCGTGCCGAGCGCGCGCGGGCGCGGGCTCGGTCCAGACGCCGCCCGGGCGATGGCCGAGCATCTGCTCGCGGGGGGCCGCACGCGCGTCACGGTCGACCCGTACGAGTGGAACGGGCCGGCGATCCGCGCGTGGGAGCACGCCGGCTTCGTCGAGCTGTCGCGCGGCCATCCGCCGGACGACGACCACAGCGCGGAGTGGATCCTCATGGAATACCGCGGGTAAGCTTCAGTCGATGCGCTCCGAGCGCACATCGACACCCCGCTAGTCGGCCTCCGGGTCGTCGTCTCCGTCTGCGCGCTTCGCGGTCGGATCGGGCACGGGGGACTCCTCCAGCTCATCGTTCCTGTCGTCTTCGCGGGGGTGCATTACCGTGTCGTCGTCTTCCATGAAGGTCGTCCTTCCCGACAACTCGGAGCTTGAACTGCCGGACGGCGCCACCGGCCTCGACGCCGCGCGTGCAATCGGGCCGAAGCTCGCCGAGCAGGCGGTTCTCGTCCGCTCGAACGGTCACGTGCAAGACCTGCGGCTGCCGCTGCACGACGGCCAGCCGATCCAATTCCTGACGACGCGCGACACGCACGACCCCGACGCGCTCGCGGTCCTCCGCCACTCGAGCGCGCACCTGCTGGCGGAAGCGGTGCGACGTCTTTATCCGGGCGTGAAGATCGCGATCGGCCCGCCGATCGACAACGGCTTCTACTACGACTTCCTCTTCCCGGAGCCGATCCGCGAGGAGGACCTCGAGCGGATCGAGGCCGAGGTCAGGCGGGAGCTGAAAGAAGGACGAGAGTGGACGCGCGAGGAGATCTCGCGCGACGAGGCGAAGGCGCGCTTCGAGGCCGAGGACGAGCCGTTCAAGGTGGAGCTCGTCGGCACTGCGGAAGGCGACATCTCGCTGTATACGCAGGGAGATTTCACCGACCTCTGCCGCGGGCCGCATCTGCAGAGCTCGAAGCCGATCAAGGCGTTCAAGCTGACGCATCTCGCCGGCGCATACTGGCGCGGCGACTCCTCCCAGCCGCAGCTGACGCGGATCTACGGCACCGCCTTCTACTCGCAGGAGGATCTCGACGCGTATCTCGCGCAGCTCGAGGAGGCCCGCCGGCGCGACCACCGCCGGCTGGGCGTGCAGCTCGATCTCTTCCACCTGAGCGAGCACTCGCCGGGGTCGCCGTTCTGGCACCCGAAGGGAATGGTGATCTGGAACGAGCTCGAGGATCTCCGCCGGCGCGAGAACCTCAAGCGCGGCTACACCGAGGTCAAGACGCCGCTCCTCTACGACGTCGACACGTACATCACGTCGGGCCACTACGACAACTACAAGGACAACATGTTCTTCGTCTCCTCGAAGGAGGACTCGGAGAAGCAGTACGCGCTGAAGCCGATGAACTGTCCCGGGCACATGCTGCTCTTCGGCTCGCAGCTCCGCTCCTACCGCGACCTGCCCTTCCGGTACGCCGAGTCGTCGACCCTGCACCGCGACGAGCTCGCCGGCGCCCTGCACGGGCTCCTACGCGTCCGCCACATCACGCAGGACGACGCCCACATCTTCTGCTCGCGGGACCAGATCGAGGGGGAGATCTTCGGCTGCCTCGACTTCGCCTCCTATCTCTACGAGCTCTTCGGCCTCGAGGCGCGGTTCGAGCTGTCGACCCGGCCGGAGACGAAGGTCGGCACGGACGAGGAATGGGACTTCACGGAGGGCGCGCTGCGGGCGGCGCTCGAGCGCCGCGGGATCGACTACGCCGTCAACGAGGGCGACGGCGCCTTCTACGGGCCCAAGATCGACCTTCACATGACGGACGCGCTCGGCCGCTCGTGGCAGATGGGGACGATCCAGCTCGACGCGATCATGCCCCAGCGGTTCGGTCTCAGGTACATGGGGGCCGACAACCGCGAGCACACGCCGTACGTCGTCCACCGCGCCCTGCTGGGCTCGCTCGAGCGCTTCGTCGCCATCCTGACGGAGCACTACGCCGGCGCCTTCCCGTTCTGGATCGCGCCCGTCCAGGTGCGGATCCTGCCGGTCGGCGAAGGCCATCTCGCCGGGGCGACGGCGATCGCGGAGCGGCTCCGCGCGGACAGCTACCGCGTCGAGATCGCCGAGCCGACGGAGACGATCGGCAAGCGGATCCGGGCCGCCGAGCTCGACAAGATCCCGTTCACGGTCGTCTTCGGCGACCGCGAGAGCGAGGATTCGCTCGCGATCCGCGAGCGCGGGGGCGAGCAGACACAGGAATCGCTTGCAGAATTCGCCGCCAAGCTTGCTAGGCTGAAAGCCTGAAAAGCAGGGGCGGACCCGTTCCTCACCTCCGAGGCCGCGAGCCTTTGGGGGTTCAACCGAGTCGCAGGATGACGAGGATACGGGCCGCTGCGTGCGGCTTTTCTGTGTTCATGGAATCGAGATCAGGAGGAATGAGCCCGACTTGGTGATTTGCCTTTGAGGCCGAGACGCCGGCCGGTTGAGCAGACCCGTCCCGTGAACAGGGACACGACGCGGATCAACGAGAACATCCGCGTGCCGCGTGTCCGGCTGATCGACGACGACGGGACGCAGCTCGGGATCAAGACCACCGACGAGGCCCGCGACTACGCCTATGCGAAGAACCTCGACCTGGTCGAGGTCGCGGCGCAGGCGGACCCGCCGGTCGCGAAGGTCATGGACTACGGGAAGTACAAGTACGAAGAGGAACAGAAGCGGAAGCAGGCTCGGAAGCATCAGAGTCAGATCCAGGTCAAGGAGATCAAGCTCCGCCCGAAGATCGGCGTCCATGACTACAACACCAAGAAGGGACACGTCGAGCGCTTCCTGAACCAGCGCGCCAAGGTGAAGGTCACGATCATGTTCCGGGGTCGCGAGACGACCCATCCGGAGCGTGGCCGCGACCTGCTGCTGAAGCTCGCAGAGGACGTCAAGGAGATCGGGGCGATCGAGTCCCAGCCGCTCCTCGACGGCCGGAACATGGTGATGGTGCTCGGCCCGACGAAAAACGCAGGAGTGAAACGAGATGCCGAAGATCAAGACGCACCGGGGGACGAGGAAGCGCTTCAGCGTGACGGGAACGGGGAAGATCATGCGCCGGCGCCGGCACCGGACGACGCCGCCGGGGCACCTGGTGAAGAGGAGCCCCGGGAGCCGGAAGCGCGGGCACAAGAACGAGCAAGTCGCACCTAGCGACGTCAAGGCGCTCCGGAAGAAGCTGGGGTTCTAGCGATGCCACGCGTAAAGAGGGCAGTCCACGCACAGAAGAAGCGCCGCAAGGTCCTCGAGCAGGCGAGCGGGTACTGGGGGCGCAAGCATTCCCATTACCGCTACGCGAAGGAGCAGGTCGAGCACTCGCTCGTCTATGCCTACCGCGACCGGAAGAACAAGAAGCGCGTCTTCCGACGGCTCTGGATCACGCGGATCAACGCTGCCGCCCGTGCACACGGCCTGTCGTACAACCAGTTCGTGAACGGCTGCGGCAAGGCGGGCATCGAGCTCGACCGCAAGGTCCTCGCCGACCTCGCCGTCTCGGATCCGGCCGCCTTCGGCGTCATCGCCGAGCGGGCGAAGGCCGCACTGAACGCCTGATCACCTCTCGCGACAACGAGCGGCTCAAGCTCGTCCGCAAGCTCCACGACCGGCGCTGGCGCGACAAGCTCGGGCTGTTCGTCGTCGAGGGGGAAGACCTGCTCGCCGGCGACGTCGAGCCGGTCGAGCTCCTCGTGGCGGGTGAGACCGTCGAGCCCGCGCTGCTCGCGGAGGTGTCGACGCTCGCGCATCCGCCGCGGGTCGTGGCGGTCTACCGGCGCGACGACCTGCCGCGAGGCGTCCGCCCGGTGACCCTCGCGCTCTGGCACGTCGCCGATCCGGGGAACGTCGGGACGCTCCTGCGCGCTGCGGATGCGTTCGGCGCGGGTGTCGCCCTCTCCGCCGGCTGCGCCGACCCGACGGGGCCGAAGGCGCTCCGTGCGGCGATGGGCGCCGTCTGGCGCGTCCCGCTGTCCTCGTTCGACGAGCCCGCGGGAACGCGTGTGGCGTTGGTTCCGCGCGGCGGGACGGCGCTGCCGGAGCTGTCGGTCGACGGCGACGTCGTGCTCGTCCTCGGCGCGGAGCGGGAGGGACTGCCGCGCGACGTGCTGGACAGATGTGCCTTGCAGGCGTCGATCCCGCAGCCGGGCGCCGCCGAGTCGTTGAACGTGGCGACGGCGGGCGCGATCGCGTTGTACGAACTGAGCCGGAACGAACGTACGTAGCTGAGCCGCGGACAAAAAGCAGGCCTGGCCCCGGAGGGGCCAGGCCCTAAAGATTCAGCGAGCCGGCGGCGCTTTCGTCCACCTCGTCCAACCGGCCTTCCGCCTCGGGGTTGCCCCCTCTTCGTAGAACCGCTTGGTCGGGGTTTCGACCTAGTCGCGCTCCGTGCTCGCTGCAAGGGGCAAGCTATCCAGTCGGCCGAGTTCGCGCAAGAGGAGATTCCAGTGAAACTTGTCGCAAATTGCGGACTTATCGCCGGCGTGCGACGAACACCGTGTCTTCGCCGCCGCGGTAGGGCCGCCGGTCGAACCAGCCGTACACGTGCTCGACCGTGAAGCCGGCGTCGCCGAGCAGTGCGAGCCACCGCTCGGGCTCGAGCCACCAGAGCTGCATCGTCGTCGCGCCTGCGTCGCCTCGCACCGACAGCGTCAACGTCTGCGCGCGGAGATCCCAGTCGGCGCGCTCGTCGATCCCCGGCTCGCGCTCGATCCACCGGCCGTCCGTCTCCCCGATGTCGTCCTGCGAGGGCCGGAAGACGTCGAAGATCAGCCGCCCGTCGTCGACGAGCAGCTCATGCGCCGCCCGGAGCGCCGCGATCCGGTCGTCGTCGTTCGTCAGGTGGAGGTAGGCGCGGAACGGGCAGGTGACGAGGAGGACGCGCTCGTCGACCGGCGGCCGTCGCAGGTCGCCGCCGCGCAGGTCGAGGCGGTCGGCCACACCTGCCTGAGCCGCGCGCTCCGCGCAGACGGCGAGCATCCCGGGTGAGGAATCGACGCCGATCACGTGCACACCGGCCATCGCCACCGGGATCGCGATCCGTCCGGTGCCGACGCCGAGCTCGACCACCGGCCTCGCCGCCGCCTGCAGCGCCTCGTCCACGTAGAAGCCGATGTCCTCGACGACGCCCGTGCTCCACGGGTCGTAG
>Ga0182008_10001161_pt1 | contig 18139 bp, 18 predicted proteins | sample Sormic07211129_1_FD_120482 | JGI IMG/M metagenome (GOLD analysis project Ga0182008, IMG submission 120482) | Rhizosphere microbial communities from Sorghum bicolor, Mead, Nebraska, USA - 072115-129_1 metaG | ecosystem: Host-associated > Plants > Roots > Rhizosphere | place: USA: Nebraska...
GCCAATCGACCGTCAGGCCGTGTCCGCCGGGGCGGGTGTCGCTGGTGCCGCGAGCGGCTCCATGACACGAACGCGGCGCACGACGAGCTCGTCGATCTCCAGCTGCCGGATGCGAGCCCGGCCGACGAAGAGCCGGCCGACGGACAAGGCACCGATGGCCAGGGCGCCGAAAGCCAGGGCGCCGACAGCGATCGAGCCCAAGGCGGTGGTGCCGATGGCCTGCGCGCCCGTCGCGGCTGCCGGGACGGCCCGGGCGCGCGCGAACTTGCGCTTCATTGCAAGCCGCCTTCCGACGACGGCGCTGGGGGGCATCGAATCCATGGCAACTCCTGGAGCAAGCGTGGGCCGACCCGCATTCTGACGTGCGCGCACGGCGGCGGCCATCAGGTCGCGAAGCGCCGCCGGTATTCCACCAGGCTCACACCCAGGCGCCGGCCGAAGGCGCGCCTGAAGCCGTCGACATTGGCATAGCCGACGGCATCCGCGAGCCGCTTGGCGGGCAGGTCCGACGCTTCGGCCATGCGGCGGGCAGCGTCGATGCGCGCGTTCTCGACGAACTCCGCGGGCGTGGTCCCGGCCTCGCTGCGGAAGGTCCGCGCGAAGCTTCTTTCGCTCATGCCGGCGTGGCGGGCCAGGGCGGGCACGGACAGGTCGTCCTTCAGGTTCGCCAGCACATGCGCCTGCACCTCGCGCACGCTGGAGCGCTCGGCCGTCTGCGCCGCCAGGTGGGCGCTGAACTGGCTCTGGCCACCGGGGCGCTTGAGGAACATCACCAGCTCGCGCGCCACGCGCAGCGCGAGTTCGCGGCCGTGGTCCTCCTCCACCATCGCCAGGGCCAGGTCCATGCCGGCCGTCACGCCGGCGGAAGTGAAGAGCTTGCCGTCCTTCACATAGATGGCGTCGGGCTCGACGCTGGCCAGCGGGCAGGCCACCGCCAGCCGGGCCGTGGCGTTCCAGTGGGTCGCCACCCGCTTGCCATCGAGCAGCCCGGCGGCCGCCAGCACGAAGGCTCCGCTGCAGACCGAGCCATAGCGCCGCACGGTACGGGACTGGCGGCGCAGCCAGTCGTACAACGCCGGGTCGCCGGCCATGTCCTCGATGTCGGGGCTGCCCGCGACCAGCAAGGTGTCGATGCGCCCGCGCTGGGTCGCCACGGTCGCGTCGACGGCCAGGCGCAGGCCGTTGCTGCTCCTGAGCAGGCCGGCGCCGGTGCCGATCACCTGCACCCGGTAGGCGGCGGGCCGCCCGAGCTGGCGCGCGGCCTCGGCGAACACGTCCGCCGGCCCGGCCACGTCGAGCAGCTGGACCCGGGGAAAAGCGAGGATGGCGATGCGCATGGCCGAGAAAGCTCACAGATTGGCAGGAAAGGCCCGCAGCGGGGCATGGAGCACGGCGGAGTTTGGCAGAAACTAACTGCACCTGCAAATTCTGCCAAAGGAGCCCCATGCAAGCCCCATCGATGGACCCGTCCCGCCCGATCGTCGAACCGTCCGGAAAGTCATCGGTACGGAACCTGCCCGTCAACCTGTTCGCCTCGGTCATGGGCCTCTCGGGGCTGGCCCTGGCCTGGCGACTGGCGCACGACCGGTTCGGCGCGCCGGCCTTCGTCGGCGAAGCCATCGGCGCGTTCGCGCTGGGCGTCTTCGTGCTCGTCGCGCTCGGCTACCTGACGAAACTCGCGCAGCATCCGCAGGCCGTGCGGGCGGAGTTCCAGCACCCGGTGGCGGGCAATTTCTTCGGCACCATCGCGATCTCGGTGCTGTTGCTGTCGGCGGTCGTCGAGCCCTACAGCGCGCCGGCGGCGCGGGCGACCTGGACCATCGGCGTGCTGGCGGCCTTCGCGCTCAGCTTCGTCGCCGTGTCGCGCCTGCTCAAGGGCCAGGTCGACGCCTCGCACGCGATGCCGGCCTGGCTGATCCCGGGCGTTGCGACGCTGGACATCGCCGTCACCGGCGGCCACATGCCCATGGCCTGGGCCTCCGAGATCAACCTGTTCGCGGGCGCCGTCGGCGCCGTGCTGGCGCTGGTGCTGTTCGCGATGATCGTCAGCCGGCTGGTGCATCGCGACCCGCTGGTGCCGGCCATGACGCCGTCGCTGATGATCCTGGTGGCGCCCTTCGCGGTCGGCTTCCTGGCCTACGTCAACATCATCGGCGGCATCGACCGGTTCGCCGCGCTGCTCTTCTACTTCGCGCTGTTCATGTTCGCGGTGGTGGCGCCCAAGGTGTTCCGCCGCGGCATCGGGTTTTCTGCGGCCTGGTGGGCGATCGGCTTCCCGATGGCCGCGCTGGCCAACGCGGCCCTGAAGTACGCGGACTTCCGCGCCAGCGGGCCGCACGGGGTGCTCGCCGCGGTACTGCTGGGCTTGCTGAGCGTCGCCTTGGCGGTTCTCACGGTGCGCACCGTGCGCAGCGCGCTCGACGGTGCGCTGTTCAGCTGAGCCCGCCCCGAACAAGAACCTCGAATCGAACCCGGCCTTGTTCCACTTGCATGACGGCCGGCATGGGGCGCAGCATAGGGCCGCGACGCTGCGCGGCATGGCGACACAACCTTCCGTCTTTCACCCAAGGAGCCCCGCATGATCACCAACGCCACCGCCGGCACCAACGTGCAGGAAATCGCCACCGGCATCTACCGCATCAACACCCCCGTGCCGCTGCCCGATGGCCAGCGCTTCAGCTTCAACCAGTACCTGCTGGTGGACGACCAACCGCTGCTGTTCCACACCGGCCCGCGCCAGCTGTTCCCGCTGGTGAGCGAGGCGATCGGGCGCGTGATGCCGATCGAGCGGCTGCGCTACCTGGCGCTGTCGCACGTGGAGGCCGACGAATGCGGCGCGATGAACCTGTTGCTGGCCGCCGCGCCGCACGCCGTCCCGCTGTGCGGGCAGGTCGCGGCCATGGTCTCGATGGGCGACCTGGCCGACCGGCCGCCGCGTGCGCTGGCCGATGGCGAAGAACTGGCGCTGGGCGCCCACACGGTGCGCTGGTTCGACATGCCCCATGTGCCGCACGGCTGGGAATGCGGGCTGATGATGGACACCCGCACCCGGACCCTTTTCTGCGGCGACCTGTTCACGCAGTCGGGGCCGAGCGAGCAGGCCTTGACCGAGGCCGACATCCTCGGCCCCAGCGAAGCCTTCCGCCAGCAGATGGACTATTTCGCCCACGCGCCGCAGACGGCGGCGCTGCTGGCCGGCCTGGCCGCGCACGCGCCGCAGGTGCTGGCCTGCATGCACGGCAGCGCCTGGCGGGGCGACGGCGGCGCGCTGCTGCGCCAGTTGGCGGAGGCGGTCGCGCCGCATTGAGCCGAAGACGGACCTACGGCACTCTTCGCACCAACGCTTGCACCGGCACCTGGGCCGCGCGCGCCCGCAGCTGGCCGCAGCCGCCATCGACATCCTGGCCGGCCGAGTAGCGCAGCTTGGTGAGGATGCCGCGCTCGTGCAGCGTGCGGGCGATCTGCTTGCAGCGCTCCCAGGTCGGACGACCGAAGGGCACGCCGTCGACCGCGTTGAAAGGGATCAGGTTCAGCACGCCGTACTTGCCGGCGAGCAGGCGGACGATGCCTTCCAGCTCGTCCTCCCCGTCGTTGACGCCTTCCAGCAGCGTCCATTGGTACTGGATCGGGTAGCCGGTCGCGCGGGCATAGCGCTCGCCGGCGGCGACCAGTTCCTCGGGCGCGAGGTTCGGCGCCCGCGGCAGGAGCTTGCGGCGCAGCGCGGCCTTGGTCGTGTGCAATGAAAGGGCCAGCGCCGGCCTCACGCGTTCCTGCTGCAGCCGCTCGAACACGCGGGGATCGCCGACGGTGGAGAACACCAGGTTCTTGTGGCCGATGTCACCGGCAGTGCCGAGCAGGTCGATCGCTTCGATCACGTTGTCCAGGTTGTGGGCCGGCTCGCCCATGCCCATGAACACCACCTTGCGGACCGGGCGCCGCGCGCGCGCCAGGGCGACCTGGGCGACGATCTCGGCGCTCCCGACCTGGCGCAGCAAGCCGTCGCGGCCGGTCATGCAGAACTGGCAGCCGACGGCACACCCGACCTGCGACGAGACGCACAGGCCGTCCCGCGGCAGCAGCACGCTCTCGACGGTCTGGCCGTCGGCGAGCGCGACCAGCAGCCGTTCGGAACCATCGGCGCCGGGATGGACCGCGTGGATGCGCGCCAGTCCCGCCAGCTCGGCTTCGATGGCCGGCAGGGCGGCCAGCAGCGACGACGGAAAGAAAGTGTCCGGCCGGCGCCGGCCGCTGTCCCTGGGCAATGCATGGGACCACAGCCGCAGGATCCGGTGTTCGTGGAGGGGGCCGGCGCCGGCGTCCCGCATTCGCCGTTGGAGTTCGTGGATTCGCATGCGCTGCCCGGAAGAAATTGACAGATTGTGCAATGGGTTCGCGCGATCCCTTCCCGCCCCGGCTCGAAGCTCATAGACTCGCCGCCATGCATATTGACAAGCAGGAACTTCTCACACGGCCGCGCAAGCTGCCGGCGTTCTCGGTAGAGCTTCGCGCCCCGGTGGGCTTCGAATTCAAGATCGGCCAACGCTTCATGCTGGGCCTGCCGGACATCGACAAGCACCTGGAGGCGCCGGGCGAAGACGTGCCCCTCAAGCCGATGGACGGCGTCGAAGTTCGTGCCGTCACCGCGGCGACCCAGCGCAAGGTGCTGCTTCGGGCGCACTACAGCGGCGCCACCGTCAACGTGCTGGTCGTCGCGGTCGCGCCGGCGCCGACCTATTCGGGCAATCGCGACGCGGTCTGGAAAGAAGCCGCCGCCACGGCCCGCATCGTGTTCGGCGAGGCGGCGTAGCCGGCCGTCGACGACTCAGGGCGTCACACGGTAGCCCGCTGCTCGAAACCCTCGGGCGCCCCGGCCGGATCGCGCGGCGCCAGGACCTCCACCCGATCGACGCGCGCCTCCGGCGGACCGCGGTGCGCCCACCGCACCAGCGCCTCAACCGCCGCGGCATCGCCGACGGCCAGGGCCTCCACCGTGCCGTCGCGGCGATTGCGCACCCAGCCGCGCACCCCCAGCGCCTCGGCCGCCTGGGCCATCGACCAGCGGTAGCCCACGCCCTGCACGGTGCCGTGGATGACAAGATGCTTCTGGACCGGTGACATCCCCGCACTGTAGTGCGATGCCCGCCTACATCGAAGGCCGTTCGCGCGGCCGCAGGTCGAACACCAGCACTTCGGCCTGGTCGCCCTTCGCGAACCGGAGGGTGCGCTCGTCGCGGATCCGGGCGCCGTCGCCCTGGCCGAGGCGCTCGCCGTTGACCTCGACGCTGCCGCGCGCCACATGCACGTAGGCGTAGCGGTCGGGGGCGAGCTGCAAGGCGGCGCTCTCGGCGCCATCGAAGAGCCCGGCGTACACGCGGGCGTCCTGGTGCACCGACAGCGAGCCTTGCGCGCTCTCGGGCGAGACGATCAGGCGCAGCTTGCCGCGCTTCTCGGCGGCGCCGAAGTGCACCTGCTGGTAGCGCGGCACCGCGCCGCGGACCGAGGGCACGAGCCAGATCTGCAGGAAGTGCACCGGCTCGCTTTTCGAATGGTTGAACTCGCTGTGGCGCACGCCGGTGCCGGCACTCATCAGCTGCACGTCGCCGGGGCGGATGACCGAGCCCGTGCCCATCGAGTCGCGATGCTCCAGCGCACCGTCCAGCACGTACGACATGATCTCCATGTCCCGGTGCGGGTGGGTGCCGAAACCCTGTTCGGGCGCTACCCGGTCGTCGTTGATCACCAGCAGGTCGGAGAAGCCCTGCTGCTTCGGGTCATGGTAGTGGCCGAAAGAGAAGGTGTGGCGCGACTTGAGCCAGCCGTGGTCGGCGAGGCCGCGTTGGTCTGCCTTGCGGAGTTCGATCATGGGCGTTCCTTTCGGGGTTTTCGTTCGATGAAATTCACGATTCAGTGCGCCTAGTATCTCGCCACGATATGGCCATATGCTGACAATTTTCGGCTTCAATGATCGATAATTTCGATCATTCAAAGCGAAGGAACCCCCCGTGCTGAAGCTCAGCCTCGAAGCCATCGAACTGGTGGATGCGATCGCCCGCCACGGCTCGTTCGCCGCCGCGTCCGAGCGCCTGCACAAGGTGCCCTCGACCATCTCGTACGCCATCGGGCGCCTCGAGGAGCAGCTGGGCATCGCTCTCTTCGTGCGGCAGGGTCCGCGCGTCAGCCTCACGGCCGCGGGCCACGAGATGCTGCGCGAAGGGCGCTGGCTGGTGGCGGCCGCCGCCGACCTGGAATCGCGCATGCGCCAGATCGCCACCGGATTCGAGGCCGAACTGCGGCTGGTGCACGACTCGCTCATCCCGACCTCGGCGTTCAGCCACGACATCCGGGCCTTCGAGGACCTCAACTGCGGCACCCGCCTGCGGATCGCCTGCGAGACGCTGACCGGCACCTGGGAGGCGCTGCGCGACGGCCGCGCGGACCTGATCGTCGCTGCCGGCGACGGGCCCGGGGGCGGCGGCTACAAGGCGGTGTCGGTGGGCAGCCTCGACTTCGCCTTCTGCGTCGCACCCACCCATCCGCTGGCGATGCTGCAGCGGCCGCTGACCCGCGCCGACCTGCTCGACCACACCGCGGTGGTGGTCGGCGACGGCGCCCGCTCGATGTCCGACCGGACCATCGGCCTGCTGGCCGGGCAGCGGCGCATCACCGTGCCATCGATGGCGGCCAAGATCGCTCTCCAGGCCGAGGGACTGGGCCACGGCTTCCTGCCGCGCGCCTGCGTGCGGGCGGCGCTGGCGCGCGGCGATCTGGTCGAGCTGTCGCTCGAAGAGGCGCGGCCCGAAGAAGGCTTCTGGCTGGCCTGGAAGACCGGCACCGCCGTGGGGGAGGCGCTCAAGTGGTGGCGGGCCCGCCTGCAGCGGCCGCTGCTGCCGGACATCCTGCCGGCGGCCTGAGAACCTGTTCGGTCAGTGGCGGCGCATCCGCCGCCATTGCGCGGGCGAACTGCCCACGCGGGCGCCGAAGACGCGCGTCAGGTGGCTCTGGTCGGCGAAGCCGCAGGCGATCGCGATCTCCGACAGCGAGGCGGTCGACGCCTGCAGCATCTGCCGCGCCGCCTCGATCCGGCGCTCGATCAGCCAGGCATGCGGCGAGTGCCCGGTGGTCGCCTTGAAGGCCTTGCTGAAGTGGCCGCGCGACAGCGCGCACTCTGCCGCGACTTCCGCCAGCGAGACTTGGCGCGTGAGGTTTCCGGACAGCAGTTCCTTGGCGCGCCGCTCCTGCCAGGGCGCCAGGCCGGCCACGGTCGCCGGCCGCCTGCGGGCGCCGCCGTAGGTGCTGGCGAGGTGCGCGCACAGCGCCAGCGCCATGTGGTCGAGGAACAGCCTGCAGGCCTCGGCCGGCCGCTCCAGCGCCGGCAGCAGCGCCGCCGCGATGCCGGCCAGCACCGGGTCGGTCACGCCCGGGGTGCATTCCAGCGCGGCGATCGCGAGGCCGCCGCTTTCGCGCGCGAAGTCGTCCATCGCGGCGCGCGGCAGGCGAAACAGCACCGAATGGAAGGGACTGCACACGTAGGCCGACGGCCGCTCGGCGAGGTCGGAGATATGGACCGCGCCGCGCTCCAGCAGGCCGAGATGGGTCTGGGCATTGCCCTGGAAGAAGCGCCGGCTGCCGGCCCGTGCCAGTTCCACGCTGACGACGAAGGCGTCCTCGGCCGGCAGCGGGTCCAGCACGAACAGATGCGGCTGCGCGTGGTGCATGCTGGCCATGTCGAGCGACAGGCCGGGCGAGCGCGAGGCCGGCACGTCGTCGAGCCCGTACTGCTGCGCGAGCTGGCGCGCGAACGGGGTGGGCGCGGCGCCGGGCGAGGCCATCAGATCCGCGGCGCCACGCCGTCGAAGGCATCCTGCAGCAGTTGCCGCAGGGCCTGTGCCTCGACCGGGCGCGGGTTGGCGTAGGCGTTCTGCAGCGCCAGCTCGCAGGCGCGGTCGAGGTCCTGCTCGCGCATGCCGATCTGCTTCAGCCCGACCGGTGCGCCGTTGGCCAGCGCCAGCGCATGGACCGCCTGCGGCGCGCTGGCGGCGTTCAGCGCCGCGGCGATGCGCTGCATAGCGCCGGCCGCGGCCGTGGCGTTGTAGGCCAGCACGTGCGGCAGCACGATGGTGTGGGTTTCGGCATGCGGCAGGTTGAAGCTGCCACCCAGCGTATGGCAGAGCTTGTGGTGCAGCGCCATGCCGACACTGCCCAGCACGGTGCCGCACAGCCAGGCGCCGTACAGCGCGTCGCGGCGGGCCTGGGTGTCGGCCGGATTGGCATGGATGCCGGGCAGGGCGCGGCCGAGCGCGGCGATGCCCTCGACCGCCATCAGGTCGCAGACCGGGTTGCCGTCCACCGCGTAGAGCCCTTCGGCCGCGTGCGCGATGGCGTTGATTCCGCTGACCACCGACAGGCCGACCGGCAGCCCCAGCGTCAAGGCCGGGTCGTAGATGACGGTGCGCGGCAGCACGCGCGGATCCTTGCCGGTGCGCTTGAGCCCGTTCTCGGTCAGGCCGAAGATCGGTGTCATCTCGGAGCCCGCGTAGGTGGTCGGGATGGCCAGGATCGGCAGCCCCGATTCGAGCGCGATGGCCTTGCCCAGTCCGACGGTGGAGCCGCCGCCGATCGCCACCGCGGCGTCGGCGCCGAGGCGCGCGGCCGCCTCGCGCGCGGCGCGTGCGCTTTCGATCGGCACGTGCATCACGGCACCGTCGAAGATGCCCGCCGCGCTGGCGCCGAGCAGGTCGGCCACGCGCTCGGCCTGGGCGCGCTGGGGCGGCGTGCACAGCACCAGCGCCTTGCGTGCGCCCATCCGGGCGAGTTCGTCGGCGACCTGCGCCAGGCAGCCATGGCCGAACAGGACGCGCTGTGCGCGGTTTTCGAAGCTGAAGGACTGGAGACGGCCAGCACCCGCATCGGTGGTCATTCGGCGACTATCTTACGAGCCTGGATCAGGCGGCCCCAGCGTTCGCTTTCGCTCTTGATCAGCTGGTTCATCGCGTCGCGGCCGCCGGCCACCACTTCGAAGCCGCCGTCCGCGAGCCGCTTCGCGACTTCCGGCTCGCGCAGGGTGGCGGTCATGTCGGCGGACAGCTTGTCGAGCACCGGTGCGGGCGTTTTCGCGGGGGCCACCATCCCGACCCAGGAATAGACCTCGAAGCCCTTGTAGGTCTCGGCCATCGCCGGCACCTCGGGCAGTGCCGGGTTGCGCTTCGGCGAGGTCACGGCGAGCGCCCGCAGCTTGCCGCTCTGCACCTGCTGCAGCACCAGCGGCAGGCTGGCGATCATCGAATCGACATGGCCGCCCATGAGGTCGGTCAGGGCCGGGCCGCCGCCCTTGAAGGGCACGTGCAGCCCCTGGCTGCCCGCGGTTTCGTGGAACAGTTCGGCCGCCAGATGGTTCGAGCTGCCGGCGCCGACCGAGGCGTACGACACCGCGCCCTTCGCCTTGGCCGCCGCCACGTAGTCCTGCAGCGTCTTGTAGGGCGAGGCGGCCGGCACCACCAGCACCATCGGCGAGCGGGCCACGTAGCTGACGCCGCTGAAGTCGCGCAAGGTCGCGTAGGGCAGCTTCGGGTAGATGTGCTGTTCGGTCGCGTAGGAGTCGAACACCAGTGCGACCGTGTAGCCGTCGGGCGCGCTCTTGGCCAGCGCCGCCATGCCGATGGTGCCGCCGGCACCGCCCCGGTTGTCGATCAGCACCTGCTGGCCGAGCCGGGCCCGCAGCGGCTCCTGGACCTGCCGCGCCACCTTGTCGACCGTGCCGCCGGCCGCGAAAGGCACGATCACCGTGACCAGCCGGGAGGGAAAAGTCTCGGCCCGTGCCGGGCCGGCCAGGGCCAGCGCCAGGCCGACCAGCAGGCCGGCGGAAATGAGGGAGCGGCGGGGCGTTGTCTCGGGTCGGGTCATGCAGCGGGTCCTTTTGATGATGGCGCCCGTCGATGCTATTCTTTGCGCTTCGTCATGGGAATCCGGCATGAAGGCCAAATGCCTTTGCGCCAGCCGCACAAATCGCACCAATGGAATCCATCCGCTTTGCCGAAAGCCTCTCCATGTTCGTCGACGTGGCGCAGGCGAAGAGCTTCTCGGCCGTGGCCCGGCGCAAGGGCCTGGTCGCGTCCTCGGTGGCGCGCCAGATCGACGCCCTCGAGCAGGACCTGAACGTACCCCTGTTCACGCGCTCGACCCGGGCCCTGGTGATGACCGAGGCCGGTTCGCTGCTGTTCGAGCGGGCGGTGAAGATCCTGCACGACATGACCGATGCGCGCAGCGAGGTCGTCTCGCTCGACGGCAGCGTGCAGGGGCTGCTGCGGGTGAGCTGCGTGCCGGCCTTCGGCCGCCGCCACGTGGCGCCGCACCTGGGCTCGCTGTTCGAGAAGCATCCGGCGCTCAACGTCGAGCTGGAACTCACCGAGCGGGTGGTCGATCCGGTGCTGGAGCGCTTCGACATCGTGATCCGCATCGGCGACCAGCCCGACAGCAGCCTGATCTGCCAGCGCATCGGCAGCCAGCGCTACATCATGGGCGCCTCGCCCGCCTACCTCCAGCGCCACGGGCGTCCGCGGACTTTCGAAGAACTGTCCGGGCACCGGCTGATCGACCGCCAGCACAGCACCAGTGCGCGCGGCTGGCGCGAGCTCGACGGCTTCGACTGGCGCCGCCCGCCGCAGTTCGCGCTGGAAAGCAACGACTGCGACGCCCGCCGCATGTGCGCCGCCCAGGGCCTGGGCATCGCGCTGATGCCGAACTGGGCCATCGGCGAGGACCTGGCCGCGGGCCGCATCGTCGAGCTCGACCTCGAAGGCACGCCGCGCCAGGAGCCGAGCGGCATCTTCCTGGTGCGGGCCGCGCCGCGTGCCAGCGTCAAGGTCCGGGCCTTCACCGAGCACCTGCTCGAGAGCATCGGGCGTTCGGCCAGCTGGGTCAGCGACGCCGCGACGGCGGGGGAGTGAGCGGGGGGGCGCCCGTCACTGCACGCATTCGGGCGCGATCCGGTCCAGCGTCTCGGCCAGCTTCTCGATCAGGCGGTCGCTGTACCCCTTGTTCGGGTGGACGAAGTCGAGCAGATCGGCCGCGCCGTTGAATGGAACGTCGCCCCAGTCAGCGAAAGCGACGCCCGACTCGTTGGCGAAGCTCTTGACCACGGCGTCGTAAGGATCGCGTCGCGACGCGTCGCCGCCCTTGATCGGACCTGTCTGGCGGGCGAATCCCGTCAGCACCGGTACCCGGCCTTCGGAGCGAAGCCGTTCGACCATGACGCTGTAGGTGTTCAGGAACGGTTGCGGCGCGACGCCTTGCCAGGCGTCGATGACCCCATTCTCGATGACCACGTAGCGCGCGGTGCGCGGGCTCGCGGGGAAACTGGCATAGAGCATGGACAGCGTGGTGCCCGCTGCCGAATGGTCGGCCACGATCTGCAGGCCGGGCCGCAGGCGCTGAAGCGTCATGGCGGGCGTTTCGGCGCTGCCGTTGCCGGCCATGATCGAATCGCCATACATCTCGACGGTGCAGCCCTCGACAGGAACAGGCTTGGATTCTGCTGCGGGCTTGGCGGGCTCGGCCGCGTAGGTTCCGGTCAGCGCGTAGTCGCTGGTCTCGTCTTTGCCTCCTCCTCCACACGCCGCGAGCGCGGCGGCCGCCAGGATGGAGATCGATGTCGTGCGAAGTGAATGCCTCACTGTGATGAACCTCGGGAGTTGTCGTGTCTGACTCTTTGCCGAGCCAGACCATCAAAACCCGCAATCACCAGCGGTAGCTGAGCTTGGCCTGCAATGTCCGCTTCTGGCCGAAGTAGCGGCCCGAGCCTGTCACATAGGTCTTGTCGAACAGGTTGTTCGCATTGAGCGCGAAGGCGTAAGGTCCGCGCTCGTAGCGGACGGCGGCATCGGCCAGTGTGTAGGCAGGGTTGAAAAGACTGTTGTCGATGTCGGCGGGCACCTTGCCGACGTAGCGAATCCCGCCCCCCACGCTCCAGCCCTGCAGCCAGGGCGCATCGAAGCGATAGTCGAACCAGAGTGACGCGGCATGGCGCGCTGTTCTGAGCAACTGCTTGTCCAGCGCCCGAGAGTCGTAGCTGCGAGTGATCCGGGCGTCCAGAAAGGAGTAGCTGCCCAGCAGCTTGAACTGCCGTGTCAGGTCGGCCCTGGCTTCCAGCTCGAAGCCGCGTGTGCGGACGTCGCCGCGGTTCGTCAGGTAGTCGACTTCATGCCAATAGGGGTCGCCGGTGAGATTGAGAAAATTGAAGACTTCGAACTCGCCGGGGTTGAGTGCCGTCGTGTCCTGCTTGCGCAGTTCGAAGGCCGACAGCGTGAACAACGCGTTCGAGCCTGTGGGTTTGTACTTCAGGCCCAGCTCGAACTGCTTGCCGAGCTCGTTGTCGGTACTCCCCGGGGGCGCCGCGGACGAATAGCTGGCAAAGGGCGCGAGGCCGCTTGGCGACAGGTAGAGCAGGCTTGCGTCATAGGCCGGCGCAGAACGCCAGGGAACCTGTCGGCGCAGGCCCAGGCCCAGGGTCCAGCCGTTCCAGCGCATCTGGTCCTGTGCATAAAAGCCGACCTGCTGCGTCGGCCCGCCGGAGACCACCCCCAAGTCGGGCAAGACCGCCCCGGTGCCGATGGCCGGCCCGAAAGCATCGATGGCAGGCACGTCGCCGCTGACGCTGCCTCTCATGCGGCTTGCGTGGCGCTGGAAGTCCAGACCCAGCAGCAGCTGGTGGTCGACCGGCCCGCTGCGGACATCGACGGTGAACTGGTTGTCGAGCATGAAGGTGCGGCTCCTGTCCTCGATGCGGACCGCACGGCGGTCGAGCGTGCGCATGTCTTCGCGAAAGGCCTTGCCGTAGACCTGGAGGTAGTCGAGATCGATGCGCGAATAGCGCGCGTTCTGGCGCAGGGTCCATCGGTCATCGAAGCGGTGCTCCAGCAGGTAGGCGAGCGAGCTCGAATCGCGGTCGAAGTGGTCACTGGCCGCCTCGCCGACGTACCGGCTCACTGGAATGCCGCCATGGGGGTTGGGGCTGATCAGCGCGCCTTCGGGCCATGCGCTCTTGGGTGTCGCGCGGTCGCGCGTGGCATCGGCCAGCAGCGTGACCATGGTGCGCGATGTGGGCTTCCAGGCCAGCGATGGAGCGATGAAGGCGCGGTCGTCACGGGCGTCGTCGGTCTGCCCGCCGCTGACTCGCCCGAGGCCATTGAGCCGGAACATCAGGCTCGCGTCTTCATTCAGCGCGCCGCCGAGATCGAAGGTGCCTTGCCTGCGGCCATGATTGCCCACCGACAGTCCGATCTCGCGTATCGCTTGCGCGGAAGGCCGCTTGGAAATCATGTTGATCGCCCCGCCCGTTGATGCCTGGCCTTGCAGCGCTGCAAGAGGGCCCTTCACGAGCTCGACCCGCTCCATCCCCTGGAGCTCGGGCAGCCAGCCCGAATAGATGCTGGAGTTGAGGAGAGGAGAGCCGTCGAGAAACTGGTCCGGCGCAAAGCCACGCACCGTGGTCGAGTCGAAGCGCAGGTCATGGCCCGTCACCTCGGTCAGCACGCCGGCCGAGTAGCGCAGCGACTGCGCCGCCGTTCTTGCTGCCTGGTCATCCATCTGGTCGCGTGTCACGACGGAGATGGATCGCGGCGTCTCGATCAGCGGCGTGTCGGTGCCCGTGGCGAAGCTGCTGCTCCGGGCGACGTAGCCGGCGATCGGCCCTTCGACATGCTCGGCGTCGGCAGTCACCGTGATCTCGGCCAAATGGCCATGGCTGGCATCCGGGGCGGCCGCACGTTGGACCGAATACGCGCCCTGGCTGCCGCGCAGCACTTCCAGACGATGGGGCGCCAGCAGCTCGGCCAGTCCTTCGGACGCCGTGCGATCGCCCTTGAGCGCCGGCGCATGCCTGTCGCGCACCAGCGCCGGATCGAAGGACAGCGTGATGCCGGCCTGGCGCGCCAGGCTGTTGAGCGCATCCTCCAGCCCGCCGGCGGGCAGGTCGAAGTGCAGGCGCCGTTCATCGCTCACCTGTGCCCAGGCGCGCCCGCCTGGCACCGGCAGCAGCAGCGCGGCAGCAAGCAGCAGGGCCGCCAGCCTGTCGTTGCGCACCGCGAACACCTCGGTCAACGCCGCGTGACGGTCAATGCGTCGTCCGGTCCGTGCTCGAGCGCGAGAGGCAGGCTGCGCATCAGGGCTTCGAGCGCCCGGCCCACCGGGTCGGGGCCGCTGAACTGGAACACCCCCGAGACCTGCATCGACGCGACCTCCGCGCTGCAGTGCAGCGGCGCCCGGCGGTAGCGCGCGAGTTCGGCCACGAACGCATCGAGGCGCATCTGCTTGGCGACCATCGCGCCCTCGGCCCACGCATTGGAGTCGAAGCTGCGGTCCACCACCCGTTGCACTTCGGAAGCATCGGTCCGCACGACGAAGTCTTCGCCGGCCTGCGCGATCACGGGGGGCGCGTCGCCGAGGTGGATGGCCACCCGGCCTTCGGTCATCGACAGCCTCGTCTGCGCGTCATCCAGCCGCACGCCGAAGCGCGTGCCGAGCGCCTCGAAGCGCGCATGGGGCGCCTGGACCCAAAAGGCACGGCGGCCGAACATGGCGCGCTCGTCGGCGCCCGTGCGGATGAACAGCTGGCCGCGATGCAGCACGATCAGCCGCCGCAGCGGCGAGAAGACAACCTGCGCCTCGGAAGCGGTGTCGAGGTTCAGCTCGGTGCCGTCCGCCAGCACCACGCGCCGGCGCTCGCCGATCTCGGTGGCGTACAGCGCGCGCTCCAGCCACGGCTTCTCGCGCCAGGCCACGAGCCCCAGGATGCCGCTGGCGGCGACCATGCCCAGCAGCCCCAAGGTGCGGCGGCGACCTTGGCCGCGCAGCCGGGTTGCGGCCTGCAGCGCGCCGTGGGCCAACTCGTTCCCGGTGCCGCCCACCGGGGGCACCTGGCGAAACGTGTCTTCGATCGCCTGGACCTGTTGCCACGCCGCCTCGTGTGCGGGGTGGGCGGCGCGCCAGGCGCCCCATGCGGCGTGTGCCGCTGCATCCGCGCTGCCCGAGCCGAGCCGCACCGCCCAGGTGATGGCCTGCTCGAGCAATTCGGGTGCGGCGCAGTTCTTCGGGGCCTGCCGGGGCGCCGGCTTCATCGCAGAGCCAGGCAATGGCGGATTGCGCTTGCCATGTATTTCTCGACCGAGCTGAGGCTCACGCCCAACTGCTTGGCGATCTCGCGATAGCTCAAGCCGTCGAGCCGCGAGAGCAGGAAGGCGCTGCGCGCCTTGGCCGACAGGCCGTCGAGCATGGCGTCGATGCGCACCAGTGCTTCGATCAGCAGCATCCTGGTTTCGGGAGAGGGCGCCTGCGATTCGGGCAGACTCGCGATGGCGTCGAGACAGGCGCGCTCGAGCGTGCGGCGGCGGATGTGATCGACCGCAAGCCCGTGGGCGATGGTCGCGAGCCAGGCGCGGGGCTCGCGCACTTCGTCGAGATCGCGCGCACGGCCCAGTACGCGAACGAAGGTGTCCTGTGCCAGGTCGGCGGCATCGCCGGCGTTGCCCAGCTTGCGACGCAGCCAGTCCCTGAGCCAGCCGTGATGATCGCTGTAGAGCCTTTCGACTTGGCGGGAGGGAGCGCGTTCGGGCATCGGAGGCAGATGCAAGTCGTTCGAAAGTGCGGGGAGCCTGGCGAGCATGGCGCTATCTCATGGACGACCGTGCAGCGGGAATCGCAACGTGAGGCTGCGGTCCCCCAGCGGCGAGGGGGCGGCGTAGATCCGCGCGCCGTATCGCGCGGCGATCGCCTGGCAAGTCAGTGCGCGAGCGGAGATCGGTCGGCCGACGTTCTCGAAGGCCAGTGCCAGCCGCGGTGCTTCGTCGCCGATGTCGCGCCAGTTGATCACGGCCTGTTGTCCGTCGACGCGAGCCAGCACCTGAAGCGCATAGCCGCCTGGCAGCGCGCCGCCGGCCATGCCGACGATGTGGCCCAGGAGATTCAGGAGGTCTGCCGGCGCCGCGAAGACGCGCAGGGGTTCGTCCGGCAGCGACAGCTCGAGGCGGATGCCGAGGCGCTGCAGCGACGGTCCGTGGGCTTGCGCCATCAGGCGCAACGACTGCCGCAGATCAACGGATTCGCGGACGGTGGAGGGCGTCGGCGAGATGGGGGTGTCGATGTGTCCCCCTCCGTCGGGGGAAGCACGAAAGAATTCTTGAAGCATCGGGAGATGGGTCTCGCTGGTTTTCGTGGATCTGACTCATGGCCGGATGGGATCGCGAAAACCCGTAATGCCCGCTTCAAAAAAACAGCAACAGAGCCGATCTCCCGCCTGGATCCCCGCCTGCTTTTTTCGCTGGTTTCGGAAATCAAGAGGGTATCTATCAGAGACGTCCGATGGCATCAGAACCGTCTGAAACGAAAGGCGGCGATTGCCTGCGGCGAGGCAGATGCTGCGCCTCCGCGAAGCCCCTATGCGGACGAAGCAGCTGTTCGGGTGCTACTGGACCGGCGCCAGTCCCGCCGCCTCGTCCAGTGACCACCCCAGCACCGCATTGGCCCGCATCGGCCGCGCGTAGAAGAAGCCCTGGAGCTCGTCGCAGCCCATCCGCAGCAGCACGTCGCGCTGTCCCTGGGTCTCGACGCCTTCCGCCACCACCGTGAGCCGCAGCGCGTGCGCCAGCTTGATGACCGCCTCGACGACGGCGCGCGCATCCTCCTTGGACTCGATGTCCTTGACGAAGCTGCGGTCGATCTTGAGCTGCCGCGCCGGCAGGTCGCGCAGCTGGCTGAGGCTCGAGTAGCCGGTGCCGAAATCGTCGATCGACAGGTGGACGCCGATGCGCGCCAGGCCTTCGAAGGTCCGGGTCGTGACTTCGCGCTCCTGGATCGCGACCGTCTCGGTGATCTCGCAGATCAGCTGCGAGCCGAGCAGGCCGTAGCGCCTGAGCGCTTCCTCGACCGAATCGACCAGCGAGGTTTCGCGCAGCTGGTGCACCGACAGGTTCACCGCCACGCGCATGTGGCGGCCCTCGGCGCTCCAGGCCGCGACCTGCCGGCAGGCCTCGTTGATGACCCAGTGGCCGAGCCGCACGATCAGGCCGAAGCGCTCGGCCAGCGGAATGAAGGTGTCGGGGCCGACGATGCCCAGCCGCGGGTGGTTCCATCGCACCAGGGCCTCGAGGCCGCTCATGCGATGGCGCCGGCCGTGGATCTTCGGCTGGTAGTAGAGCTCGAACTGGTTGTCTTCCAGCGCCTGGCGCAGGTCGCTCTGCAGCTGCAGGTGGTCGGCCGTGTCGATGGCCATGTGCGGCTCGAAGAAGGCCAGGCTGGAGCCGCCCGTGCGCTTGGCCGCGTACATCGCGGCGTCGGCGTGGGCGACCAGCTTCTCGGGGTCGCCGCGAAGGGAGTGCGTCGCGATCCCGATCGAGCACGAGATGCGCAGCTTCCGATCGGCCAGCTCGAAGGGTTGGGCGAAGGCGCGCAGGATCCGGTTGGCCATCTGGACGCAGTCCTCGATGGCGTCCAGGCCTTCGAGCAGGAGCAGGAACTCGTCGCCGCCGACCCGGGCCACCGTGTCGCCCGCGCGGGCCTCGGTGATCAGCCGCTGCGCGGTGGCGATCAGGATCTGGTCCCCGGCGCCGTGGCCGAAGGTGTCGTTGACCGGCTTGAAGCCGTCGAGGTCGACGAACATCACGGCCAGATGTTCGACCACCGTCTTCTGGTTGACGCGTTCGAGGCGGTGCACGGCCTGGCGCAGCCGGTCTTCGAACAGCTTGCGGTTCGGCAGTCCCGTGAGCGGGTCGGACAGGGCGCGCTGGAGCAGTTCGTCGTTGGCGGTCTGCAGCCGCGCGTTCGACTCCTGGAGCGACTGCGACAGCAGGCGCGCGACCCGCTGCAGCCTGGCCTCGAGCATGGACGCGAGCAGCGTGCCCAGCAGCAGCACCAGGGTCGCGATGGCGACCGCGGCGCCCAGGCTTCGCCCGCCCAGCGCGTCGGCGCTCAGGCAGACCGAATCGGCCGGAAAGCCGGCCGCGGCCATGGCGGTGTAGTGCATGCCGCAGATCGCGGCACCCATCAAGGTGGCGGACAGCAACTGCATCGCGAAGCGCCGCCGCGCATGCACGCGCTGCAGCAGCCGGAAGATCAGCAGGGCGGCGGCCGAGGCGGCCACGGCGATCGCCGC
>Ga0182008_10001165_pt1 | contig 18130 bp, 10 predicted proteins | sample Sormic07211129_1_FD_120482 | JGI IMG/M metagenome (GOLD analysis project Ga0182008, IMG submission 120482) | Rhizosphere microbial communities from Sorghum bicolor, Mead, Nebraska, USA - 072115-129_1 metaG | ecosystem: Host-associated > Plants > Roots > Rhizosphere | place: USA: Nebraska...
AAGCGTTGCCCGGTCGTACCCTTCGCCACTTTCCATATCGCTAACTGCGTTTGCGTTGACTTTGGCTGCACCGGTTTCAATGTATTCTGTTTTGAAATCCCTGGCGCTTGAGCCGCCTAATACCATCACAACCGCATCAGATTTTTTAGCTGCTGCTACCGCAGCATCAATCTCGGTCAAGAGTGTATCGCGGATGGCACAACCTTTTACATAATTGATTTTGGTTGTTTCACCCAGTTTGTTTCTAATCCCCTGCAACACCGTAATCACATTACCTGCTGCCTGTGGTGCAGTATAATCACCTAACTGGTTGTAAACGTTATCGGCATTTGGCCCTATAACAGCAATGCTTTTTAATTTTTTACTCAGCGGAAGCAGCTGGTTCTGATTTTTCAATAAGATAACCGATTCGCGGGCGACTTCACGTGCAAGGCTAACTTTTTCGGCATTTCTCACTTTTTGCCTGGCTACCTTTGGATCAACATAGGGATTTTCGAATAAACCCATTTCAAATTTTATACGAAGCACTTTACTTACGGCAGTATCCAATACTTTTACCGCAACTTTACCCTGGTTGATGGCCTCAAGCAGAGCTTTTCCATAACCTACTCCGCTCAAATCGGCATCTAAACCAGCGTTAATGGCCAATGCAGCTGCGTCTGCCGCTGTTTCGGCAACATGATGATTCGATTTTAACCCCGAAATGCTGTTGAGGTCAGAAACTACAAAGCCTTTGAAACCCCAATCTTTAATTAGTATATCCTTGAGCAACATTTCATTTGAGGAACAGGGAATGCCATCAATAGAATTGTATGAAGTCATCACAGATAAAACGCCTGCCTTAACTGCAGCCTTAAACTGTGGAAGAAAAAACTGATGCAATGTGCGGAGCCCAATGTTAATACTACTTCCGTTATGCCCGCCCTCTGGTGCGCCATATGCAGCAAGATGTTTTAATGTCGCGACAACGTTCACGCCACTATTAATTTGCTTTCCCTGCATTCCCCTCACCATGGCTTCGCCCATTCTGCTGATCAATACGTGGTCTTCACCATAGGTTTCTTCTACCCTAGACCATCTTGGTTCGCGTGCGAGGTCTAGCACTGGCCCATAACCAACATGTCCACCCTGCACACGTGTTTCCTCGGCAATAGCCTTAGCCATTCGCTCAATCAATTCCGGATTAAATGTACTGCTCTGCCCTATTGAAGTTGGAAAAACAGTTGTACCAATAGCCATATGGCCATGCGGCGCTTCTTCAGAAAGTAACACCGGGATTCCCAAACGGGTATTTTCAATTGCATACTTTTGAATGGCATTTGTCGCTTTTGCAGCCAGTTCAGGATTTAGTCCGTTTGCCAGCGTTTTTTTGGTCCAGGGATCGGCCCGGAGCGTAGCCCATAACATTCCGGTATACGATTCTTTTAACGATTTTTTAAAGGCTTCACTTACTTCCACCCCGTTACCATTTTTGTTATACATGGGCCAGCCCAATGGCATTGAAATCTGCCCGACTTTTTCCTCCACAGTCATCCGTGAAAGCAAATCTTTAATCCGGCTTTCTACCGGTGCTTTTGCATTTTTATATAAAGGAGGTACGTTTTTGTTTTGTGCGAAAGCCTGAATGTGCAAAGTTGAAAATGCCAGGCTCAAACATAAAACCACTTGTATTTTTTTAGTCATATCTACTCAAATTATCCCCAGGCCTTTCTCAGAAAACGTAACCAATTCGCATGCATCAGGTTTTCAACGTCGGTATCGGTATATCCCCTTTTTCTAAATAAATCAGGTACTTTTTGTAAATCGGCGATGGTTTCCAGGTCGTAAGGGCATTGTTCCTTACCAAAGGCACCATCTAAATCTGAACCTATGCCCACATGTAATGCATTGCCTGCGAGCTGGCAAATGTGATCAATATGATCGATCATTACTTCCAGGTTACAGTTCATTGCCTTAGGTTGTGAAACGCCACGTTGCCACTGAGGCACCATCATCCAGGCATCGAGTGCTGCCCCAATCACAGCGCCACGATCAATAAGCGTTTTAATTTGCTCATCACTATATTGACGGTTATGGTTTACCAAACTGCGGCAATTGTTGTGCGAAGCCCAAACGTGTCCGCTAAACCTATCCAGGGCATCCCAAAAACTATCATCGCACAGATGCGTAGCATCTAAGATCACATTTAACCGTTCCATTTCCTTTAACAACTCATGCCCCAGTGCAGTCAGCTTACCTGTAGCATCTGTTCCCTGTGCATATTGGCCAGGGCCATAATGTGCAGGGCCAACCGCACGTAAACCGTTCTGCCACGCCCTTTCCAGGTGCTGAGGGGTAATTAATGAATCTGCACCTTCCAAACTAAGGATATAACCTACAGGCTTTTCACTCAAGGGCTGATCATTTTGCCATAAAGTGATCTGTTTTTCGAGCGTTTCGAGGTTATGCACCTGAAACATTTCACCGGCATCTTCCATGGCTTTATACCAGGCTAACTGCCCCTGTGTCTGCGCCCATGCTTGTTCGGGCGAGTGCCAGCCGGGCAGATGATTATCAGGCGCCACATATCTCGCAATCTGCGTAGCCACTACCAAACCAATATTTCCATTCCGCAGCTCCGGCAGTGATACGGTGGCCAGGGCGCGGTCCGGTTTATCAGTCAAACCCGCTTCACGCTTATTAATGGCTGAAACCTCCTGTGTTAAATCACGGTTCCATTCCAAAGCATTCATGCTTAAATCCAAATGGGCATCTATCGTAAACATGTCTATTTTTTAAATGGTAATTTTTCTTTTTCGGGAAATGATCTCCCAGTACGCCAAAGACTGATCTGCCTTTAAACAAATGGCTTTCTCATGAAGGGCAACAGTTGGACATACATGGTAAGGTATTCCATAAAGCATATCGCCAGGCAAATAGGTTTCAGCTGTGTTGTTGCACAGTACCAAATGTTCTTCGCTCTGGCTTTGAACGTTGAGCAATGGGGCATTGATAAAAAATACCCGGTTTTTAAGCTCCTTTTCGGCTGCTACCGCTTTGTGACCAAGGTCGGTGCATACCCATCCATCACCGGGAAGGGAGATCACTCTGCTTGCTACCAAAGCAGCGGGATAAAAGGCTTGTTCGGCATACGCATCCTGATAGCCTTTATCCCAAAGAATAAAAGTACCGGGACTACATTCAAAATCTGTTTGCGAGGCGTAGATCGGAAAAGTAGGCGTACCACCTGCAACAATGGCGATATGATACCCTAAGGATGATTCCAGCTTTTCGCTTAAATCAGACAAATCTTTAATAACGGTTTCCGATTTCGCTTGTCGCACCGCCATGGCTCCATCATGAATATGGCCATCATAGGCATGTAAGCCTTTAACTTTTAAACCGTTTAAGTGCTGCAAGCTTTCCGCTAATGCAAAGGCATGATCTGGCGATATGCCTGTTCTGTTCATGCCCACATTTAAATCGATATAAACATCTAGGTTAGTCTCCTCTGCTATGGCCATTACAGAAAGCTGTTCGGCTATGATCGGGTGATCTACCAGACAGCTGAAAGCCGTATCAAGGTACTGACTTTTGAGTTTAAAAAAGCGGTCGATATTTTCGGCCACAGGCTGATAAGCGAGTAAAACATCCGGTGCCCGATCCAGGGCCAGCATTTCTGCCTCGGCAATGGTAGCACATTTAAATTTGTTGATGCCTGCTGATAACAGCAGCCTGGTAATTTCCCTGCACTTATAGGTTTTTACGTGAGGTCGCAACCTGTCTATGCGATCAATCATACTTTTCAGTAAACTGATATTCGCTTTCAAACGCTCCTCATAAAAGATAAGCGATGGTGTTTCTATATGTGCTTCATTGGGTAGCAGGTACCAGGCTTGCTCTTGCTTCATTTTAAAATAATTCGAATAATGCCTCAATTTCTACGGGAATATTATCGGGCAATGAGCCGAAACCAACTGCACTGCGTACACCGATCCCGTTTTCTTCGCCCCATACCTTCGCAAAAAGCTCGCTGCACCCGTTTATGATGAAAGGATGTTTTTCAAAATCAGGCGTGCAATTCACCATGCCCAATACCTTAATTACCCGTTTAACTTTATTCAAGCTGCCTAAATTGGCTTTAATTGTTGATAACATGGTTAAACCTACCTGTAACGCGGCAAGTTTGCCTTCTTCCTGGTTTAAATCTGATCCGATACGGCCAATAATAAGTGATTTATCATCCTGTACTGGTCCATGACCGCTCAGATAGAGATATTTTCCATCAACCAGGCAAGGTTTATATACGCCGAGTGGTGCTGGTGCTGGTGGCAGGTTCAGTTTTAATTGTTCGAAGCGTTCGTCGGGAGTTAAATTTTCCATTTTATATGTGTGATATGATTATTTGATGATGAGGTGAAGCAAAAGTACGCCAAGCAGGCCAACAATGCCAACTATCGACTCCATTAATGCCCAGGATTTAAAAGTATCTTTTAAACTTAAGCCAAAATATTCTTTGAACATCCAGAAACCGGCATCGTTAACATGAGAAAACATGAGGCTTCCGGCACCTACCGCCAGTACCATGAGGTTTGGGTTGGTATGTGTTTGCTCCATTAAGGGTACAATGATACCCGCAGTGGTTAAGCCTGCAACAGTTGCAGAACCCACGCAAAAGCGGATCACAGCCGCAATCAACCAGGCCAGAAATAGTGGTTCAAGCTTGATATGCTGCAAATAAGCCGCAATTTGATTGCTTACACCACTCTCGGTTAAAACCTGTTTCAAGGCTCCTGATCCGGCAATGATCAATAAAATCAATGCAATATCTTTTACCGCATCGGCATAAATACCCATAATTGCTGTAATCTTTTTTCCCTGCGACAAACCCAATAACCAGGTAGCTGCGATCAATACGATCAACATCACCACCGACGGATGGCCGGCAAATAAAATATACGGTAAAATAACCGAGTCGGCACCAAGTAAAAGCGGTAGAAATGATGCAGCAGCTAATAATAGCACGGGAAGTAAAGCGGTGAAAAAGCTTTTAAAACCATTGGGTAAATCCTCGTCAGCAATTTCGGCAGGGCTGAAAGAAGCGATGGGTACCGCAGTAATATTTTGTAAAGTCCTCGAAAATATGGGACCGCCAATCACAATTGCCGGAATAGAAACGGCCAGACCATACAACAAAGTTAAGCCCATATCTGCCTTGAATTGCACCACCAAAGCTGCTGGCGATGGATGAGGAGGTAAAAAACCATGCGTAACTGATAATGCCGCCAACATGGGTAAACCAATGTATAATGCAGGCAATTTGTAACGATAAACCACTGAGAAAATGAGGGGTACCATTAATACGAAACCAATGCCGTAATAAAGCGGGATACCAATCAAAAATCCGGTAAGTACCATGGCCCATTGAATATATTTTTGCCCAAACACCTGCATACTTATCTGGGCAATCTTTTGTGCAGCACCACTTTCGGCCACCAGTTTCCCCAACATTGCCCCGGCGGTGATGATGATCGCCAGGGAGCCCAGTACATCGCCCATCCCCTTTTCAATACTGGCCGGAATTTTTGCCGGAGGTAAGCCTAACGCCAAACCCGCAATAAATGATACCAGTAAAAAAGAGATAAATGCATTGATCTTAAAAACAGAGATCAGCACAATCAAAAGTGCAATGCAAAGCAGAACGATGAGTATAGTCATTTAATTTACAATAATTTCATCCAACATTAGCCAGGCTTTTGTGCCCGAACCATAAAAACCATTGGGAATGATGCCGATGTTACTGGCTTTGATGCGTACATACCGGGCATTAACGGGCGTAATTTTATGCAGAACGGTATTGATGCCTTCTACTCCAAAAAGGGTTTGCCTCGATACCTCCTTGTAAAACCGCTGATCAGTTGAAACTTCTACCAAAAGCAATTTTGGCGGATGCATTTTCTGCCATTGATAATTCAAGGTGTTGATGCTAATCTCATGTATCATTTTTTCTTCACCTAAATCGACTACAGCTTCAAAATCTTCTCCGCTCAGTCCAATCCATTCGCCATTGTTGTACAATTCAGAACCCTGAATACCATTGGTTAAGCGCTGGGCATCGATATTATAATTGCCGTTGCCGCCCCGGGTAAGCGTCACATTTTTTCCTGTTGCCATACTTTTAACAATCTCCTGTTCGAACATTTTTCCTATAGGTTTACCGCCCAAAAAAAGCCGGGCCTTTATGGTTGCAGATTGCCTCAATGGAATCGGGCCGGAATAGTTAGCACTGCTGAAACCGGGTTTTTCACCATTTAACGTGTAACGGATTTCGGCATCTGGCAAATCAGTACGCAACGCCAAAGCTTTTGCGTCATTCACGCTTTCGCCTGTAATGTCATAAAAAGCAGCAGCATAATTGAGGTCTTTTAAAAAATGCCTGTTTGCCAGAAAACGTGCAAGAAAATCAGCATAATGCTTATTTTTTTTAAGCGACCATGCGGTTTCTGCCAGAGCAATTACACGCGGAAACATCATGTATTCTGCTTTGGATGCATCGCTCAGGTATTCGCTCCAAACGTTGGCCTGAACGCCTTTAATATATTGTTGTTCGGCTGCATTTAGTTCAGCCGGCATGGGTTCATACTCGTACACTTTTTTTAGCGGCAAATAGCCACCGGCTGCAATTTGTTCCGTTTTGTTTAGCGATTGATAATAATCAAGATAGAGAAACTTTTCAGGTGTCATGATTACCTCATGTTGCTGTTTGGCCGCAGCAATGCCGCCTTCCAAACCCCGCCAGCTCATAACCGTAGCATCGGGTGCCAGGCCACCTTCTAAAATCTCATCCCAACCAATAATCTTTTTACCTTTAGCGTTCAGGTATCGCTCCATACGCGCAATAAAATATGATTGTAGTTCGTGCTCATCTTTCAGTTGCTCTGCTTTAATTCTTTTCTGGCATTTGGGACAGTTTTGCCAGCGGGTTTTCGGACATTCATCGCCACCAATGTGGATGTAGGCGGAGGGAAACAAGGGAATTACCTCGTCCAGTACACCTTCCAGAAACCGAAAGGTATCTTCATTGCCCGCACAGAACACATCCTCAAATACACCCCAATAGGTTGCGGTTTGGTAAGGTCCGCCGGTACAACCCAGGTTAGGATAAGCTGCCAATACGGCTTGTGCATGCCCCGGCATTTCAATTTCGGGAATTGTGGTAATATTGCGCGCACCCGCATAAGCTACAATGTCTTTTACTTCTTCCTGAGTATAATAACCACCATATCTTTTACCATCAAAACGATGCGGGTTAGCCCTTTTGTGTCCGATAAGCGTTTCATCCCGATAAGCCGAAAGGCTTTGCAAAAGCGGGTATTTTTTGATCTCAATCCGCCAGCCCTGATCGTCGGTTAAATGCCAGTGAAAAGTGTTGATTTTGTAAAAAGCCAGTACATCCAGCCATTTTTTTATCGATTGAACACTGAATAAATGCCGGGCCACATCCAAATGCATCCCGCGATAAGCAAAACGCGGTTCATCTTGAATGTGGTACGCTGGCACCATAATTTCTTTGCCGTTCCTCCTTATGAGTTGCACCATCGACTGCAAGCCATAAAATAGCCCTTTTTCATCAACCGCTTTAATGGTAATGTTCTGTTTGGAAACATCAAGAAAGTAAGCTTCGGATTTTAACTTTAGCCGGGCATCAATAATCAGGTTGATCCCGTTCGATTCTACCTTACTGCTTCTTGACAATTTAAAACCCGATAAATCTTTAAGGTACCGATCAAAAAATGCTGTACTCAGTTTAGCAGCCCCGGAAATAAACAACCTTGTGGACTTCTGTATCGCAAAACTTCCCGAATGTTTCATTTCAATAGCAGGTTTAGGAATAATGCCCGAGCCGCTATATCCTTGTGCCAAACCCTCAACCGAAATCAACTGAACTGCCAATACAAAAAGCAAGGTGATCCATTTTACTTGATTAGGAAGAAATTGATTCGGCAGACACTTCATCTTAAAACCTTTTAATATCAACTAAGGTAAGTTTAAAACTTTATTTTCTCCTTCTATCATTACATTTTGCTGTTCTACTACAGCTTTATATTCGTAGGCACCTTTGGGTAATTTTACTTCGCTGCTAAAAGTTCCATCAATCCTGATATTTATCCAAGGGCTCATTTTCCATGCTCCTGCATAAAGTGTTTCTACCTGGCCCAGATATGGCCGATAGTAAAACCTTGCACGTTGAGGTTTAATTTTAGCATAATTAAGCACCTTACCATTTAGTGTGGCCACAGCTGCAGCTACTTTAAAGTCGCCACTTTGCACCATTGCCGCTTCGGCAAATACCGGCTCCACATTTTCCAGTTTAATTACCACAGGATTTGGCCAGCGGTGGTCATCGTAAATGCGCTGTGCCTTTACTACAGAAAGTTCCAGCCCATTTGCAGTCTGTTTAAATTTCGAGGATACATCCAGATCGGGTTTATATTCAATAATCCGGCTGTTTTGTCCCAACACGCTAATTTTGGTATGGCGAGTAGCCTTAGCCGATTTTAAAAGAAATGTTTTTCGTTCGCCCTCTTTCCAGTTTTTGGCGTCCATCACGATGGCAAACAAAGTTCCTGGCGCCTTGCGGGTAAAGTAAATATCCTGTTCTTTGCTTACCACCCAGCTGCGTACACTGTCCATGGCTTCATGGTTAATAAAATACCATCCCCCCATTTCACGCAAACGGTCCTCCTGCTCATTTGGCAAGGCGCCATTTGCCTTTGGCCCAACATTTAGCAACAGTGAACCACCTTTAGCGCGGGCTTCAATCAATAACTCAATTAATTGCGAACCTGATTTATAACGCTCATTAGTAGGCTGGTACTGCCAGGCTGTGCCAATCGTAATTGGCGATAGCCATGGCTGAGTAATTTTTGCCCCTGGTAAAGTCTGCTCGGGGGTTAAAATCGCACCACGGGTAATCAAAATATCAGGTTGCATTTTCCATGCGGTTTCTTTAACGGTTTCTTTTGGGTCGCCATCAATAAACAATACATCAATCTTACCATAATTCTGCATGAGTTCTTCCGTTTGCTTACGGTTATATGCTGCATATTCCTTTTTGGTCGCCTCATCCAGGTTGGTAATGTTTCTGCTGATCGGAACTTTATGTTTATAAAGAAAATTAAAATCCTCGGGAGAGAAGTAAAAACCTACGTCGAGCCCAGCCTCACGTGTGGCTTTGACAAATTCCTTTAACAGGTCTTTTTTATAGGGTGTATTGGTAATTTTAAAGTCTGTAGTTTTAGTATCCCAAAAACAGAATCCGGCATGGTGCTTGGTGGTAAACACAATGTATTTCATGCCTGCCAGTTTGGCCAGTTCGGCAATTTCTTTAGGATTAAAAGCGGATGGATCAAATGTTTTGGGAAGCTCATTAAAATAACGTGCTGTATAATCGTCAGAGGCCCCAACAAGTGAGTGGCTGATAACTACACCCAGCTGTGCATCAACATTAAAGTGAATAAATAAACCCGCACCAGTGTTACGTAGCCATTCCTCACGTTCGGGTTTGTTTAAATTGTAATTACTGGAAGTTTCATCTTCAACCACATCATTACGTTGTGCAGAAACCGTACCGGTAAAAAACAAGCAAAGTAAAAGTATTCGGTACATCATTATCCGGATCGTTTAATTTATCCGGCAAAGCCTTGGACTCTGCCGGACATTAGTAATATATTATAATTTGTCCCACCAGATGCGGGTCATGAAATCGTCTGCTCCCTGACGCGCGATAGCTGCATCAAGTGATGCGCGGTTTAGATTCTGTTCGGAAAGTGGATACAACATTCTCCTGAAAATCCTGCCTCCGGTGGCATTTCCAACATAATTTACGGGCACCAAAGCCGGATATCCTGTTCTCCTGTAGCTCGCAAATGCTTCCTGTGCATCAGGAAATGCTGCCAACCAATACTCGGTATAAATCTGTTGCATTTTGGCCTCAAAGGTTCCAGCCGTATTGAAAGGATGGTATTTAATATAGGTATTGATCTGCAAATCGCTGATGATCCCATCGGCCGGAGCAATAATTGCCCATTGCTTCATGGCGGCGCGGATACCTGATTCGTAGAGCGTAGCCGCAGCACCACCGCTGTACCATCCACGCAAAACGGCTTCTGCCAAAAGGAAATTGGTTTCGGCTGTGGTGTAAATGAGCTTTGCTCCCCCCTGGGCCAGCACCGTTTTCTGATTGGGTTCTGAATAGCTTACAAAATCTGCGGGTTTTGCACTCAGCGTGGCAGGCATGCCTTTCTGGATCGCCATAGTAGTATCAGCAACTCCATTTACATACACCACAGATAGAATTCCTAAACGCGGATCTTTATTGTTTTTCATGTATGTAATGAAGGTGTTCTGATATTTCCCACCTTCTGGATTGCTGTTACCATCAGCTTTGATATAATCACTGTTATATAAACTTAAAGCAATGGGATTTTTATTGATATCCTGGCCAGCGCTCATGTAAGTGATTTTAGCAATATCGGCATCATCGGTAATGACCCCTCCGGCTATTGCTTTTTTCGCCCAGGTTTCAGCCAATGTGGCGTCTACCTTAGTTAATCTCATCCCTAGACGGAGCATTAAGGAGTAAGCAAATTTTTTCCACTTAGTGGTATTACCGGAGTAAATTAAATCGGCCTGACCAAAGGTAGCTTTAGCAGCATTTAAACTTGATGCCGATTCGTCCAGTTCCTTAAGCATGTCTAAATAGATGCTTCGCTGTGCATCGTATGCTGGTTTGTAGTTCGAGTTGGTGTAACCCTGGGCAGCTTCGGTATAGGGCACATCGCCATACAAATCGGTAATTCGGCTAAAACAGTAAGCTCTCCAGATTCGCGCAGCGGCTAACAAATTCACCTGTTCGGGATCATTTTTTACCGCATTGATTACCAGTGCCAGCTCATTAATTTCCTGATAGTAGGCATTACTGAATTGTGCCATAGACTGTTGGCTTTGACTGGAAACATATTTCGATCCGAAACCTGCCACATCATTAAAACTGGTGGTGTATTGCATGGTACCCAGCAAGAGCGTTAGGTTATTTTTGGCACCATCATACTGCGCTTTGGTAAAGACAAAAGCGGGCTGAATGGTTGTTGAAGATTCCGGATCGGTATTAATTTCCTCGAAATCTTTTGTACATGAAGCTAAAAGCGTGCTGATTAAGGCTACGCAAACGGCTGATCTATATTTATTTATTGACTTTTTCATCTTTCAAGTATTAAAATTTAACCATTAGGTTTAAACCGAAAGTGCGTGTGCGCGGCAATCCGATTGATTCAAAACCCTGCGCATTACCATTTGTAAAACTCGATTCCGGGTCAAAATTGTCGGTTTGTTTATAAAAGGTAAGGATGTTACGGGCAACAAACGAAATACTGGCTGATTGTATTTTAAGAAAATCAAGTTTCTTAACCGGGATATTATATGATAAAATGGCCTGACGAAGTTTGATAAACCCACCATCATGTACAAATAATTCGGAGTAATTACGCATGTCGTTATAATACGCACGCAAATCGCTTACCGGAATCAAAGCTGAATATGGATTTCCTGCCTGGTCAACACCTGAAATGGTCAATCCGTTCTCGCGCCCCGGTAAAGTACTCTTCAATAATCCCAAACGGGTAGCATAAACCTCTTTAATAGAAAACACCTTATTCCCGAATTTACCATCGATCAGAAAACTCAGGTTAAAATTGCCAAACCTGAAATCCTGGCTTAAACCCATCGTAAGCGGCGCTACCCCATCACCAAGTTCTTGCAAACCTGTAGCTACCGGACGTTTGGTGGTCGAATTATAAACAATCTGACCTGCTTCGTTTCTGAGCATACGTGTTCCTACAATAGTTCCGTAAGAACTGCCCACAGTTTGGTTGATGTAACCCCAGTTCCCTACAGAACGTGCCATTTCGAACGTTGTGGTACCATCTACCAGCTTTAATACCTCACTTTTGTTGTATGCCACATTATAGCTGATATTCCAGCCAAATTTATTGCCCTGAACCGGAGAACCTGTTAACAGAAACTCTACTCCTTTGTTACTCAATTCGCCCACGTTTAATACCGCGTTATTATAACCTGAAGTGGATGAAATGGCTGCGTTGAGGATATCGTTGGTTGTTTTGCGACTATAGGCCGTAAAATCTAATCCCAAACGTCCTTTAAACATTTTCAATTCTACACCAGCCTCATAAGTAGTAGAGGTATAAGGTTTCAGATTTGGATTGGTAATGTCGTTAGTGGTTACATTTTGAAGCGGTTGCCCCGAACTTGGCACATTGCTGTAACTTAAATTAATTCTATAAGGATCTGCAGCACCTCCACCTACTTCAGCCCAGGATGCGCGGACTCTCAAAATATCGATGGATGATGGCAGCTTGAAAGCATCTGACACAACGAAACTACCCCCAACGCTCTGGTATAATATGCTGTTATTATCAGGACTTAGAGTAGAAAACCAATCGTTACGCGCGGTATAAGTTAAAAACAGTATGCTTTTGTAATCCACATCGGCAGATCCGAATATCGAATTTGTCCTGATTCTTTGATAAGTAGGAATGGTACTCGAAGTGGCCAGGTTTTTATAGCTGTAAAAGAATGGAATGGTAAAAGTATTTCCATCCATGTTTAATTGTTTGTTCTCGAAACGGCGGCTGTTGGCCCCTCCCAATACCGAAATCCCAATTTTATCGGCAATCCGGTTTTTGTAATTCCCGGTAATCAATGAGTTGGTTTCAGAAACATCTGATTTGATGCCCGAATATTGTCCCTTAGGAATGTAAATATCTCCTGTAGGCAGAATATTAACGTAGTTATAGTTATAAAAATCGCGACTAATTACCCCTTTTAACTGAAAATTCTTCACAATATCGTAAGTAATGGATCCCTGGCCGATAAACCTGTTCTTTACATCATTTTGCTGATATTTATTGATCACAAAATAACCGTTTGTGGCAATACCGGCATCGTTCCATGGCGTTTGGTTACCTGCAGCATCGTAACCCGGAGCAAGCCAGCGCACATCCACTGTATTGGCCACTTCATAAGGTGTCCAGTTTGGATTACCCAATGCATCACCAGCAAGTGTTCTGCCAAAACCTTTCTCCAGGTTGTATTGCGCCAAACCCTCAACCTTTATCTTGTCGGTTATTTTTGCATTAATGTTTAAGTTAGCAGTCTGTCTTTTAAATCTGGTGCTTGAAATAATGCCTTTACTATCCAGATCCGACAAAGATAAACGATAAATAATACCATCTGTGCCACCCGAAAACGCAATGGTATTGGTAAAGTTTGTTCCTGTAGAATAGAAATTTTTGATGTTATCTTTCACTGCACTGTAGGGATGGGTTAATCCATCTGCCGCTACATAGTCAGAGCCATCTATTTTCGCCCCAAAGGATAAACGGCCTGTAGCAATCGCATCATTCTTCGTCATGGGTTTAACACCGCCTAACCCCTGTCCGTATTCATACTGATAATCATTATCATTAATGGCATTCTCAATTGTAAACGTGGTATTATACTCTACGCCAATACCTTTTTGTTTAACACCCTTTTTAGTCGTAATCAAAATTACCCCGTTACTGGCGCGCGAACCATACAATGCGGCAGCGGTACCGCCCTTTAATACGGTTATACTCTCAATATCATCAGGATTGATGCTTGAAATTCCGTCACCCCTATCTACATTGGTGGCCAGGCCATTTGTAGTTGCCGCACCACCTGGAACACTGTTATCAATCGGCATTCCATTCACCACATAAAGCGGCTGGTTGTTGCCATTAAATGAACCGTTACCACGAATGATGACCCGGCTTGATCCACCAGGACCGGTAGATAAACCTGTGGCATTAACCCCGGCAATTTTACCTGTTAAAGCGTTAGCCACGTTGTTTTCACGGGCCTGCGTAAATTCAGATCCCTTTACTTCGGTAACCGCATAGCCTAACGCTTTGCTATCGCGTTTTATACCCAAGGCAGTTACTACCACATCGTTTAAGCTGCTTGCGCTTTCTTTTAGCTTTACGCTAATCGGTGTTTTAAAATCATTAACCGGAAGTTCGAGTGTTTCGTAGCCTACAGATGCAATGCTTAAGACGATCGGTTTCCCAACCAGTTCGTTCGGAATGGTGATGCTGAATTGCCCCTGTGCATCGGTCGAAGCACCAGTTTTGGTCCCTTTGATGTATACCGTAGCACCAATTAACGGCAAGTTATCACTTGCGGAAAAAATGGTTCCCTTAATTACATCAGCTGCATTTCCTAACCTGGCGTTAACAATAATATATTGCGATTCGCTTATCTTATTGAAATCCAGTGCAGAACCATCTAAAGCAAAGGTTAAAGCCGTTTTGGCGTCACCAAAAGCCATTAGCTGTGTTTCAGTCAGGCTGCTATTTTTATTTTCCAGAATACCTGCCTTATAAGCTATTTTAATATCAAATCTGGTTTTGATCAGTTGTAAGGCAGTTTTAAGCGATAGTTTATCAATATTAAGGCTTTGTGTTTTTGCTCCGTTTGCATGAGCCAGATTGCGGGCCATGAGCTGGGCAGAGCAAAATAACGTACACGCGCAGAGCATCATAGTAAGGCAGCTGTATTTAGCTACCCTCCTAAGGTAGAGTATTCTCATAATCCTGTTTAGTTTAGTTGTTGTTGGTTAATTGTTGTTGGTTTTACAGCAGATCCGGATTCAAGCGCTTAAATCCTTCCTCACTATTGGTTTATGGTTATTTTCTTATTGTTTGTTTTAATATTAAGGTGTAGCGTGGTAGATAAAATCTGAAGCAACTCTTTAACGCTACCTACATTAATTTCGCCTTCTACACTGAGCTCGTTAAGCTTCCTATCGTTTAACACAACCTCATAGCCCAGATCATCCTGTAATACCTCAATCATCTCTTCCAGACTGGCGTTTTGAAATACGAGCTGACGGTTGATCCAGGCGGTTAAATGTTTTGGATTAACGATTTTCTGATGGATAAGCTTACTCTCTCCGGCATACTTTATCAAATCACCAGGCTTCATCACAAATTGTTTTCTGTTTTTGTCATCACCATCGTAATCCACCCTGATTTTTCCGGTCAATAAACCTACACTGGTTTTCTCATGCCTGCTTTTTACATTAAAGGTGGTTCCCAATACTTCAATGTTCATATCTCCACAATGCACTACAAATTTTTCAGCAGGTTGGATTTGATTCGTATCGATATTGAGGTGTTTCACTTTAAATAAAGCTTCGCCATCAATCCAGACTTCCCTTGGCCCATCACCAAAATCTGCAGCATAACTGATTTTCGAATTCCCGTTTAGTGTAACCTCCGATCCATCTGGTAAGGTAATGGTTTTGATCATGCCATAGTCAGTCTTCACCGCATCTTTATTCCATAACTTAAAGTAGAAGACTGCCGATAAAACCACAACAGCGAAAACCGCCGCTACCCTAAAGAAAGGTAAAAAAGAAAGTTTTTTGATTTTTGGCTCCCCTGCTGTAATACTGCCGGAAATTTTTTCGAAAAGCGACTGCTGTGCTTCCTCATTACTGAAAACTTTTTGCTGCCGGTAAGTGGAAATGGTTTCGAAAGCAGCAACTGCTACTTTGCTTTTAAAAGGATGTGCTGCTTTAAATTTTTCCCAGGCCAATACATCAGAAGCATTTTGTTCAACAACAAATGCCAGAAAAACATCATCGTTCAAAAAATCTTCAAAAGTGTAGTCTGTAAATCCAGAAAAATCCATATCAGCAAGTTATTATACTCCCTATATACCTCAACCCTCCTAAATTATCCCTACTTTTTTAAAAAAATATCAATTTATTTCCAAAAGTGCCTTTTTGGAAGCAAAAATGGTCAGCATCATCATTAAATCAACTAATTTAATACGCTCCTGGAGTTTACCAATAGCTTTATACAGTAGTTTATAGGTGGAACTGATGTTTAAATTCATGATATCGGCAGCTTCCTCATAACTTAAGCCCTCGTAAAATCTTAAATAAATGATTTCCTGCTGCCTGGCAGACAGGGTCTGGATAGCTTCTTTCAGTTTTCTTTGCAGGCCTCTCTTCGATTCATCTTCCATAAAAACCGTATCAAAAGAAACTTCAAAGTTAAAAGCGTAATCTTCATCAGCCTCTATTTTGACAAAACGCTGCTGGGTTTCCATCTTCCTGAACAAGAGGTTCCGGAGTGATTTATACAAGTAGTTTTTAACCGAAACCGGATTGCCCAACAGTTCTCTCCTGGCCCATAAATTTACGAACAAATCGTGTACTGCATCTTCTATGAGACTAATATCCCTTGTAAATTTGTAGCCATAATTATTCAATGCCTTAAAGTGAACATCGTACAATTGCCTATACGCATTCCAATCCCCTTTTTTAAAGGAATTCCATTCCAGCGTACTGGTTTCATGAAGTTGTACCTTTTTTGGTGACATAGGGATAATTCGTTTTACTAACATAGTGAAATTAAGCTATGAAAGTAACTTATTGAGAAATTAGTTCATTTATTGTATATTGATATTGCCTTAGAGCACCCCGGCTTTACAGCTTTTCACGGTATCAATAAACATATGCCAAATCGTATTAATCTTTGAGAAACGAAAATCCGAATCCTGTTCGTTTATCCGCATCCGTAGGTTTACGAATCACAATTTTTTCCACTAAGGCCGTGCTCCTATTTTCTTCCCGTAAAGCACACCAGGTTTTGCTCCCATGTAAAACACCAGTTTACCGCCTTTCATCATATCTTGATGTAAAATATAGGTATAAGGATAAAGTTTGCCGTTTAATTCCACTTTCTGGATATACTTGTTTTGTGCACTATTGTTGACTGATCTGATCTCAAAAGTTTTCTGATTGCCCACATCGATTTTTGCACTTTCAAATAACGGCGAACCAAATACATATTTCCCTTCCAAAGGATTAACAGCGTACATACCAAGGGCACTAAAGGCATACCACGCACTCATCTGCCCTACATCTTCATTTCCACTCAACCCATTAGGTTTCGTGGTGTAAAACTTATCCATCACCTCGCGAACAAGTTCAGCCGTTCTGGATGGTTGCCCAATGTAATTATAGAGGTAAGTGATGTGATGACTTGGTTCATTACCGTGTGCGTATTGCCCAATCAGACCAGAAATGTCAGGCGCGGCACTCTCATGTTGCCTGGACGACATGGCAAACAAACTATCCAGTCGTTTTTTAAAGCTGGCCTCACCACCCAGAAGCGTAATCAGACCATGTACATCTTGTGGTACAAAAAACAGATACTGCCAGGCATTACCTTCGGTAAAATCTGAAGTTTCAGGTCTGGAATATACCGGATCGAGCGGATGCTTAAATGCACCATCGGTTAAACGGCCATTGAAAAAACCTGTAGACTTATCGAAATATAGCTTGTATAGCTGGCTTCTTTTAGTAAAATAGACCGCATCATCCTGTTTCCCCAATGAACGCGCCACTTTTGCGATACCCGCATCAGCAATAGCATATTCCATAGCCCAGGCTACAGATTCATGCATTTTGTCTGCAGGGATATAGGTCAGTTTATTCAGATATTGAAGTCCCATTGAATCGCGTGTAGCTGTATGCTTCATGGCCTGATATACTCGTTCTTTTTGCGCATCCCCGATCAATCCTTTCTGAATAGCATCTGCCAGAATAATAATTGCGGGATTACCGACCATACAATCCGTTTCACTGCCCACCAGGGGCCAAACCGGAAGCCTGCCCTGTTGTTGATCAATCGCCAGCATAGATTTTACAACCTCCTTGATAATATCAGGCTGCACAATAGTCATAAACGGACTCCATCCGCGGTAAATGTCCCATATCGACATTGTTGTCAGGTTGCGGAAAGGTGCCTGCGGATAAACTTTTTTATCCGTTCCCCTGTAATCACCATTGGCATCATTAAATAAGGTTGGCCCGTAATACATATGGAAAAGTGCGGTATAAAAAATCTCCTTGTTCCGCTCGCTTTTATCTGATACCTTAATTTTAGAAAGTGTTTTTTCCCAAATCTGATCTGCCTGTTGCCGGTATTTACTGAAACTGCCGGATACGGCCTCTGCTTTCATATTTTCAAGGGCA
>Ga0182008_10001167_pt1 | contig 18123 bp, 18 predicted proteins | sample Sormic07211129_1_FD_120482 | JGI IMG/M metagenome (GOLD analysis project Ga0182008, IMG submission 120482) | Rhizosphere microbial communities from Sorghum bicolor, Mead, Nebraska, USA - 072115-129_1 metaG | ecosystem: Host-associated > Plants > Roots > Rhizosphere | place: USA: Nebraska...
CATGGTAGTAGATTTACCAGCGCCATTTGGCCCCAAAAAACCCAAAATACGCCCTGGTTTGGCTTCAAAACTAATACAATCAACTGCTTTTTGCTGATCGTAATGTTTAGCAAGATTATTAACGGAAATACTCATTTTAGATCTTTTTCATCAGAGATTTATTTAGATAAACACCTTATTATCAATCGACAAACAGGTTTATATTTATACCTCAATCCCTAATTAATTTATATGCGCTGAACTTAATTTTTTATTATACCTAAACTTATCCAGTTGTTCTGCTGCCTGTGGTAAATTATCGCCTGATAAAATGTCTGCACCATTACTAACCAAATGATAATAAACATTCTTGGCCGGACTGGTTAGCGCACTTTTATCGATATTCCCCATTGTTCCTAAAATTGTGGTAATACCTTTATTATGTAGGTATTGATAAAATTCTTTACCTGGGGCTGAAACACCAACGAAAGCGACAATGCGGTCATTCGGGATACCCATGTTATTTAACCTTTTCAATTCTGCTTTCTTCTGAACAGACGCAGAAATCATTAAATCAGGTGCCAGTTGATGCACCTCTTTTGCCTGATCTGCAGTATAAGTAATGATAATTGAGTTACTTTCTACTTTATATTGCCTTACTTTTTCAATCACTTTTGCGTACGAAATGCCTTTTTTCAAATCGATGGTTAATAAAACTTTTCCTTTGCTCCAGCTAAGCACACTGTCTAATGTAGGGATTTTAAAATTTGTTTCTTTGCCTTCATCGTCTTTTAGGTTAAAAGCTTTCAATTCCTCATAGGTATAATTGCCAATTGGCCCTTTCCCCGTAGAAGTACGGTCAAGCTGATCATCGTGCATAATGACCATTACGGAATCTTTACTGTAAGCGACATCAAATTCAATTACAACCGGATTATAAGTAGTGGCATTATCGAATGTTTCGATACAGTTTTCGGGATATCCGGGCATTGGGCCTCCACGGTGCGCACTAATTAGCGGAAAACGACCCTCTGGTGTCCATGTTAAGAATTGATATAATTCCTTAACTGTATCGAATTTAATATAGCGATGTTTTTTCTCCTTTGGTTTGCATGAGGTAAAAACAACAACCATAACCAGGAATAACAAATGATGGAATTTCATGTTTCAAAAATAGAAAAAAATGGATGATGGAAGTGGTAAAATGGAATGTTAAATCTGAAACCGATACGTTCTTCCCTCATTCTTTGAACCACATAAGAGATTTAAGCATAAATAAGCTGAACAGTCATGTATCTGATTCCGCTCATAACTTTAAACCCTCCGCCTCAACTGACCACCAGCGCCACCTAATTGCGTATAAATTTTATGCCAGACCATAATTTCACTGTTCCTTTAACGCTGATCAAAAACCTTTTACCTTTTACCGCTTACCTTTTACCTTATTTATTATCTTTGCTGCATTATGGCTCAAAAGAATAACGACGAACAATTTAAAAATGTAATATCACACGCTAAAGAATACGGTTTCGTATTTCAGAGCAGCGAAATATATGATGGCTTAAGTGCTGTTTACGATTATGGCCAGTTAGGTGCCGAGTTAAAAAACAACATTAAAACCTATTGGTGGAAAGCCATGGTGCAAATGCACGAAAACATTGTAGGGATCGACTCTGCAATTTTTATGCACCCTAAGGTTTGGAAAGCCAGCGGACACGTGGATGGTTTTAATGACCCGATGATTGACAATAAGGACTCGAAAAAACGTTACCGCGCAGATCAGTTACTCGAAAATAAAATTGATGAACTGTATTCGGAACTGGCCAATTTTAGTGCAGAAAACAAAGCCGGATTTGAAACATTTCAACAAGAAATATTAGGGTTAAGCGATGAAGGACAAGCGGCCTGGATCCCTGGATTTAAAGATGAGGAAACGATTTTAGACAATGCCAAATATCCGTTTGTTGACGAGGCCAGCTGGAGATTTGTAAGAAAAGGTTTAGCGCTTGAAGTAGAGATGAACCTGGCACTTAAATCTGAAAACTTAGCACAGCTAAAAGATTTAATCGTTAACTATAAAGTAATCTGCCCGATTTCTAAAACTTCTAACTGGACAGATGTACGTCAGTTTAACCTGATGTTCAGTACCCAGTTTGGCGCCATGGCCGAGGGCAGTGATGAGGTTTATCTGCGTCCGGAAACTGCTCAGGGTATTTTTGTTAACTTCTTAAATGTCCAAAAATCAGGCAGGATGAAAATCCCCTTCGGTATTGCGCAGATTGGTAAAGCTTTTAGAAATGAGGTAATTGCCCGTCAGTTTATCATGCGGATGCGTGAGTTTGAGCAAATGGAAATGCAATTTTTTGTACGCCCGGGCGAAGACAAAAAATGGTTCGAATACTGGAAAGAAGCACGTTTAAAATGGCATAAAGCATTAGGTACCAATCCAGAAAAATACCGTTACCACGACCACGTTAAACTGGCGCACTATGCTAATGCAGCAACTGATATCGAGTTCGAATTCCCGTTTGGATTTAAAGAAGTTGAGGGGATCCATAGCCGTACCGATTTTGATCTAAAGCAGCATCAGGAATTTTCTGGCAAGAAAATGCAGTATTTTGATAACGATTTAAATGAAGATGGTAAGCCTTATGGTAATTATATTCCATATGTAATCGAAACTTCTATCGGTTTAGACCGTATGTTTTTGTTAACCATGATCAATGCTTTTGAAGAACAGGATTTAAGTACCGAAGATAAACAGGACAGCCGTACTTTGTTGCGCCTACACCCTGCTTTAGCACCATATAAAGTAGCCATTTTCCCATTGACCAAAAAAGATGGTTTACCGGAAAAAGCGCGCGAAATTATGGATGAACTGAAATTCGATTTCAACTGTATTTATGAAGAGAAAGATGCCATTGGTAAACGTTACCGCCGCCAGGATGCAGTAGGAACGCCATTCTGTATCACGGTAGATCACCAGAGTTTGGAAGATCAAACGGTTACGATCCGTCACCGTGACAGCATGGAACAAGAGCGTATTGCAATTGCTGATTTAGCCGGCGTTATCGGTAAAGCAACGAGCTGGAAGGCCTTGCTGGCATAAAACTATAGATCTGCCATCTCTCAACTTTGAGATTAAGCTCTCCATTTCGTTGCGCTTCAGTCAAGATGACGATCGTTTTATTAGGTCGCAGGTTTTAACCTGCGACTTTATTGTATAATAAAAATGGATTTAGCCGAACACTACAATAAACTATATACCGAAGCGGTAGCCAAAATAGCTCAGGACCAATATGAAATTGATCATTTAATTGATTCGGCCACTGATCAGCGTTTTGGGGTTACTTTGGTAATCAGGCCAGATGTTGCTACCAATCATAACATTCAACAATTTTTAAGTAAGGCTAAAGCCATTGAACCCAATCAGTATTATTATCAAAATACGGATATCCATATCACTTTAATGTCGATTATTTCCTGCTATGATGGCTTTAATTTAGATGATATTAATGTTAAGGATTACATAGAACTCATACAGCAGGTTTTAGTCAGACACAAAAGTTTCAAAATCCTGTTTAAAGGACTAACAGCCTCTCCTTCCGTGTATACTCATTCAGGGATTTTTAACCGATACTTTGAATGAGATCAGAAACGACCTGAGAGCTGTATTTAAAAATACCAATCTGCAACAAAGTATTGATAAGCGATATGCCATTCAAACTGCACATTCTACCATAATCCGCTTCCGGTCGGAATTAGAGAACAGAGAAGCTTTGATTAACCTAGTCCAAAAATACAGGGATTATGATTTTGGCACTTTTGATGTAGAAAATATCGAACTGGTATATAATGACTGGTATCAGCGGGAAAAACATGTTAGAAAGCTACATACCTTTTCATTAGCAATCGACTAAGTCCACACGATTACCTCAGAATTGATAAAATCATTTAGCGGAACGGTATATTTGTTAAAAGATTAAAAGTATTTATATGAAAATTCCACAAAAGTTTTTTGCACGCCGACATGAAATTGCGGCAGATTTTTTAAGGGAATTAGACAAACACCTGGATGATGTGGTATCAGGCCGGGCAACCGAAATGTTTGAAGTGAGAGATTTTGCCGGGCTTATTCACGTTCATCCCACGCACTTAAGCAATACCATCAAATTAGCCACAGGCCACTCTCCCTGTTATTTTTTTGAAGAGCGTTTAATGGAGATTTCGAAATCCATGTTACAGCATGCAAGCATGCCAATTGCAGAAATAGCCAGAATTTTAACCTACGATCCATCTAACTTTACCAAGTTCTTTAAACACTTCTCGGGCCAAACCCCAAAACAGTATCGCGAGGCTTATTTCGAGTCTCTAGGTACGAATAAAAAAATTGTCAATACATAAAACTTAAACTATCACCATTTTTACTTAAACTATCACCATTTTAACAGCCGATTTCCAGCTAATTTTGTTTAACCAATAAAAAGAAAATGGAAACACAAAATAAAATTGCCCTGGTAACCGGTGGTAGCCGCGGACTGGGAAAAAATGCTGCCTTAAAAATTGCCGCAAAAGGCCTTGGTGTAATGGTTACCTACCAATCAAAAAAAGAAGAAGCAGAAGCTACCGTTAACGAAATTAAAGCATTAGGTGTACCAGCAGCTGCAATACAATTGAATGTGGGTGAATCTAAAAGTTTTGAAGCGTTTTTTACAGAAGTTAAAAGCGTGCTAAAATCTGTTTTCAATACGGAAAAATTCGACTTCCTCATCAATAATGCAGGCATCGGCATACATGCCTCATTTGAAGATACGACTGAGGAGCAGTTTGATACCTTGGTCGACATCCACTACAAAGGCGCTTTCTTTTTAACACAGAAGGCCTTGCCCTTATTAAATGATGGTAGCGGCATCATTAATGTTTCATCCGGACTAGCTCGTTTTGCAACGCCAGGTTATGCTGCTTATGCGGCTATGAAGGGCGCAATGGAAACGCTAACAAAATACCAGGCAAAAGAATTAGGCTCAAGAGGAATCAGATCGAACATTGTTGCTCCTGGTGCGATTGAAACCGATTTTGGTGGTGGAATGGTACGGGATAATGATCAGATCAATGCCGCGGTTGCCGCAAATACCGCTTTAGGCAGGGTGGGGTTGCCAGATGATATCGGTGGTGTAGTTGCATTTCTATGTACTGAAGATGCAAGGTGGATTAATGCACAGCGCATTGAAGCATCTGGTGGCATGTTCTTATAATCTACTCGCTTTGTTACCCACAAATATCCGAGGACACAAAGATTAATTTCTTTGTGTTCTTTTGCCGTGGTAGTCGTTTTTTTTGATTTAGCTAATTAGCGCTAAAAATCGCCAAACAGAAAATAATCTACATCAAATGGCGTTATCCATGAAAATCATCTGATGCCTAAATTATTTTCACCTATTCTTTTATTCTTATTTTTTGTTGAAAGCGTAAATGCTCAAAAATGGACAGATGCGGAGTTCCACAGGGCAAATACCGCAGCAAATGCTACCTATTTAACCAACGAAGAAAAAAATGTGGTGATGTATATGAACCTGATCCGCATCGACGGCGAAAAGTTTTACTATACTTTTTTAGAAGATTACATCAATAATTATAATGCGAAAGTAAAGCAATATAGAAATTACAATGAACTTCGGATTGCCCGTAACAACAGCTATTATACTTCCTTGCTAAAACACTTGAAGGGCATAAAAAATCTACCGGTATTTTATCCAAATCATAAATTGACCGCTTTAAGCCGTAGCCATGCCCAGGATCTTAACCGAAACAACCTTGATACACACGAAAGCAGCAATGGCAATACATTTTCAAAACGCCTGTCCAAATATTTCCCGAATAAAGCCATGAGTGAAAATATCGATTTTGGATTTTCGAACAGTTTAGACATTGTGTGCCATCTATTGTTGGATTGTGGCGTGCCTTCCCTTGGTCACCGGTTTAACTTATTAGACCAGAAAATTAAATTAAACACAGTTGGCGTAAGCATTCAGCCCCATCCATCTTACAGCTGGTGTGCAGTAATCGATTTTGTGGCCTTACCTACTGCTGATGCTGATGAGCAGTAAATGCATAAATAATCTTCTGATCATAGCAATAAAAATTTAATTGTAAATTGCGCCCAAAAATAACAACGAACAATTTTAAGTAATGCGTAACGCCATTTTAGCCGTCATAGATTTTTTTCATCCTCCATTTAAAAAATTTATTTCCTTACATAATTTCAGGTATCTGTTTACTGGTGGTGGCACTTTATTATTGGGCATTTTAAGTTATTATTTTGCTTACTTTTTCATCTTTAAAACTGCTGAGGTAAATTTTGGGGTTATTGTGCTACAAAGGGAAACGGCCTCTTTACTAGTAGATTATGCCGTTGCCATCCCAACCAGTTTTTTACTCAACAAATATGTTATATTTACACACAGCGAGCTGAAAGGCCGGGTACAACTTTTTAGGTTTATGAACCTGCAATTCATCAATATCCTGGCGAATTATGTACTACTGAAGTTTTTACTGGAACTTTTACGCGATTACCCGACACTATCAATGCTTTCGCGGATTGTGGTTTCCGTATTAATGGCGTTATTTAGCTATTTGTACCAACATTACTTTACGTTTAGTGTGAAAAAAATTGGGGATAAAAAAGGAAAAAAGGATTAATAAACAACAGTATATCTTTGCCACGGAGACGCAGCTTAAAAACGGATAATGTAGCGCACGATATTACCTAGGTTTCACCAGCACAAACCGCAGTAGCTAAACCGGATGGAAGCGGCATCCCCCGATTTTTCATCGGGGATATAGCAAACAGCCCGGCAAAACCTGACCGACGAAATGCTACAGCACCTTTACAATTCATTAATCTTTCTTCTTTTTTGGAAAGCAGCTACACAAGCTTTTCGGTTTATTCAGGCCCGCCTTAACTTCAAGTCCTCACTCGTGCCTCGCTCCGGGCTTTACGCAACAGTCGGGTTTAGGTGGCCAAAACTGTACACTTATTAATGGTTTCGTGCCAGAGTTACTGTTAAAAAACAGCCTTGCCAGCACAAACCGCGGTAGCTAAACGGGTTGGAAGCGGCATCCCCCGATTTTTCATCGGGGATATAGCAAACAGCCCGGCAAAACCTGACTGATGAAATGTTACAGCACCTTTACAAATGAATAATCTTTCTTCTTTTTGGAAAGCAGCTACACAAGCTTTTCGGCTTATTCAGGCCCGCCTTAACTTCAAGTCCTCACTCGTGCCTCGCTCCGGGCTTTACGCAACAGTCGAGTTTAGGTGGCCAAAACTGTGCACTTATTAATAGTTTCGTGCCAGAGTTGCTGTTAAAAAACAGCCTTACAAGCACAAACCGCGGTAGCTAAACGGGATGGAAGCGGTATCTGTTTGCGGTTGGCCTGAGCGGAGTCGAAGGGCAGCAAAAGATTTAGCGAACAGCCCGACCGGAGCCTCCGGACAAAGTGCTGCAGCACCTTTCCAAATCCAAAATCCATTCCTTTTCTGCTCTTCGAACATTTATTACGTTAACCTGTTAATTTATGCAGTGGCTTTCTTGTTAAGATAAAAACAACATCCTAACTTAGCTGCCGACCAACTTATTTCATAAACAACCATGAGCCATTTTAATGATTTTAATAATGTGCAGGTAGCGAAATTGCCCAATCATTTAAAGCAATTTATTGTTGCACAAAATTACGATAAGTATACGCCGATAGACCAGGCCGTATGGCGGTACGTAATGCGGCAGAATTACAGTTATCTTAAAAATGTAGCTTATTACCCGTATATAAAAGGTTTACAAAGGGCTGGTTTAAGCATAGAACATATTCCCGATCTGCAAACGATGAATGATAACCTGGGTAAGATTGGTTGGGGTGCCGTAACAGTCGATGGTTTTATTCCACCCGCAGCTTTTATGGAATATCAGGCCTATCGCGTATTGGTAATTGCTGCCGATATCCGCCAGATTAACCACATTGAGTACACCCCGGCACCCGATATTATACATGAAAGTGCTGGCCATGCACCCATTATTGCGGATACCGACTATAACAATTATTTAAGTTATTTTGGCTCAATCGGCGCAAAAGCCATGTTTTCGGCAAAAGATTTTGAACTTTATGAAGCCATCAGAAAATTATCCATTCTAAAAGAAGCAATAGATGCTGACGACATGCAGATTGCCCGGGCAGAAAGAGAACTGCGCTATATCAGTGAAAATATGGGTGAGCCTTCTGAAATGGCATTGCTCGGTCGATTACACTGGTGGACCGTAGAATATGGCTTAATTGGCACTTTAGAAAACCCGAAAATTTATGGCGCAGGCTTACTTTCATCCATCGGCGAAAGTGCAACCTGCATGCAAAATGATGTAAAAAAACTTTGGTACAACATAGATACGGTTAATTATGCCTATGATATTACCAAACCTCAACCGCAGCTTTTTGTGACTGAAACATTTCAAAACCTGATTGATGTATTGGAAAACTTTGCCAACACCATGGCCTTTAGAAAAGGCGGCGCTGAAAGTGTAATGAAAGCAATTGCCTGTAAAAATGTAGCCACGGCTGTTTATAGTTCTGGCCTGCAGGTGAGCGGTATTTTTACCGATATGGGTATTAACCCTAACGATGAGGTAACTTTTGTTAAAACAACCGGCCCATCTGCCCTGGCTTTTAGTAATAAGCAACTTACCGGACATGGAAAAAATTACCATGCAGATGGCTTTTCGTCGCCTGTAGGACGCTTAAAGGGAGCAAGTAAACCGTTTGAGGATTACAGTCTATCAGACCTCCAAACGCTGAACATCATCAAAGGCGAGAGAACCGTATTAACTTTTGAAAGCGGCATTAGTGTAACAGGTACAGTTAAGGATATGATTTTTGAAAAAAATAAGCTCCTTTTAATGGCCTTTAATGATTGTACGGTTACCGAAAGTAATGGCAATATGCTCTTTAAACCAGAATGGGGTACTTATGACATGGCCATCGGCGAAACTATTGTTTCAGTATTTAACGGAGCCGCCGATAAAGATGCTTACGAAGAGATTACCTTAATCAGTAAAGAGAAAACGCATCAGATTACTTATGATGATAAAACTTTAAAATTGCACCGTTTATATCAAACGGTTAGAACGATTAGGGAAAGTGGTGAAAACCTTGATCAGCTTGGCGAAATATTTTTTCAACTCAAAACAAACCACAGGCAAGACTGGCTTTGTGCCCTGGAAATTCTGGAGATTATTTACCATAAAGATGCTTATCATCAACTCGAAAAGGAAATTCAGGTCTATCTTGAAATTAAAGCTGGTAAAGAATTAGACCACACCAAATTGATTAATGATGGTTTACATGTGATTAAAAATCCTGTAAGTCAGCTGCTTATTGAGGATTGATTTATCACTTTAATTTCGTTAACTTTACTTTATGACAACTATCACCATACAAGTAGATAACGAACAAAATGCGGCGCTTCTTGAAAAGATGCTTAAGGCATTATCTTTTGTAGAAGATGTTAGTATCAAAACCAATCAGCCTGATAGGGTTGAGGAGCCCAGGGAATCTGCTCAGAAATAAAAAAAAACAATTGACCACAAGGGAGGCAATTGTAGCGTTTAGGGTATTAAAGATTTATAAATGACAAAGTGATAAGCGCCAAGCGGGAAATCAATTAACGGCAATCGGATAGTTAAACTGAAGAATAAACTAAAAGCCAATGGGCACCCTGATCCGAAAGCTATCAGATTTATTCCAGGGTATATGCAAAAAACAGATGCTGAAATAAATTCAGCATGACAACTTCTACTTTCTCTTTCATTAATCTCTTAACTTTACAACAACTTTTAACTTTTTTTAATGAATATTATAATTACAGGTGCCAGTAGCGGAATCGGTTTCGAAACTGCTTTAGAGTTTTGCTTACATAAAGAGAATAAAATTGTTGCCATTGCCCGTTCTGCAGATAAATTGCGCAAACTGCTGGAGATTGCCCGTGGCATTAATCCCGACTGTACACTTTTACCGGTAGAATTTGACATCGTAAACGATGATTATGCTGCCCTGATCCCTTTTTTAAAAGAACGTTTAGGTACGGTAGACATTTTGATCAACAATGCGGGTGCTTTAATCAACAAACCATTTTTAGAAACTACAGAAACTGATCTGGGCGAAATGTTACAGAGTAACGTGATTTCACATTTCAGAATGATCCAAAACCTATTACCTCTGATGCAAAGCGGAAGCCACATCATTAATATTGGCAGCATGGGCGGTTTTCAGGGAAGCGTTAAATTCCCCGGACTTTCTGCTTATTCAGCAAGTAAAGCGGCTTTGCACACGCTTACAGAATGTTTGGCTTTTGAATTGGCAGAACCAGGAATTAAAATTAATTGCCTTGCCTTAGGGTCAGCCCAGACAGAAATGCTGGAAGCAGCTTTTCCGGGATACCAAAGCCCTGTGATGGCTTTTGAAATGGGAAAATATGTTGCTGATTTTGCCAAAACCGGACATAAATTTTTTAACGGAAAAATTTTACCCGTAGCGGTTACTACGCCGTAGTATGATAATTTTTAGTAATTTGCAACATCGAAAACTAAAAAATCTATGGAAACAAATTCTCCTTTTAAAACAGCCGACAGCGGAAAAAATGCTGCTGTTGTGAGTTACATCTTTCTAATTGGCTGGCTGATATCGTACTTTGCCATGTACAAAGACAATAAAACAGCCCTTTCCAGTTATCATTTAAGGCAGTCTTTATTGCTTCATCTGTCTATAATCGTACTGAATGTGGCAGTAACCGTACTGGTAATGATTGTACCAACAGCAATATTTGGCTACTTGAGTTATGTAATTTACATTGCCTACCTGATTTTAATCATTATAGGTGCCATAAGTGCAAATAACAGTGAACAAAAACCGCTCCCGTTAATTGGCAACAAAGCTCAAACTATGTTTCCAAGTATATAATTGAAGCTAAATATTTTAATTAAAGTCTGGGTAATTACCCGGACTTTTTTTTGTTTTAACTGGTTTTCAACATTTTAATGCACTTTGCATATTTTTCATATCTTTGAAACCAACATATGAAGAAAATAATAGTACCGATTTTGTTTTTCATTTTGTCTGCCACGGCAGGAAAAGCCCAAACAATCTTACCCGCACAATACCAGGAACTGGTAAAAAAATTAGTGGCCAATCTCCCAAAAAACACCACGGTTACAGAAAACAATCCGACCACAAACTCTACAACCCTTATTGATTTTGCCAAAAGCATGTTAGGTATTCCCTACCGTTATGCCACAAGCAACCCAAAAGTGGGTTTTGACTGTTCTGGCTTTGTGAGTTATGTATTCAGTAATTTCGGTTTCAAAGTGCCACGTTCTTCGAGAGAATTTAGCTATGCGGGGAAAGAAACCAGTTTAGAAAATGCGAAGGTGGGTGATGTGTTGATTTTTACGGGCACGAATTCAAGAATAAGAAGAATCGGCCATGTAGGCATTGTTTATTCGATTGATGAAAACGGGATCAAATTTATTCATGCCTCTTCGGGTAAAGCCCACCAGGTAACCATTACCGATCTTAACGGCCATTATAAAGATCGTTTCATGAAAATAATAAGTATCCTTTAGTTACTTTTTATATTTCCACATCCTTGTTTTGCCTTCTGCAAGCCATAACAAAGTAGTTTCCAATCTTTTTAATCTGGTAGCTTCTGTTTTAGCTTCTTCAAGCCATAAAATATAATCTTTTTTATTGGAAGGGCTAAAATTCTGGAATACTGCTAAAGCCGTAGGATCTTCTTCTAAAGCCTCCACTAAATATTGCGGTACAATAATTTCTTTTTTATCCGGAGATTTTGGTTTTGAAGGCAACTTTACATTATCCTCATTTAATTGAATAGCCTGTTGAATGTATGCGATAAGGATTTCATCTGAAGGCAGATCGTCAAAAGATTTTATTTTGCCCAATGAGCCCATGGATGCAGACCGTTCTTTAAAAATACCATATTCATCGCTTATTAATGCCCCTTTCCAGAAACCAAAGGCACAATGATGTTTAAAGGAAGCCATGTGGCAAACCGTACCTTTATAATCGAAGAAAGGCATTCCCCATTTAATTTTCTCTTCAATCCGGGCATCCGCTTTATGTACCAGATTTCTTAAGTGATCTAAAATGGGAATGGCAAATTCTGCCGAATTGATAATGTACTTGTCTACTTGAACACTGGTATGCATCGCCAAAATTTTTGTTCATAAAACTACAGCAAAACAACCTTTAAAGCAAGATCTACATTCCCGGTATGCAGCAATTTCTTCGCCAGTTCATGCAGTTCCCTTTCGCGGTTGGTGCTGTCGCCAATAGTGGCATCAAGGATTTCCTTTACATCAGGATTTGTGCTGATCAGATCAATTTCTTCATCGGTAGGGATCTGCTCAACATTGCCGAGCATGCCCAAATCGTTTCCGGTTAATACCTTCGAAAACCGGACTGATTGTGGTAAGCGGTCTACACCGATCCCCAGTTTGGCTAAGGGTTTTGCCACTTTAAACAAATTATCGTTGGTAACCCTGCAATACCAATCGCCGCCCAAACGTGCAACAAGATCCATTTTATGCTGATCTATTTTGCCATTTTCGTCCAAAACAGCTTCATTGATGTGAATCACTTTTATTTCAGCCAGTACCAGGTTTCCGGCACCATGGCTTTCGCCCAAAGAAATCACCTCATTCACCATACACTCAAACTGTACTGGCGCTTCTGCAACTCTTGGCGGCCGGACAAGATCAGATTTTAACATGGTAAATCCAGCCTTCTCAAACTCGTTTACGCCCTTTGCATATTCCGTACTGGCTAAACTCATCTGCTGTACCATATCATAATTTACAATATTGATCACACATTCTTTAACCTGCAGCACATTTTCCAGGCTATGTTTAGTGGTATTATCGCGCACTCTCCTCGATGGCGAAAAAATACAAATAGGTGGGTTTGTACTAAACATGTTAAAGAAACTGAAAGGACTTAAATTGATATTCCCTTCAGCATCAATAGTTGAGGCAAAGCAGATCGGTCGTGGCGCAATAGCGTATTGCAGGTAGTTTTGCAATTCTACCGGGGTTAAATCGGAGGTATTTAGGGTTAGCACAAGTAGTTAATTTTACTGTTTGGAAGGATTAAATGAAGATTAAAACTCCAAAAAGGTCGTCATCTCGACTGAAGCGCAGCGTAATGGAGAGATCTATAATAGATTTCTCGACTTCGTTACACTCCGCTCGAAATGACGACTTTTATAGAAGATTTAAAAAAAAATTAAAGAATTCTCTTATTTCTTTAAGGCCAGGATCGAAAAGTCTGTATCCGCTTTTGTAATCGTATTGGTTAATGCGCCCAAGCCCGTTATCTCCATCTCCACCACATCACCAGGCTGCAACCACTGTACTTTATAATTTGGATCGTGAAGCAAGCCTGTACCGTTTAATTCCAAGAAACAACCTGTACCAACTGTTCCTGAACCAATTACATCGCCTGGGAGAATATCTACTCCGTAAGCACAACGTTCTATAATTTCAGCAAATGTCCAATCCATATCGGCAGCATTTCCTTTGGAAACCTCAATGCCATTTACCCTGCAGGTCATTTTAAGATCGTAAGCATTACCAACGTGTCCTGCTTTAGGTGCAACCTTATACTGCAACAATTCATCAGGCGTTACCAGCCACGGACCAATTACGGTAGAAAAATCTTTTCCTTTCGCCGGACCTAAATTCAACAACATCTCCTCCATCTGCAAAGTACGGGCGCTCATATCGTTCATTACCATATAACCCGCAATGTATTCATCCGCATCTGCAGCTTTAATATTTCTACCTTTTTTACCAATTACAATAGCGAGTTCCAGTTCGAAATCCAGCTTATCAAAATGATCCGGCATGCATTCAATTTCGCCCGTTCCCTGAATGGCATTATGATTAGTAAAATAAAAAATCGGATATTCGTCAAACTGGGGAATCATATCTACCTTTCTGTTTCGACGTGCCGCAGCAACGTGTTGCCTGAAGGCGTAACCATCACGGCAACTGGTAGGATGTGGAACAGGCGCTAAAATTTCATAAAAAATTTCTTCTTTAGCAGTTAAACTACCATCTTTTATTTGATCGTCTATCGCTTTTGCCCTTTCCATCAACACTTCGCCGCCCTGCAAAAACAAACTCATATTATCCGGAAGCAATTTATCGCAACTATTTAAGTTATAAATATGTCCGTCGATAAATATGCCAAGATGCTCCCTGTCTTCGGTCTTATAAGATACTAGTTTCATATATGATTTGGTTAAATACGCGGTAAAGCTAAGAAATTAGCCCATTCAAAATAAAACTTAAATGCTATTATTTTAATACCGTATATTTTTGAAGGTTCGATTTAATTAACGGAAAATCTTTTGCCCGAAGTCCTTTATAATGTTTTTTGCTGGAAAGTAATCCGCCAATCAATAAACCACCAGATACACCTGCAGGTACTCCCGCAGCAATGAGTAGCACCGATTCTGCCAATTTATCACTTTTAGCCGCTAAAACAAAAAAGGTTAAACCTCCGGCAATGGCCAGTGGCGCGGCAATCCCTTTGCGGTGTATATACAACGCACTGATACTATCGGCGCTCAATTTCAGGGTATCCTTCCGGTTTCGGATAATCGTTAGGCCATCATCAGCCGCGGCGTAAAAAGATCCTCTCACTCCTTTTCCATTTTGGTCTATAACCCTAATGTTGTACCTGGCCTTTTGTTGCGCAAAAGTGTTATAGCCAAAGGCTAAAAAAATTAAACTTGTAAAAATAAATTTCATTGGGATGATTGTAGTGTGTAACTAAAGATAATTAAAATTTTAACTTTTAAATAAAATACTTACCTTGGTACCATTAAAACCATGATCTTAAAAGCATTACATATTAATCTGGTAAACGACGCTATCGCTGCCCGTCGCTATAATATGCTATCCAAGCTGATCATGGCTCAGTATTCGCTGTAATTTTCATCCACTCTTCTTTTTAAATTTAAACGCATTGCCGTTTTAATTGTTAATTCATTAGGATTTTTTCTTTCTAACCATAACACCATTTAATTATGCCTGTTTATCATAAATTGGGGCAGATTCCAGCTAAACGTCATACGGTTTTTCGTAAACCTGACGGGAATCTATATGCCGAAGAATTGGTATCAACCGAAGGTTTTTCCAGTTTATATTCATTGGTTTATCATTGCCATCCGCCAACCATTGTAAAACATTTGGGTGAGCCTTACAGCGTCGAACCAAAAATAGTACGTGAAAAGCACCTGAAACATACCAGTTTAATTGGTTTCAATATTAAACCGGAAGATGATTTTCTGGAAAGCAGAAAAGCCATTCTGGTAAACAGCGATCTGCATATCGTTCTGGCTGCGCCAAGAAAATCAATGACCGATTATTTCTACAAAAATAGTCAGGCCGACGAGATGATCTTTGTACATGAAGGCTCTGGAAAGCTGAAAACAGGATTCGGAGAAATTAAGTTTGCTTATGGTGATTATCTGATTATTCCAAGGGGCACCATTTATCAGATGGAATTTGATACTGAACAAAACAGGTTATTCATTGTAGAAAGTTTTAGCCCTTTAAGGGCGCCAAAGAGATATCTAAACCAATATGGTCAGTTAATGGAGCACGCACCCTATTGTGAACGAGACTTAAGGCTACCAGAACACCTGCACACACATGATGAGTATGGCGATTTTAAAGTACTCATCAAAAAACAGGGCTTAATTTATCCGTACACTTATGGTACACACCCGTTTGATTATGTAGGCTGGGACGGTTATCATTATCCCTATGCTTTCTCTATCCACGATTTTGAACCGATAACAGGCCGATTACACCAACCACCTCCGGTTCACCAAACTTTCGAAGGGCACAATTTTGTAGTTTGTTCATTTGTTCCCCGCAAATACGATTACCATCCAGATTCGATTCCTGCGCCCTACAACCATAGCAACGTTGATAGTGATGAAGTGCTTTATTACGTGGATGGTGATTTTATGAGCCGCAAAAGTGTGGTAAAAGGACAGCTTACCCTGCACCCTGGCGGCATTCCACACGGACCACATCCAGGTACTGTAGAAAAATCAATCGGTAAAGAAAAAACTGATGAGTTGGCCGTAATGATCGATCCTTTTAAGCCTTTAATGCTTACGCAGGATGCCCTGGATATTGAAGATGAAAACTACCATAAAAGCTGGCAAATTAACGTAGAATAAATGACTTAGAAGTCCGGAAACCCCGGGTCCGAAGATCAGGTGCACAGAGATGAATAATGATGATGATGATCAAAGACTAAACTTCTAAAATTCCAATAAGAACATATAATATCCAACTTCAGACCCCGGACTAATAAGACATTTAAACTTTACAATAAACAATTAACATAACCGACTTCGGACCTCCGACCTCGGACTTAATAAGACATTTAAACTTTACAATAAACAATTAAAATACCCGACTTCGGACCTCCGACCTCGGACTTCATAAGACATTTAAACTTTACAATAAACAATTAACATAACCGACTTCGGACCTCCGACCTCGGAATTAATAAGACATTTAAACTTTACAATAAACAAATAACATAACCGACTTCGGACCTCCAACCTCGGGCTTCATAAGACATTTAAACTTTACAATAAACAATAACATAACCGACTTCGGACCTCCGACCTCGGACTTAAATAACAACAAACAAATGGAAACACAAACATTCGCAGAGAAAATATCAAAAGCACCAGATTTTCTGCCTATTAACGGAACAGATTATATCGAATTTTACGTGGGTAACGCCAAGCAGGCTGCTCATTATTATAAAACGGCATTTGGTTTTCAAAGTTTAGCCTACGCCGGACCAGAAACTGGGATACGCGATCGTGCATCTTATGTATTGCAGCAGGGCAAAATCAGGCTGATCTTAACCACTGCACTAAAATCTGACCATCCCATATCAGAACATGTGAAAAAACATGGCGATGGGGTAAAAGTGTTGGCACTTTGGGTAGATGATGCCTACAGCGCTTACGAAGAAACCACCAAACGTGGTGCCAAGCCCTATATGGAGCCTAAAACCGTAACGGATGAACATGGCGAAGTTAAAATGAGTGGTATTTACACTTACGGCGAAACTGTACACATGTTTATCGAGCGTAAAAATTATAACGGAACTTTTATGCCAGGTTACCGTGTGTGGGAAAGCGACTATCAACCTGCCGACGCTGGTCTGTTATACATTGATCATTGTGTGGGCAATGTGGGTTGGAACCGCATGAATGAAGCCGTACAATGGTATGAGGATGTAATGGGTTTCGTAAATATTCTTTCTTTTGACGATAAGCAAATCAACACTGAATATTCGGCTTTGATGAGTAAAGTGATGAGTAACGGAAATGGATATTCAAAATTTCCGATCAATGAACCGGCAGAAGGTAAAAAGAAATCGCAGATTGAAGAATACCTAGAATATTATGAAGGTGAAGGTGTTCAGCATATCGCCGTAGCCACTAAGGATATCGTTAAAACGGTTAAAGAATTAAAATCGCGTGGTGTAGAATTCTTAAGTGCTCCACCAGAAGCCTATTATGATATGATGCCGCAACGGGTAGGTAAAATTGATGAAGAAATAGCCTTATTGGAGAGCCTGGGTATTTTGGTGGATTGTGATGAAGAGGGTTATCTTCTACAGATTTTCACCAAGCCAGTTGAAGACCGTCCTACTCTTTTCTTTGAAATTATTCAACGTAAAGGTGCACAAAGCTTTGGCGCAGGTAACTTTAAAGCATTGTTTGAATCGCTGGAACGTGAGCAGGAATTGAGAGGTAATTTATAGTATAATAGTAATTCCGTCATCTCGAGCGGAGTGCAACGTAGTCGAGAGATCTGCTCAGATAGATCTCTCCATTTCGCTTCGCTTCATCCGATAGATTCTGTGTTAATTTTCAAATAAAATATTTTATTTTTGTTTCATGTGCGGTCAAGAACTAGCCAGTGTAGCGTGCTGATCCTTTAGGTTTAGTACGCTACTTTCTTTTAAAAC
>Ga0182008_10001169_pt1 | contig 18115 bp, 20 predicted proteins | sample Sormic07211129_1_FD_120482 | JGI IMG/M metagenome (GOLD analysis project Ga0182008, IMG submission 120482) | Rhizosphere microbial communities from Sorghum bicolor, Mead, Nebraska, USA - 072115-129_1 metaG | ecosystem: Host-associated > Plants > Roots > Rhizosphere | place: USA: Nebraska...
CGCGCTCGATTCAGGCGCGTCGGCGCGACGTGCGAATCGTGCGGCGCCGATTTCGCCGTCGTCGGCGTGATGGTTCTTCCGCTTACCGCGACCGACCGGCTTTTCGCGCCAGACGCGAAGCAGCGCCGACCCGCACGCCGTTGGACTCTTGGGTTCTGGCGGCTGGCGCGCATCCGTCACTGACGTCGCTGCGCACGAGCCGCGCAGAACGACGAACGGGGCCCCGGATCGGCGCGCGAACGTTCGACGAGCGATACCCGAGCGGCTGAGCCTGTCGATCTCGTGTCAGCCTTCCGGCCCCCACGCCGACTTGCTGAGGTCGCTGCCTCGTCGGGCGAGCCCGACGATGCTTCGGCCGGTTCGGTTGATTGCGCGAGGTGAGTCGCGAGTTTGGTTCCATGCCCCGTGCAGGGAGATTCACCACCGTGGAATCACCTGCGCCGGACACCCAGCAACATCTTGCGATGCTCCGGATTCTCTACGGGGCGTGCGCGACCGCCCTGGACGCATTTCGGGCCGCGAACAACGCTGTAGACGCGCAGCTCGTCATCGACCTCGAGGTCATGGTGAACCGAACGCAGGGTGAGATCGAGCGCCTGGCCGCGCACCTCGCACAGACCGCCTAGGTAAAAGAACCCTCAGGCGCGATTTCTCGTCCAACCTGCCGAAAAGCGGCTACCGTGGCCGTGTGTCGCGCGAGGAACGGCTAGCCCAGAACGAAGATTTCTTCCGGAGCGTGAACGAGCGCATCCGCGATCTCGCGGGCCGACATGGATCAGACGAGCACAGGTACGAGTTTCTCTGCGAGTGCGGCGATACGGCGTGCGTCGAGCGCGTCACCCTGTCCCTCGAGGAGTACGAGGCTGTCCGTGCGGACGCAACCCGGTTCGTCCTCGCCGAAGGACACGACGACGCGACGATCGAGAAGGTGGTCGAATCAGCTCCCGATCACGTCGTGGTCGAGAAGGTTGGCGTTGCTGGCGCCGTCGCGCAGGCACTCGACCCTCGGGCTGCCTGACCGAACCGCGCATCCCTAAGTCGTCGGCGTTCCGTCCCCGTTGCTCGTAAGCCCTCCGTCGAGCTCGGAGAGCGTGGCCGTGATCTCCAGTCGAAGCTCGTCGGCCACGCGGAGCGCCTCGACGAGCCTGACGTCCTCGAGCGCGCGGAGCGCCGGCACTTCATGCTCCAGTACGGCGAGGATCGCCGACAGCCGCGAGCGCGCTTCGACGTCACTCATGCGAAGTACAGCACTATCAGGATCGCGACGAGAACCGCGGCGGCGGCCCACAACCAACCGGCAATTCCGAGCCGGCGCGCCGATCGAGACAACCTCCGCACACGGGAAGAACGTTTCGACGCGGCGCTGCGACACGGCCAGGCCTCAAGTCGTGGGCCGATGCGGCGAGGAGCCTCCGACGGGAGGCGCTGGAGAGGATCAGCCAGGCAACTATCTCGCGGCCGAGCGGCGACTCGACCCGATCGACCCGGCCAGTGGGGGGATGCGTCGGTGCCTCTTCGGACACCGATACGTGAGGGCGCGTACGCGCGAGGCGGACATCCGCCCTGCGGGGCCTGGCAGCCGCCTCTCGACCTTCGTCGCCCCCGATTGGCCGTTCGGCCTGAAAGCACGGGGCGGAATGTGGATCAATTCCCGTGGGTGCGTTGCGCACTCTCCGGCGGAACTCCCATGACGCTTGTGGTGGAGAGTCAGGGCGTCCGGCGTGAAATCGTCGCAACGCACCCGCTGCGCTCCCCGTTCGAGTGAACGTGTGCGGCAGAGCGCACGCTCTGCCCTCGCGCGGCATCTGACTCGGTGAGGGGTCGGGCCTGGCGGCGGCGTCGCCTGGCCCCTCCTTCCTGCCCGCCGTCAGCGGATCGCGTGATCGGTCAGGCCGACGGCGTAGCGCAGGCCTGCGGCGACGAGCACGAACGTGGCGGTCAGCGTCGGGAAGATGGCGACGAGGATCGCGAGCCCGAGCGGCATGTGCATCACCGCAGTGTTGAGGAGCGGGACGGCAAAGCCCGGCACGATCCAGGCTGCGCCGAAGCACACTGCGGCGCCGAGCAGCGATCGCGGCGCGAGCGACGGCACCCTGACGATCAGCCAGAGGGCGACGAGGGCGCTCGCGACTGCGACGACGAGAAGATACGCGTTCGCGTGCACACGATAGGAACGTCTGAGCAACCCGCTCCGATACGCCCCCGTTGTAGGAGGTATGGCATACGGAATCCTCTTCCTCCGCGTCGTCGTCGGGCTTCTGTTCTTCGGCCACGGCGCGCAGAAACTGTTCGGCTGGTTCGGCGGCCACGGGCCGCGCGCTACTGCCGGGTTCCTCGGTCAGCTCGGCTTCCGGCGGGAGCACGCACTGCCGATGGCCCTCATGGCGGGCCTCTCCGAGGCCGCGGGCCTGCTTTTCGCCTTCGGCTTCCTGACGTCGCTCGCGGCGCTCGCGATGGCGTCGGTGATGGTCGTCGCGGTCGCCACGGTGCACTGGCGCAACGGCCTATGGAGCACCGACGGCGGCTACGAGTTCAACCTCGTCCTCTGGGCCGTGGCGATCGCGGTCACGGCGAGCGGCCCCGGCCGCTTCTCGCTCGACGCGCTGCTCGGCTGGGTCGACAACGCGAGCGGCGTCTGGTGGGGCGTCGGCGTGCTCGTCGTCTCGCTCGCCGGCGGCGCACTCGTGATGAGGCTGCGCGAGCCGCAGCTCCCCGCCGAGGACACGGACGCGGCGCTCACGCGCGAGCAGGAGCGCGAGACTCAGACGATCGTCAGCTGACGATATGCACCGAGCCCGGAGACGCCGACGCCGACGAGGCGGAGCGCTCCAGGCCGGTCGCGCAGCCCGCGGTCGAGCAGCCGGCACGCGAGCGTCGCGATCTCGTCGGCGTCGTCGATGCCGTGGTCGAGCGACGTCGAGCGGCTGCGGATCGAGAAGTCCGCGTAGCGGAGCTTCGTCGTGACGGTGCGCGCAACCTCGCCCCGCCGCTGCAGGCTCTCGGCCACCTCGCCGGCCTGCCGTCGCAGCTCCTCGTGGAGGAACTCGCGGTCGACGATGTCGCGCTCGAAGGTGTTCTCCGACGAGATCGAGATTCGCTGCACGTCGAGCTCGAGCCCGCGAGGGTCGATGCCGCGCGCCCGATCTCGCAGTGCGGCGCCGACGCTCCCCGGCAGCATCCGCTTCAGCTCGGCGTCGGTCAGTGCGGCGAGCGCGCCGATCGTCTCGACGCCGGCGGGACGCAACCGCGCCTCCGCCTTCGGCCCGACGCCGGGCAGTCGGCGGACGTCGAATGGTGCGAGGAACGCCGCCTCCTGGCCCGGCACGACGACGGTGAGCCCTCCGGGCTTGCGTGCGTCGCTCGCCACCTTGCACACCACTTTGCACGGCGCGACGCCGAGCGAGCACGTCAGCGACGTCGCCGCCCGCACCGCGGTCTGGACCGCCTCGGCCACGACGCGCGCATCGAGAAAGTCCGCCGCGACCTCGCCGACGTCGAGGTAGCCCTCGTCGATGCCGGTCTGCTCGATCGTTGGGACGATCCCGCGCACGATCGACCAGACATGGCGAGAGTACTCGCGGTAGAGCTGGTGGCGCGGGCGGACGAACACCGCGTGCGGGCACCGCCGGATCGCCTCGGCGGCGCTCATCGCCGAGTGGATGCCGAACCCCCGCGCGACGTAATTCGCGGTCGCGACGACGCCGCGCCCGCGGGGGTCGCCGCCGACGACGAGCGGCCTCGTCCGCAGCTCCGGGCTCTCGAGCTCCTCGACGGCGGCGTAGAACGCGTCGAGGTCGAGGTGCGCGAGGATCACGCGAACAAATGTACGGCTACGTCACGACGGCGGGCGCCTCCGGCGGCTCGACATTCCTCTCGAGGTGCCGCTCGACCTTTCGATCGGGGCGCGCGACGAGGAGGTACGCGGCGCCGAGGATGGCGATGAGGAAAATCACGAACAGTGTGATCCAGTCGAGGTTGATGAACGCGCGCGCGCTCGAGAGCCCCGAGGGGTAGACCGAGTTCAGGAAGAACGCTCCGAGGTAGACGGCTGCGGCGATCGACACCGGCCACCCCCACTTCCCGAGCCTGAAGCTGCCCTGAGGCTCCCAGCCGCGCGCCCGCGCGATGATCGCCGCGATCACGGTGAGCAGGAACGACAGGTAGATGCCGCTGACGCCGAAGGAGACGAGCGCGACGAGCGCATTCACGTGCGCCGGATACGTGATGAACCAGATGTGGTAGTTGCTGCCCGGGTTGATCCAGACGAGCAGGGCGAACAGCACGGTGATGACAGCTCCGACGAGCAGCGCGTTCGCCGGCGTCTTGAATCGGCGATGGACGTGTGAGAGCCAGCCCGACGCGGGCAGCGCGCCGTCGCGCGCATAGGAGAAGACGAGCCGGCCGCCCGCACCCTGGACCGAGGAGCCGCACGAGAAGAAGGCGAAGATGATGAGCAGGAGGAGGATGTCCTGCATCCAGCTCGGCAGCTGGCCGAGGATGAACGGGATGCCGCCGCCCCTGATCGTCGCACCGACCGGGTCGTGCTTCGCCATCGCGAGCAGGAGGCCCGCGGTGAGGATGAACGAGGCGATCCCGCCCCAGATCAGCGCGGCGCGCATCGCCTTCGGAATCTGGCGACCCGCGTCCTTCGTCTCCTCGGCGATGTCGCCCGCCGATTCGAAGCCGTAGAAGATGTAAACCGGCGCCAGTACGGCGATCAGCGCCGCCGCGAGCCAGCTCCCGTGGAAGTTGTAGCCGAGTGCGTTGTGCGCGGCGTGCTGCGCGCCCTGCGTCGAGAAGAGGAAGCCGAGGCCGTGATGGAAGCCGTGGATCGCGAGGACGATCGCGATGCCGAGCGTGCCGAGGATCTCGACGTAGACGCCGAACTTCGCGACGTCGGCCATGATCCGGGCGCCGGTGACGTTCACCAGCGTCTGGACTGCGAGCAGGATCAGCGTGATGACGAGGATCGTCCCGTGGCCCGCGGGGTTGAGGTTCCAGCCGAACCAGTTGTGCGTCAACGCCGCGACGTAGCCGACGACGCCGGTGTCGACCGACGCGACCGTGATCAGCAGCGCGAAGCCGTAGAACCAACCGACGAACCAGCCGTAGCGTGGGCCGACGGAGAACTTGCTGTACTGGTAGAGCGCCCCGGCGACCGGGTAGTTGCTCGCCAACTCGCCGAAGACGAGGGCGACGAGGAGCATCCCCGCGACCGGCAGAAAGGTGAGCCAGATGTAGGCGGGGCCGCCCATGCCGAGGCCGATGACGAAGAGCGAGTAAATCCCGACCATCGGCGACAGGTACGTGAACGCGACCGCGAAGTTCGAGAACAGGCCGAGCACGCGGTTGAGCTGCGGCCGGTAACCGAGGCTCTCGAGCCGCGCGTCGTCGCTCCCAATCCCTGTCGTCATTCATCCTCCTCCGGTCGGCGTTGGCTACGTCCGGCGAATCTCTGCCGTCGCAGCGGCGTTGTCAATGCCTCGGCGCGTAGATCACGAAGGGACCGACACTGCGGATTGCGTAGCGTTCGCGCCGCAACGCCGTGACGATCGGGTTGCTGTAGGGCTCTGGGTCGAGGAACACGAAGCCGTGCCGCGCACGCGCGACCTCGCGTCGGTACGGCGGCCAGCGCACGCGGAGCGGCGGGTCGGGAGTCACCTGGCCGTCGTGGGTCGACCAGTGCAGCCAGTCGTCGTAGGTGGCGACGATCCGCTCCTTCGTCTCGAAGTCGAGGCGGTACGCAATCCAGTAGTCGGCGTAGACGCGGTCGAGTCGGAGCCCGTCGAGCGCCGCGACCAGCGGCGTCAGGTCGCGCGGCGTCGGCGGCGGCCAGTGCGGCCGGTCGGCGGTCAGCCACGTGTCCATCCGCTGGAGGGTGACGGCGGAGACGGCCGCCGCCGCGACCAGCACGGCAGCGGCGCGCCACTGGCTCGTCGCGACCGAGGCGAGCAGCAACGCGACGACGGGGGCGACGACGATCAGGTAGATCGGATGCGACGTGAGAATCGCGACGCGGTGCGAGATCGCCCAGAGGAAGGGGAACGCGAGCGCGACGCCGTAGATCAGCCCGGCGCTCGACCGGCGCCCGCGCACCGCGCCCCACAGGAACGCGCCGAGCAGGAGCGCGTAGACGGCGAGCGTCAGCACCTTCGGGAGCAGCGCCTGGCCCGTGAGCGGCGCGCGCAGGCCGAGCAGCATCGGCAGGAGCGGCGAGACGAACAGACGCAGCCCGTGGAAGTAAGCCGACAGGCCGGCGCGCGCGAGCACCGAATGCCAGTCGTTCTCGATGTTCCACACGAGCCAGGGAAGCGCGCCGATCGCCGCCGCGAGCAGCGCGGCCCACACATGGCGCAGCGCGCGCGGTCTCCGCCAGAGCGTCCACGCGATCATCGGCCCCGCGATCGGGATGATCTGCGCGCTCTCCCAGAATGCGAGCCCGAACACGAAGCCGAAGAGCGCGACGCGGACGAGCGACGGTTCCTCGACGATGCGGAGCGCCAGCAGCAGCAGGAGCGCGCAGTCGAGCAGCGTCGCGCCGTAGAACCCGAAGGCCGGCGTCGTGTGGACGATCGGGTACGGCGGCCAGATCCAGACGAGGAGGCCTGCGACGACGCCCGGCAGCTCGCCGAACGTTCGCCGTCCGACGCGCCAGACGACGGCGGCCGCGGCCGCCGTCAGGAGCATCGGCACGATCCGCAGCGCGAGCAGGCTCGTCCCGAACACGGCGAAGAACGGCACGGTAAGGAGCGCCTCCTGCGAGCCGCCGTACGGCTGCCCCCAGAAGAACACGGTGAAGTCGCCGTGCAGCGCGTGACGCGCCATCAACCCGACGATCGCCTCGTCCGAGTCGGGCGCGCCGAGCGCCGACCGGTAGATCCAGACGCGGAAGGCGACGCCCGCGGCGATCGCGGCCGCGATGCCGAGCCATTGCAGTCGGTTCAACGAGGGAAGCACGCGTCCAGCGGTCCGAAGGCGCGCAGCACGCCGGCGCACGGAAGCGGCGAGGCGTCACGAAGGCGGTCCCGGGTCCGGACCTGCGCGGTGACGCCCTCCGGCGCGCCGAGCTTGCCCCACACGAGGTACTCGGTCGCGGGATCGTCTGCGTCGAGCCCGCGCGCCCTGAGGGCTGCCGCGAGCGCAGCCGTGTCGTCGTAGACGACGCCGTAATCACCCGCCGTACCCCCCTCGCGCAGGACGAAGTCCTGGAACGAGAGGCTGAACGCGACGTAGCCCGCGATCACCACCGCCGCGACGGCCGGCACCAGCACGGCGGCGCCGCGTTCGCCGAGGAAGCGGCCGGCGTCGACCAGCCCGAGCGCGGCGAGGACGAACGAGACCGGATAGCTGACGATCAGGTAATGCGGCCCGACACCGCTCGCGCGCGAGGAGAGATAGGAGAGCCAGATCCCGACGAGCCAGACGAGGAGCAGCGCGCGGCGCGCAGCGTCCTCCTCGAGCTCGACGAACGGCCACCGTCGCACGCGCCGCACACCGCGCGCGACCACCACCGCGCAGGTGAGCATCCCGAGCACGAGCAGGACGACGACCGCGACGCCCGCGATCCTGCCGAGGGTCCAGACCGCGCCGGCGTCGTCCGCAAAGGCGTTCCGGCTCGCGCCGACGACGAAGTTCCAGCCGCCGGCACCCGCAAGATGAACCGTCTGCCGGATCGCCTCGATCGTCCCGGTGCCGCGCGCTGAGGTGCCGTGACCGCGACCGTTCTCGGCGATGAGCGTGAAGTCTCGGAAGCCGTGCTTCGCGTCGTGGGCGAGCCACGGCGCGAGGAGCACGAGCCCGATCGCGACGCCGACGGCGAGCGAGAGCGGGCGGATGTTGCGAGCGCGGTAGACGAGAACCGCGAGCACCGGCAGCGCGAGCGCGACCGCCGAGAGGTTGAGCTGCATCGCGATCGACAGCAGCACGGGAAGGAGCAGGACGACGCGACTCGATCCGCGCTCGAGCACCGTGAAGAGGCTCCAGAGCAGCGCGACCATGACGATCGGCAGGAGATCCTGCTGCCACAGGTGCCGCCCGTAGAGGACGGCCCAGGGAGCGGTCGCGAAGAAGCCGACGCCGAGCAGCGCGACGCCGCCGCCGAAGCGGCCGCGGAGCAACGGGTAGGTGAGCGCCACGGCGAGCGACGCGAGCACCGCGACGACGCCGGTCGCGAAGAGCGGGCTGTTCGACACGGCGAGCATGCCCGCGACGACGTAGACGTACAACGGCGGGTTCGCCGCGCCGGAGCTCGAGGTCAGCCCGACGGTCCGGAGGTCGCCGTGGAGGATGTCGTGGCCGATCCGAAGCGCGATCGCCTCGTCGGCCTTGAACTCGGCAAGGCCGAGGTGTCGCAGCCGGAGCCAGGCGGCGAGCACGACGAGCGCGCCCGCGCAGACACCCTCCCAGCGCTGCGACGTCGAGAGGCGCACCGGAGCACCGTACTCGACTGCTCGGCGCGCAATCTGGCCGTGGGACTAGGCTCCGGCCGTGGCCGTGCTCACGTCGCAGGTCGACCGCTCCGAGGAGTTCGCGCGGCGGCGGAACCGGATGAGCGAGCTCGTCGCCGAGCTGCGGGAGCGGACCGCGCAGGTTGCCCGAGGCGGCGGCGAGCGCGCCGTCGAACGGCATCGCTCGCGCGGAAAGCTGACGGCGCGCGAGCGGATCGACCGGCTCGTCGACCCCGACACCGCGTTCCTCGAGCTGAACGCGCTCGCCGGCTGGGAGATGTACGACGGCGAGGCGCCGGGCGCCGGGATCGTCACGGGGATCGGCGTCGTCGAGGGCCGAGAGTGCGCCGTCGTCGCGAACGATGCAACCGTCAAGGGCGGCTCGTACTTCCCGCTGACGGTGAAGAAGCACCTGCGCGCGCAGGAGGTCGCCGCACAGAACCGGTTGCCGTGTCTGTACCTGGTCGACTCCGGCGGCGCGTTCCTGCCGCTGCAGGCCGAGGTCTTCCCCGACCGAGACCACTTCGGCCGCATCTTCTTCAACCAGGCCCAGATGTCGGCCGCCGGAATCCCGCAGATCGCCGTCGTGATGGGGTCGTGCACCGCAGGCGGCGCCTACGTGCCGGCGATGAGCGACGAGACGATCATCGTCCGCGGCACCGGGACGATCTTCATCGGCGGCCCGCCGCTCGTGAAAGCCGCGACCGGCCAGGACGTGACGGCGGAGGAGCTGGGCGGCGCGGACGTGCACACGCGCAGGTCCGGTGTCGCCGACCACTACGCCGTTTCGGACGAGCACGCGCTCGCCATAGCCAGAGGGGTGATCAGACATAGCCCCCTACAGCACTCTCCATCACCATGGGAGACGGCCGAGCCCGAGCCGCCGGCCGCAGATCCGTCGGACCTGTACGGCCTGATCCCGGAGGACTTCCGGCACCAGGTCGATGCGCGCGAGCTGATCGCTCGCATCGTCGACGGTTCCCGCTTCCAGGAGTTCAAGCAGCTCTACGGCGAGACGCTCGTCACCGGGTTCGCGCACGTCGAGGGCTACCCCGTCGGGATCCTCGCGAACAACGGCGTCCTCTTCGCGGAGTCGGCGCAGAAGGGCGCGCACTTCATCGAGCTGTGCTGCAAGCGGAAGATCCCGCTCGTCTTCCTCCAGAACATCACCGGCTTCATGGTCGGCCTCGAGTACGAGGCCGGCGGGATCGCCCGCGACGGCGCGAAGCTCGTCATGGCCGTTGCGAACGCGCAGGTGCCGAAGTTCACCGTCGTCACGGGCGGCTCGTTCGGCGCGGGGAACTATGCGATGTGCGGCCGTGCGTACGAGCCGCGGCAGCTGTGGATGTGGCCGAACGCGCGCATCTCCGTGATGGGCGGCGAGCAGGCGGCGACCGTGCTCAAGATGGTCGGCGACGTCGACGAGGACGAGATCCGCTCCAAGTACGAGGTCGAGGGGAACCCGTACTACTCGACCGCACGGCTGTGGGACGACGGCATCATCGACCCGCTCGACACGCGGCGCGTCCTCGCGCTCGGCCTTGCCGCCGCACGCAATGCGCCTATCCCGGACACGACGTTCGGCGTCTTCAGGATGTGATGGGCTACTCCGTCGTCCACATCGACGAGATCGAAGGCACGGGCCCCGGTGGCGCGGTGCGGTTCGTCCGGCGCCGGCTCGGCGTGGAGGCGTTCGGGATCAACTGGTTCGAGATCGCGCCCGAGATGGAAGGCGTCGAGCACAACGAGCAGTCCTCGGGCCAGGAAGAGGTGAACGTGATCGTCCGCGGGAGCGGCGTGTACCGGATCGAGGACGAGGAGGTTCCCTTCACCGCCGGCAGCGTCTTCCGCTTCGACCCGGAGACGAGACGGCAGGTCGTCGGCGGCCCCGAGGGCTGCACGATGATCGCCGTCGGTGCACGCCGCGGGTCGTACGAGCCGCGGGGCAACTTCTGATCGCGCGGATCCTCATCTGGAACCTCTTCGACTCGAAGACGACGCTGGACGAGCTGCGCGAGCGGCTGCCGGCGCTGCCGGAGGGCGACTGCTGGGTCTCGAGCGGCGCGCAGGACCGTCTCGGGCTGATCGCGTTCGGCGACGACCTCCCCGACCTCGGCGACGTCCCGGCCCTGATCGGTGCGGACCCCGTGATCGCCGAGGAGTTCGACGTCGAGTGAACCGCGCGGCGGCGGCCGTCGCTCTCGCGACCTGCATCCTGCTCGGCTGTTGGTCGCTGGCACACCATCTCGCCGCGCAGCACAAGCTTCTCGTCGACACGCCGGTGTACGAGCGGTACGGGGACGCCGTCGTGCAGGGCAAGGTCCCGTACCGGGACTTCAGGCCCGAGTACCCGCCGCTCTCGCTGCCGACGTTCATCCTCCCGTCCCTCGTCGCCGGGCGGCATCACAGAGCCGACTACACGCGCTGGTTCGACCGCGAGATGGCGGTCTGCGCCATTCTCGTCCTGCTCGGCGTCGCGCTCATCACGACCCGGCCGACAGCGCTCGGGCTCGTCGCCGTCGCGCCGGTGCTGCTCGGTCCCGTCGTCCTCACGCGCTTCGACTACTGGCCGACTGCGCTCGCGGTGCTGGCGCTTGCCGCGTTCCTCCGGAACCGGCTGACGGCCGCCGCGATCCTGCTCGGCGCGGCGATCAGCGCGAAGCTCTGGCCGGCCGCGATCGGCCCCGTTCTGTTCCTCCATCTGTGGCGCACGCGCGGCGCGCGCGTCGCGGCCGCATTCGCCGGCGGCGTCGTGGCCGTGACGGCTGCGTTCTTCCTACCCTTCGCGATCATCGCGCCGGAGGGCGTTCGCTACAGCCTGCACCGCCAGTTCGGGCGGCCGATCCAGATCGAGAGCCTCGGCGGCGTGGTCCTGATCTGGATCCACCGCTTCTTTCACACCACGATCAACGTGAAGTCGTCGTTCGGCTCGCAGAACATCGACGGCTTCGGCTACCACGCGATGACGATTGCGACAACCGTCCTCATGGTCGCCGCGCTCCTCCTCGTCTGGTGGAAGTCGCGCAACGTCGTCGTCGGGAGTGCGGCCGCGGTCGCCGCCTTCCTCGCGTTCGGCAAGGTCTTCTCGCCGCAGTTCATGGTCTGGCTCGTCGCGTTCGTCCCGCTCGTCCCGGGCGCGGCGCTCGCAATTCTGCTCGTTGCGGGCCTGCTGCTCACGCAGGCGTGGTTCCCCCGCCACTACTGGGACTTGACGAACTCGCTCGCACTGCGGGAGTCGGCAGAGGTGCTCCTCCGCGACCTGATCGTCGTCGCGCTGCTCGTGCTCCTCACCCTGCGAGCGCGGCGTCCAGATCCCGCTCCTCTTCCTGCGTCAGCAGGCGCAGCGGCGGTCGAACCTCGGCCCGAACCGGAACGCCCCGCCGCCTGACGACGTGCTTCAGCGCCGCATGGCGCGGAAACCGCTCGATCGACTCGCGAAGCGACGCGAGCTCGTCGCTCCGGTCCCGCACGGCTGCGACGACCCGCTCCGGGAACGCGCTTGCGAGTGCCGAGACGGCGCCGACGGCGCCCGCGTCGGTCCCGCGGCCGATGAACGCCTCCGGGCCGACGAAGACGTCGAGGCCCACGTCGAGGTACCGGGCGAACTTCTCGTACGGCGAGTCGGAGACCTTCATGCCGGCGAGGTTCGGCGCGGCATCGCGCAGGCGATCGAGGACGTCGCGCGAGACGGCGTACCCGCTCGCCCGTTCGAACTCGTACACGTAGAACGGCACCGGCGCGCACGCGCGCGCCGCAGCCGCGAGGTGCGCGAACAGCGCGTCGTCGTCGAGCGGAAAATACGGCGGCGGGATCACCGCGACCGCGTCCGCAGCGATTGCCGCCGCGTACTCCGCGAGCGCTACGGTGTCCCGCGTCGTCTGCATCCCGGCGTGGACGGCAACCTGCAGCCGGCCCGCCGCAGCGTCGACGAACGTGCTCGCGATCTCCTTTCGCTCGCCGAGGTCGAACAGCATTCCCTCCCCCGTCGTCCCCATGGCGAGCACTCCGTCCAGGCCGCCGGCCGCGAGAAACTCGACGTACGGCCCGACGGCGTCGCCGTCGAGAGCGCCGTCACGCAGGGGCGTGAGCGCCGCAGCTATTGCACCTCGCAGCATGGGCGCAGTCTAGGCTCCGGCCTATGCTCGCCCTCGCAGCTGCCGCCGTCGTCACGTGGTCCGGCTGCGAGCACCGGCCGCGCGTCCGGCCGAAGTCGATCGTCGTCGCCTGCGCCGACGCCAACTTCTACGTGGCGAACATCCGGTGGTCGCAGTGGCGCACGATGCGCGCCGTCGGCGTCGGCACGGCGCACGTGAACGACTGCAAGCCGACCTGCGCCGCCGGCAGCTTCCACACGTTCCGCGTCGCGCTCCGCCTCTCTCGCGTCGTCGGCTGCGTTCCCGGGCGGCGGGAGTTCGCGCGGATCGAATGGAGCGGCGCACAGTCGGGGAACGAGACGCTCCCCTGCAGCTTCCTGCGTCTGAAGCCGTGACCGCGGTTCGCACCGAGCGGGACGGCAACGTGCTCCGCGTCACGCTGGCGCGACCCGAGCGCAGGAACGCGTTCGACGCGGCGCTGATCGCGGAGCTCGCGCAGGCATTCGTCGACGTCGGACGTGCGCGCGCGGTCGTCGTCGCCGGCGAGGGCGCGAGCTTCTGCGCCGGTGCGGACGTGGACTGGATGCGCGCATCGGCGTCGCTGTCGTTCGACGAGAACGTCGCGGACGCGAACGCGATGCGGCAGATGTTCGAGGCGATCGACCGCTGCCCGGCGCCGGTCGTCGCGCGCGTCCACGGCCATGCGCTCGGCGGCGGCGCGGGCCTCGTCGCCGCGTCCGACATCGCGATCGCCGCGCCGGCTACGGAGTTCGCGTTCTCGGAGGTGAAGCTCGGGATCATCCCCGCCGTCATCTCGCCGTTCGCGCTCGCGAAGATCGGCGCGGCCAACGCGCGCCGCTACTTCGTCACCGGCGAGCGATTCGACGCGGCGACCGCGCTGCGGCTCGGGTTGGTCAGCGAAGTCTCGGAGGATCTCGACGGCGCGGTCGAGCGCACCGTCGACGAGCTGCTGAGCGCCGGGCCGCAGGCGGCGCGCTGGGCGAAGCGCCTCGTCCGTGAACGCCCGGAAGGCGCCGAGACCGCTCGCTGGATCGCCGAGCGTCGCACGTCGGACGAGGGACAGGCAGGCCTCGCGGCGTTCCTCGACAAGCGGAAGCCTCCGTGGACGTGAGCTCCGACCCGTTCGAGGCGCTCGTGCTCGAGGCGCTCGCGGAGATCCCGGACGAGTTCCGGCGCCATCTGGACAACGTCGCGATCGTGATCGAGGACGAGCCGCCCGCGCCGTGGCTCGGCGTCTATCAGGGATACACGACGCGGTATCGCGACCTTCCCGGCAAGCGGCCCGACGTGATCCGCTTCTTCCGCGGCCCGATGCTCCGGTCGTACGGCCACGACCCCGAGCTGCTCGCGCGCGAGGTGCGCCGCCTTGTCCGCCACGAGGTCGCGCACCACTTCGGGATCAGCGACGCCCGCCTGATCGAGCTCGACCGCTACTGACCGAGGCGCAGGAGGCCCCGGCGGCGGTGTGCCGTGAGGTAGCGCGCCCCCTCGGCGCCGGCGACGACCGTGCGCGGAGCGTCTTTCGGAACGATCCGAGCTTCGCCGGCGCGAAGCTCCGCGCCGTCGAGGAGGATCGACCCGGCAAGGACGACGTAGACGACGTCGAGCTGCGAGACGGTCTCCCCCGGCCCCCCGCCGGCCGGCCATTCGAGAATCGTCGCGTTCAGCTCCTCGCTCTCGGCGCCCCAGATGGGACCACCGCGCATCAGTAGCCGAGCGTGGCGAGCAGGCGGGAGGTGACGTGGACGTCGCGGCTCGCGCTCGCGAACCGGCCGTCGTCGGCGACCTCCACGCGGTACGTCCCGGCCTGGAGGTGCAGCGGCGTGTGGAACGTCCCGCGCGCGTCGAGCCGTGGATGGGCGACGAGGCGCCAGCCCGAGGCGACGCGACGCCAGACGCTGAGTGCGCCGTGGGTCACGGGCTCGACGGCGCCGGCGAGGACATTCGAGCCCGCAGGCGTCACGTCGAGCTGCGGCGCGACATCGACCGCGACCTCTGGGCCCGTGAAGCCGGCGACGCTCAGGCGGTAGAGCGTGTGGGCCTGCGGCTCGACGGTCACGCGCTCGCTTCCCGTGACGGTCTTCAGCCGCTTCCAAGTCCCGAAGCCGATGCGCCGTTCGAGCCGCGCTCCGGGAACGCCGGCGACCCGAGCGCGCAGGGTCAGCTTGTCGCCGTATCGGACCTGCGGCTGCGCCGAGGTGAGCGTCAGCTCGCCGACGTCGAACCACGTCGACTGGAGCCCGAGCTTCTGGCGGAAGGCCGTGCCCGAGAGCCGGCGGTTCCCGATGCGGACCGACGTGACGCGGCCGTCGGTCGCGTGCACGACGCTGAGCTCGCCCGCGCCGGGCAGCTTCGCCGCCGAGAGCACGACCTGCCAGTCGTGGTGCGGCGACGCGATGTCGTACGGATCGCTCACCGAGCGCAGGTACGGGAGGTCGCCGAGCTGCGGCCACACCTCGCGCACGTCCGCCGTGCGGCCGCCGGACGTCGAGAAGAAGAACGTGAGCGCGACGCGGCCGTGCCAGGTGAGCACCTGCAGCGACGTCCGCTGCACCGCGAAGTTCGTCTGCGGCGTCTCGTACGCGATCCCGCCGTAGACCTGGCTGCGCGTGTCCGAGAAGAGGTCGAAGTGCCGGTTCGGGTGGAGCGTCGCCAGCGCGTATGACCGCGCCGCGACCGCCTGCGCCTCGAGCGCAGAGAGCCCCCAGTCGTGCGGCATCTCGCCGCCGACGACGCCGCGGATGTAATCGTCGAGGTCGACGGAGTTGACGATGGAGAGCCGCTTGCCGCCGCTGCGGACGATGAGCAGCCCGTGGTACGGGCGGCCGTTCAACGTGAGCGGCTCGCTCGGGCAGTCGAAGACGAGCGGCGAGTGCAGCGCGCGCTGCGCGGGAACGACGGTGACCGACTCGGCATGCGCGTGCCGCTTGCCCGCGATGCGGACGCGCTTGTGCCCGACCGGAAGCTTCAGCGACGCATTGACCGTGTACGCCGACGGCGGCAGCGCATACGTCCGCCCGGTCGCGTCGCTCACGCGAATCCCGCCGGCGCACGCGACGGCGGCCTTTCGCTGACTCGCCGCGAGCAGCACGCGAACGCGCGAGACGAGGGTCGGCGCGAGCTGCGTGCCCGGGTAGTAGTGGGCGAGGATGCGGCGGTAGCTCCAGCCGTGCAGCGCGAACCCGTGCGCGCCCCACTGGCTCATCCCGACCCCGTGACCCCAGCCATGCCCGGTGACGACGAGCTTCGTCGCACCCGACGCGGGTGCGGCAAGGATGAGTGCAAAGAGAGCTGTCAGACCCCAACGCCGCATGAAAGACGCGGCAGGGTACCGCACTTTAGGCTTCCTCGTCGTGCTCGAGGTGCACACAGTCCTCGTCGCAAACCGGGGTGAAATTGCGCTCCGCATCTTCCGGGCATGCGCTGCCGACGGCCTCGCCACGGTCGCGGTCGTCGCGCCGGACGACCAGGGTGCGCTGCATGGGCGAAGCGCGGATGCGACCGTCGAGATCGCGTCGTACCTCGAGCCGGGCGAGATCGTCCGCGCCGCGCGCAATGCGGGTGCGGATGCCGTCCACCCCGGCTACGGCTTCCTCTCCGAGAGCGCCGAGCTCGCGGAGGCGGTGCTCGCCGCGGGACTGACCTGGATCGGCCCGCCACCGGCGGCGCTCCGCGCGGGCGGCGACAAGCTCGCCGCCAAGCGGACGGCAGAGGAGGCCGGCGTCCCCGTGCTGCCGTCGGGCACGCCGGAGGAGGTCGGACTGCCGCTGCTCGTCAAGGCGGCGGCGGGCGGCGGCGGCCGCGGGATGCGGATCGTCCGCGACGCAGCCGAGCTCGACGCTGCAGTCGAGGCGGCACGGCGCGAGGCGCTTGCCGCGTTCGGCGACGACACCGTCTTCTTCGAGCGCTACCTCGAACGACCGCGGCACGTCGAGATCCAACTCCTCGCGGACACACACGGCACGGTCGTGTCGCTCGGCGAGCGCGAGTGCTCGATCCAGCGGCGGCACCAGAAGGTGCTCGAGGAGTCGCCGTCGGCAGCAGTCGATCCCGGCCTGCGCGCGCGCATGAGCGAGGCGGCGGTCGCGTTCGCCCGTGCGATCGGCTACGTCAGCGCGGGCACGGCCGAGTTCGTCCTCGACGGCCGCGACTTCTACTTCCTCGAGCTGAACGCGCGGATCCAGGTCGAGCATCCCGTCACCGAGCTCGTGACCGGAGTCGACATCGTCCGCGAGCAGCTCCGGATCGCGCGAGGCGAGAAGCTCGTGGCACATCGTCACGAGCCGCTCGGGCACGCCGTCGAGGTCCGGCTGTACGCCGAAGACCCGCGGACGTTCCTCCCGCAGGCGGGGCGCATCGAGCGGCTGCGCCTGCCGGCGTCGATCCGCGTCGACGCCGGCGTCGCCGACGGAGACGAGATCGGAACGTCCTACGACCCGATGATCGCGAAGCTGATCGCGTACGCGTCGACGCGCGCCGAGGCGTATGACCGGCTCGCCGCGGCGCTGCGCGAGACGGAGGTCGCGGGCGTGACGACGAACCTGCCCTTCCTCCGCTGGCTCGTCGCGCAGCCGCTCGTCCGGGCCGGCCGGACGACGACCGCGTTCCTGACCGAGCACCCGCCGCTGTCGGAGACAGCGCCGCGCACCGCCGACGGCGTGTGGAGCGGCGGGTGGCGGCTCAATCTGGCGGCCCCGCCGCCCCGATCGGTACCGAGCATCGACGGCGCAGCGTCGTCGTCCGGCGAGCGCGCCGAGCAGTCGACCGTGACGGCGCCGATGCCGGGCACCGTGATCAAGGTGCTCACCGAGCCGGGCGCGCACGTGACGGCACGGCAGCCGCTCGTCGTCCTCGAGGCGATGAAGATGGAGACGCCGCTCGTCTCGCCCTACGACGCGACGGTGCGCGCCGTCCACGTCGCCGAGGGCGACCGCGTCGCCGGCGGCGCGGTGCTCGTCGAGCTCGACGAATGACGGCCGGTTAGCGCTGCCGCACGGGTGCAACGCGGAGCGGCGCCGAGGCGGTCGCGTTCACGTAGCGGCGAAGCGAGCGGAGCGGAACGGAGCGGTGGACCCGCGGGAGGCCGAGCAGACGGCGGAGCATGCCGCCGTCATCGGCATCCGCCTGCGCCCCCTTGACCTCAAAAGAGCTTCTGGAGCTTCATGGCGGCGCCCATGTCGCCCTTGATCTTCAGCTTCCCGGTCATATAGGCGCTCGTCGGATTCTGCTCGCCCGCGACGATCCGCTGGAAGACCTCCTCGGAGGCCTGGATCGTCGCGTCGGCGTCGCCGGCTCCCTCCGTCACCGTGACGGCGCCGTCCTCGACGGTGACCGTCCACTGACCCGCGCCGTCGATGTCGAAGAGATAGGAGTTGTTCATCCCCGCGGTCTTCGAGGTGTCCGCCCTCGAGGCGAGGGTCTGGAAGAACTCCTGCACGGTCTCGGCCATCGGGGCTCCTTCGGTCTGTTGAACGGCGAGTCAACCGGCAACTGTAGATAGCATCGCCGCGCCGTGAGTCCGGTGCCGATCGAGATCGTCCTCCCCGGTCAGAC